>Ga0207933_1001647_pt1 | contig 16192 bp, 11 predicted proteins | sample NGESurdeep092012_4_FD_184488 | JGI IMG/M metagenome (GOLD analysis project Ga0207933, IMG submission 184488) | Arctic peat soil microbial communities from Barrow, Alaska - NGEE Surface sample F53-3 deep-092012 (SPAdes) | ecosystem: Environmental > Terrestrial > Soil > Wetlands > Peat ...
CACAAAGACCAGGAACGAGGCGCCGAGGATGTAGGCGCTGACCGAGGAGAAGTCGTTGAGCGCCTGGAGGTTGGAGGCGTACTCGAACACCCGTCGAGGCTGTCCTAGCAGGCCGATGATCAACATGGGGAAGAACGTCAGGTTGAAGAAGATGAAGAAGAGCCAGAAGTGGATCTGCGCCAGCTTCTTGTTCATCGTCTTGCCGGTCATCTTGGGCAACCAGTAGTAGAGCCCGCCGAAGAAGGCGAAGATCAGGCCGCCCATGATCGTGTAGTGGAAGTGGGACAGTACGAAGAAGCTGCCGTGCACCGTCACGTTGACCGGGACGTCGGAGAGGAAGACACCGGTCACGCCGCCGATGAGGAAGTTGAAGTACACGGCCAGGCAGAAGAGCATCGGCACCTCGAGCCGGATCTTGGCCTTGTACAGAGTCCCCATCCCGACCAGGAAGATGAACCCGGTGGGGATGGAGATCAACTCGGTGGTCAGCATGAACAGCGGGCGCATGTCCGGGTTGATCCCGCTCTGGAAGATGTGGTGCTGCCAGACGAAGAACGACAGCAGGGCCACGCCGAGCATTCCCGCCGCGGCCACCTTGTAGGCGAAGAGCGGCTTTCGGGTGAACACGGGCAATATCTCGCCGATGATCCCGAACCCGGGGAGGGCCATGATGTACACCTCGGGGTGGCCGAAGAACCAGAAGAGGTTCTCCCACAGGAACGAACTGCCGCCGTGCTGGTTGACGAAGAAGGCGGTCTGGACCGTGTGATCGAGGATGCCGAACAGGCCCGCCGCCACCAGAAACGGGGTGGCCAGCGTGAGCAGGGCACAGGTGGACAGGATGCCCCACACGAAGATCGGGATGCGGCTCCAGGTCATGCCCGGGGCCCGGTAGTTGACGATGGTGACGGCCAGGTTGAAGCCGGCCGTCATCATGCCCACTCCGATGACGGCGAAGCCGAGCAGGTAGGAGATCATGGCCACGCCGGCCTGATTCTGGAGGGGGGCGTAGCCGGTCCAGCCGGTCGGGAACCCGCCGTAGAACAGGGCGGAGAGGATCACGAAGTAGCCGGCGCTGAACACCCAGAAGCTAAACGCCTCGACCCGGGGGAAGGCCGTGCGCCGTGCGCCGATCATCAGCGGCACCAGCCAGTTGCCCAAGGGGCCGACGACGACCGAGGTCGCCATCATCATCATCACGGTGCCGTGCTCGCTCACCACCGAGATGTAGGTACCGGGGCCGAACACGTGGCTGGTGGGCGAGAGCAGCTCGGTACGGATGGCCATGGCCAGAAGCCCGCCGGTGAACAGGAAGCCCAGGGTACCGATCACGTACTGGAGCCCGACCACCTTGTGGTCGGCGGTGTAGCGGAGGTAGCGGGTCCAGCTGGTCGACTCGTAGTCCGGACGGGGCTCCATGCCCACCACCTTGGCCAGGGGGTAGTTGAGGGCGCCGATCCCGAGCAGCCAGCCCACCACCCCGAGCAGGAGGCCACCGGTGACGGCGATGGAGTTGGAACCGCTGTTGGCGATGTTGTCGTAGCCGCTGCCCACGACGTTGCCGAGCCAGTGGCCCAGCAGGTAACCCCCGACGGCGCCGACCAGAGCAGTCCCCAGGTGCTGGCTGAACCAGCCCGGCCTCGCCGGTAACCCCTGGAACCCGCCCAGCACGGGTGGGGTCGGGTCGGGATAGACGATTTCGGAATCGCGCTCGGCGGCAAGAGTCATTACTCCACCATCAACTTTCTCATCAACCGTTCGAAGTGGGCTTGCCGGGGGTGTACCCGTAGACCTCGGAGTTGCTGTACGGGTCGACGTTGTCGGGGTAGTAGCCCCCGTCGGCTCCGTTGGCGTCGGGCACGTAGGTCGGGGCGTAGGGCGGGAGGAGGCGGGTATTGGAGGCGGTCGCCGCCTCAGTCGCCTGGGCCCATGCTTCGAAGGCGTCCTTCGAGACCACCTTCCCGTAGTTGAACATGGCCCCGTGCCAGATCCCGCAGAGCTCGTTGCACCGCACCGTGAAGGATCCAGTCTCCCGCGTGGTGGTGAAGGCGGTGTTCTCCTGCTGGGGGTTGGCGTCGGCCTTGATGCTCAACTGGTAGGCCCAGAAGCTGTGGATCACGTCCAGCGAGGTGACGTGGAAGGCGATGGTGGTGTCGTTGGGCAGGATCAGCTGCGTCGTCTCGAAGCCCCCGAAGGTCGGGTACCGGTAGGTCCACTTCCACTGCTGGCCGATGACCTGCACCGGCAGGATGTGTGCCGATGTGGGCGTCCAGATGGGGTTGGGGCCCTGGCCGCCGCCCGAGCCGTTGCCGGTGACGAGGCGCACGGTGCCGAAGACGAACAGCCCGATCACGATGACCGACGTGGTGGCGATCCAGCCCACCTGGACACCGAGGCTGGAGCGGGCCGCCGGTCCGCCCACCGGGTCGGGCACACCCTTGCGGGAGGCCCGCCAGATGATCAAGCAGTAGGCCATGTAAGTCCACACCCCGATCAGCACGGGGAGGGCGATGAGGAAGAGGACGTTGAAGTCGAACTGGTTCTCCGACGCGCTGTTGGTCATGGTCCCAGGGGGCACGTGGGGGCCGACCAGGATCCAGAAAAGCGCGTCGAGGACCGCCGACAGGATGAGCCAGATGGCCACCATCCTCGTCATGTGGCGGGTGCGTCCCCCGTTCGGGGCGTCCCCGCTCGGGCCGGCGGTGGTGTTGCCTTCGACGGCGGTCACGACACGACGTCCAGGAAGCCGCCCATGTAGCCGAGTGTGCTCATCGGTCCCCCGTTTCCGAACAGCCAGCCCAGCCCGCAGGGCACGAAGCACTGCCACGAGTAGTTGCCCGGACCCGGGGTCACGAACGAGGCCTTGATGGTGTTGACCACCGAGCCGGGGGCGCTACAGGGCGCCTGGCTGCAGATGTTGCTGGCGTTGGGATCGACCCCCACCAGGGGAATGCTGATCCCGAGCGTGTGGATGGTGAAGGTGTGGCCTACCCCGTTGCCGGTGTTGGAGTCGTAGACCTTCACCGGCTTGCCGTTCAGGGTCATCACGTTGCCCGTCATGCCCTGGACCCGGCCCCACTGCTGGTTGCGGAGCGGGCTCCCCGAGTCGAACTGCTGGACAGTGAGGTTGATCCGGGTGTGGGCCGGCACCTGCCAGATGGTCGAGTGGATCCACTGGCCCTGCTGGTCCTTCACCAGGTACGAGACCCAGGTCGGGTGATTGCCGTACCCGTTCCCGATGGAACCCACCGTCTGGACCGTCAGGTCGACCGGCGCTCCCGGCGCCGCCGAGGTGAAGGCGACGGTGGCCGGCTGGGGCAGGAGGAAGCCCACCACACCCCACACGGCGAAGCCGATGACGACGATGAGGAGCCCCAAGACCACTGAAAGCCTTCCTCCGAATGACATGTACTACTCCTCGCCACGTTGGCAATGGGATGCCGGCCCCGGGGGCCGGCCCACTTCCCCGAAGACCGGATGCACGGCATCGACTAAATGTTTCATAACAAACTTGTAAGGCCTTGCTGACAGTAGGACGAACGCCCCGTCCGGTCAAGCACCAACGGACAACACCTCTGGTCGGGGCAGGAACGAGGGTGCGCACCGACCGGCCGCTGTCGCCGTGGGCCGTCCGATGGCGTCGGTTTCGGCCGGCCGCGACTCGTCAGGAGCGGTCGGCCACGTCGGCTCGTCGGGGCCGGAGATCGGCGGCCGTGGGCGCCGGCCCCCGGTGGGACAGCCGCTCGAGCACTCCCGACAGTGAGCCCTCCTCGTCCACGGCCCGCTTGATGATGACGATCAGGACCGGCACGGCCCAGAAGTCCCCGCAGACCCACAGGATGGCCGCCCCGATCTGCTGGTCGGCGAACGGGGCCAGGGTCACCCCGGGCACGTGGCCGTAGACCGAGTACCAGCTGGACGCCGAGAAGATGCTCAGCGACATGGCCAGGATGAACATGACCACGTTGGTGCTGATCACCGCCCCGGCCTGCCAGATCGGGCTGGCCTTCAGGCGGAAGGGGTGGGAGGGGATGATCTGGAGCCAGAACAGCACCCCGGTGACGAAGAAGCTCCCGTGCATCAGCCAGATGTGCACGGCCGCGCTGTGTTCGGACAGGTCGAACAGGACCGGGAGGTGCCAGACGACCATCACCAGGTTGAACGAGAGGAGGGCGAACCACGGGCTCGTGACCACCCGACCGATGGGCCGGAGCACCCCGGACCACGACCCCAGCATGACGGAGCGGCCGATCTTCCGGCGCGCCCCCACCGGCAGGGCGAACAGCAGCGGGATCCAGGGCGCCCCGACGACGATCAGGATCGGGGCGTAGAAACCGATGAGCAGGTGCTCGAGCATGTGGACGAAGAAGTAGTTGCTGGCCCAGTAGTCGATGGGCGAGTCGATGGCCAGCAACAGGACGCCGAGTCCGCCGTAGAAGGCCAGCGAGTGGAGCCGGCGCTTCCGGGTCCGGACGGGATCGGACCGGCGGCCGAGTCGGGCCAGTCCGACCTCGTTGGCCACCACCAGCACCGCCACCACGATGACGAACGGATCGAACGACCAGTTCTGGGTGATGTAATCCACGGTGGTCCTCCTCGAGCGGCAGTCCGTCAACCGCCGGCCGGATGCGGACCGGCCCCACGGTAGCCCGCGGGGCTGTCTGCCGACCGTGGGTTACCCCGACGACCCGTACTGGATGTCCACCCGCAGGTTCTGCACCCGGGCCCACCCTTGACTGCCCAGTCCGTAGACGGACAGCGTGGACTGCACCGGCACCAGGGCGTCGAATCCGCCGACGGGCGTGGCTGTCACCGAGGTCGTCCCGGACGGCAGCGCCGGCAGGGCCTGCCACTGGCTGGCCGTCGGGGTGATGAGGGTTGCGGTGGGAGCCGAGCCGCCCCCGCTGGCGGCCACGACGAAGCCCCCCGCTCCGGTCACTCCGGTCGAGAACAGGGCGGCACCGTCGAGGGCCAGCGCGGCCGAGACCGTCCACGTCCGCAGCCCGTTGGTGCTCCACATGCCGAACAGACGCGCCCCGATGCCGCTGCCCGTACTGACCAGGGCGGCGGTTCCCGCCGGGGTCTGGTCGAGCCGGATCACCTCGGTGGGACCGCGGGACACACCGGGGATGCCCGGTCCGGCCGACGCCCATCCGGTCGAGGACGGGGCGAACAGCCCGGCCTGCCCGCCCCGGGTGCACGAGGCCCCCACCAGAGGGCGGCCGTCGGCGTCGAGGGTCACGGCGGTGAGTGAACGGATCCCGCATCCGGACAGGGCTGGTACCCGCGACAGCACTCGGGCCGTGGTCACCGGCTTCCACGTGGAGAGGTCCCCGGTGCTCACCACCACGGCGCCGCCGTACGTCCGGAGCAGGGCCAGCGACTCGCTGTCCCCCTGGACCAGGGCGTCCGGCACCCGGGCCAGGCCGGCGGGGAGGAGGCCGGGGTCCCAGCTCGTCCCCTGGTCGGCGGTGTGGGCCAGCGGGGAGAACCGGAGGAACTGCGACGGCCCGAATCCGGCCAGCACCGACGTCGGCCGCACGGCCACAGCCAGGCCACCGTTACTGGCCACCCCGGGTGGCGTGGCCAGCTCCCACGACCGGCCGGCGGTGAGCGCCACCACCTGCCAGAAGGTGTTGAGGGGGTCGTCCAGATGACCCATGGCCAGCGTGGCCCACGTGGTGTCGGCGGACGCGGTGGAGCTGGTCAGCGGTATGACGGGTCCCACGGCCCCAGCGCCGGGTGCCGGGGCGGAGCCGGTCGACGAGCAGCCGGCCAGTGCGCCGGCGCCCAGGGCCACGGCACCGAGGGCGATCAGCAACGGCCGCCCCCTGGCGGGGTGCCGGGGGGGCCTCGGCGCTCGGCTCACTGGTGGGCGACGGCGCGGATCTGCGTGGCGAGCTGGCCCACGAACGACGATCCTTCGGCGCTCCCGCCACCGGGGTCGGAGTTGAGGATCACCCGGGTGTGACCGTGCTTGTCGATGAGGTAGACGATGTCACTGTGGGCCACCATGGCCCCGGCCGGGGTGACCTCGGTCTGTACCCCGTAGTCGTTCCAGACCTGGTGCAGCTGGCCCAACGACCCGGTGAGGAACGTCCAGTTGGCCAGGCGGTCCAGTCCCTCCTGCCGGTCGAACGCCGCGGTGAGGGCGGTGGTGTTGTACAGCGGGTTGTTGACCACGGCCACCAGCTCGACCGGGCCGGACCCGGTGCCCACCATCTGGTCGGCCAACCGGAGATCTTGGGCGATGAGCGGACAGTCCGATGTGCACACCGGGTCGAGGAAGGTGAGCGCCACGGTGTGACCGGCCAGGGACGAGAGCGAGACCGGCTGACCGTGGGTGTCGGTGAGCGTGAAGGGGGCCGCCGGCACGTCGACCAGGTCGGGGGTTCCGTTGACCGCCTCGATGAGGATGGCATCGGCGTGGGGATTGGCGGCGGCCACCGCCATGGGGGCCACCCCCACCAAAAGGATCCCCACCGCACCCACGGCGAACAGCGAACGCAGGAGGTAGTTGGGGTGGAGGCGGTCGAGCCACCCGGCCGGTGCCGCCGGGGTCGGGTTCGGGGGCCGGGTCGGTCCGGTCTCGGCGCCACCCGGTCCGGCCGCCGCCGTCGTCACCGCGGTCGCCGGGGCCGCCTCGGGGACCGGGGACCGGGTCGGGAGCCGGACCATGGCCAGATAGCCACCGGAGAAGACGAGAGCCATGGGGATCATGGAGTTGGGGTCGGTGCCCACCCCTCCGAAGAATCCGAAGTCTTGGACGAGGACCCAGGTGGCCAGACAGAGGACCGCCCCGGCTATCACCCCGATACGGATGAGCCGGAGGTTGCCGCTGAGGAACGATGCGCCCACGCCGACGAGCAGGACCACGACCACGAAGTTGACCAGCCAGCCGTGTCCGGCTTGGAACGACCCGAACCACCGCACCCACGACGCCGACACCGAAGGCTGGGACACCTGGGCCATCTGCCGGACCATGTCGGTGATGGTCCCCGATGTGGCCGACGGGTGGGCCTGGCCGGACCAGAAGCCGCGCCCGGGCCAGGCCTGCAGGACGCCCATGCCCACGAAGAGCACGCCCATGCCCCGTAGAAGCAGCCGGCCCGAGCGGGCGGTCTCCCAGGTCGTGTCGGGCAGGGCTACGAGCAGCCCCGCCACCACGTAGAACACCGCCGCACCCGGTGAGCCGAACAGCCAGCTGCTCCCGTGTCCGAAGATACCGCCGAACGACTCGCCGAAGACCCAGACCATCAGGCCCCAGCCGGCGCTCACCGCTCCGGCCGACCGGGACCAGTAGCCCCGGGGGGCCACGAGCAGAAAGATGCCGATCCCCACCTGGATCCACACCGTGGCCGCCGCCGCGGTGACCGGGTGGTCGGACCAGATGGTGGTGCCCACGTTGACCAGGTGTTGGACCCACCCGGGGGACGAACCGGCTGACGGGGTGATGACCGAGCCGGGAAGGCCCAGGGGCATCGCTCCCTGGATCTGGAGCAGGCCGTCGAACAGCCAGAGGAGACCGAAGGCGACCCGGAGCAGCCGGCGGGCGGCGGGCTCGGGGTAGGGCCACGCGCTGGCCACGGTGGCATCCAGGGTGCCGGCGGCCACCGCCCGCCGGTAGTGCACGGTGCGGGCCACGTTCCAGCCCAGCGCCAGGATGACCCCGAGCACCACCAGGATCAGCAGCTGGTGGTCGAGGGCAGAGCGGAACGCGGCGGCGATGGTCGGATTGTCGGTCTGGAGTCCGTGCCCCATTCCTGGCATGTCGCCACCGATCTGTTCGGACCCGCCTGCGGCACAGGGTGCGGCTGGTCATGACGGTCAAGCCCCCGGGGCTCGTTGCGCCCGATTGTAGGTCCGGGCCCGAATGGTTCTATCGCGGGCCCTCGTGCCCACCGGGGTGCCGGCTCGGCCCCGGGCGGTGGAGGGGTGTCGGCACGACCCGGTGGCTCAGGGTGCCGGCTCGGCCCCGGGTGGTGGGGGGTTGCCCGAGGACGTGGGCGACGAGGCCTCGGACTCGGCGGCGGCCATGGTGCGGAGGTGCTCCTGCCAGTTCTTGAGCATCTGGACGTGCTCGGGAGCCACTGTCTTCGGCTGGGCCGCCTTGCGGCGCTGTCGCCGGTTCTGATGGAGGGTGATCCACCACATGTAGAAGGCGAAGGCGGCGAAGATGGGCCACTCGAACACGTAGGCCCAACTCAGCTCGTTGCCGCCGAGGGCGCGACGCACTTCGAACCAGAAGGCGGCCAGGCAGAGGGCCACCACGACCATCAGGGTCACGTGGAGCTTGACCGCCTCCGAACCGGTCAGCCGGGTACCCCTGGCCACCGGATCGGTCGGCTCGGGTGGGTCCACCCGGTCCACCCTACCGGGGCCCCGGTCCGGCAGTCGGGCCGCGGGGACTGCCGCTCGACGGGCGGGCGTTCGGCCGGCGTCGGTCGGCTCAGGTGACGGTGAAGGATGCGGAACTGGTGACGCGGCCGCCGGTCGTGGCCACCGTCAGCGGACCGGAGGTGGCCTTCTTCGGCACCGTCACCACGATGACCGTCGGGGAGTCCGTCACCACGGCGGCCTTCTTGCCGTGGATGGTGACCTTCTTGACACCGGCCAGGCCGGTGCCGCCCAGCGTCACCGACGAGCCCACCGCACCGGACTGCGGGGAGACTGAGGTGATGATGGGAACCGGGGAGAAGGACTTGGCGCTGGTGGCCGTGCCCCCCGGCGTCTGCACGGAGAGGGGACCGGGCGACACGTCCGTCGGGACCACGGCCACCAACGAGGTGGGTCCGTCCGTCACCATGGCGGCGGTCACTCCGTTGAAGGCCACCCGGGTGGCGCCGGACAGGTTGGTACCGGTGATGGTCACGTTCTGGCCCGCCGCAGCCGAGGTGAACCCTTTGATGGTGGGGGCAGCCACCGTGAAGGTCTGGCCACTGGTGGCCGTGCCCGACGACGTGGTGACCGAGACCGGGCCGCTGCCCACCCCACCGGGGACCAGGGCCACCACGCTGCCGGGTCCGTCGCTCACCACCGTGGCCGTGACCCCGCCGAAGGCCACCCGGGCGGCCCCGGCCAGGTTGGTGCCCGAGATGGTCACCGAAGAACCCACCGCCGCCGACGTCGGGGACAAGGAGGTGATGGTGGGCACGAAGTGGTCGACGGGTGCGGACTGCACACATCCCCCGGTTCCGCCGTTGGCCTGGTTGGACCACAGCCCCTGGACGGCCTCCGTGCCCGTGGCCATGCTCAGGTTGTAGGCGGCTCCCGCCGCCGGAGCCGAGATGTAGGCACACAGGTCGCCGATCTCCTCGCCACCGCTGTCGGTCCACCCACCGGGCGGCGTGGCTTCGGGGAACTGGTCGGTCAGGGTCTCGGCGAACTCGTGGCTGGCCGCTTCGGTGGCCCCGTCGAGGATCCCGGGGTTGTTGACCGAGCCCGCCCCGCACGAGCCGGCGGCGTCGGGGACGTAGGGCAGGTTGGTGAAGGCGGCGATGGGCCCGGCCACCGGTCCCCCGCCGTCGATGGTGGGATCGTGGGTGTCGTCGTGGTACGCGCAGTAGCCGGTCCTCGGGTTGCTCCACCCGTCGGGGTTGCTCCCGGTGGGTGAGGCGATCACGTACTGGACGTCGCGGTTGGCCGCCTGGGTCGTGTTGCCGAAGTGGGTGGCCGCGGCCTCGGCCTCGAGGGCCAGCTGGTGACCCGTGACGCCCGAGCCGGCCAGGGCGCTGGCGATGGCCGAGCTGTCGTACCACACGCCGGCCAGCACGTTCCCGGTGGGATAGGGAATGGCCTGGGTGGTCGATCCGCAGGAGGTAGCTCCTACGGCCACACCGTCGCAGTACTGGGTGACCGTGCCACTCCACAGCTCCCCGCCCGTTCCGATGCCCCCGTAGAGGGTCTGGAGGGCGCCGGCCTCGCCGTCGGGGTCGTTGCCGAAGGTGACCCGTCCGGCCGCCCCGGTGCCCTCGGTGCCCCATTGGCCGCCCAGGAACACCAGGTACACCCGGGGCGGTCCGGTGGTCACACCCGCCCCCACCAGCTGGCCGGCGGTCAGACCTCCTCCGTAGGCGAGGAGCCTGGTGCCGGCCCGGGTGGCGGACGGGGCCTGCTGTGGCGTGGCGAAGCGGGCGACGGGACCGGCCGAGGAGACGATTCGGGGCACCGCCCCGTGCCGGAAGCCGTGATGGTCGCCGGTGGGATCGGTGAGGCCCGGCCGGGGGGCGGCGGCCGACGACCCCCGAGCGGCGGAGGCCCCGGCGTGGGGGGACGGGGCCACCAGGGCGGCACCGGTGGCCGCCACCACGGCCACGGCGACGGCCAGCGCCGTCCGCCCCCTCCGGAGCGGTGCCTGCCGCGACGTCGAATCCCCGTTGCTGTGCTCCGGCCTGGCCATGCCGTCCTCCGATGGTCGTCGCTCCGCCCGGGCCGGCCTCCCCGGTCGTTACGACCGGCCACCGGTGCGGGCTCCCCCCGATCGAGCACGACCGCGTACGGCCTTCCTGATCAGGGGGCGAGACTACCGGAGAACCCCGCTCCGGCGCCGGGGGTCGGCACCCTCCGTGGTCGGGCCGTTCGCCGCCGACGGGCCGGCCTACGCCCCGAACAGCAACCCGTAGTTGGCCCCCCGGCGCAGGTGGTGACCACCGTCGATGGGCAGGTTGACCCCGGTGACCCAGCCCGCCTCCGGCCCCGACAGGAAGCGCACGGCCGCGGCGATGTCCTCGACGGTTCCGAGGCGGCTGACCGGCATCTCGGCCAGGTAGTCGTCCAGGAGGGGACCGCCGGCGGTGATGAACTCCATCAGCTCGTCGTCCACGATCCCCGGCTGCACCGAGTTGACCCGGACCCCGGTCGAACCCAGCTCCTCGGCGGCGTACTGGCACAGTGTGTCGATGCCGGCTTTCGCCGCACCGTAGGCCCAGAGGTAGCGGTGGGGGAAGCCACCGGCTCCCGAGGACATGCCGGTGATGGCCCCGCCCGGGGCCACTCCGCCGTCCACGCCGGTACCCACCCCGGCGGCCATGCGCGGGGCCCCGTGCTTGATGCACAGGAACGTCCCGATGAAGTTGACGTCCACGGTGGCCCGGACCGACTCCAGCTCGGCATCGACGATGGGGCCCATGTGCAGCGACCCCCCGGCGTTGGCGAACAGGATGTCCAGGCGCCCCCGCTCCGACGAGGCCACCGCCACCGCCTCGGCCACCTGCTCCTCCACGGTCACGTCGGCCACCACGTACCGGGCGGTGCCCCCGGGCGTCGAGGTGCCGTCCGCCTCGGCCGCCGCCTGCTGCAACACGGTGACGGCGGCGGCCAGTCGCTCCTCGCTCCGGCCGCAGATGGTCACGTGGGCCCCGTCCCGGACCAACCGGGTGGCGGTGCCCAGCCCGATGCCGCTTCCGCCGCCGGTGACCAGGGCGGCAAATCCGGCGATGCCCTGCGTGGGGTTCGGCTCACTGCTCACTGATCGGCTCCTCTGGTTTCGGTCGGGTGGCACCCCGGGCTCGCCCCGCCAGTGGGACGTGCTACAGAGTGTCGGTTCGACGCAGCATGTTACGGGACCGGTCCGACCTACCGGCCCGGACGACCCAGACGAGGAGAGGCGCGATGAGTGACCGGCAGTTCAGCCTGGCCGACCTGTTCGAGGTGGTGGCGGACACCGTCCCGGGCCGGCCGGCCCTGGTGGCCGGGCCTGACCGCCTGACCTACCGGCAGCTCGACGAACGGGCCAACCGCTTCGCCCACTACCTGGCCGACCAGGGGGTCACCGCCGGCGCCCACGTGGGGATCCTGGCCTACAACCGGTCCGAATGGGCCGAAGCCATGATCGGCAGCTACAAGGCCCGGGCCGTGCCGGTCAACCTCAACTACCGCTACGTGGCCCCCGAGCTCCGGTACGTGATCGACAACGCCGACCTCGAGATCCTGGTCTTCGAGCGGGCCCTGGCCCCCCTGGTGGCCGCCTCGCTGGACGGCGCGGCGCTGGACCGTCCCCCACGCCTCGTCATGATCGAGGACGGGTCGGGAGCCGACGCCGCCGTCCTCACGACCACCTCCTACGAGTTCGCCCTCGACTCCTCGTCCCCCGAGCGCCATTTCGGGCCTCGCTCGCCCGACGACCACTACGTCCTCTACACCGGGGGGACCACGGGCATGCCCAAAGGCGTCATCTGGCGACAGGAGGACATCTTCTTCGCCGCCATGGGCGGAGGAGGCTGGGGGCAGGAGCCCATCGGCCACCCCGACGAGCTGGCCGGCCGGCTCAACCCGGACGACGCCAGCCGGATGGTCATGTTGGTGGTGGCCCCCCTCATGCACGGCAACGCCCAGTGGGTCATGTGGAACGCCTTCATGATGGCCGGGACCGCCGTCCTCTACACCGAGCACCGCTATGACCCTGACGTCGTGTGGCGCATCGTCGCCGAGGAGGGCGTGGTCTCGATCGGTCTGGTGGGCGACGCCATGGCCCGTCCCCTGGCCGACGCCCTGGCCAGCGCCCCCCCGGGCACCTACGACACCTCGAGCCTGGCGGTGGTGGGATCCGGCGGGGCCATGCTGTCCAAGACGGTCAAGGACGAGCTCAAGCAGCGGCTGCCCGACGTGATCGTGATGGACAACTTCGGGTCCAGCGAGAGCGGGGCCCAGGGGGCCGTGCGGGACGGGGCCAGCGGGCCGCGCTTCGTGATGAAGGACGACACCTCGGTGCTCGACGAGGACCTGTCCCCCCTCAGCCCCGGGGATGGTCGCGTCGGGCGGTTGGCCCGGACCGGTCGCATCCCCATCGGGTACTACAAGGACCCGGTCAAGACCGAGGCCACCTTTCCGGTGGATGCCCACGGCGTCCGCTGGTCGATCCCCGGTGACCTGGCCTCGGTGGAGCCCGACGGGACCATCGTGGTCCACGGACGGGGCTCGGCCTCCATCAACTCGGGCGGCGAGAAGATCTTCCCCGAGGAGGTCGAGGCGGCGGTGAAGACCCATCCCGGAGTGTTCGACGCCATCGTGGTGGGGATCCCCGACGAGCGGTTCGGCGAACAGGTGGCCGTGGCCCTGCAGCCGCGTCACCTGTCCGCCGCTCCCTCCCTCGAGGAGCTGCAGGAGCACTGCCGGGCCCACATCGCCGGCTACAAGATCCCCCGGCAACTGCTGGTCGTGGAGGCCGTTCCGCTCACCGCCTCGGGAAAGCCCGACTCCAAGGCGGCCAAGGCCCTGTTCTGACCGTGACGTCGGTGGTCGGTGCCGACCGTTCGGGCCACGGGGCGCCGGCCGGTCAGAGGGACACGACCAGGCGGGAGCGGACCACTGCGGCGGTGGTGGCCACCACGCGGTCGGCCGCCAGGGCCAGGGTCCCGGTGTCGATCTCCACGCTGCGGTCGGTGCCGGCGTCAGGCCAGAGGCCGAGTACCCGGGCCGGGACGGGCAAGGACGGCGACCGCAGGGAGGCCACCAGGGCCAGGTAGGCCAGCTCCTCCGACCAGGTATCCGTCGGGCAGCCCCCCGCCACCGACACCAGGGCCACCGTCCCGCCGTCCCGGCCGGACGGACCCCGGACATCGACCGGCACACAGAGCTCGGAGCGCCCCTTCAACCGCACCGGCGGGACGGCGGGACAGACCCATTGGTCGTCGGTCCCCCCGAACCGGGACCTGGCCGGAATCGACGACCAGTGGAGCGACGACCACAGCGACGACGCCCAGCCCACCGCTTCGGCCAGCACCATGGCCCGGGCCCCCGGGGCCAGGCCGGCCACCCAGGGCTCCCAGTGGAAGGTTCGCCATCCGGTCTCCTCCCAGCGCCCGACCGCCTCGTCGGTCACCGGCCCGACCGCCTCGAGCGGGGTTCGGAACCGGCCGCGGGCGCAGGCCTCCACCACGGCCAGGCCCAGGGACCGGCGCACGAAGATCGGACGCCAGGCGAACGGCTCCTCGGTGTCGGCCAGCGACTCGGGTCGCTGTCGGGCCTGGCGGAGCACGGGCAGGGTCACCACCACCGGACCACCGGCCGGCAGGGGGTCCACGAGCGAACCCAGCCGGGACGCCAGCTGTTGACCGAGGTGTCGGCGGGCCGCCTCGGGCACCGGGGTCGTGACCGGAGCGACCAGCTGGCGCGTACGGTCCCCGACCGTGGTCACCGTCCCCCTCCGATGGTGGGGCTCACGGGATCCGGGACGGTGCCGGTCACCGGCCACGGTCCGAGGTCGCCCTCGAGGAGGATCGAGCACCGGCTGCACCACGGGCTGGGGCCACGACCGGACTCGGCGCCAACGTCCGGGTGGCGCAGCCGCCGGGTCCCCACCAGGGTCCGTCGAGCAGCTCCCACCAACAGTTCGTCGGTGACCGGGTCCACGTCGAGCTCCCCGGTCCTCGAGTAGTACGTGGCCACCACGAAAGGCGGGGCCGGACTCCGCAAGGCCTCGATCAAGGCGTAGAAGTGGAGGTCGGCCCGGTGCTCGACCCGTCGCGATCCCGAGGCGACCTCGACGATGGCCACCGAGGCCTCGTCCCGGGCGGGGCGGCCGATGGCCAAGTCCACCCGGGCCGACAGCTCGACGCATCCGTCGGCCAGCCGGACTCGCATGGCCTGCTGCGTCCGCGGCAGCCACCCCGGATCCAGCGCCGGCCAGCGCCGGCGCAGTCCCTCGGCCTGTCGCTCCACCTCGGCCCGGACCTCGTCACGCTCCGGGCCGGCCAGTCCGTCGATCCAGCTCCTCAGGTCGGCCTGGTGGTCGTCCACGGCCAGGGCGGCCAGACCGTCGGTCATCGGGTCACCGATGCCACCCACCGTGACCAGCTGGCGGAAGAGGACGTCGATGAGGGCTCCACAGGCCAGGGACGGGGAGAACGGCCGTGGCCCCGACCCGGTGGCCACCGAGTGGGCATCGCAGGCCAAGGCCCGGTGCAGTCGCTCCTTGGTCACCAGCACGGGGGAGGGGAGCGGATCCGTATCACTGACCGGCGGTCCGTCCCGACCCTCGGCGGGCCGGGGCGCTTGGTCGGCCAGACCGGACTCGAGGACCGACCGCAGCCGCTGCACCAGGTCCGGGTGGGCGGCGGGCCGGGGCCGGCCGGTGATCCGCAGCCGTTCGAGCAGGGCGTCCCCCGACAGCGGTTCCCAACTGGACCGATGGGCACGGGACGGGACCGCCCGACCCGTCTCGGGGCGGACCCGAGGCGACCGACCGGCGCCGGGGGCGGTGCCGGCCACCTCCAGGAGTCCTGACACCCCCAGCGGGCGTTCGATGTCCAGTACGACCATGGGCACCACTGTGCACGGGCGGTGTGACAGAAGGACCGGGCCTGGTCACCGGTAGCCTCTCCACCGATGACGACCCTGGCCGCCGACACCTCGTTCGCCGTCGTCTTCTCCCTGTTCGTGGTGGTGACCGTGGTCCTGGTGGTACTGGTCATCCGGTTCACCCTCCAGCGGGCGGCGGCATCCCGGGCCGCGTGGCTGGCCGAGCAGGAGGACGAGGACGAGCCGGAGGACACCGGCCCCCGCACGGCGCTGGTCCTGGCCGGTGGCGGTACCCGGGGGGCCCTCCAGATCGGGATGCTCCAGGTCCTGACCGAGCACGGGTTCGTCCCCGACCGCATCTACGGTTCGTCGGTCGGCGCGGTGAACGGGGCCGCCTTCGCCGGTGATCCCACCCGCCGGGGGGTCCAGCGGATGACCGAGATCTGGCGGGACCTGACCCGGGAGTCGGTCTATCCCCAGGGTCGGCTGCACGGCCCGTGGCTGTACTTCCAGCAGCGGGACTCGGTCTTCGCCAACTCGGGACTCCGGAAGGTCATCGAGGACGGGATCGGCTTCGAGCGTCTGGAGGATGCGGTCATCCCGGTCGAGGTGGTGGCCACGTCACTGACCGACGGTGGCGAACGGTGGTTCACCTACGGCCCTGCCGCCGATGCCGTGCTGGCCTCGTCGGCCGTCCCGGCCATCTTCCCGCCGGTGGAGATCGACGGGGAGCGGTACGTCGACGGGGGCGTGGTCAACAACGTGCCCATCCGCCGGGCCATCGATGGCGGAGCCACCCGGATCGTGGTCCTCTTGTGCGCGCCGCCCCTCTACACGCCGGTCCTGCCCAAGCGCCCGGTCGAGGCCATGTTCAACGCCCTGATGATCTCCATCCACGCCCGCTTCGCCCGGGACATGGCCCAACTGCCCCCGGGCGTGGAGGTCATCGTGTGCA
>Ga0207933_1001648_pt1 | contig 16189 bp, 11 predicted proteins | sample NGESurdeep092012_4_FD_184488 | JGI IMG/M metagenome (GOLD analysis project Ga0207933, IMG submission 184488) | Arctic peat soil microbial communities from Barrow, Alaska - NGEE Surface sample F53-3 deep-092012 (SPAdes) | ecosystem: Environmental > Terrestrial > Soil > Wetlands > Peat ...
TTCACCATTTTATAGCCCAATTGATTTTCAATACGTAATCTGAGCGGCGCTCCATGTTCTAAAGGCAAAGTCTGATAATTCATTTCCCAGGCTAACATAGATTTAGGTTTCAGGCAATTATCCATTGTTTCGGTATCATAATACTGTCCACCATATAAACCTTCGCCAAACGAATAAAATACTACTGTAGTCGCTTCAGACTTAGGTTTTACCAAATCTATTATCTTGCTCATGCACACACCGCCCCATTCTGCAATTCCTGTCCAGCCCTGTATGCAGCTATGCATATTAATATCTTCTTCTTTTTCAAAATTTTTTAAATCATCTAATGAGAGTTCAACAGGATTCTCAACCAGGCCACTAATTTTAAGTTTATAATCTTTAAAATCATTGGCTACCATATCTTTCCATTCTTTGGAAACAGGCATCGTTCCATTGGGCCAGAAATAGGGAGAGATATCTTTTTTGGTATAAAATTTTTTAGGCTTGAATTTATTGATCGTTTTACGCCATAGCGATACATTTATTTTTTTCTCCAGGTATTGAAGCGACCGTGGTCTCCGCCATGATATCCAATAAGCCAGCATATTAAATCCTATTACAAATAAAATAATGGCAATCCCTACCCACAATCCGGTTGATGAAGTATCATTGGGTTTGTTGAGTATGATATGATTCATATTTTTACTAAGACCGGTTAAGGCTACAAGCGATACGTGAACGATGATAAAAATTACATAAGCGAACATGATCAGGAAATGAAAAGATCTTGCCGTCTGGCGATTGAAAAATAATTTGGGATACCATGGAAAGCGGCTGTCAATAGCCGGCGACATGGCGAGGCCGGTTAACATTGCTAAAGGCGCCATTACAAATACCACGGCGAAATAAGAAAGTTGCTGCAAAGCATTAAAATGATAGAATCCGTTGGGTTCAAAGGGCATGTTAAAAGTGGCGTAGTGTACAAATACATTCCAGCTATCAGGGATTATCTGCAACGACGTTGGTACCAAACGTTTCCACTGATCAGTATAAAGTAAAAGAAAAATAAAAATAACTCCATTTAAAATAAAAAACGGAATGGTAAGAAAATGCCATGATCTTGCGATACCTACCGTATGGCGATAACCCGGTAAACCCACTACAGGACTGATATAACGGGAATCCTGCTTTGCCGTCCATACTTTATCTAACGGAATCTTTTTCGGCGTGAACCGAATCCATTGGGTATCGGGGCCGCATCCGTCATTCCAGTACAATCTTGGATGATCCACTAAAATAGAAAGGCCGCTTCTTATAATTAAAATCAAAAAAAAGAAATTTACCCAATGGCTTACATTGATCCACATCGGAAAACCTGAAGGCTGGCCTGGTAAAGCCACCGGAGAAAAAGCTAAAGATGGATCCGGAGGTAAACCAAAAAATAAATATTGTATCCATGCAATGATGATGGAACCTAAAAGTACCATACCAATTATAAATAGCATGTATGGTTTTAATCTTACGAAAAAGCGCCTGTCTTCAGGATAATGCATTGCCTTTTCTGCAGGGGTAAAATGGGGAATCATTGAAATTTCATTTTATAATTTTAATTGTATAGAAAGTCATCGCGATCTCCTGCAGCTAACACAAAGCCACCTTAAGCATTTGATGAAACTTTGTCCAACCAGCCACCGCTAAAACCCGCCCGACGTAAACCATTTATAACAGGTGGACATTTTTTTATAATATCCCATATTAATCCTGATTTATAATTTTCAATCATTAAAATAACCGGTCCCTGGTTTAACCCAAATTGCCATTCAGAAATCCAGGTACCGAACTCGCCATGCTTGTCCGGAAAGGTTGGATTATAGCTGGCATCGAAACCATAGTTATGGCGTCTTTCATAATCCCGTCTTTCTATCGCATGGCGAATCGTTAGCAACACAACTTCCGGAAGAAACGGGAGAGAAGAGACAACGGCCCATGGTGATATGGTTCCATCGTCTGGCCCGTATGGAGCGCCCCTGGCTATATAATTATAAAATTTTCTTTTAATGCCATTAATCTTGCGGGTAGCAGACCCGGGTCCATCGCTGGCTGTAAACCCCCAACCGTTTTCTCCATAATGAGCAAACTCTTTTGGATTTTCAATAGCATATAATTGCTGGATTTGCGTGGCACGGCGACTGTTTTCAAAATAATCAATACCAATCTTTCTGTTGAAATCATCAGAGATGCCTTTGCAATCCAACCATATTTGAGACATCTGGTGAATAAAGAGCGGACCCGCATAAATGCATTCTATGTCGTAAAGTTTTATCCATTCAAAAGTGGATATCCACTTTTTATATCCGTTAGAATTAATTGGAAAAGTTGGTGAACCAAGCGCCAGTATATAAATAATATGCGCCTCACAATATTGCTTATTCCAACGGGAACGAAGAAAGCCTGATTCAGGTTTCCATCCATGTGAAATAGAATCTTTTCCGTTTAATGCCCATTGCCAATCTACCCGTTCGTAGAGTTTATCAGCAAGTTTGCGTATTTCAATTTCCGATTTATTTTCACCCGTAAAATAATATCTTGCCGTCAAAATACCAGCTAATAATATAGCAGTATCCACCGTAGATATTTCACATTTCCATACCCGTTTTCCGGTTTCCATATCAAGAAAGTGATAATAAAATCCTTTGTATCCTGTAGCATCGGCCTTGGTGCCCTGGTGACTATTATAGAAGAATCTTAAAACGGTAAGCGTTCTTTTTATCGCGTCAGCCCGTGATATAAATCCCCGTTCAATTCCTGCTATATAACAACTAAGTCCCAGGCCCGTTGCGGCAATACTTGATGGGGATCCCGGCTGGGTTTTATCGGCTATCAACCCTGTTTTTTTATTCACTTCTTTTAGAAAATAAGCAAAAGTTTCGCGTTGCAAAACACTAAGCATTTCTTCATCCGGACCTTGAGGGTTAGTATATTTTGATTCCTGAGATTTTATTGGTTCTTTCATTCAGTTTCTAATGTTATATAAGCGACTCCCGGCGGAGGTACTGTTACCTCCACAAATACCGAACCTTTTACCTGCCTCGTTGCGAAAGGCTCCATTATAAGGGCAGAGGCTATCTCCAATGCGGACACTTCATTAGGTTTAAGGCTTCCGGGGCTGCCCATATTTTTCCACGTTTTTCTCGCATTAGCATGGTCATCGTCAATTCTTTCTATAAAGGAAGCCTTTACTTTTTTAATATTCACTAATTGCACTTTTACTATTTCTGTTTTTATCGGATGAAGTGGCAACGCCCAGTTGGTAATCATAATATTTATGGTATCCTTTTTACGCATCATCCAAACATCAACCGTCTCATGTTTCCCCGTAACTTTTAATAGTTCATCGCCAAGCCTGTGCAACAGTTGGTAAGCACGGTAGGCAGGTTTGGGAATTCCATAAATATTCATCAGGCCAAACCCACCGTGAAAAGGAATAGATGAAAAATAATTTTCTTCAAAAATGTCAGAAAATGTCCAGTAGCTGTATCCCTCCACAATTCCATTTGCTTCAATTACTGTTTTAATGATGAAGCAGGCAGCATAGGGCATATCATGCAATTCATCAAAAGGGTTCGAAGAGGTGCTCCATTCGGTATAATATACCGGCTTGGCTTGTGCTTGTTTTTTTACTTTCTTCGCTTCCTTTTGCAGCGCACTTCGCTTGCTTTTAGAAAGCTGGGTAATCGTATCATCACCCGGTTTGCCAAAAGCATCTGTAGGATAATGATGGGTGGAGATAAAATCAGCAGGTACTTTATTCTTATCACAATAATCCATGAATTCGGTTATCCATGCATTGTCGGCAGTGGCGGGTCCGCCTACTTTTAAATTCTTGTGTACATTTTTAATCGCATTGGCGGTATGATGGTATAGTTTAAAATAATCTGCCTGCGTTTTTTTCCAGAAGGCATCCAGGTTTGGTTCATTCCACACTTCAAAAAACCACTCGCTCACTTCAGGCAAGCCATAACGCTGCACCCAATGTTCCACCAATTTATTTATCAGTGTTTCCCAATCGTCATAATCTTTGGGCGCAGTAACATTTCCTTTGTAATGAAAAACGATAGCGGAACCTGAGGCAAGAGTACTCGGCATAAATGACAATTCCATAAAGGGGCGCATACCAATGGAAAGTAAAAAATCACAGATCTGGTCTGCATTAAAGAAGGAATAAACAAGGGCGTTTTCTTCATCCACGAGAGTTCCCATATCATCTGAAAGCACACCGTGAAAGCGCACATGCCGGAAACCAAGTTCCCTGTTACAGCGGGTTAATTGTTTTTGCCAATCTGCACGCAAAGCCATGGTTGCGTGGCTGCTGCCCACTGTGTGCTCCCAGAAATGAGTTAAGTTGGTTGAAGCGTGAGTGGTGTTACATTTAAAATTGGCGTGTGACATGGCTATTATCTTTTTTATTTATTAGAATAATTCGTTTAAGTCGTAAGGTTCTGTCGCAGCCAGTTTCCGTATAAAGGACAAGCCAAAGGCTTCAAAAATTAAAAGTAAACTTCAATTGAATAGAAGAATCATTGATATTTGTTCGTTTACTATCGATATTAATTATTGCTTCATAAAAATTCTTATCATTGAAAAGAAGAATCATTGAAATTTGCCTGCCTACCGGACAGGTAGGTTTGTTTACTACGATATTAATTAGTCAACCCTCAAAAAGTCAATTTTAGGTTTTGAGCAATAAAATTCCAATAAGCACTTACAATAAAGTTGTAAATAAGTAACCAGCATCTGATTGCCTCTGTACGCCAGAGGTTCATGACTCGTCATTCTTATCATTGAAAATAAGAATCATTGAAATTTGTTTGTTTACTACGGCACTAATTATTACTTCATTTCCAAAAATGAGTTCAGACAATTTTTCTATCCTTTTTTATAGTGCCCTTGCTGTCTTTCCGGACCGCCAATGTTCTTCAATTTGTTCAAGGCTTTTCCCTTTTGTTTCAGGAACGAACTTGTAAAAAAAGATCCAGGCACCTATAGCTATCACTCCATAAAGCCAAAAAGTATATGCATGCCCTAAAAATGCGACTAAACTCAGAAAGGTAATTGCTACAATAAGATTCATTGCCCAATTAGTAACCGTTACTGCGCTCATGGCCGCCCCGCGAACCTTCAGGGGATATATCTCAGAAATTAACAGCCAAAAAATAGGCCCGAGCCCAAAAGCGAAACATGCCACATAAATACCCAGTCCTGCCATAGCAATATAGCTTTTAAAACTTGCCAACTGCGGAAATTGAAATGCAGCACCGAGGACCGCGAGGCCAATAACCTGACCGGCAACTCCGGTTAATAACAAAGGCCTTCTTCCGACCCTGTCGAGCATGAAGATGGCCAGCACGTGAAAGCACCACATGACACCTGCAAGTGCAGCGCCAGCCAATATCGCGGGGCCTGCACCATTAATACCGGCAAACTTGAAAATAGTTGGTGAATAATAAATCACCGTATTAATGCCCGTTATCTGCTGAAATGTCGCCAACCCTAAACCCACAATCAAAGGCATCTTTAGCGAATGCTGAAATAATCCCTTAAAACCGCCTTTGCCCTGCCTTTCCATGCTTTTTTGGATATCCGTAATTTCCGGCGTTACATCTGCTTCCGTTCGCACACGTTTTAAAACCACCTTTGCTTCTTTCACTTTTGATTTACTAATCAGCCAGCGAGGACTATCGGGTAAAAACCACATGCCAATAACAAGGCCGATAGATGGTATAGCCGCCAGGCCAAACATATATCGCCAGCCCGCACTCCCGGAGTAGGCATAATCAACGAGGTAGGCAACGACGATTCCGGTGGTAATCGCAAGCATGTTAACGGCTACCAATGACCCGCGAACCTTAGCCGGCACCAGCTCGCTTATATACATCGGGGAAATAAATGAAGCGATACCAATAGCGATTCCGCTAATCAGCCTGCCGGTAATTAACCAGGTAACTGAGGGGGCAAAGGCAGTGCCAATGGCGCTGATGGTGAAAATAATGCCGGCGATTATTATCATTATTCGTCGCCCGTAGCGATTTGTAAGCGCACCACCCATAACAGCGCCAATGATTGCTCCTACCAAAACGGAACTAACCACTACCTCCTCCATAATGGACGATAGAGTATATTGCTTTTGAATGAAGAGTATAGCTCCCGAAATAACGCCGGTATCATAGCCGAACAGTAACCCACCGACTGCCGCAACGCCTACGGCAACATAGACGAAACCCTTCAAACCTGTTTTATCGTTTTCTTTATTTTTCATTTGTCTTGTATATCATGATGCGCTTTTTCCCAGTCCTGCGCTTCCTTTACGTCTTCGCGGCCTAACTCTTCATATAGTTTATGCACCCGCTGAACAGTCTGCGGCGCTAAATCTTTTGCCGACTCTTCTTTATTTTTTGGAACTGTATCTTCTTTGCTTTCGGATTTTCTTGATGCTGCATCTTCGGGTTTAGGTTCATTACTTGCTACGGCTTTAGGCGCTGCATCTTTCGTTTCTTTGTTCGACGCAGCTTTCAATTTATCAATCTCCATCTCCAGTTTCGCCTGTTCCCAATCACTAAGGGCCGGCCCACCCTGGCGGCTCCGCCCTTCAAAAATCTCATAAGCGCGCTTCGCAATCTCCGGATTTAAATCTTTTGTTGTATCTGCATTTACTTCAGGTTTGGGTTCCGCTGTGTCTGCTGGTTTTGCCTCGGCCTTGACATCCTGTTTCGATTCTTCCTTGCTACCAGCAGCAGGCTCTGTTTTTGCGTCTGCTTTTGCTTCAGGTTTCTGCTCCGTTGTGTCTGGCGGTTTCGTTTCTGCTTTTAGGTCAGGTTTCGGTTCTTCCTTGCTATCAGTAGGAGGCTCCGTTTTTGAAACTGGTTTTGCTTCTGCTTTTACTTCAGGGTTCGTTTCCGTTTTATCCGCTGATTTCGCCTCGGACTTGATATCCTGTTTCGGTTCTTCCTTACTATCAGTGGCAGGCTCTGTCTTTGCATCTGCTTTAGGTTCTTCCTTGGCATCAGTCTTAGGCTCAGCGTTTGCTACAGATGCTGAACTGGCTTTGTCTTCTGTTTTTTGCAATACTGCAGTTCCGGTTTTTGATTTGGATTTTGTCCGGTCAAAGATCAGGTACGCAAGTAATTTTATGCGGTCATTAATAAGAAACCATACTAACGCATAGCCCCACACGAAGCCTGCCCAACCCCAGCCAAGCGGTGTCATAAATAAACCATACACCGCTATTAAAGTTGCTACGATTTGGGTACCGAGAACAGCCATCCATAAAATTTTTGCAGGGCGGATGGACCAGAAGGGTCCTCTTGTGCGTGTAAGGAAGATTGTTAGATGCCCCGCTACCGACAGTTTTAAATACATCATGGTCTGTGCCTGGTCACGGTCAAGATGAAAGACACGCTCGGCAAGGTAAAAAAGTCCGAAGGCGGCAATAACTCCTATGATCCCGAGCACCGTTGAAATCCCCAGCACCATACGCATATTCCATGCCTCCGGCTCGTCTTTGTAATGCACGTTATCATAGGCAATGGAAAGGATGGCGCCATCATTCAGTAAAGCGATCATCACAATCATTACCGCTGTCACCGGGTAAAAATTAAATACGATGATCGCCAGCGTCATAAAAAACAACACACGCAAGGTTTCAGCTATCCGGTAAATCGCGTAGCTATTCATGCGCTGGAAAATGCGTCGGCTTTCCTTAATGGCATCAATAATTACAGAAAGACCGGGGGTCAGCAAAACGATAGATGCCGCAGCCCGTGCAGCGTCTGTCGCACCGGAAACGGCTATGCCACAGTCTGCTTTCTTTAAAGCAGGAGCATCATTCACGCCGTCCCCAGTCATGCCAACGATATGCCCGTGCTTTTGCAGCACATCAATAATGTGGTATTTATGTTCAGGAAATACCTGTGCAAAACCATCTGCATTCTCGATTGATGCCGTCACCGCTGCACTTTCCTCTTTCTTAGAATCACCCAGCATTGCAGCATCAAGTATATTCGACCCCATGTTTAATTTTTGGGCTGTTTCTTTGGCGATAGCCAATGCGTCACCAGTCACCATCTTTATCTTTACACCCATCTTCACCGCTGTTGCAATGGTTTCTTTTGCATCATCACGTGGAGGATCAAAAAGGGGTAACACGCCGACAAACTGCCACTGGCCATCGCCTCCTGCACGGGCAACACCCAACGCCCGGAAGCCTTTCGCAGCAAAATCATTGACTGCTTTATCAACGGCAGGCTTTACCTGCGCAAGATTTGCCGATAATGCCAGGATAACCTGTGGTGCGCCCTTCGTGACTTTAAACGTTTTTCCATCTTTGCCTTTTACCTGCGCCTCGGTGCGTTTGTGTACCGGGTCGAATGGTTGAAAATGCTGAACAGTGTATTCCTTTAAGGCATCCTTATTTTTCATTCCGCCAAGAACCGCCAGGTCAATGGTATCATTATTTTCTGCACGGGATGCCAAAGCGCCATCCAGAATAACCTGGTCTGCAGGAATGTTATTCACACTGAACGGATCTCCTAATGTAAGTTTGTTCTGCGTTAGCGTTCCTGTTTTATCAGCACAAAGCACATCTACGCCAGCCAGCTCTTCAATAGCCACCAGCTTGCTGACGATAGCTTTCTTTTTAGCGAGGAGGCGTGCACCAACCGCCATCGTTACGGATAACACCGTTGGCATCGCTACCGGGATAGCCGCCACCGTTAGTACAAGGGCAAACTGTAAGGTGCTGAGAATTGGGTCGCCACGGAAAATCGCGACGGCAATAATGATCGCCACTAAAGCCACAGCAAGTATGATGAGATAGTTACCAATCTTAAGGACTGCCTTTTGAAAATGACTGACTGTATGGGCCTCGGCCACCAGTTTTGCTGTCTTGCCAAAGTAAGTATTGGTACCCGTTGCATAAACCAAGGCGTCAATTTCACCCCTGCGAATAGTAGAGCCTGAGAATACAGCTTCACCGGTTTTGCGTATCGCCGGTAAAGATTCTCCAGTTAGCGCTGACTGGTCAACGGATATTTCGTCGCCTTTCAGTAAACGGGCATCTGCCGGCACGATGTCTCCGAGGCGCATGCGTATTACATCTCCGGGCACCAGTTCGCGGGCCGGGGGTGTTAACCATTTACCATCTCTTTTTACCCTGGCATTAATAGCTAGCTTTGCCTTCAATGCCTCGATCGCATTTCCAGCCTGGCGTTCTTCCCAAAATCCAATCATGGCATTGGCAAAAAGCAAAACGAGGATAATGAAAAAATCGGGCCAGTGACGGGCTACAGCAGAAAGAATCACGGCTATTTCAATCATCCATGGAATAGGCCCCCAGAAATAACTTAGGAATTTCAGGAGCATGTTGGTTTTCTTTTCTTCCAACTCATTAGGGCCATATTGGGTTAGCCGTTTTTTTGCCTCAGCACCGGTGAGACCATCAGGGGATGACCCCAATTTTTTCTCCACTTCAGCTATGGGCAGCGTTTTCAGATCGTCTTCGGGCGCAGGTGCAGCGGGCGTTTTTGACTTGGTTGCCTTAGGCTGCTTGTTGTCGGATTCCATAATAAGTATCCTCCTTTTATTCTTAATGTATGATTGGATCTTAGATTAATTGCTGAGAAATATGGCGCAGTCCATGGCAGCGCCCTACAATCCCTGGCGTACTGCCTTTGCCGCACATTGTTGTATGTTTTAAAGTCGACTGCTACTCCAGAAGTCAACTGCTAATCCATCTCAGTTTTTTGAAAAATATTCTCTTACAAATGCATGCTCCTGGTTTTCCGTCATTTTATCAGTTTGCCTTATTTCAATTTTAATTTTCGAAAAGTTTAGGTCTGCCTTCAAAATATTTAATAACTCTACTTTGGCATCAGTAGGGCCAAACAACAATACATCATCATAACCTTTTATAACCCCACCCAACCTTTTATAATACTCCGCCTGCTGTTGCTGGTTTTTGTTGTGCATTATGCTTTCTCCCTTCTGCAAGGTTTTCTCTTTTTCCTCATGTGTGGATTCGCATTCTACAATATTTGTTACCATAGGGTCAGCAATTTCCATTACATGTGCGCTCGCATGATCCATCCAGATGCCTAAGTTTTTTATTGTTGTCATTATGTTTAAATTTTATAATTAATTCTCTTTTTATTGCCCCCGCAATTTTGTTATGAATTTATATTTCCTTTTTTTGTTCTCACTTACCCTGTTCGGTTACCTTCCATTTCCAATTAAGTATCTCAGGCAGGTCCTTGCCATATTGATGCACATAATGTTTATGTTCAATCAATTTGTCCTTTAACTGTTGCTTCAGGTAATCGCCTTTGCTTCCTAAATTAGGCAAGCGGTCAATCACATCTATCACTAAATGAAAACGGTCAATATCATTCTGCACTCTTAAATCAAAAGGTGTTGTAATGGTGCCTTCTTCTTTATAACCTCTTACATGAAGGTTATGGTTTGTGCGCCGATAAGTAAGACGATGAACCAACCAGGGATAACCATGAAAGTTGAAAATGATGTGCTTGTCTTTTGTGAATATCGAGTCATAATCCTGGTCGTTCAGCCCATGCGGATGCTCTGATGCTGATTGCAGTTTCATCAAGTCAACTACATTCACCACTCTTACTTTAACTTCAGGAAGGTGTTCCCGTAATATTGAAACGGCTGCAAGCAATTCCAGTGTAGGTGTATCTCCACAGCAAGCCATCACTACATCAGGTTCAGATCCCTGGTCATTACTTGCCCATTGCCAGATGCCGATTCCTTCGGTACAATGAACGACTGCCTGGTCCATCGTAAGCCATTGCGGCAGCGGATGTTTTCCTGCTACAACCACGTTTACATAATTACGACTGCGCAAACAATGATCAAAAACAGATAAGAGGCAGTTGGCATCCGGTGGCAAATAAACTCTTACCACATCTGCTTTCTTATTAATCACATGACCCAAAAAGCCGGGATCCTGATGGGTAAATCCATTGTGATCCTGTTGCCATACATGCGACGCCAATAAATAATTCAGCGATGAAATCTTCCTGCGCCAGGGTAGTTCCAGGCATACTTTCAGCCATTTGGCATGCTGACTAAACATAGAGTCAACGATACGGATGAACGCTTCGTAACTATTGAACAATCCATGTCTTCCCGTCAAAAGATAACCCTCAAGGAAGCCTTCACATTGGTGCTCGCTAAGCATAGAGTCAACCACCTGGCCTGTAGGCGCCAAAAATTCATCATACTGTTCCGTTGCGTCATCCCACTGGCGATTGGTTGTTTCAAAAATAGCTCCCAACAAATTTGATAACGTTTCATCTGGGCCAAATACACGAAAATTATGTTCATCATTATTTAGTTTCGCAACGTCCCGCAGAAACTTTCCAAGCACCATGGTGTCTTGCCCAAATACAGCACCAGGAGAAGGAACATGTACAGCATGATCGTGAAAATCAGGCATGCGCAAATCTTTCAAAAGAATACCACCGTTGGCATGAAGATTAGCGCCCATTCTGTGATTGCCCTTAGGCGCCAGCTCAACCAATTCAGGAATTAGAGTTCCATTTTCATCAAATAATTCTTCGGGTTTGTAGCTCTTCATCCAACTTTCCAACAGCTTCACATGATCAGGATGTTCTGCGTCCACAATTATTGGAACCTGGTGCGCACGAAATGTCCCTTCAATATGTAAGCCATCTACCACCTTCGGCCCGGTCCATCCTTTTGGTGATTTTAAAACGATCATTGGCCAGCGCGGGCGGGTGTTGTCGTTGTTACTTCTTGCATTGTTTTGTATTAGATGGATATCAGCGATTACCTCATCCAGGGTAACTGCCATCAGTTGATGCATTGTTTCAGGATCATCCCCTTCAACGAAATGCGGCGTCCATCCACAACCACGAAAAAATTGTTCCAACTCATCGTCTTCAATTCTCGCCAATATCGTTGGGTTACTGATCTTGTAACCATTGAGATGAAGAATCGGCAGAACAACTCCATCTGTAATTGGGTTCAGTAATTTATTAGATTGCCATGAGGTAGCTAAGGGGCCGGTTTCTGCTTCGCCATCACCAACAACGCATGCAACGATCAAATCCGGGTTGTCGAATGCGGCGCCAAATGCATGGCTCAAAGAATAACCCAACTCTCCACCTTCGTGAATGGAGCCCGGTGTAGTAGGCGCCACATGACTTGAAATGCCTCCGGGAAAAGAGAATTGCTTGAATAGTTTTTTTAACCCGGCTTCATCCTTTGTTACGTTTGGATATACTTCACTCCAGGTTCCTTCCAAATAAACATTACCAACTATTGCAGGGCCACCATGGCCGGGGCCTGCGATATAGAACATGTCTAAATCATATTTTTTGATGATACGGTTTAGGTGAACGTAGATAAAATTTTGTCCCGGTGTAGTGCCCCAATGGCCTACCACAAGCGGCTTTACATGTTCCAGCTTTAGCGGCTCTTTCAATAGCGGGTTGTCATAAAGATATATTTGTCCTACTGAAAGATAGTTGGCAGCACGCCAGTAGGCATTTATTTTTTGCAACATTGAGGGGGATAAAGTTTCCTTTACTTCAGGGTGCATTGTTTCTGTTTCCATTTTATTAAATTTTATTGATTTGTTTTATAATTTTAATCTTCTTAATCTGAGTGCGTTGGCAATAACTGAAACGGAGCTAAAGCTCATGGCTAATGCAGCAATCATGGGCGAAAGTAACAGCCCGAAAACAAGATACAAGACACCAGCAGCAATGGGAATTCCCAAAGCATTATAGCCAAGCGCGAAGAGAAGGTTTTGTTTTATGTTCTTCATTACTTTGTGGCTTAATGTTCGTGCTTTTACAACCCCATCGAGGTCACCTTTTACTAAAGTGATGGATGCACTTTCGATGGCCACATCGGTTCCGGTGCCCATGGCAATTCCAATATCAGCTTGTGATAAAGCTGGTGCATCGTTTATACCATCACCCGCCATGGCTACTTTTTTTCCTTCCGATTGAAGGTGTTTTATTTCATTCAATTTATCTTCAGGTAACATCTGGGCTTTGAAGCCATCCAAATGTAATTTGTCACTTACTGCCTTTGCCGTGTTTTCGTTGTCGCCGGTAAACATAATTACCTTCAAACCTTCTTCCTGTAATTGGCGGACGGCTTCCTGGCTTGATGCTTTTATTTTATCTGAAATCACGACAAAACCAATTGCTGCATTTCCTTCTGATAAATAGGAAACCGTTTTACCCAATTTTTGTTCGGCTTTCACCTGCGCCTCCAAATCGGGTGCAATGGCCGCTTTTACCTGTTGCATCAATTTTTCATTGCCCAATGCCAATGAGGCACCATCCAAATCAGCAATCACTCCTTTTCCTGTTACCGCTTCAAACTTTGAAACCGGTTTTACAACAATTTTCTTTTCTTCTCCATAACGTATAGTTGCCTGCGCCAGCGGATGTTCACTGCTGCTGTTTAAAGAAATAATTTTTTGAAGAATATCATCTTCGGAATATTTACTATTAGCGCTGACCACTTTTTCAACAGATGGTTTTCCTTCTGTCAGCGTTCCTGTTTTGTCTATTATTACAATGTCAATGTCATTCATTTTTTCAAGCGATTCTGCATCTTTAATGAGTACTCCCGACTGGGCACCCTTTCCTACGCCTACCATTACCGACATGGGAGTGGCCAGGCCCAATGCACAGGGGCAGGCAATTATTAAGACAGCTATGGCATTTACAAATGCAAATACATAGGAAGGCTGTGGGCCAAAAATTGCCCAAATGATAAAAGTGAGGATTGAAATACCAACAACAACAGGAACAAAATAGCCGGAAATTTTATCAGCAATTTTTTGAATAGGCGCCTTGGAACGGCTTGCTGAATTGACCATTTCAATAATTTTGGCCAGCAGAGTTTCAGCGCCCACTTTTTCGGCGATCATCACAAAAGATTTGTTTCCATTAATGGTACCTGAGCTTACAGCATCTCCTGTTTTCTTTTCCAGGGGAACCGGTTCCCCGGTAATCATAGATTCGTCTATGTTCGCTTCGCCTTCTTTTATACTTCCATCAACAGGGATTTTTTCACCTGGTTTTACGCGTAATAAATCTCCTTTAATAATATCGTCTATTGATACTACCTGCTCCTTGCCATTAATAATTTTCGTTGCTTGGTTAGGCGCCAGTTTTAATAACTCTTTTATCGCACTATTGGTTCTTCCATGTGCACGGGCTTCTAAGAGTTGACCTAATAATACCAACGTTAAAATAACGGTAGCTGCTTCAAAATAAACATGCACGGTTTCGTGTTCTGTTTTAAACTGATCAGGAAATATTGTTGGAAAAAGAATAGCAAACACACTAAACAGCCAGGCCGCTCCCGAGCCAATACCAATCAACGTAAACATGTTCAAATTCCAGGTAATGATTGATTTCCATGCCCGCTGAAAGAACATCCACGTTGCATAAAAAACCACGGGAAGACTTAGGGCAAATTGCACCCAGTTCCAATATTTTAAATCCATCAATTTGAATATTGGGTTATTGGGTATCATCTCCGTCATTGAAAGAATAAAAATCGGTGCAGTAAAAATGACGGCTATTTTAAATTTATGCAATAGATTCTTGTATGTCTTGTCTTCCTCATCCACGTTTACTTTCAAAGGAACGAGGTCCATTCCACATATTGGACATGCCCCTGGCTCATCCCGAATGATCTGAGGGTGCATTGGGCAGGTATATTGTTGTTTCGGTTTTTTAGTAGAAGGCTGCTGCACCAAATCCATTCCGCAAACAGGACAATTTCCTTGTTTATCGTAGGTCTTATCGCCTTCACAGTGCATGGGGCAATAAAATATACCGGAACCATTGGTCATTTGTCCTGAAGTTTTTTGGGGCAAAGTCTTATGCTCTTTTTCTAAATGGAGATGTTTAGACCCTTTTTTTTCATCTCTTTCAATAATATTTTCATCTATATTCTTCATTTCTTTTAATGATTTCTCAATTTCCCCCCGATTGTATCAAGCGAAGCTTTCAATTTTTCAATGGCGCCACTTACTGCAAGTTCATAGTCATTCGCCCTGGCCGTAACTGCAATTGGCTGCCTTCCTTTGATGCGTGCTTCAATCATGCATCTTTTGTCATTTTGTTCCTGTTTGCTTCCGTTCTCGTCTGAAAGGTGCACCTCCAGCCTCGTGATGTGCTCGCTGAACCTGCTTAATTCTTCTAAAAGCAAACCATCTAACTGAGCCTCGAATGCTTCATGCACACTTACATTTTTGTCTGTATTTATTTGAATTGTCATATTGTTGTTCTTATTTTAAATAAGGGAAGATTTTTTAGATGTCGCGGTTCATTTTCTTTTTCGGGACCAGATAGCCCAGCCTACTATTAATATAACAACAATAAGAATAAAAATCCCCCAGCCTCCGTGCATTCCCCAAAAATAATTATCTCCATTATTGTGCATCATAACTTATGTTTTTAAGTGAGAAAAAAATATTATTTAATGATGATGATTATTCATTCCTCCCATATTCATATTGTTCATCATCTTATTACCAGTCCTATTTTGCATCATATCCATCATTTGCTGGTTTCCCATCATGGTTCTAATCATTCCGGACATCATACTGGTGTCACCTTTAGCTGTTTCCATCATGGCAGACATCATGTTTTGCATCATGCCGGGATTATTTTTCAGCATGTTCATCATTGAACTACTATTTCCGAAGTCCATCATTTGATTTTTCTGCATCATCATCCCACCATTTTTGCTATTCATCATTGTCCCTATCATTTCCTGCGACATAAGGCTATCATTCGCAATTGTGTTCATAATTTTCATTCTTGTTTCCTTGTTTGAAAGGTCTTGCGTTTGACCTGAAGTGGACTGACAAGATGCGAATAGCGTTAATAAGGCGACTGCCAATGTCAAAGTTTGAATTGTTTTCATGATTGTTTTTTTATTTGATTGTGATTAAATTTTCCGAAGAACACAAGGTAGGCACTTAAATGCCCTTGTATATTGTTTAAATAGGGTCTGCTGATTATGTCAGGCCCATCCCGATTTTACAAAATTATTTATATTTGGCCACCTATTATTTTCGGTTACCCATACCGTTATTATTATTTTCAGAATCAGGCAATAGAGTACCCGCCCG
>Ga0207933_1001650_pt1 | contig 16184 bp, 17 predicted proteins | sample NGESurdeep092012_4_FD_184488 | JGI IMG/M metagenome (GOLD analysis project Ga0207933, IMG submission 184488) | Arctic peat soil microbial communities from Barrow, Alaska - NGEE Surface sample F53-3 deep-092012 (SPAdes) | ecosystem: Environmental > Terrestrial > Soil > Wetlands > Peat ...
GCCATCCTGACCCTCCAGGAACAGCCTCGCACGACTTGCCCCAGCACCTTCAGGCTTCTTGCCGACAAGTATCAAATTGGATACTATTTACGGATAAGCTCTTAGTCGAGGCTGTAGTGCTCGATGCTTCGGCTAACCTGCCGGGAACCTTCGAGTTGAACTGTCAAGTAGGATTTGACAGTTGCTTCCGCATTCAACTCTTCCTCCTCAATGACATTCTGCATATGAAGGCTGATATTTTGCTTGGAGGTTTGGTAGAGTTCGGCCAACTGAGCCTGGGTCAGCCATACCGTTTCTCCATCTAAACGAACCCGGAGTTGCTGGGATCCGTCCTGGTAGATGAGCATTTGGGGCGAATCCGGGTACTTCGCTGCGGGACTCTGGGGGGGGCATGTCCGAAGTGTACCGGTCGCGGAGTCAATTTGCGAGAACGTGGCTGGTTGCTCACAACTGTTATCAAACAGCCTTCTCCCACACCATACATTCCGAAAAACTGGGTGCCGAGACCACCGGCTCCGGTGCGTCACTTACAAACATCTATTCCGGTTGCGGAGGCGGCGCTGCCTGTCCCGGCGTACGCCCCACCGGCCCGCGCTGCCCGCCGGGGCCGCGGTGCCAGTCCGCCCGAGGTCGCTCGCCGCCCCGTCCACCCGCATGACGGTCGCGCAGCTTCGTCCACTGGTCCGCGTTCAGCACCGCGCGAATGCCGAGCAGCATCTTCGCGTCGGTCTTCTCCAGTTCGGCGCGCGTGTCGGCAATCTTGCCAATCTGCGCGAGCGCCTTCGTCTGGTCGACCGGGTTGGCGTCCATCAACGGGTCCAACAGCAACTGTTCCTTTTCGAGCGACGCATGAAGGTCGATCAACTGCACCCGGCTCTGTAGAAAAATCTCGTCGATACGCTTGGTCTGGTCCGGCGTAAGCCCAATCCGGCTCACGACCTCCGGGTTCCGCCACCACGTTCCTTCGGGCAGCATGTGGTCTCCAGGGCCGTGGATTTCGCCGCCCGGCATCCCACGCCCATCGCGCGACGGCTGCCGGTCGAAGTGACGGTGTATCGGCGCAACTGGAGCAGGCGTGGCCGCGGCAGCCGGAGCCGTTTGCGCAAACGCGCATGGAGCAACCAACAACAGGCAAGCAGACAGCAGTTTTACGTTCATGGATTTGTCCTTTGAGCGGCGGTAGAATCCGCCGCCGAATCTGCAGTTGGTGTGGAAGTGCCGGCCAGCGGAAGCATCGACGCCGGCACCGATGTAGCAAGATCGTTCCTCACCCCGTCCAGCAGGGCATCATCGGAAATCGTCGCGTCAGCGCCCCCGGCCGCTCCTCGCTGCACCACTCGCGGCGCCTGGCGGCGATGCATGGCAAACGGCGTCGCCGCGGCCGCAAAGAACACCACAGCCGCCATCGCCCAGGCCATCCGTGGCGTGCGTCGCGCCCCTGCGATCGAGGCAAAGCGGCGGTGGTGCTCCGCACTCGCGGCGGTCGCCTCGCGCAGATCGCCAAACACTTCCCGCAACGTTGCCAACTCTCCCGCACACTGCGCACATCCGCCCAGGTGCCGCGCGGCCTCTTCCGTCGGACAGCCGTTCAGCGTGGTTTCCATTTGTTCGCTGGTCAGGTGCATCATCGGTCCCTCTTTCTCGAGCCCGCCGCCTGCCCCGTCCGCACATGGTCCAGCGCGCGGTACAAGTGACTCTTCACCGTCGGCAGCGTCAGCCCGGTCGCGACGGCAATCTCGTTCAACTCCAACTCATCCACAAACCGCAGCAGAAAAATCGTCTTCTGCCGCGCGCTCAACCGCTCCACACTTTCCCAGACCTGCGCCAACTGCTGCCGCGCCGCCAGCGCCTTCTCCGCGGACTGCCCCGGATGCACCAGCCGCTGCTGCAAATCAGCCACATCGACCGCCGTAGCCGCTGCCCGCTTCCAGAACCGGAACCCGCCCGTCCGCGTATGGTTCCGCACCAGGTTGACGGCAATCCGCATGAGCCAGGTCGCAATCGAGCAGTCGCCGCGAAAGCTCGCCCGCGATCGCCACGCACTCAGAAACGTGTCCTGCGTCAGCGAGAGCGCGAGGTCGCGGTCGCGCAGGGAAAACAGAAGATAGCGAAAAACCCGCGCCTCATACATCGCATGGACCGCAGCGATGTCGTCGAACGGCGTAACGGCTTCAGCTTCGATATTTCCCAGCGTCATTTCAGCGGGTTGGACGGTTTGTTCCAACATCGACTTGTCCACTACTGACACTCCCTGATGCCGAAAGTCTACGTATCACAAAAACTTTTGCCAAAGATATTGCATCCTCGAAGGGTATCTATTGTTGCTGTTGCTCTTCCAGCATGACCCACGCCATGTCATCTCAAACCTGAGCGAAGCCGAAGGCAGCGCTTTGCCGTCATAGGCTAGAATCGGCTGGACTGGATACATGTGGGGGAGTTATGTTCTGGGCTCGTTGTTGGGCGTTATCATTCGTTGCGCTGGCAACGTTCCTGAGCGGGTGTTCGAGTCCGCTGCCGATTTCCGTGAGCCTGACCCCCTCCTCGGCACAGGCGATCGATCAGAACCTGCAGGTCGCGATTAAAGCAACCGTGACCAACGACACCTCCTCCAAAGGAGTTACGTGGAGCCTGGGCCTCAAAGGCGTGGGATCGCTCAGTACTTTGACTGGCGCATCCACTAGTTACATTCCTCAGACTGCCACCCTCACCGGCGCACAGCAGGTAACCGTGACCGCCACGTCCGTAGCCGACTCGACGGAGAGCGCTTCGGTGCAGATCACGGTGAACCCCGTCCCCTACATGCCTTTTCAAACCCTCTCCAACGGAACGGTAGGCGTGCCGTATAGCCAGCCCATCGCGCTTACCGGCGGAACTGCTCCCTTTCAGTGGAGCGTCTATAACGGCGCGATTCAGACGGGATGGTCCGTGGGCGGATCGTTGCCCGATGGGCTGACGATGAACGCTGCTACGGGGATGGTCAGCGGAACCCCCACCGGGGCCGGGACCTGGTACTTTGAGTCGTCCGCAACGGACGCAGACAATGAGTTCGCGGACACGCCGGTGAGCATCCAGATCAATCCCGCCGGCGCAGCCACGGCCAATGCAGTGCCGTTCCTGAACCAGACGCTCGTCCCCACCTCCGTTTCGCCGGGCGGTGGTGCGCTTACGCTGAAGGTAACTGGAGCCGGTTTTGTTTGGGATGCGACGGTCAATTTCAACGGCACGCCGCTCACAACCACGTTTGTAGACAGCGAGCATCTGAGCGCGCTTGTGCCGGCAACCGATGTCGCGACAGCGAAGACAGCCTCAATCACCGTCGCCAATCCGGCGCCTGGGGGCGGCGCGTCCAACACTGTCTACTTCCCGGTCGGAGCACCGGAGACAGCCCTCAATTTTGTCAATGCTCCGAACTCTCCCCTACAAGTTTCCGCGGCCTTTGGACTGGCCATAGCAGACTTCAATGAAGACGGAAAGCCGGACTTTGCAATCGGAGCATACAGCAGGTTTGCTGTGATGCTCGGCAAGGGAGACGGCACATTTACGTCCGCACCCGGTTCCCCGTTCCTGTTGCCGAGCCCGCCCTACGACGATTTTGCGACACCTTTTGCGGGTCCGGCGTTGGCCGCAGGCGATTTCAACAATAGCGGTCATCAAGGGCTCGCGGTCGAGGAGTACGAAAACGAGGCAGCGGTAATCCTGCTGGGAAACGGGAACGGAACCTTTTCTACCTCCTCGGCAGCGTTTGCGAATACGCCTGGCCAGCCCGTAACCGCGGCAGCAGCGGCGGATTTCAATGCGGATGGGAACCTCGACCTTGCGTTCATCGATGATGAGGCGCCCGTCGCCCTGGGATATGGGAAGGGAGCGTTCAATAACGCCGGAACCCTTTACAACACGGCTTATTTCCCGAACGGCGTGGCAGTCGGCGACTTCAATGGAGACGGCAAGCTGGATGCGGCCGTGGCGAACGGTGGATCGCCGAAGTATCCGTATTCGGGAGTGACGGTGTCGCTTGGCAACGGTGACGGAACGTTCACGCAGGCAAATGCCTCGCCCATCTCTCTGGGACAAAACCTGTCTGCGATTGTTGCGGGCGATTTTAACGGCGACGGAAAATTGGACCTCGCCGTGGCGGACCAAACTGGAAACGCCGTACTCATCCTGCTGGGGAACGGCAATGGAACTTTTCAGCCGCCCATAAGCATCGCGACCGGAAATGGGCCCGCGGCCATGGTGGAGGGAGATTTCAATAACGACGGGAAGCTGGATCTCGCCATAGCAAACTATGGCGATGGCACGGTCACGCTTCTGCTTGGCAACGGGGACGGTACGTTCACACAAGCGTCCGGGTCGCCCTGGATCGTAGGAAAAGGCCCATTCGCGATCGCGGCCGCGGACTTCAACGGCGATGGGAAACTCGATCTCGCGGTGACTAACAGCATCGACGGAACGATGTCCATCCTGCTTCAACATTAGCCAGTCCGGAGGGTATGGCCTTTCGCCCTACCCTTTGCTGCGCGCTTCCATCAACGTTTGATAAAGCGCAATCGTCTGGTCGGCAATCGCCGTCCATGAAAATTGTTCCTCCACGCGCTTCCGTCCCGCCTCGCCCATCCACTTCGCTTCCACCGGATCGGCCAGCAATCCCGACAACCGCATCGCCAGGTCCTTCGCAAACTGCTCGGCATCCACAGGAAAGCCGGTCGCCGGGTCGGCGGCAAACGGCACCAGATGACCGGTCTCGCCCTCGACAACAACCTCCAGAATCCCGCCCACAGCCGACCCCACTACCGGCGCCCGGCAGGCCATCGCCTCCAGATTGATGATCCCGAACGGCTCATACACGCTGGGACAGCAAAACACCGCGCAATGCGAATAAAGCTGGATTGCCTCCGCCTTGGTCACCATCTTTTCGATCCACACCACATTCCCCCCGGCAATGCGCGCGGACTCGACTTTTTCGCGCATTTCGGAGGCTATCTCCGGCGTATCCGGCGCCCCGGCGCACAAAACCACCTGCGTGCCCGCAGGCAGGTACTTGATGGCCTCTACAAGGTGCGTAACCCCCTTCTGCCGAGTGATCCTTCCGACATAAAGCACATACGGCTTGGTCTCATCCACCCCATACGTCCGCAGCGCCGTCGTGTCTGGAGTCCACTGATATTGCGCCAAGTCTATCCCGTTGTAAATCACATGGATTCGCCCTGCATCCACCTCCGGGTACGCCTTCAAAATATCGGCTTTCGTCCCATTGGACACGGCCACAATCGCATCCGCATCGAGAATTGCCGTCCGCTCCATCCACGAACTCAGCGCATACCCCGACCCCAACTGCTCCGCCTTCCACGCCCGCAGCGGCTCCAGCGAATGCGCTGTCAGCACAAACGGAATCCCATACAGCTTCTTCGCCAGAAACCCGGCCATCGACACGTACCAGGTATGCGTATGGATCACGTCCAGCTTGTCCAGGTGCAACTGCTGAATCAGGTTGAGCGACAGCGCCTCCAGCGCCCCCTTGAACTTGGCCTGCGTCCCATACGAAATCTGCCCCCACGGGCTCTCCCATGTCACATGCAGGTTCGGCAGCTTGGGCGTAGTGGGGTCGGTCAGCGAATCATGCTCCGGGACGTCGCCCCACGCATGGACGTCGACCTCGATCTTCCTTGCCAGCTCCAGCGACAGGTACTCGACATGCACCCCAGCCCCGCCATACACGTACGGCGGATACTCCCGCGTCATCAACCCAACCCGCATTCACGCCTCCACATCACCGCCGTCATTCTAGCGTGTGATGCCTTCACCCTTATACTCATCCTCACCGAGGCACTTCATGACCCGTTTTCTGCTCTGCGCCCTTCTGCTCGCCCTCTCGGGCACAGCCTGCACCCAGTCAGCCCCCGCACCCGCGACCGTTTCCCCCGCCGACGCTCACTTCAAAGACATTTACACCTCCGAAGCCACCTGGCAGCGCGCCCAGCGCGGCGACCAGACCCCCGACGACGAGCGCCGTGGCCGCGTCCAGTCGCATCTCCCCAAAGTCGACCCCGCAACCCAGCAGGCCAAGCTCGACTTCTGGACCGGCATCCTCAAACAACTCGACGCCCTCGACCCTCACCAGCTTTCACCGGCCGAGCAGCTAAACTACAAGGTCTACCGCGCCCAGATCATCGTTGAAATCAACGCCCAGAAGTTCCGCGAGTACGAGAAGCCCGCCAACTCCGACAGCGCCTTCTGGTCCGACGAAGCCGGCCCCGCCACCGACCCCTTCAAGACCGAAACGGACTACCGGAACTACATCGCCCGCCTCAACGACCTGCCGCGTTTCTTCAACGAAGAGATCGCCAACATGCGCGCCGGCCTCGCCCGCGGCTTCACCCCGCCGCGCGTCACGCTCACCGGCCGCGACAAGTCCATCCGCGACGTCGCCGAAGCCAAATCCCCCGAAGCCACCGGCTATCTCAAGCCCTTCCTCAAAATGCCCGACAGCATCCCCACCGACGCCCAGGCCAAGCTCCGCGAACAAGGAATCGCCGCCATCCGCGACTCCGTCGAGCCGGCCTTCCGCACGCTGCTCAAATTCTGGACGGAAGACTACGTCGCCCACGCCGTCACCGCGCTCGCCGCCGAGTCGCTGCCCGATGGCAAAGCCTACTACCAGGCCCAGATCCTCGAGTACGTCACCACCACGCAGACCCCCGCCGAAATCCACCAGATCGGTCTCGACGAAATGGCCAAAATCCATGCCGAAATGATCGCCACCATGAAGCAGACCGGCTTCAAAGGCGACCTTCCCGCTTTCCTCCACTTCCTCCGCACCGACCCGCAGTTCTACGCCAAGACCCCCCAAGAACTTCTCATGCGCGCTGCATATATCGCCAAAGACTTTGATGGGGTATCAGCACGCTTCTTCGGCTACCTTCCTCGCCAGCGCTTCGGCATCAAGCCCGTCCCCGACGCCATCGCGCCCTTCTACACCTCGGCCCGCGGCGGCGCAAATGTCTATTGGGTCAACACCTACGACCTGCCCTCGCGCGGCCTCTATTCGCTCGTCGCGCTCACGCTGCACGAGTCCGCTCCCGGCCACTCCCTCCAGCTCTCCATCGCGCAGGAGCACAAGGACCTGCCTCGCTTCCGCAACGCCTACATCTCCGCCTATGGCGAGGGCTGGGCGCTCTACTGCGAACGCCTCGGCACCGAAATGGGCATGTACCACACGCCCTACGACACCTTCGGCATGTTGAGCTACCAGGCCTGGCGCGCCGCTCGCCTGGTCGTCGACACCGGAATCCATTCGCAGGGCTGGACCCGCGAACAGGCGCAGGCCTACCTCCGCGACAATACCGCGCTTTCCGATCATGAGATAGAGACGGAGGTAGACCGTTACATCTCGTGGCCCGGCCAGGCGCTCAGCTACTACCTCGGCGAGCTAGCCATCCAGAAGGCCCGCCACAAAGCCGAAGCCGCGCTGGGCGCGAAGTTCAACCTCCGTGCGTTCCACGATGCCATTCTGGCTACGGGGGCGGTGCCTCTGCCGGTCCTCGAAGAAAACATCGACGACTTCATCGCCAAGGGCGGCATCGGCCCCTACCCCGATATGGAGCGGTAGCCCATTTTGAAATTGTTATCCTGAGCGGCCCTGGGGGTGGCCTCCCTCCCCCCTGGTACCTTTTTGGCTAAAATCTAAAGAGCAAAGGGCTTAGACTTTTGGAAGTCCGGTGTGGGTCTGCGGAGCGGCGCCAAGAAATCCGGCGGCCCTACTCCAACCGCTCCAGCAACTTCACATACTTCGCCCGCGCCGACTTGCACTGCTTACCCGCCGCCACGGTCAGCGGATGCTTCTTGCCAAAATATTCCCGCGCGGTCTCCGCCAGATCCACCCAGTCGTGCCAGCGTCCGCCCGCATCCTGCTGCTCGTCATAGCGGGCCGCCGCCCGCTGGGCCGCCGGAGACCCCGTCGCGTTCTCGACCATATACCGCGCCGTCTTCGCCGTCTTCCGCGCCGAATGCAGTTGCTCATCATCCAGGAGGTCCGGAGCCTCCTGCCGATGTGCCAGCGTCCAGCGTTCAATCAGCGGAATCAGCCGCAGGTCCGGCAACACCAGCCCGTTCGCCGTGCCCACCGACGCAACCAGCCCCTCGATCGCCCCCGCAATCCGCGGCAATTGTTTCGTCAAGGCGCGCTGCAGTTTTTTCGCCCTGGACCCGCGAGCATCCTTCAACTCCTCGCGAAGCTCTGCCGCCGCACGCCGGGGCAAACTCGGATGCGCCTTCAGCATCTTCCGCTGCACATCGAGGTCGCGCACTCGCCCCGCAGCGCGTCCCAGCTTCCGCAGACGGCGATGCAGATCTTCGGTCTCCGCCGAGCCCGGGGGGAGTGCCGCCAACTGCGCCAGCAGCTCCAACTGCGCTTCCAGCCGCCGCACCATCGCGCGCACCTTATGCACCGCCGGCTTGCGCGGATCGGCCAGCACCACCGTCATCGCCGCTTCCAGCGCCGTCGCATGTTCCCGCAGTGTTTCGACCGGATGCACCGTCTTGCTCGCCATTTAGCTATGCCCCAGAACCCGATGCGGCTCGTACGGCTCTTCCAGCCGCTTCACTTCATCGTCGGTCAGCTTCACCGCGAGGGCCCCAAACGCATCGTCGAGCTGATACGTCTTGCTCGCCCCGATGATCGGCGCACTCACCGCGGGCCGGCCGAGTATCCACGCCAGCGCCACCTGCGCATTGCTCACGCCCCGCTGTTGCGCAATCTGCGTCACGCGATCCACCACCTGAAAATCCGACTCGCTGTAATAAAGCTTATGCGCATAATCGTCCGTCCGCGCCCGCGTCGTCGCGGATGTCCCATCCTCGCGCGTCCGCGATCCCGTCAAAAACCCGCGCGCCAGCGGGCTCCACGGAATGCACCCAATCTTCCGGTCCAGGCACAGCGGAATCATCTCGCGCTCTTCCTCGCGATAGACCAGATTGTAGTGATTTTGCATCGTAACGAACCGCGCAAACCCATTCGCCTTCTGTATGTCGAGCATCTTCAAAAACTGCCACGCATACATGCTCGACGCGCCCAGGTACAGCGCCTTGCCCGCGCGCACCACATCGTTCAGCGCATCGCACGCCTCTTCCATCGACGTGTTCGGATCGAGCCGGTGAATCTGGTACAGGTCGACATAATCCACGCCCAGCCGCTTCAAACTGGCGTCGATCGAAGCCATGATGTGCTTGCGCGAAAGCCCGCGATCATTCACCCCATCGCTCATCGGATTGAAAACCTTCGTTGCGATTACCAGTTCTTCGCGCCGCGGCTGAAACTCTCGCAACAACTTGCCTGTGACGACCTCGCTCTCACCCAGCGAGTACATATCGGCCGTATCGAAGAAGTTGATCCCGCCCTCAACCGCCCGCTTCACGAGCGGCCGCGCCTCATCTTCTTCCAGCACCCACTCGCGCCATTTCTTCGACCCATACGCCATCATGCCGAGACAAATCCTCGACACGCTCATGCCGGTATTCCCAAGCCTTCCGTGTTCCATACTCATAAGACGCCACAAGCTCCTTCCGGGTTCCACACTACTCGGATCGGAGCCAACAGAGCGTGAAATGTCTAACCGGCAACAAAGAATCGCCCATCGAATGCGAATTCTTCGGCCCGTCCGTGGCCGATGCGACGAAACTCCGGATGCAGCGGATTGATCAGAAAATTGAACTCCAGCCCATTGACCGCGACGCTGGGAACACGCAGGACCGCTGTGCGTTTCTGCTGCAACCAGCGGTCCCCGAACGCCTGCGACCCGGCAAGGTCGAGCAGCGGCGCGTCTTCCATGCCAATTCCTTCAAAGAGATGAATCCGCGTCAACACCTTCGGCGGCAGCTTTTTGCCTCCCGCATGAATCAGCACCTCGAGTGCCGCCAGGCTGATGTGCTCGGCGGTATAAACCAACCGCACGCCGCGGGTATGCCACCTTCCGTCATAAAGCGCCGTGCCTGTCGTGTCGAAGACATCGTAAGCCGCACCGTGGATGCGAAAGACATCCATCAGAGAGCGAACCCGTACTCCAGGGCAGCCATCAGATTCTCCACGGCGCGTCCTCCGCTTTCCGTGCGCAGTAGCGAGTACGGGGTCGCGCCACCGAGCTCCATGTGTGTCCCCAACAGCCAGTCGATGGCGTCGGCCTCGCTGTTCCATGTGCGGGCTGCAAACGCCAGCACGCGCGCCAGTCGCGTGACCGTCTGTGAGGCGGCAGGTCCGAGCACGTCCGTCGACCGCTTCCATGAAGAATCGGGAATGAGTTGAGCCCGAAGCGTTCCAACGGGCAGCGGCGATCGTTCCGCGATTTTCCCAAACAGTTTCCCCGCGGAAATTTTTGTGACCTCACATCCGTTAGCAGCAAACGCCAGCACCTTGGCTACTCGCTTCGGCGCGCGCTTGCCATTGGCCGCACCGATGGGCCGTGAAACGAAATCGCTGGTGGGTAAAGCACGCGCCGGCATCTGTAGACTCTCCAGCTTCATGGTAACCCAATTGTTGGGTTCATATGGCCCTTGATCGAAATTTATGTCGCGGCAAATACATTCCGCAAGACCCCAATTCCGGCAATCTCCACTTCCACCACATCCCCCGCACTCAACGCCCCCACACCCGCCGGAGTCCCCGTAGCAATCACGTCTCCAACCTCCAGCGTCATACACGCGCTGATATACCGCAGCAAATGCGGTATATCGAAGATGAAATCCCGCGTCTCGCCCCGCTGTTTCGCATCCCCATTCACACGGGTCACCAAACCCACATTCCCGCCGAGAGGATCGATCTCATCCGTCACCACCGGCCCCACCGGACAAAACGTATCGAACCCCTTGCCCCGCGTCCACTGCGGATCGGACTTCTGAATGTCCCGCGCCGTCACGTCGTTCAGGCAGGTATAGCCGCGAATATACTCCCGCGCATCCGCATCCTCCGCCATCTTTCGGCAGCGTTTCCCAATCACCACCGCAAGCTCGCCCTCGAAATCGATCCTCTTCGACAGCGACGGCATCTCCACCGTCGCTCCGGGAGCCAGCAGGGAACTCGGCGGCTTCAAAAACAACAGCGGCTCCGCCGGAACATCGTTGCCAAGCTCCGCCGCATGGTCGCGATAATTCCGCCCGACACACACAATCTTCGACGGCACGACCGGAGCGAGCAGCTCGCCGCGCTCCTGCAATTCCGCCAGCGAGACCGGCACAAATCCGCTCGGGAAAGGTCGGTCCTCCAGCCGCAACGCCGCCAAATCCTCTTCCGGCGGCGGCATTTCAGACATCGCCCACAGCGCTCCCTCGCGCAGTTCCACGTTCGCGTAACGCGGCCCATCGGCGGATGAATATCGGCAGTAACGCATCGTCCTCAACACTCCTTAGTAATTTTCATGGCGTCGCAGCAAGGTCCGCCGCAGCCGACGCCGCACTCTCATTGCCCTTGCTATCGACAGCGGTCACCGTATAACGATAGGCCACGCGACGCGCCACCGTCGCATCATGAAACGACGGCAGAGCGACCAGCGTCGCATTCAACTTCACCGCCGCCCCTGCGGCCGAACCATCCGCCGCCAGTACCTGCCGGTATACGTTATACCCCGCCAGATCGCTCTCTGTATCGGGCTGCCACACCAAGTCGGCAGCCAGCGTTTCCGCGCCTTCCATAGGAAATCCCGCCGCGACCAATCCCTGCGGGACAGCCGGCGGAAACACATCCGTCAGCGTAATCTCGGTGCCTTTCGACGCATCGCTCCACATCTCCAACTCGTGCCCATCGAGCGTTACCGTGCGCCTGCGCATCGCCGTATAGCGATACGGCTCATCCTCCGTGGCCGTCGCATCGATCAATCCACCGCGATCTTGCCCCGGCGCCGCGTCGGCGGCATGAAGCCAAACCGTGCTCTCGTCCTTCGATGCTCCAACACCCGCTTTTGCAGGCGCAGAACTACGGATCTTCCGCCCGCCCGCACCCTTCGACGTGGACTCAGCTTTCTTCGCCGGCGGCACCTTCGGTGGAGCCGCCAAATCCTCGCGCTTCACCAGGACCTCACCGGTAACCTTCGCCTCCGCCGTCCACCGCAGCACAATCCCGGCGTGCGACCCCTCGGCCTGAAATGCCTCCACCGTACGCGGGGCCTCGCCCGCAGCCGCAAACGCCGGCGCGGACGGCCCAGCGCTGTGCCCATCCGCATTGAACAACTCCACGCGATACGTCAGCCGCCGTGGAGTGCCCGCAGCCAACCCCGCGGGCAGCACATCGGCCCACTCCACGGGGCCGGCAATCTTCACTTTCCCGGGAAAGCTGCGCGTCGCGCCGCACGGTCCATCCGCCACCGCGCGGCACAGGCTGGCCATCACAGGCGTGGTAATAGGCTGATCGTCCGTCGTCCGCTCCGGCGTCGTAAACCGCACCACAACATTGTTTCCATGCCGTTCCGCACTGAGGCTTTTGACCTTCGCAGGCAGATGCAGAGAGGGCGCACGCGGCGTCCCCGGACTCGCGCAGCCGAAAACGCCGGCCAGCGCAATCAGACAGCCGGACAGCCGGGTGAAGCAACCAAAGCGTTGTGAGCGGGACATCATGCGGCAAGCCTAGCCTAGCACCCTCACCCCAGGAACATCTTCTCCACGTCCAGCCAGTTATTCACCCGCCGAAACCCACTTACCGCAACGTTCGCCGGCGACGTGAACAAAATTCCCTCGCCGCGAAACAGCCGCAGTTGGCGCGGATTGTCGTCGATCAAATAATCCCCATGCAGGATGCTCTTGTCGCCGCAGAACACGATGCGCGAATGCGGTATAAACGGAAAATGCTTCCCCAGCCACTTGAACTTGGCATTGAAACTCGACGGAACTTCCATCGCCGCCGTCGCAATGAAGACGTCGTACCGCTGCTGCAACTGCGCGATCACACGCTGCGCATCCGGCATGACGCCCAGCACTTCAAAGAAATCTTCGGAGGTCAGGTACTCATACAGCGCCGCCTGCCGCTCCTCCGGCACATAGTCCCACAGCCAATGCCCATGCAGGTCTTCGACCGTAATGTTGCTGCTGAACTGGCGGTTATAGCGGAGCAGATGCTCCCCCAGCGCGTCCGCGATGACCTCGTCCATGTCGACGCAAATGATCTTCCGCGCGCTGTCTCGACGCCAGCTCACGGCTTCGACCCCGCAACCTGCCCCGGCTTCCAATCCACCGGCGCATCGCGGCGCGGGTCGAAATAGAGTACCCGTCCGCAGCTCTCGCAGGTGAAAATCGAATCGTTCGCGCGGTCGGTGAAATCGTTCCAGCGCTGCGGCCGCATCATCATCTGGCACGCCGAGCACTTATGCTCCACGCCCTCGGAAACCCCCGTACCGCGTGCCTTCGACACCCGGTCGTACGTTGCCAGCAACCCCTCGGCGATCTCCGCGCGCAACTTCGCCCGCTGCGCTTCGACAGCCTTCACCGCTTCTGTATCCGCCGCAATCGTACTCGCGGCGCGCTTGCGCTCACTCGCCAACTTCGCCGTCGTAGTCTCGACGGCGGAACGCCCCGCCTCCCGCGCCGCCTCCTGCAACTCGGTGCGCTCCATGGACGCAATCTCTTCGTCCTCCAGCGTCCGGATCGCATCCTGCGCAAACTTGATCTCGTGTTCGAGCGCCGTGATCTGCGTCGCGCTGGTCGCGGTCTCCATCTGCCTGCTCAGCCGCGCGATCTTACCGCGCAGCTCATCGGCGTCCAACTCCTGCCGCCGCCGCAAGACTTCTTCCTTCTTCAGCGCGTCCTCAGCCGCTGCCAGCGCGGTCTGGGCCTTCTTCAGCGCAGCTTCCGCCGTGGCCACCCACTTGGGGGTCTCAATCAATTCCGCGCGCAGTCGCTTGCCCTCAAGATCCTGCTGCTGGAGCGCGATGAGGCGTTCGAGATCGGCGTTCATCGGCATCCCCCTCCGGGCCAACATGCGACAGGCCCAAAGACCAAGCTAGCACGATGCCGCCGACTCCGGCTGTAAACTCTTCAGTTCCACGCTGATAACCCACAGCCTCGATTCACCGACGTTCTCCAGAGTATGTGGAGGCATCGAGGGCGACCACAGCGCAACTCCCTCAGCCGGCCTGGCAATTGTGCGGCTGTCCAGCAGGACCGCGCCCTGGGCATCGCGACGAACAAAATCGCTCCAACTCATCAGGTAGAGAGCGCTCGGCCAGCGGTGCGTGTGGAGAGGTACCGTGTCGCCTGGATCGATGCTCGTGTCGAGTACCCGAACAGCTTCATTTTCGAACAGCAGAACATGATGCCGAGGCGCCGCGATCAGCGCGTCCAATTCATTGGGCCATTTCCGTGGATCGACCATGACGCGGATTATAGCGAGCTTGCGGGCGGCATCACTGGCCGGTGTCACCCTCAATCTTCGCAATCGCCCTTTCGAGCATCTCATTGAGCCGCTTCATATCCGACAGTCCGGCGCCACTCCATATCCGCTCCTCGATCCGCGCCGCCATTGCCACCCCGGTCGCCAGTATCGACTCGCCCAGCGGCGTCAGCGTCGCCGTCACATAGCGCTCGTTCTTCGCCGACTTCCCACGCACGATCCACTGCGCCTGCGCCGCCCGCCCCAGCACGGCCTGCAACGTTTGCGGCGTCACCACGCAGGTGCGGGCCAGCGCCGCCGCGCTCACATCCGTCTGTTCCTTCACCGCCCGCAGCAGCCGCAGTTGCGGCAGCGTCAAGCCTTCGCCCCGCAACATATCTTCGAGCAGCGATCGATACCCCACCGTCAGCCGCCGCATTTGCAGCGTACACGTCCGCGCCTCGACCGCCTTGCGCTGCGCCTTCGACTCCTTATGCCTGCCCTTATCGTGTTTCATGGCCACCGCCAGTCTAAGTGGATCATATCAGCCTCCTGATACTCTAATATCAGCAGGCTGACACAGGTCCCACTCTCAACCACGGAAGACATACTCTGAGCGGCTATGCGCCGTCGCCGCCCCCTTTTCAGCCTGTTTTCGCACACCGGTTGTCTGCAATATTCTGAATCCGCAACCTTGTCCGTAGAATCTACAAAGACGACCCAATGGCCGCTGCAACCATAGAATTCCCGACCGCTGAACACCTAAATGTTGCGCCCTCGGCAGCAGAGGTCCCATGGCGCCCGAGCATCAATCCGTGGATCGTCGCCATGACCGTCACCCTGGCCACGTTCATGGAGGTGCTCGACAGCTCCATCGCCAACGTCGCCCTGCCGCACATTGCCGGCGGCCTCGGCGCCACGCAGGACGAAGCGACCTGGGTCCTGACCGCCTACCTTGTCGCCAACGCCATCATTCTCCCCGCCGGCGCGTACATGACGACGTTCATCGGGCGCAAGAAGTTCTACATGATCTGCGTCGCCCTGTTCGGCATCAGCTCCGCCATGTGCGGCTTCGCCCCGTCGCTGGGACTGCTGGTGTTCTTCCGTGTACTGCAGGGCATCGGCGGCGGCGGCCTCGCCCCATCCGAGCAGGCCATCCTCGCCGACACCTTCCCGCCCGAAAAGCGCGGCCAGGCCTTCGCCATGTACGGCCTCGCCGTGGTCTGCGCCCCCGCCATCGGCCCTACGCTGGGCGGCTACATCACCGACCACTTCAACTGGCGCTGGATCTTCTTCCTGAACGTCCCCATCTGCCTCATCTCGCTCTACCTCACCAACCGCATCGTCGAAGACCCGCCGTACGTCAAAAAGCAGGTCGCGATCTCGCAGAAGGGCGGCATCAAGCTCGACCTGATCGGCTTCTCCCTGCTCGCCATGACCTTCGGTTCGCTGGAGTTCGTCCTCGACAAGGGTCAGGAAGACGACTGGTTCTCGTCGCCGATCATCACGTTCTTTCTTGTGCTGATGGTCATCGCGTTCGTTTCGATGATCTGGTGGGAGCTCAAGCAGCTTCGAGAAAATCACCGCCCCATCCTGAACCTCACGCTCTTCAAGCGGCGGAGCTTCGCCTTCAGCTTCACGCTGATGTTCGTGCTCGGGTTTTCGCTCTACGGCACCACCGTCCTGATCCCGCAGTTCGTGCAGACGCTGCTCGGGTATACCGCGGAACTGGCGGGGAAAGTACTGTCTCCAGCCGGCTTCATGATGATGGCGATGATGCCCGTGGTGGGCTTCCTGTCCAGCAAGGTCGACCCGCGCAAGCTCATCGCCTTCGGCTTCCTGC
>Ga0207933_1001652_pt1 | contig 16179 bp, 13 predicted proteins | sample NGESurdeep092012_4_FD_184488 | JGI IMG/M metagenome (GOLD analysis project Ga0207933, IMG submission 184488) | Arctic peat soil microbial communities from Barrow, Alaska - NGEE Surface sample F53-3 deep-092012 (SPAdes) | ecosystem: Environmental > Terrestrial > Soil > Wetlands > Peat ...
GTTTGCCCTCCTGTTGGGGATTCGGCTGCCGGACAGCTCGCTCAAAAGGCAGTCCGGCGCTGGAACAATTATAGGAGGGCTTGTTTTTTGCTCAGTTCAAACTGATTTGCTGTCTTGGACAAGAGTGATATTTATTGTAATTGATTGCCGGGCTCGGCGCAGAAAGCTTGTCGCCCGATTTACGAGCCCTCGACCTACCGGACAAGATGGTGCATCCTGGGTTTTGGAACATTTGGAATCACTCGACCGCGAGGAACTGATTCAGGTTATTCTCGATCGGCGGAAATACTCACAGCAGGTGCGACAATTTACCGCAAGACGGCACTAAAAAAGTGGTGTCTGATGGTTGAGAGTACTTGTTCCGGATGCATCACGGCACCGTGCGGTCTCATGTTGTAGCTGAACGCGCAAATCGCACTGCGCACATGTAAAGATGCCACTCGGCGCGCTTTCTCTGGGAGTGGAATGACCATGAAACGGTTCTCAGGCTATCATGCTACGCTGGCCCAGGGGCCGGGTTCAATGGGGCCACGGAACTTTTTGCTTCGTGTATGCGCAGCAAGCGCTCCGGGGTGTTTGATTGTTCTCCTGGCGGCCTGCTCGGGACCGACGCCCTCCGTGATCGAAGGCCAGGCCTTGTACCGCGCGAACGGATGTACAAGCTGTCATGGGCCATCCGGACATGGAGACGGACCGATGGCGGCAACGCTTCCTTCCAGGCTCCCTGATCTTCACTATCCGGCTTCTTTAGGGCTTCTTCTTATCAACTATATTGTTGCCAAACATGAAACCCATTTCAGCCACGGCTCGGAACTGATTGCCGTTCAGGCCACTGGAACCGAAGACGTCACCCGGCGTGAAGCCGCTCACATGAACCCAGGCAACGTCCCCGCGAACGAAGAAGCCTCCGTATTGAAAGGTAGGCGTCGCGGTGACTGACGTGCCCGAGCTGCCTGGACCGTACAACAGATTAACCGCGTCCTGAGCGGCGTTACCCGAGCTCGAAATATATTCCCAGCGCCCCGCGAGCGCGAAGCCGTGACTGAAGGCACGGCTCGCCAGGATCGCACCGCCCGTGGTCGAGGCGCCCTTTACGATACCGATTTTCACGTCGGTTGGAACGTTCGTGTACTGAAAGTAGGGCTGTAATATCCACGCTCCCTTTGTGTACGTATAGATGACGTTGTAAATGCTGCTGTTGTTTTGCACCGGTGTGGCAAAAGTCTGATATCCTGTGTGTCCTGCGTTTCCGCCTGCGACGAACGACAGGCTATGAGGCCCGTTGGCATAGGCCAAGGATCCGCTCAGCCATGTATAGCGGTTGGAATAAAAACCGTCGTTCCAACTCAGCGAGGCGGTCACTTTACCCATGGTCTGATTCACCTGGACTCCGCGATTCACGGCGTTTTCCTGGTTCCACAGCAGGCCGCGCTCGACGTTCACGTTTTCGAAGCTGAAAGTATACTCGGCGCCGATCAGTGTGGGCAGAGCACCGACCAGGATGGAAGTGTTTTTTCCCGCCTGCAGTTTCAGAAAGGCGACGGGCAACGGGCCCCACAGTTCGCTTATCGTTTTATTGGTGCTGAGGAACGGCACACCCAAGTCCGGAATATTGTAGGCGCCCGCCTGCAGATAGAATTGAAACCAGCCGTCGGTCTTTTGGATGAACACCTGCCCGTTGCTTATGGCCGACTGAAATACGTCATCGCCGGGGACGCGATTGCTCTGCCCCATTGCCATGCCGCTAAGAATGCCGTTAACGGCGATTTTTCCGAAAGGACCGGCATCGAAGATGGCTGGGGGAAGGTTCGCCAGCGGACCTGTTACGGAAGGAGTCGAAAGCGCTGTCGGGGCTGCCGGCGCGGCGGGGGGCGTCTGGTCGGCCGGGGCCGCCGGCGCACGCGTCGCCGGCGCGTTCTGTGCGGCGCAAACCGAGACTAACCCAAAGCAGAAAGCAATTGCGCCGAGATTCTTCAGTGATCTGAATTCCATGAACTCTCCTCAATAGACTTAGATTTTTCGATCCGTACAGCAAGGGACTTGCAAGTCGTTATTACTCAAGACGTTCCAAAAACCATTTATTTCCATCATGTTAGCTGTAGATGCCGCAAAAATACCAATAGAAACATCGGATCGATCTGATTTATCGCTCGATTGATCCACGGGGCAAAACCGTTCACCGCTCCGCGCTGTCCCCGTCAGCCTGAAGAAGTCTCCATTGTGAAGAAGCCGGGTCTCCATTCGAAGCCACAGCTTCAACTCAAGATCAACCGCGAGCCAGATTCAACGACCCGCCTGAGGTGCGTTATGCGGCGTTCCATCGCACGATTGCAATACCATCTTTGCTCATCGCTTGAGCGGATAAGCCTGATCCAGTGCCATGTTGAGTTTCAAAACGTTCACGCGCGGCTCGCCGAGCACGCCCAAGTCCCGTTGCTGCGTGTTGGCGGCTACCAGATTCCGCACCGCATCCGTTGACGCGCCGCGAACTTGTGCCACACGCGCCGCCTGGGCGAGCGCGTTCGCCGGAGTGATCTCCGGATCGAGGCCGCTCGCGGATGTCGTGATTGCGTCTGCCGGGATCGGGCCGGTAAAGTCCGGATTGTCCTTCCGGAACTGTTCGGCGTCCTTTTTCAGGCGATCGCCGAGCGCGGGGTTGGTGGGGCCGAGATTGCTTCCGCCCGAGTTCGCCGCATCATACGAGTTTTGCGAGGGCCGTGGATGGAAGTACTCGGGCTTCGCGAAATTCTGGCCGATGATCTCGGACCCGATCACCTTTCCATCGCGTTCGATCAGGCTGCCATTCGCCTGCTTATGGAAGATCGTCTGTGCGATCCCCGTCACGGCCAGCGGATACAGAATTCCGGTGATTATCGTGAGGACGAAGGTAATCAGAATCGCGGGTTTGAGTTCTTTCAGCATATTCATATCTTTGTCTCCTTATGCAAGATGCAACTTTCTAGGCCAGGTGCAGGAGGCCAAGCAGCCGGTCAATTGCCCAGATGCCGGGGAACGGTGCGATGATGCCCCCGAGTCCATAGACCAGGAGGTTGCGGCGCAACAGGGCCCCTGCTGAAAGCGGCCGGTACTTCACGCCGCGGAGCGCCAGAGGCACGAGCGCGATGATGATCAGCGCGTTGAAGATGACCGCCGCGAGAATCGCGCTCTCGGGCGTATGCAGGCCCATAATGTTCAGGCGGTTCAGCGACGGGTAAGTGACTGCAAACATCGCCGGGATGATCGCAAAGTATTTCGCTACATCATTCGCAATCGAAAACGTCGTCAGCGATCCGCGCGTAATCAGCAACTGTTTGCCGATCGCCACAATTTCAATCAGTTTGGTCGGATTGCTGTCGAGGTCCACCATATTGCCCGCTTCTTTAGCAGCCATGGTGCCCGTATTCATCGCCACGCCAACGTCCGCCTGCGCCAGCGCCGGTGCATCGTTCGTACCATCGCCTGTCATCGCCACCAGACGTCCGCCCGCCTGTTCGCGCTTGATCAGGTCCAGCTTGTCTTTCGGAGTTGCCTGCGCCAGAAAATCATCGACGCCGGCTTCCGAAGCAATGGCGGCTGCGGTCAGCGGATTATCGCCCGTAATCATGACGGTGCGAATCCCCATCACGCGCATCTGCGCAAATCGTTCCTTCATCCCGCCTTTCACGATGTCCTTGAGATGGATGACTCCGAGGACTTTGTCGTTGTCGCACACCACCAAGGGTGTGCCGCCCGTCCGCGAGATGCCGTCCCCGATGTCGGCGACCCGTTGCGGGAACACACCGCCGAGTTGGGTCACATGCTGGCGAACCGATTCCAGAGCGCCTTTGCGAATGGCCCGGCCTTCATAATTCAAGCCGCTCATGCGCGTCTGGGCGGTAAATGGGATGAACTCAGCCTGGTGCGCAGCTATTTCACGGCCGCGGAGGCCGTACTTTTCTTTCGCAAGCACCACAATGCTGCGGCCCTCGGGCGTTTCATCGGCCAGACTCGACAGTTGCGCGGCGTCGGCCAGATCCGACTCCTGGACGCCATCCGCGGGGAAGAATTCAACCGCCTGGCGATTGCCAAGCGTGATTGTGCCGGTCTTGTCGAGCAGGAGCGTGTTGACGTCACCGGCCGCCTCGACGGCTTTGCCGCTCATCGCGAGCACATTGTGCTGCATGACGCGGTCCATGCCGGCGATGCCGATGGCCGAAAGCAATCCGCCGATCGTGGTCGGGATCAGGCAGACCAGCAATGAGACGAGAACGATAACCGTTGGGACCGTGCCCGCTTTGGCCGCATCGACGCTGTATTGCGCGAATGGGGCGAGCGTAACCACAGCCAGCAGGAAGATCAGCGTCAGACCCGCAATCATGATGTTCAGCGCGATTTCATTTGGCGTCTTCTGCCGCTGCGCGCCTTCGACGAGAGCGATCATGCGGTCGAGGAAAGTCTCCCCGGGATTCGACGTGATCTGAACCTTGATGTAGTCCGAGAGTACTTTTGTGCCGCCGGTGACTGCGCTGCGATCGCCGCCGGATTCACGAATCACCGGCGCGCTCTCTCCTGTGATCACCGATTCGTCGACACTGGCGATACCTTCGATCACGTCGCCGTCGCCGGGGATCACGTCATTCGGTTCGCAGAGAACGACGTCTCCTTTGCGCAGCAACGCTGCCGAGATAATTTCGACTTTGCCGTTGGCGGATAGTTTCTTCGCCTCGGCGCTGGTCTTCGTCTTGCGCAGGGCGTCGGCCTGCGCTTTGCCGCGGCCTTCGGCCATCGCTTCCGCGAAATTCGCGAAGAGGACCGTGAACCATAACCATGCTGCGATCTGGAATTCGAAGCCGAGGCCCGCTCCGCCCGCGGTGAGGGTCCTGATCATCAGGATGGTGGTGAGGAGTGCCCCGACCTCGACGACGAACATCACGGGGTTCTTTGCCAGCGTCACCGGGTTCAGCTTGACGAACGAATCGACGATGGCGCGCCGGACGATCGGTGGATCGAATAATGGTCTCGCCCGTTTGCCGCGCGACAAACCCATCGCGGCAGAATCTCCGGGTAACGCTGCCGGTTGCGCTTCGACGGTTGGATCTTGTAAGTCTGTTGCCATGTAGTTCTCCTTATATGCGATGGCCGTCAGAGCATCAAATGCTCAGCATCAAATGTTCAACAATAGGCCCCAGTGAAAGGGCGGGGAAGTAAGTCAACGCGCCGACGATAAGCACCACTCCCACCAGCAGGCCGACGAAGAGCGGGCCGTGCGTCGGAAATGTTCCGGCGGAGACAGGTACCTGCTTCTTGGCCGCGAGAGAACCCGCGATCGCGAGTAAAGGCAGCAGCATCATGAAGCGGCCGATCAGCATCGAAAATCCGATGGTCACGTTGTACCAGGGGGTGTTCGCGTTGATGCCCGCGAAGGCGCTGCCGTTGTTTCCTGTCCCACTGCTATAGGTGTAGAGGATCTCGGTTAATCCATGGGCGCCGGGATTGCCGGTATTGGCAGCGGCGGGCCCTGGAGGATTCCAATAGCCTTTTGCGGCGAACGGAATCACCGAACTGGCAGCGGTGAACAAGAGGATGCTGGCGGCCAGGACCAGCATGGCAATCATCGCCATTTTGACTTCCTTCTGCTCGATCTTCTTGCCGAGGTACTCGGGTGTGCGGCCGACCATTAAGCCGGCGATAAAAACGGCCAGAATCGCGAACATCAGCATACCGTAGAGGCCGGAGCCGACGCCTCCGAAGACAACCTCGCCCAATTCAAGGTTGAACAGAGGCACGAGTCCTCCAAGTGCCGTCAAACTGTCATGCATCGCGTTTACCGCGCCGCAACTGGCATCCGTAGTGACCGTGACGAAAAGCGCGGTAGCTGCAATTCCGAAGCGCGTTTCCTTGCCCTCCATGTTGCCACCAGGCTGCGTACCGCCGTGCTCGGAATCAGTGGCAGTCATCGCTATTCCCGCCTTCGCGAGCATGGGCGTGCCAGCCTGCTCATAGTGATAGGCAACGAACACGCCGCCCAGCCAGAGGATCGCCATGGCGGCGAAAATCGCCCAGCCCTGACGTGTATCTCTCACCATCTTGCCGAACGTATAGGTAAGCGCGCCGGGAATCACGAAGATCAGAAACATCTGCAGCAGGTTCGCGAACGGAGTGGGATTCTCGAACGGGTGGGCGGAGTTTGCATTGAAGAAACCACCGCCATTGGTCCCAAGCAGCTTGATCGCTTCCTGCGATGCCACGGGTCCTTGTGCGATCGTCTGCTTCACCCCTTCGATCGTGGTCGCAACCGTGTACGGGTGCAGATTCTGAATCACGCCCTGCGAGCAGAGAACCAGTGCCGCGATGATTGAGATTGGCAACAAAACATACAAAATCGCTCGCGTCATGTCGGCCCAGAAGTTACCGACAGTCTTGATCGACTGGCGCGCGAACCCGCGTACGAGCGCGATGGCGACGGCGAGCCCGGAGGCCGCGGACGTGAAGTTATGCACCGTCAGCCCGGCCATCTGTACGAAGTAACTCAACGTTGTTTCCGGCACGTAGCTCTGCCAGTTCGTGTTAGTAACGAAGCTGGCCGCCGTGTTGAAACCGAGATCCGGACTGACATTGCCGGCTCCGTAACCCTGCGGGTTAAACGGAAACCAGACCTGCAGTCGCTGGATTGCATAGAGTAAAACGGCACTGAACGCGCTGAACGCGAGCAGAGCGCCGGCGTACCGGGTCCAGTGCTGCTCCTCGGGTTCGCCTTTGTCGTCCCGGGCGACCCCGCAGATTCGGTAAATCAGGCGCTCGAGGGGTCCCAGAATCGGACTCAGGAAGTTCCGCTTCCCCTCGATGATGGTCGCGATAAAGGATCCGAGCGGTTTCGCGCACGCGAGGATGAGGAGGAAGAAAATCGCGATCTGTAACCAGCCGTTGGTAGTCATTACATTCTCCAGAAACTTTCTATTTGAATCGTGCGCACCAGAACGCGGCAGCGTCGGGTTTGAATCACCCTCACAGGCGACGCTGCCGTGTCCTGCTCGCTCAGAACTTCTCCGGTCTTAGGAGCGCGGACAGCAGGTACACGGCAAGCGCCAACGCGATCAAACCCGAAACAAGGTATTCCATATTTTCCTTTCAATCTTTATTCGTCGCGCAAGACGGGGCCTGCGGCCCTTGCGACCCTTTCAGAGCCGCTCACAAGCGTTGACCATCATCCAGGCCATGACAAAAAACGCGACCATTAACAGACTGTAGACGATGTCAAGCATTTTGAGCCCCTGTCTTTAATTCGGTTGTCTTGCCCTCGGTGGATACCAGAACAACTTTGTGGCCCGCGCGGCGCAATGATGCAGCCAGACGTTCGTTACGCGATCTCCACAGCCGTTTGCGCGAGGCAAGAATCACGACTGAGTCAGGCCCCAGGGTTCCGAGCAATCCGGCGTCAAACTCCCGTGCCAGGCGGATCTCACGTGCCACTGGAAGCTCCGACTGGAACCGGGCCATTTGGCTCCTCAGAAAATCGACATGTACCGGCGGCTGGGTCAGTTCCAATGGATACGGAACCACCTGCACTTTCACGAGCCGCAACGTCGCGTTGAGCCCATCACCCATGCGATTCGCTGCGTCCAGCGCTACCCGCGTCAACTCCGGCGTCGTTATAGGCACTACAAGATCAAGCTCAGCCGTGTGCTGCTCCTGCTCGATGATTTCGAACCCCAATTGTTTCTGTTCTCTCATGGCCAAGCCCTCCACTACAGGGTAAGTGCGAACCCATTAGAAATTCGTTAAGTCCGTATCAAAATTTTGTAGAACTTTGTATAAAGCACGCTGGAGGTCAGCTAATCAGCGGTGGGATTACCTGGCAGGCTGCCGAAAGACCAGTTTTGTCACAAGTGAACGCGCGGATAAGTGCTGCGCGTGACAGCGTCATTTTCAGTCAGCCATGGCGCGAATCGCCATATGGTGATCTGCGCCACCCATCCTGAAGCGCACATCCAATCAGGGCACCCCCCCAAGTTTGCTAAGTCGAAGGTTTTTGCTGAGTAGCAAAAAGGTAGCCAACCCACGGCTCCGTCAGCAGATACTTCGGTTGGGACGGCACGGCCTCTATCTTCTTCCGCAACTGATTGATCACAACGCGAAGACATTCGACTTCATCGCCGGAGTTCGGCCCCCAAACCGTTTGCAGCAGCTTCCGATTAGGGATCGGCCTGTTCGCGTGATCAACCAGAATCCTGAGCAGATCGAACTCCTTTGGCGTCAGTCGCACGCTGACTCCGTTTCGCGTCACCCGACGCGCGTCGAAATTAATCTCCAGTTCGCCGTCAACAAATACGTGGGGAACTGTGTCCGCGGACGCGGGCGTCCGCCTGATAGCCGCGCGAATACGCGCAAGCAATTCCTGGATGCCGAACGGCTTCGTTACATAGTCGTCGGCGCCGGCATCCAGGGCTTCCGCCTTGTCATGCTCCGTATTGCGCACGGAAAGAATGATGATAGGGCGATCCGAGCTTTCGCGGATAGCCCGGCACGTCTCAAGCCCGCCGATTCCCGGCATGTTGAGGTCGAGCAGGATCAGATCGGCGGTCTCGTGCCGCAGCAGTTCCAGCGCTTCTTCACCTGTTTTCGCCTCAATGACCGAATAGCCGAGGTCCGTCAACGTAGCCCTCATGGCGCGCCTCAACTGAGGCTCGTCGTCGACCACAAGAATAGTGGCAGTATTCATGAGCTTATGGGATTCAGGGGCAGCGTGAATGAAATGGTTGCTCCGCCGCCCTGGCGGTTTTCAGCCCGGATTCTGCCTCCGTGAGCCTCGACAATACCCTTTGCAATCGCAAGTCCCATCCCCGTACCCTCGACTCTGTTGCAGCCTGCCTTGCTGCCGGAAAAGGGGCGGCCCCGGTAGAACTTTTCGAAGACGCGTTCGAGCTCACCCGGGTTGATTCCCGGTCCGCGGTCCATAACGGAAATGAGTGCCTGGTCATCCAGGATTCGGGCTTGAATCCCGATCGGCCAATCGGGCGGCGCATATTTACGGGCATTTTCCAGCAATTGCATCAACGCGCGCCGAACCAGACCGGTATCGATGTCCAGTGTCAATTTCGGAGGGATATCGATCGAATAGCGCCCGGTATTCTCATCCCGCATTTCTTCGATCGCGCTGCGGACCAGATCTGCCACCGGCGTCGCCACCCGCTGCAAATGCAGTTCCTGCGACTCGATTCGGGCCAGCTCTATCGCTTCCCCGATGGAACGCTGCAAGCGCGCCGACTCCTGATCGATAATGCTCAGTAGTTCCTGCCGCACTTCCTCTGTTCGAGGCGGGATGGTGATCAACCTGGTCACGCAGGTGCGGACCGCGGTCAGCGGTGTTTTCAGGTCATGCGCGAGGCCATCGAGCAGTGACGACTTGAACTCTTCATTGCGCCTGGCCACCTCGGCGGCTGCTGCGCGGTTGAGGGCCCTCACCCGCTCATAATTGATGGCAAGCAGGCTGGCGATTGAATCCTGTGTGGTCGGGCTCAACCGCGGGCCCTGCAGCGCAAGGCTGCCGACGATGTGGGTGCCAAGCCGAACCGGAATCACTGAGGATTCACCGTTTCCGGCCGATTTGTCTCCAACGATGGCCTGGCCAGTTTCCGCGACGTTCACCAGATCGGCATGCGAAATGTTCGAACCATCGATAGACCCGTATATTTGATTTCCTGCGACATCAAAGAACGCGATGTGGCGAAGATGCAGCATCTGTCCGGTCTTCGTGACGGAGACCCTGACCGCATCGCGCGCCTCGTCCATCAGCATTGCCCGACTCAGTTCATACAGGGTACTGATTTCATGCCGCCCCGCTACGGCCTCCTCGGCCCGGTGTCTCGCATGAGTGGAAAGCCGGCTTGCAGTAACGGCGGTAACCAGGTAGGCGAAAAGCGCCACCCAATTCTCCGGGTCGGCGATGGTGAAGGTGCCCACCGGTGGGAGGAAGAAGAAATTGAATCCGAGCACGGAAACTATGGAGGTGAATATGGCCTCGACCAGCCCCCATTTCGTTGCGGCTCCCAGTACAAGCAGCAACATCATCAGCGCGACTGTTGTCGCGTTCACCGGTACGACCCAGCGGCAAATTGCAATAGCACCGGATATTCCAACAAGGCACAGTCCGCAGCGCCACAAAAGCTTCGTGCCCTCTTCCAGCCTTCCGAGGTTGGTCGCGGCGGGCCATGCATTGCGAGCGATCATGACCGCGTCACTGCTGTCTCCCTGCATGGCGGAGGACTGAGTTCACGCATTATAATCCCCCAAAACCAGAATCACCGAATAGCCTTCCTGCCGGAGAGACGTGGCGAGGCGCTCGATTCGTGTGGGCCACGGGCGACGCTTACCGGCCAGCACCACGACGGACTCGTTGCTCAGCGTATCGCGCAACGCCGGCTCGAATTCGCGTGCGAAATGCAACTCTGAGCGCGCCGCCGTACCCGCGCGCAGATGGTCGAGTTGCTGCCTGAGAAATCCCAGATAGACGGGCGTCTCGTTGAGCTGCAGCGGATAAGGAATCACCTGAATCTTCACCAATCGAACATCCGCATTGAGCCCCGGTGCCAGTCGGCCCGCTTCATCGAGTGCAGCTCGCGTTTGGCGGAAAGTCGTGAACGGAACCACAAGGTCCAGTTTGGCGGGATGAAGGTGGTGAACCAGTCCTGACGCAATCGAGAAGGTGTCTGGTCTTGGCAGTCTCATTAGCTTGACCCAACCCGAGTGTAGAGCCAGACCCGTCAGGAGTTCATAAGAATTCCCTCAGGACTTCGTCGCGCTGGAAGACCGCAAAGATGTCGGCGTTTGCCAACATGGTGTGTCGACGATACAGCGTGTCATCGTGATATCGAGGTGTCGAGAAGCTGGTTACTTGCTATCGTTGCTCATGTGAACGTCTCCGGCGAACCTCGTGATCTTTTTCCTGGAGACGCAACCGCGGGCCTGGTTGTTGTAACGTTCCGCGCCGACCGCGGGCAGGTCCCTCGCTGACAATCCGATGCGCTGGGTGGAATACATCGTTTTTCTCGTGCTCGTTGTCCGCCGGCATATAGACATTCTGTTTCGTGCTCTTCAGTGCCCTGGGCACTGAAGGCTTGTTCTTGCTCCTTTTGTCCCAACGCTGGCTTCCAGGCGGACCGGGCGATCGTTACCTGACTACGCCGACGACGGTGGACCTTGCCGCGAACACGGCGATCAGTTTCTCGACGACTACAACCTGGCAAGCTTACGGCGGCGAAACGACTCTTCGATACCTGACCCAACTTGTTGGTCTCGTCTCTCAGAATTTCCTCGCAGGAGCGGCAGGCCTGGCCTTGGGGATCGCCTTCATTCGAGGCTTCGCACGGGACCGCTCCGCGACGGTGGGGAACTTCTGGGTGGATTTGATCCGCGGCCTGCTTTGGGTCCTCCTGCCCTTGTCCATGGTGGGCGGCCTCGTTTTGATCTGGCAGGGCGTGCCCGTCAATCTGGTGCCATACACCGACGTACACACTTTGGAAGGCGGAGTTCAGACCATCGCTCAAGGACCGGTGGCAGCGCTGGAGTTCATCAAGAATCCGGGGACCAACGGTGGCGGCTTGTTCAACGCCAACGGCGCTCATCCTTACGAAAATCCGACGCCCTTTGTCAATTTCCTGGCGATGCTGGCCATTGCTGTGCTGCCTGCCTCGCTCACCATCACGTTCGGTAGCATGACGCGCAACCCTCGCGCGGGCTGGGCTTTGCTGGCGGTGATGGTTGTGTTGTTCGCTGGCGGTCTCGCCGTGTGCGATTTCGCTGAGGCCGCGACCCCGCCGCAACCCGCGGCGTACCATGTCTCTGGCGGGAATATGGAGGGAAAGGAGGTGCGTTTCGGCATTGGGGGCTCAGTGCTCGCAGCGGTCGTCACGTCGAACGGAGCGACCAGCTCATACAACTCGATGCACGACTCCTACCAGCCCGTGGGTATTCTGGCGCCTCTGGTGAATATGCTCCTGGGCGAGGTTATCTTCGGGAGTCTGGGAACCGGCCTGTACAGCATGGTGATGATCGCGCTGGTCGCCGTGTTTCTGGGAGGCCTGATGGTGGGGCGCGCGCCGGAATACCTCGGAAAGAAGATCACCGCCGCAGAAACCAGGTTGGCCGTGTTGTATGCCCTGTTGACACCCGCAGTTGTGCTGGTACTGACTGGTGTGGCGCTCTCAACGAATGCCGGCCGTGCGGGATTGGTCACCAATGGCGGGACTCATGGATTCACAGAAGTGATCTTCGCCTGCGCCTCGTCCATGGCTAACAATGGACAAAACATAGCCAGCCTCAGTGCCAACAGCATGTTTTACAACATGACCACCGCCGTCGCTATGCTGGCCGGACGATTCGGCCTTGCGGCATTTGCGCTTGCTTTGGCGGGGAGATTCGCGGCCCAACGTCAATGGCCTGTCACCAAAGGGTCGCTTCGCAGCGATTCCGCTACTTTCGGTGTCCTGGTTCCTGGAACGATTCTGCTGGTGGGGGCGCTGTCATTCCTGCCTGCCCTTCCGCTTGGCCCGATTGCTGAGGCGTTGCGGCGCTGAACGGGCATCTCATGACACCGGCCTCTTATAGCAGGCGTTTGGAGCATCAATGAAGCGCGCCAGAGCTGAAGAGCTTCAAATAATCCTTGCGCAAGGGCGACTGGACAGGGCCGTCGCGATCCTCGAAAAACTGGACCCCACCGTCGCGGCGGACGCGTTCCTGAGCTTACCCTGGGAATCACAACAGATCCTTTTCCGGCGTTTGCCGATCGAGATTGCCGCCAGGCTGGCGCCAATCTTCCCTTACTACGAAACATTTGTTCTGCTGCATGCCCTTTCGAAAGAACAGATGATTGCGGTTGCCGAGCAGATGAATCCGATCGAGCTGTCGAATTTTCTCGAGGAGCTGCCTGAGCCATCCTGGCAACAGATCACAACCGAACTCTCGGAAAAGCAACCAGGCGAAAGCTCTGCCGCAAACCATGAGGATGGGCGCTCACCCTCCTTCGCCCCGCCCATAAAGCCGATCATCGAGGCGCGGGGGATTGAGAAGGCGTTTCCGCGCCCAGGTGGCGGACAGATCCAGGTCATCGCGCCTACAAATTTGTCGGTGGAGCCGGGCGTCATTGTTGCGCTTCTCGGACCGTCCGGCTCTGGTAAGTCCACGCTCTTGCGCATGCTGTCGGGCCTCACCGCTCCATCTGCCGGCGAGGTTCTGTGGCATGGCAAACCCCTGAATGAATCCAGCCCTAACGCGTCCATCGTGTTTCAGAGTTTCGCGCTATTTCCATGGCTCACGGTGCTGGAAAATGTGGAACTCCCGCTGCTGGCGCGTGGGGTCAAACATGTGGAGCGGCATCGCCGGGCCCTCCGGACACTGCGATCGGTAGGCTTGAGCGGATTCGAAACCGCATACCCCAAAGAGCTCTCAGGTGGCATGAGGCAGAGGGTGGGATTTGCACGAGCGCTGGCGGTGGAGCCCGAGGTTCTCTTCATGGATGAACCATTTTCAGCGCTTGACGTTCTTACGGCGGAGAACCTGCGTCGCGAATTGATGGAGCTTTGGCTGGGGAACAAGATCCCTACGAGGAGCATTTTCCTGGTGACGCACAACATCGAGGAGGCGGTGCTGCTCGCTGACCGCATCATCGTTCTGGGGCGCAATCCTGCAAAAGTCCGCGCGGATTTTCGCGTCCCTCTGCCGCAGCCGCGACAACGCAATTCCGCCGAGTTTCTTCTCTACGTGGACTACATCTACAAGCTCATGACGCAACCCGAACTTGCGGCCGGGCCACCTTCGGACCGCTACGTCAAGAAGCCATATCGGATGTTGCCTCATGCCCGGCCGGGTTCGGTCGCGGGTCTGGTTGAACTGCTCAATGATCGCGGCGGCAAGGAGGATCTGTACCGCATTGCGGAGGAACTCCTCATGGAGGTTGACGATCTGCTGCCCGTCGTCGAGGCGGCGGCCCTTCTCTCGTTCGTAAAATCCGAACGCGGCGATATCGATCTCACTCCCAGCGGCAAAGCGTTTGCCAAGGCTGATATTTCGACGCGGAAAGAGGTTTTTCGCGAAGCTGCTTTGTCCCATGCCACGCTGCTCCAGCAGATGAACGGCGCGCTTGCAAGCAAGTCCGACCATACGATGCCGCTGGAGTTGTTTCGTGACATTTTGCAGGAGTACTTCTCCGACGACGATGTCCAACGGCAAATCGACACAGCTTTGAATTGGGGCCGGTATGGGGACATCTTCACGTATGATTCCGAGAGCGACAGACTGCGGATGCTCCCTCTCGCAAACCTGGCAGAGGATGGCCACGCGGTGCCCCTGCAATGATGGCACAGCGATCGGCGAAGGCGTCCGCGCACCTGCCGCCATGGGGAGGCCTTTACACCAAAGCGTCTTCTCTGTTCACTGACTTGCCTGTTACTTTCGCCGCGATTCGCATTGTTTTATGGCTTGCTTTCTTTGGCGCTCTACTGGACGGCCCCGTTCAATACGCAGAGCCAGATCGACCTCAGTCCAGCCGCATTACCGGCCTATGCCTTGTATTCGATCGCGCGCATTGCCGTCGCATATTTTTTCAGCCTGACAGTCAGCCTAGTTTATGGGTATGTCGCGGCGCATAGCGCGAAGGCTGAGCGGCTTATGATTCCGCTTCTCGATACGCTGCAGTCAATCCCGGTGTTGTGCTTCCTTCCCCCGGTGATGCTCGCAATGATCGCGCTGTTCCCAACCACACAATTGGGAGTGGAGCTGGGATGCATCCTGCTCATCTTTACGGGCCAGGTCTGGAACATGGCCTTCAGCGTCTACTCCTCGCTGAAGAGTATTCCGCGCGAAATGCTCGAGGCCGCGCACTTGTACCGCCTGAGCTGGTGGCAGAAGCTTCTCCAGCTGGAGCTGCCGCACATGGCCATCGGTCTTATCTGGAATTCAATGATGTCGGTGGCCGCCGGTTGGTTTTCTCTGATGGTATGCGAGATGTTCGTCCTGGGAAACCGGGACCTGCGGCTTCCTGGCCTCGGCTCGTACCTGCAGACCGCATCCAACGCCGGAGCGACTCGATCCATCGTTTGGGGGCTGATCGTAATGGTCGCCGTGATTGTTCTGATTGACCAGATCGTCTGGCGTCCCATCATTGCGTGGAGCGAAAAGTTCAAATTTGAGCAGGTGGAAGCCTCAGAGGCGCCGACCTCACCGGTTCTCAACTTCTTGCGCCGCTCGAAACTGCTGCCGCGAATCACAAAGGTGTCAATAACGCCGGCACGTGAGGCGTTGACGTTGTATTTCGCGCGCGGGAACGCCAAACCCTAAGACAGTTCATCATCAAGCGCGCAGTCTGACCAAATGGACCTCGCTTGTTTTCGGAGGTGTTGCCATGGGGCTTGTCATGTACGCGGTTGGCAAAATGGGCGTGATGCTCACCTCGCTGACCCGGCCGGAATTGGGGGACATCTTTTGGGGCGCAGGAGCCACTTTTCTTCGCGTAGAACTCACGCTCGTGTTGGCAGCTCTCTGGACGATCCCGGCCGGAGTCTTCATCGGACTCAGGCCCAAACTCTCCGCGATTGCCCAACCGATCGCGCAGATAGCGGCTTCGGTACCAGCGCCTGCCTTGTTTCCGGTCGTATTGTTGCTTCTGGTTCAGGTTGGCGGGGGGTTGGGAATCGCGTCGATTATTCTCCTGTTGCTGGGTACACAATGGTACATCCTGTTCAATGTGATCGCAGGCGCAAGCGCAATTCCAGCAGAGCTGAAAGAGGTTTGTGAGACGTTTCACTTAAGCACAGTCCAGCGCTGGCGTAAGTTGATCCTGCCGGCGATCTTTCCGAGCCTGATCACCGGTTTCGTCACCGCATCTGGCGGAGCGTGGAATGCGAGCATCATCGCGGAGTACTTCCGATTTCGGAACCAGACATTCTCTATAACCGGGCTGGGCGCGGTTATTAGTCGGGCGACTGACGCTGGAAACTTCCCGGTGTTGGTCGGAGCGACGTTTGTCATCAGCGCTATGGTGGTCACCATCAACCGGCTTACCTGGAGGCGGCTATACACTTTCATTGCTGTCCAAATTAGCGGAGTAGGTGAAGCAGGGCTGAAAAGCGAAAAAGAGCCAAGCCTCTGATAGGTTGAATTGGGTTCCAGCAAGAACCAAAACAAACTGAGGAGGCTCGGCCCATGAAT
>Ga0207933_1001653_pt1 | contig 16174 bp, 15 predicted proteins | sample NGESurdeep092012_4_FD_184488 | JGI IMG/M metagenome (GOLD analysis project Ga0207933, IMG submission 184488) | Arctic peat soil microbial communities from Barrow, Alaska - NGEE Surface sample F53-3 deep-092012 (SPAdes) | ecosystem: Environmental > Terrestrial > Soil > Wetlands > Peat ...
TGGGATGCGGCGCCTCCGCCTCGCATCTCGGATGTCGCTTCCGAGTGTGCGCAGCGCGCGCTGAACGGGGAGAGGAAGAGAGTCCATAGAGTGTTTACCTGCCTATGTTCTCAATAGTGAGCGCAATATCACATTACGTCTAATATTATGAACGCAACAAAGCAGCTGCTTTCGAGGCGCTACGGTCAACCTTGCGGGTTTAACAGTTTTGGGATTGCTTGGGCATTGTCCTGACGCATCCCGTCAGAGGACCTCATAGAGCGTATTTCCAGCCAGATAACACACAGACACTGAACCGTATGTCGATTCAGCCTACGAGGCGTTCGGGATGATCGAAACGGGCGTACTGACGCAGGTCTGAAACAGGAAGCAGAACCCGCCCGGCGATTCTACGTGTCGTCAATCGCTTGGACGCGATGAGGTAGTCGAGAGCACGCTTGCTAATGGATAGCATCTGGGCGGCCTCGTCGCGGCCCACCAGAAATTTATCTGCCGATGCAACGGTTGCCCTCTGCGGTGGCTTCTTGCCTTCTACGTTGATGTCTCGCATGTGTGCTCCTCTGGTGATGGGTTCTGTCATCGCATCCCTTGAACTCAGGGGTGATGCCTGCGACATACTGCCTTACCAAGTTGCGAGATACACATCCTCAATCTTTCTTGAGGAGTTTGGCTTCCGATCACTCATGGCTGGAAGCTATCCCAGAGGAACAACGGGGCCCGGTGCGACTCGACCTGCTACCAAAGAGACTAGCCCTATTGTGGGCAAATGGCTAATCGAGTATCACGGAATATCCTCGCCGCATGTTTACTTTGCAAGATGAATCTACGTCGATACGGCCTGGGCCGAGGGGTAGGTTCAAAGTCACAATCCAATATCCATGCTCTGTTCCTGCTCTTGCTTTGGTGCTTGGGGCAATGTCCTGCTCCTTGGTCGGTGGAATCGGCAATACCCAATGCCGTGGTCGGCGCAGAAGGCAGATGAACTGCCGAACCAGATCTATGTAGGCGCGGTGGGTGTTGGCATTGCGGATATGGGAGCTGAAGAAGTCGCGCATCCGTGTCCTCGCGGCACACCGGGCGAGAAACAGCCAGAACTGTGCCGGGGGAGATGCGATGGGGGGTAAGCCGGCTCATGGATGTTCCTGAGGTGGGGCGGCCCGCCGCGCCTCATCCGCACAGGCCTGCCGCAATCGCTTGATGGCTGCCCTTAGGGGATTCTTCCATTTGTCCAGATTTAGGGACGGCCGGAGACATTCGATCAGCACCCGCTCCACATCCGGGATGCCGTTCTGGAGAGCAACGAAGCTGTACTCAAGGTGCCCGGACATCCAGCCGGTCAATCTCTGTTCGCCGTCGCCGGCAAAGCGATAGTGGGTCATGTCCGTCGCGAACTTTGCCGAGCCGCGCGGGATGGCGGTTAATCCAAGCTCCTTCTTCAGTATTGCCCCTAAAGACCGGCGCGGCGACGAAAACGAGCTTTCCTTATGACCGAAATGGTTCCTGGCCTCCTGGCTGTCCTCGGTCATGCCGACATAGAGGAGCCCAGAGGAATCGACCTCAATGTTGCCGAGCGCAGAAGGATCGGAGAGGTACAGCGCATAAATCCCGACGCTGGCCGTGGGCTGAATCTCGGCAGCGCGGCAGCGGTTCTTCCGCAAGGCATCTTTGATGGTCCGCAGGTGGGGGTCGTCGCAGTCACGCATATTGGCGCCAGCATAGCTCACTTTCACGCATGATAAAGGACATTATCATGCGCATACAACGGAACCTCTGGAGCACACGGCCTAAACCTTGGTTGAGATTTGTACGATTATTTATACTTGCAATATGCGTGTGCGTATGTGTATAATTATTTTAAGGTTCAAAGCTTGCCAAACAAAACGATTTACGTCAGGGACACCGACTTGCCCGTCTGGGAGAGGGCACAGAAAGAGCTGGGAGACAGCATTTCCTCAGCTTTTATTGACTACCTCAAGGAACGTCTCGAACGGCAAAAGAGGGTTGATATGGTTCGAGCAATGGACACGTTACTGGACGAGATCAACGCAACGCACAATCTAGATATTGAGCGACACCCTTCCTGGTCGCCCATCATCCTCGATGCAAACACGGTCAACATCGGCTATAAGCTGCATCAGAAACGGGCCAATCCAGACCGCATCATGAGCCTAGTTGTTTTCCCACTGGACTTTGAGAAAGATGGACAGATCACCTCGGCGACGCGAAAACGAATCACAGCGGAGGTTAAGAACTTTTGGGATGGAAAATGTAGCGAACGGCACAGGTTTGTGGATACCACGACGTAACGCCATAGAGCACCGGCCTTCTAAGCTGATGCCCTATCCGAGCGGGTTTTCGAGGGCCACTTCATAGGGGGTTCTAAGCCTAAACCCATGAGCTAAAGGGGGGAGTGATGATCGAATATTCCAAAATGGAAGTAGGGGAGTTGATCCAAAGAGCAGACGATGCTGTAGGCTCCCCTGACGCTTTCCATTCTCTGCGCTTAGCGGAGATCAAGCTTGCAAATCGTGCAAACGAACTCAATGGAAAGCTTCTTGACAGTAACGATGTGTCACGCACAATTGCCGCAAAGCAGTTGGCTATCAGCGAGAGCGCCAACAACCTCGCTAAGGAGATGTTGGCAAGCAACAAACGGTCGAGCGAAACTGCGGAGAAGAACGCCGAAGCTCTGAATAACGCAACCGTACAACTGGCGAAATCAACCAGTGGACTGGATCGAGCAACGTGGATATTGGCGATTTTCACCGGAATCCAAGTTGTTCTCGCAATCGGTAACTTTTACCTCTCATTACGGGCAAAAAAACCTTGATGGGTCAGCTCCGGCCATCTAAGCCGGGATACACATTATCACTTGCCATACCGCTCCCACCACGGGGGAATGCGCGGGTGCCACCCTTCGACGCCATGATGCCACGAACAGGTTCCGCTCCTGTGCGCAGAGTAGCTATACGTTCCATCCCTGCAAAGCGCGCTTGCATAGTTCGACACGTTCATATCGTGAACCACGCCGACTGAGACAAAAATTAAAGCAAGTCCAAGAATCCACACGAATCGAAAAGTTCTGTGGCGGATCAAATCGAAACCTACTTTAACGAGCAGTGTCAGAAAAACAAGGGTCGGCAAAATGCCTTGAGGAGTCAGGAGCCAACTCACCAAGCCAACCGCGACAATTTGAACAGTGCGAAGCAATACCTTCTTTCCTCTCACGTATCCTCCGCTAGAACATGCTCAGACAGCCTTTCATCCAGCCTCCGCCACCCCTAAGTTGGCTAAAGAGGCATGAGCAAACAGAATTGAATCTATGCCCCTTCTCCCATTTTGGTATGTTGTTCCAGCCATCGCGCTGCTTCGCCGTAATCATTATCACAACCAGAATCAACCGCCTTGCGATACCACAATGCTGCCTTAGCTAAGTCGTCGTGTGGAACTCCGTGTCCCTCGGCGTACATTCTTGCAAGTTTGTAGATTGCGCTGCAATCCCTTTGCTCTGCGGCCTTGAGATACCAAGCCATTCCTTGAGTTCGATCACGCGGAACACCGTCCCCCCAAAAGTACCTATCGCCCAAACACCGTTGAGCAACCCCATAGCCTCCCTCTGCGGCCTTGTGAAGCCATGCCATCGCTTCGGGCCTGTCTTGAATTACACCGCCCTCTTCGATTGTGTAGCTCAAGCTGAATTGCGCGTCTCGGTGCCCAAGGTTTGCCGCCTTGCGATACCATCCCGCAGCTTCGGTCAGGTTTTTGACTACTCCCTTGGGATGATGATAGATCTGCCCCAATTCCCACTGTGAAGCAGCATGGCCCTGTTCGGCGGCTTTGCGATACCACTCCACAGACTGCGAGAGGTTGAAGATACCCCCTTCTCCTCCTGCTTTAGAATGAGCGCCCATTCGATATTGTGCGCCTGAATGCCCTTGGTCGGCGGCTTTACGCTCCCAAGCGATTCCTTCAGCCAAGTCACGCGGAACACCGTGCCCTAGCTCAAACACCAGTCCCAAGTGAAATTGAGCCTCCGCGTGGCCTCTTTCTGCTGCTCTGCGGAAATACTCGACCGCAGCGACTTGATCTCGGAGCGTACCAATGCCATCGTGATAGGCCATGCCGAGCTGGTCCAATCCGTCTGTATGCTCAGGGTCCAGGGCCACTGTCCGCTGGAGGCATTCAAAGAATTCAATAAGCTGATTCTTACTCTTAGCGGTCTTCGCCCTTTCAAACCACTCCTCTGCGCTCTCCAGCAACCACAGCTCGCCCAAGCCGCGCTTTGCGAGTTTTGCAACCGCCTTTCGCACGAGTGCGGTGGATTGTGCAAGGACAAGTGCAGTCTGGGATTCCGGTCCCTTCATTTTCCAGTTCCTTCATCTGATTTCTTCTCGACCCGCTGTCGTGCAACATTGACGCGGCCTTGAATGTTGGCCGCCATTTCCGCGAGCAGGTCTCGTCCCTCTGTTGCCGCAAGGTCCGCCTTGGCTTTTAGTTTGGCTAGGTCGGCCTCCGACAGACCTGCAATCTCCGACTCGATTGCGGCGATGCGGTCCCGAAGCTGCTTCAATTGGCGCAATACTCGAATCAGGTCAGCGCCTATGTCCAAGCCCTGTACCGCATCTGGGCTGGCGTCGAAGCCGGCGAGAATGCGCCGGAGTGCGTCTTCGTCCCCTTTCGCATACGCCGCGTTGACTTCTTTCATCAGGCGCTCGCGCCGGGCGCGGTCTGCCTCATCGGTTGCGGTATCCGGGTGAACCCGTTTGGCGGCCTCGCGGTAGAGCCTTTTCAAGTCGGATGACGGCGTAAAGGGCTGAACATTCGCGGCCTCGCCGTGGGTTGCCGAATAAGCCTCTTCTGCCTGTGTGCGCGCCTCGTCTGCCTCGGCTTTTGCTTCGGGAGTTCCAGCCTGCTCGGCGCGGAGTTCGGCAAACAAGGCATTCCACTCGTCGAGTTCTGCGTAAAGTACCCCAACCCGGCGAAGGTACAGGCCCTCAAAAGCTGCCAGTTCCGCTTTCAGGCTGGCTAGCAAGAGCTCTTGATCTGCAAGCTGCGATTCGAGCCGCGCCAGTTCTTCTCGTTTGGCTGCAAGTTCTTCTTCTTCCGGGGTGAGTCGATGCACCAGGTTTGTTTTCATAACCATGCTCCATTATCGCGCGCTCCAAAGTGCGCACGTTATGCTGGCTGCCGATGGCGCTTCGCTTGTCCGTTCGCTTTTTGACGTTTGGTGTAGTGGCCCCTAATTTATCGGCTGCCACTGTGCCAAAAGCTTCTGTGCATCCCTCAATTGACTAGGCGAGAGGTGTTCTCGGGCATGTTCCTGTATAGCCTGAGCATCGTGAACCACGGATATAGAGGACGCGTGAACCGCGAGGCTACTCCAAAAAAATGCCTTCCCATAGTCCTGTGGAAGACCATCTCCCATGTAGTAATCTGCGGCAAGGTTGTATTCACCATTGGAATCTCCACGCTCGGCAGCTTTTCGATACCAGCTCGCCGATGCGCTTGGTTCCAGCGGGACGCCCTGGCCCTTGTGGTAGGCCGCTGCTAAGTTGTTCTGTGCCGATGAGAGACCTTGTTCAGCCGCTTTTCGATACCACGCAGCAGCTTGGCTGTAATCCTGGGGAAGACCGTCTCCTTTGTAGTAAGCAAGTCCTACACAATATTGTCCAAGCGCCAAGCCTTGATCTGCTGATTTTCTAAACCAATCTACCGCTTGCTTGTGGTCCAACGGCACGCCATCACCCGTTTGGTAAGCCAGTCCTAGATTGAACTGGGCAGGTGGTAAGCCGTGTTCAGCGGCTTTGCGATACCAAGTTGCAGCTTGAACGTGATCCTTTGGAATTCCTAGTCCATCGCGATATGCAATGCCCAGATTGTATTGAGATGTTGCGTCGCCCTGCTTTGCTGCCTTCTGAAACCAAGCGGTTGCTTCAACTTGATTCTTAGGTAGGCCCTCTCCTGCTGAATAGTAAATTGCCAAATTGTACTCAGCATTCACGTTGCCTTGCATCGCAGCTTTTCTATACCAGAAGATCGCTTGGGAAAGGTTCTTGGTTCGGCCCTGCCCTGTCGTATAGGCCTGAGCCAATTCAACCTGAGCGGTCGCATCGCCTGCCGACGCTCGATCTTCAAGTTTCAGCTTTCCGGCAGTTTGAGGCACAGCGGCAACAGAAAAGGCGAGCGCGGCTGCTACAACGCAGAGGGTAAGGACGTTCGACATGGATTCAATCTCCCTGATTTCGTACAAGCGAGCAGTCGATCTAATTCGGAACAACTCATATTTCCTCCTCCTCGGAGGGTAGACTCCGTTCCAGATATAGCGCGCTTTCTGCTGCCTGTGATGCTCTCTCTACCTGCTCCCCAAGCCAAATTGCATAAAACCTACTGCCAAAAGTGAGAACGGTAAAACCGATAAGCTCTCCTAAGACAGACCACGCGCCATGAAAAAGCGCGGCCAGCATGCCGATTGGAACGATGCCGACACCTGCGAAGCAGAGCCCGACTATCACTGCCCAAGTGCCCCATAGAGCCTCGGTGGTCAAAAGCCCATCCATCCAAACAGTGGCCCCGAAAAGGAACGAAGTGTAGAGAATGGCGACCCCTGCAAACGAACGGGTTTGACGGAATGCTGACAGGGGTAAAAGAATAAGGACCAGTACACCGAATGTGATGGTCGACGCCAGCATGAACCACGGTAAAAGGTGGTCGCTGAGCCAGCTTGCGCCGCCAATCAGCAACCCAACCAGGAACAGCATAGCGACTATTGCAAGCAGACCGAGCATGCCAAACCCTACCGACTTGAGCTTTTCAAACATAGTCACCTTCTGCGCAACGCGAATATCTGAATTGTAGCTGGGGTCCCATCAGGCAACGTGCTCTGCCTCAGTCATGATGCGAGTGTGACAATCCAACACGAATCCTTGCCTTGGGTGAGACAGCCGCACACACTACAAACCGAGTCCGTGCCCCCTTCCAATGCTCTGCTCATGATCGTTCTTGTCCTGCCCTTTGACCTGCGCCACGTCCTGCGAATGCGAATGGGCCTCCCCTTTCGGCATCGCATGATCTAAACCTTCTTTGGCTGTGATCGGGCTTCCGTCCTGCCGGTAGAACTGGCCGGTCGGCCCGTCAATGTGCAAACCTCGTTGTGTATCGAGATGCTCATATGACTGGATCGTCCCCGTCTCGGCCTTCCATCCGAACTGACTCCCCTCGGCTGCTGTCACCACATTGTTGAGCGGTCCCCAGTGCCGCTCAAGCTCAGGCCAGCTATAGACCTTTTCGATTGGCTCAGCGACTACCTTTTGCTCCATCATTATTTCTTGCTTCGGCGCGACTGCCTGCTCCGGCACTTTGGCGGCCTGTTCCTGTCTCACCTCCGGCGCTAGTGCGCTTGTGTGAGAGACATCATGCCCGAGCGCAGCTCCCAGCTTCTCGCGGCTATCGGTAAACAGTTGCGCGTCGTAGGCTCCACGCGAGACAGCAACGTAGGCCATGCGGTTGTTGAGAAGATCTTTAGCACCAAGTTCCGTGTCCACATTGATGAGGACACGGTCGGCAGTCTGCCCCTGGCTGGAGTGGCTGGTCACGGCGTAGCCGTGGTCAAGGTGCGGATGCTTCACGGGGTCAAGCTGCACCTCGCGGCCCCCGTCCATCTTGACGGACATGCGGCCTTCGACGATCCGCTCCACGGTTCCAAGTTCCCGGTTCGCCAGCTTCATCTCCGACACGGGGGCGGTGAGTTGCACTCGGTCGCCGGTAGAGAACGTCCGCTCCTGTTCACGGTAGACGGAGACGCCCTGCTGACGGCGTGGATCGTAGGTCTTCTCAGTGCCGTCTTTCATCTCGACAGTGAGCCGATTGTTCGGCGCATCGACTTGTTTCACCCGCGAATACTCGCCTTTAGGGATGCCTGTCTCCTGAGAGGTTCGGCTGTAGCGCAGAACGTCGCCCTCGTTATAACGAGCCGCCCACATACGGTCTGCTCCGGTGAGGTCTTGGCGAGGGACAAGCACCTTCGTCTGATGCTCGTCTTTGCCGACAACGCCCTTGGCTTGCAGCTCGGTATGGATCGCTTGATTGATCTCGGTACGAGAGCGGTTGTCGGGTGAGACGACCAACGTGTTCTCCGGCGATTTCGCATACTCTTTGGCTATTGCTGCGATGCGCTCCTCCGGGGCTTTGACTTCATGGATGCGCCCCTGCCGGTCCAAGCCCGCAATCGCCAGTCCAACGTCACCACGCGCAAGCTGCTCGACGGTCTGCTTCAACTCCGGGTCTTTCTGGCGAACGATCTCCTCCAGCCTTACAGTCTTCATACCAGACTCTTGTAGCTGGGCAAAGATTCGACCAGCCTCAACGGACTCATGCTGGCGGGTATCGCCGACCAATAGAACGCGCTCGTTTGGATGGAGACGGCTGACGAACTCGTGCATCTGCCTAGTCGAGGCTAGCGAGCTTTCGTCCACAACATAGAGGCGCTTCTCGCTGGTATCAACTTTTTGTCCTTGGGCAAGATGGGCTTGCAATGTCTTCGTCTCGATGCCGGCCTCGCCGAGCTTTTGAGCTGCGCGAGATGTCGGCGCAAAGCCTTCCACCCGATACCCGACATTCTCAGCCCCCTCTCGCACCACGGCCAAGGCCGTCGTCTTTCCCGCACCCGCGACTCCATCCAAGCCAACGATCTTCTCACGCGACACAAAGACATCTATCACAGCCTGCCGCTGTCCAGCGTTTAGCTCAGGGTGACGCTCCACAACGTCTATGCGCGCTCGTCCATCTACGAGCATTGGATTTGCGAAGCCGCGCTGGTTGCCGTCCTTCATGTGGCCTATGGTTTCGCGCTCCATGCGAAGCGTCTCCGCCGTCGTGTACTGCTGACCTTCATGCTTCGGACCGTGCTGGACAGTGCGAAACTCCCCCGACTGCGCTCTACGGTCGAACTCCTGCTTGACCCGCGAGAAATTCGCCTCGCCCATACCTCTATCGAGCGCCGCAGTCAGAATCGACCGTCCGCTCTCAACCGTAGAACGCTCGAAGAGATGTTCGCGGGCGTATGTCACGGATACCTGGGCGGACTTACCCGGATGGGATTCGTGATGCTGTCCATGCTGCCGCGCTTCGGCAACAACGCGGTCGGCCTGGTGGCCGTACTGTGCCGACAGCTCCCGGTGTTGCCGCAATACCTCTTCCGGCGAGAGCAACTCCTTGGAATCCCGCGTCCGGTGCGCCGCGATCTGCGCGGCGGCTGGCCCGTCAATACCGTTCGCGCGGATGTAGTCCTTTACCTGCTCCCGGCGCAGGCTATTGGCCGCAAGGTACTCCTTGGAATAACCGGCGATCTGCGGCTCACCCCATTCGCCGCGCTCAACCTTGTAACCAAGGTCGTTCAACCGAACGGCCAACTCCGATCGGTAGACGTTGGTGGCGTAGCTCTGTGAAGCGAAAAGTTCCTGGGGTTGCAGGGAGCGGGCCTGCCCGCTCTCGCGCTCGGTGACGTTGAAGATCACGGCATGCGTATGGAGCTGCGGCGCAGCATAGCCCTCTACCGGTCGCGCAGTGTCATGCTCAAAGGTCGCGGCGGCAAACTTGCCCGTCGTCTCCGGCTCCCGAATGTTGCCGATCCGCGCCTCGGTATACCGCTCCAACTCAGTCAGCGCGACGCGGACACTCTCGCGGTGCGCCTGCCGCACCCGGTCATCGCCGCCTACCAGCGCGGTCAGCGAGACAGACTTCGGCGCGGAAAACGTCGCATCCCACCCGGCGCGGTGCTCGACAGAGGTGATGTCCTTGCCGTTCTTGCCCTCATAGGTCTTCGATACTTGGTGTCGGACAAGCTGCGCCTCGGTCTGCGGGTGCTGGCCTTCGCTCAATCGGGCGAAGTGCTCTGCGCCAACAGCTCCCGAAAGTCCCCACTCGCCCGAGAGCCGCCCCTGCCACTCGCTATGCCCCTGCTGGTCGCGGCTCCAGTAGTTCTGTTCACTCGAAGCAAACTCCCGCGCATGATACGTCCGCGCTTGACCTGCTGAGAGCGGTTTGGAGATGGACAGCATAGGCGTGGCCCAATTTCAATGCGGCAACGAAAATGCCCCATGTCACGATTCTAGCCCCGCGCCAAGACCTCTACTCAGAGCAATTTGGCCGTAGCGTCCAAAGCCGTTGACTATGCGGGAGAACACTGACGGCAAACCCAGTCCTCGGTATCATAGGGAATCTTGAATTCGATCTCGGGAGATGCTGCATGGGCATTCAACAGCGATATAAGACGCTGATCGTCGCGGTAACGCTATGTGTTGGCTTGGCCTGCATCTTCCTGGCGATTTCTGATTCGCGGTCCAGCCATAAAGATGGCGCGTCTGAGCAAGCGCCCGCCGTCGTGGCTGGCGAAAGGATGCCTGCAACTATCAATGTAGACCAGCCGGCTTCAACTCAAGCCTCAGAGACGCCGAAGAAAGAGGCCGCTCCTTCGCTGGTAAACATAGACCAATTGGTTGCCGACTACCAAGAAAATGAGTTGAACGCGGACTCAAAGTATGAGGGCAAGAAACTTGAGGTCTATGGCATGGTGGTGAAAGTGACGAAGGCTGCGGACGGCAAACCAATTTTATTTCTGCGAAACTTTATTGACCTTGATGGCGTTACTGCACTCCTGGAAAACGGACAAGAGGAAAGGGCTGCGACTCTCCGTCTAGGCGATATTCCCCACCTGGTCTGCTTGGGTGGAGGGAAGGTCATGGGACGTATAGTGATAGGAAATTGCATAATAAAATCTCAGCCCAGCAGACCAACTTCTAACCGTTTCGGATGGTCTACCGACGGATTGCGACAAGACATTGCAGATGCTCTTGGAACTCCTGACCTCATATCAAACTCACCTGGCGAGAGGAAATCTGTACCACTCGATGCAGCCGGACAGAGACAAGCCATTAGTGTCTTGAAAGATTGTGAGAGCAGCAGTTGCAGTTGGGACGTGCTGGACGCAAATTCTCAGCAAGTCCTAATTGCAGACACGGGGGCGCTTCACGAAACACGCCGTATCACACACGGTTATTACGATGTCCTGGTGGAAAGCAAAGAGGCGTTGACTCTTTATCAATTCAATGGAACGGCGTATGAGCGCGTTGAATGCTATCGCAGAAGTGATGGTCAGTTTGGGGCAATCGCAGCACAGCTTAATTGCGTGCAGTAATGTTTACCGCTTTGAAAAACCGCCTTTAGACCAGTGATCTAGATTAGAGATGCCGCGAGGAAAGGGACGAAATGGCCGGAGAACGCGATGCGCTGTTGTTAGAAATCGCCAATTGCGAAATTGCGCGGCATGTTCTTGAGAGCGGTGATCGGCATTGCGCTTGTTCAAAGATAGTTGGCGCTCAAGGAGCGCCGGGCTGGAACGGGTTTCAAGTCCCCGAACCCTGGAGTGGGCATCTGGGAGAAGCGCCCATACTTTTTTTCAGTTCTAATCCAAGCATCAGCGCCCGCGAGGCATATCCGAAGGGAGCCGGGGATGATCCGAATGTCTCTCTTCAGAGCTTCTTCGATTCCCGTTTTGACGGCTATTGGATTAAAGATGGCAACAAGCCGCTCCAAGCTGACCGAAAGAACTATGGAGGGAGCGTCCATTATTGGACATCCATTCAAAATCGCACTGGGGATCTACTTGGGCGTAAGGCGCGACCTGGGATTGACTACGCTCTTTCCGAGATCGTTCATTGCAAGTCTCAGAGAGAGTACGGCGTGAAGGAGGCCCGCATCACTTGCGCGAACCGTTACATGATGAAGCTCTTGTCCTGTTCTGGTGCCGTTGTCCTGGTACTCGTTGGGCACAAGGTGTTGAACCATTGGAACTCCCTCGGCATGGAAGGCCTGCCGCAGACCCCGAAGGAAGGTGGCACCGCTCTCCAGGAGATTGCAGGACGCAAGCGTGTCGTGATCTATTTGTCTCACCCCTCCGGCCCCGAGCCGAAGCTCTTCGCGCGTTGGCTCACCGAGTTGAGGATCTTCGAGATCAGGCACCTGATTGAGGAGGCACTCGCGTCACAGGTCAATTGCGTGCAGTAGGGTTTGCCGTTTTGAAAGCCCGTCAATCAATCCCCTTCGACTCATCCCAGACGTAAACCTCTTTCGCTTCGAGGTCGGTTGCTGGGGACAAAGGAAGCGACGCCTGGACAGCAACAACCGCCTTCTTCGTCGGAGATTTCGTCGGCACGATGGCTAAAGGTGGGGCCGTTTCCACCTTCATTCTCGGAAGCAATTCAGGTAGAGTCCGCTCGATAAACTCCGGCTGCTTACTCCTCTTCTTTGCCAGCGCAAAGCGCACTGGCACGACGCGATTCTCCTGCTTGATGAAGCCGCGCAGCGGCTCAAGGCCGGAAATTTCCGAGGCCATGACGAGCGGCTTGGTGACGATCTCCAGCGAGAAAGACTTCTTGCTCCGCAGCAGTCCCATGCTGCGCGACTCCTTTAGCCGCTCCACCTCAATCTCTCCGATAGCATCGGAGATCCATTTAGCCGCGCGGGGTTCGGAGGTCTTGAAGAAGATCTTCGTCGCCGGCTGCGAGAGCATCGCCTCAGCGTCCTTGCCGTAACGCTTTTCCATCTGGCTGCGCCCCTGAAAGCCAAGCACAACCGGGTTGCCGTATTTGCGGTTTTCCGTCACGGCGGTATGGAGCTGGGGTAGCTTGTTGAGGCTGGCGAGTTCGTCGATGACGAACCATACCGGCTTTGCATAGCGGTCTTCGCAGTAGCCCATCATGCGCAGAATAAAGAGGTCCAGCCATACGGAATGGAGTGGCAGAATCTTCTCCCGGTAGCCGGGATTGGAGGTCAGAAACACCCATCGCTTACGCTCGGTGTACCACTCGGCCGTAGAGAAGGTTTTACCATTGGCATCGTCATATTCAGGGAGCAACTCCAGACTGTCGGCAACCATATTGAGGCTTGAAATAACACCCGCCCGCTGCGCGGGAGCGGTGGGGTCGATGAGGGCGGCAAGTGGCGTTCCCTTCACCATCCGCGCCATCTGATCAGGGTCGGACATCCACTTCAAGATGTCCCTCGGCTGCGGCTTCTGCTTCAGAAGATGGGCCAGAATTCTGCGCGGGCCATCGGTAAAGAACGCCTTCTCGTACTCTTTATCTGGGAGGAACGCGGCGGCTATAGTTGTGGCGGTTTCCTCTCGTAGAAGCTCAGCACCCAGTGACCAATAAGGGCACCTGGCGTCAAGGGGATTCAGGATCAGGTCGCCACGCTTTGGGTCGTAGAACTCGCCTACGAAGTCCATCGCCGGGTCGTAGACGATGGCGGTCTCGCCGCGCTCCTGGACTTGCCGGAGAATCTGCCGGATGGCCGAGGACTTGCCGCTTCCGGTGTCGCCCATGAGCATGATGTGGCTGGACTCCAGACGCCGAGGAATGCGATAGCTCGGCCCGAATGGTAGCCGAGTCTTCCAACTGGAGGGCGAGTCGCCCCACTGCAATTGAAAGCGGATTCCGTCTTCTTTCGTTGCCTTGTTCCACATGAACGGCGATGACCACTCCGGCCCCTTTGTGCGCCGTCCGTGCCGCTCTTCGTGCTTCCCTCTGGTCTTCCACCACGCCCGCATTCCGAGTAAAAAGAGTACCGCCGCCGCACACGCAAACAACGGCTGCAGCACCATCCTCCAAATGCCCCTTCCGTCGAAAATCTGCACCTCCAGATACCGCTCCAGCTTCGCGGAATCGACCTTCTGCGGCTCGCTCTTGACCACCCCGCGCCAGCCGTCGGCGACAGCGCGGGACGAAAGTTTGACGGGCAACTCGTTGCCGTTGCCGATGGTTGCCGGCACGACATCGGCCCCCAAAGCCACCTCCGGTTCCCGTCCCGGCGCCGTCTTCAGCAGCCATTCAACCTTGGTCGTCGCGTCGGGCTGGCTCCCGCGTTCGGTGCTGTCGAGGTAGGTAATCAGGTAGTAGTTCTGGAGCGGCGGCGTCACCAACCAGAACCATGCCGCCACCGGAAAAATCGGAAGTCCAGTGAGCATCAAGATGGCGACTATCAGCCACGGAAAGCGTTTGGGAAACTGCATCGGGCGGCTCATGGTTTGCTCCCGTTCTTTGGCTCTGGCCTCACGGAGGCGGACGAATCCTGGAGCAACTTGTGGGCCTTTGAAGCCTTCTGAGCGTCGGCGGTTTCGCGGATTTTGAGGACGGTTTCGGGGAGTAATTGCTTGCCTTCCGATGCCGCCTGAGCAGTCGCATGGAAGAGGTTCAGGAGCATGTACCGGGTGGCGCAAACCTCCGCCAAGATCACCTCAACCGGGTCAGCCGGACTCTGCCGCGCTTCCACCAGCGCCGTGTCGCGGAGCCATTCGGCGAGCGACTTGCCGCTCCGCTTGGCCGCCGATTCGACCTCCTCCAGCTCCTCGGCAGAGAGTCGAGTGGCTACGGTCTTGGCGCGGAGAACCGTCCTTGCCCCTGTGGTAGCGAGCGTCTGAGCATCGAAATCGTGGCCCGTGCGGGTGGTGCTCATGGGAGCCCGCCTTTGGGCTAACCCTAGTCTCATCGCAACAGGGCGTCAAACAAGGTCGTTCACGCGCTCGCGTGAACGTCTTTTGAATCAGCATGTTTACAGAACTCGCGCGATAGCGGCTTCCGCGTAAACAGGCGTTTCCATTTGGAATCACGAATCAGCCAAGTGGCTGATTCGATACGCGATTCCAAATGGAATCGCAGGGACCCCTGGGGATTCTTCACAGCAACCCTTTGGGGGTGATGTGTCAATCCTTCTCCCGCTGCATCGCAGCGTGCTCTTCACTCTTGCCCCTGCTGAGGCATCCTGGTGCTGTCACGATTGCCCTGCGATCCCACATGGCTGCCAAGCAAGCCCAGCATCGCTACACTGGCGGGCTGGGTGATGCTTACATGACGCCGAGTATCCATCCCTCGATCTCGGCAGCTCTACGGTCTGCTACATCAAGGGGCGGACTGGCGAACTTGGATAGCGAGCCGTTGCTGTCGGCCTGCCTCATCCATGCGGCGATCGAGTAGGCGTCGTGCTGATGGCCGTCACGATTCTCCCTGGGGAAACTCCGGCTCCAAAGCGCCGGGTAGACCTCGGCGACAACGGATTTCCCTGCCGGAAAATCCCACCCATCGAAGGGCCAAAAGTGAACGCGACCGGAGGTTTTCAAATCGATATACCGAAGCCACGGAATACCGCTGTGGGTGGATTTGGCCACCGATCCCTGCACGTCAAAATGGAAGACTGATTTGGCACCGCGAGCACGGATTTCCGTAACGCGCCTCCACCTCGGATTGCCGGATCGGGCAGGCGCATTCCCGCAGACTCCGTCACGCACGAAATCGACATAAGTATGGTCATCCTCCGTCGGCCAATGGTGCTGGAAGTCGTCCAGAAACGCTCTCCAATCGAAGGGCAAACCATGCTCCGTGAAGTATCGGAGTGGAAAGGAAAAGCCGTGGTCGATGCCGACAAGCGTCGGTATATCTTCGGACAGAACTTTGGCCAACCACTCTGCGATTCCGCGCCGCGTCCAATACTTCTTCGCACCGGCTGGAGGCTGCACCTCGACCGGCTGCGTGTTTCTGTCCGTCACATAAACGCGCAAACCTTTGAGACTCGCAATGGGTGTCTCCGCACCGGAGTAGTCGATTCCGATATAGCGCTCGAATGCCTCTCGCACGATCAAAGCAGCTCCCGGATTTCAGGGATGTCCGCACTCTTCAAAGCGGCGTTCCTCTTCTCTATGTGCGCCGCTTTCGCCTCCGCCTTGACCTTCATAACCGCCTGAATCTCGTCGAAGTGCCAGGGGCGAAAGTCATGACTATCCACTCCCACATCCATCGAAAGCGAGATTGGATCGTCCGGCAGATTGCCATGCGAGTGTCCGTAAAGCTGCCACGCTCCGCGTGAATGGTTCGGCCAAACCTTCATCGCGTAATGGCAAAGAACGATCGTCTGCTTGCCAATAGAAATCTCGGACAGCGAACTCCAGGACGAGAAGAGATGATGAAGTTGCCGCGTCGTCTTGTCGTGATTGCCGTCGATGAAATGGATGGTATGGCAAGCCAACCGATTGCGATATGCCGCCACATTATCAGGCTTGCCAAGACAGAAATCTCCAAGGAAATAAAGCGTGTCGTTGGGCTTCACGCTGGCGTTCAGTCGATCCACA
>Ga0207933_1001654_pt1 | contig 16168 bp, 14 predicted proteins | sample NGESurdeep092012_4_FD_184488 | JGI IMG/M metagenome (GOLD analysis project Ga0207933, IMG submission 184488) | Arctic peat soil microbial communities from Barrow, Alaska - NGEE Surface sample F53-3 deep-092012 (SPAdes) | ecosystem: Environmental > Terrestrial > Soil > Wetlands > Peat ...
CACAAAGGAAAACAATTAAAAGGTTAAAAGCTAATAACGACAATGGTTTTAATCAACAAAATCAACTTATTTTAGACAAAAAATGTGAACAAAAAACAGATTTTTTAAACCCGGAAAATTAATGTGCGTAACTATCAGAAAATTGAAAACAAGAAGCTGTCTTATATGATTTTTAAAATATATTACACTACTGGATAGTTACCATATTAGTCTGTTTACTGCACGTGGGCTGTTTCTTCAATTGAATATTTCTTTTCATTGGGTGTTGCCCAATGTTAACGTATATCGCCCTTTCATGCCAGTAAATACCAAATAGAAATATTATTAAATTATTTGTTTACTATCTATTCCTTTCTTCGTTCCCTTGGTTATTGAATAGTGAGCATTGATTATTGCGTATTTACTATTCTTCCGAATCAAATAAGAATCGTTCAATTTTGTTCGTTTACTGTTTCTCCACTTGAGTATTGGGATGAGTGTTGCTTATTGAATATTTCTTTCAGATTAAATAATAATCGTTGGAATTAGTTTATTTACTGATCTTCAGCCCTGAGCTTCCAGCCTACAGACTTCAGCGTTTTGATTAGCTATCTTTGCGTCTTTATTTTTTAAAATATGCTTCTATCAATTCATCCGGTAAATCCACAAGTAAGACTGATTAAGCAGGTAGTGGAATGCTTGAAAGACGGGGGCATTATTATTTATCCTACTGACACCATCTATGGACTGGGATGCGATATTCATCATCCAAAAGCAATTGAACGGATTTGCAGAATCAAAAATATTGATCCCAAAAAATCCAATCTCTCTTTTATTTGCCGCGACCTCAGCCACCTGAGCGATTATACCAAAAGCATAGATACGCCGCTTTACAGGGTAATCCGAAATTGTCTGCCGGGGCCTTTTACCTTTATCCTACCAGCAAGCAGGGAGGTACCCAAACTTTTAAAAAGTAAGAAAGACACAGTCGGTTTACGTGTACCAGACAATATAATTTGCCAAACTATTTTGGAAGAATTAGGAAATCCCATTCTCAGCGCATCCCTTCCAGGTGAGATGGTAGAAGAATATACGGACCCCGAAATGATCTACGAAAAGTTTGAAAACCAGGTAGATATTGTGATAGACGGCGGCCCCGGAGGCATCATTCCTTCCACGATAGTAGATTGCACCACGGATGACTGGACCATAATTCGCCAGGGCCTTGGCGTTTGGCCGGAGTAGCTTGGGTTTTTGCGAAAGAACCTGTAAACAAAACGCCGGCTTTTATCTAATTCCATCAATCCAAAACAAAGCATGCAGCTTGATAAATTCTCAAAAATGATGCACTTAATTGCATTTACAATTATATTTGCCTAAAATTTCTCTGATGGATAAGACTCAAGACAACTCACAACCCGTAGGAAAATATTGGATCATGTTTGTGCTATCTATGATCGTGCAAATCATTTTTTTTATCTGGATCCGCGAATATTTCTGGTTGATACTTCCATGGATCATTACCTCTTTCAGTAAGGCAATGAGGCTTATTTAAAAATTGTCGATTCTTATTTTTACTTCCCGGAATTTAAAACTTCTGCCAGTTTGTTGTGCAGGTCGCTTCCTCTTAATTCTGTACCGATTATTTTACCCTGTGGATCAAGTAATACATTAAAAGGAATGGCTTCTACATGGTATAATGTGGCCGCTTCACTACTCCAAAATTTAAGGTCGCTTACTTGCTTCCAAACCAGTCCGTCATCTTTGATGGCTTTTACCCAGGCTTTTTTATCCTGGTCTAGGGAAACGCCTAAAACAGTAAAGTTTTTATCTTTAAACTCCTTGTAATTGGCCACTACATTCGGATTTTCCTGTCTGCATGGACCGCACCAACTCGCCCAAAAATCTACCAGCACATATTTTCCACGAAGCGAATTCAAAGAAAAAGCCTTACCCGTTGTATCGGGCAATGTAAAGTCAGGAGCGGTTTTCCCAACAGCTATATCATTATTCTGCGTCTTATTATCCTGCGCCATTGCGTATTGGCCAAACTGCTTCACCACATCTGCAACAGAAGAATTTTTTGGAAATTTTTTGGTAAGATTAGCCATCAGATTTTTTATGGTGTCCATACTCATATCTTGTGCATAGCTCAATGCGAACAAGGCATTAACAGGACTGGCGGCCGTATCAATATATTTTGCTAAAAAATCATTGTACCATTCGTTGCTGTTATTAAAGGAATTATCAGCTATAAAAGCCATTGAATCACTGTGCTGTTGCTGATAGTCTTTTCTTGCCTGGTCTTCCTTAATAAGGTTGGTATGAATAGAATCTATCGTCATTATAAACGAGGTAAGCGACGCGTTTGCAGGCGTAAAAAATTTAGTGGTTCCCAAAACAGTATCTTTCGCATTTGCGCTAAAATCAATTTCATCTTTGTCATTGGTAAATATATAGCCCGGACTTTTTTCAAATCTAATGCGATACAAACCTTCCTCGGGGGCATTGGCTTGTATTGAAAATTTTCCGCCTTTCATCTCTGCCGTATCTAATACTTCAGGTGGCTGCTGATTAAAAAAAAGATGCTCTAAAAAAACCTTCTGATCGGGCGCATCTGCTAAATGCCCATTTACGGTAAACAAGCCATTTTGATGTTTAGACGTACAAGAAAATACAAAGAGCACACAGAGGAATACAAATAATTTCTTCATGGTATTAAATTGATATTTTTATTGATTAAGTTTTTGATTGATAATTTGAATCACGGCTTGCATATCGGCTTTGCCTCGGCTTTTCTTCTTTACCTCACCGGCAAATAAACCAGTTAAATTCTTCTTCCCTTTTTTATACTCTAACACTTTGTCGGGCATTGAAGCGAGCACTTCGTCAACCCAAAGGTGAAGTGTATCATCATTCTTTATTTGAAGAAGGTTTAATTCCCTTGCGATATCCAACGGATCTTTTTCGGGAGATCGAATTAACTCCGGAAAAATTTTAGATGCAGAAATACCAAAACTGACTTGTCCTTCTTCCACAATATTTACCAGGCGAGCCATTGTTTTTGGATCGACACGAAATTCAGAAATGTCGGTATTGTTTTCATTCAAATACGATTTCAAAGGTCCAATGATCCAATTAGCTACCGCTTTATGATGTTCTGTATTTTGAATAATACTTTCAAAAAATAAAGCGGTTTCCCTATCATCAGCAATCACTTTTGCCGCTTCGTCCGATAAAGAAAACTCAAGCTTTAGCCTTGTTTCCAACTGCTCAGGCAGTTCTGGCATGGCCAATCGAATTGCTTCAATTTGCTCTTCATTTATATAAAATGGCGCCAGGTCCGGCTCTGGAAAATATCGGTAATCATTGGCTTCCTCTTTTGAACGCATGGAAAAAGTAGTTCCGTTATTAGCATCAAAACTTCTTGTTTGCTGCATTACTTCTTCTCCCTTTTCAAGCAACCCAATAAGGCGATCAATTTCATGGTCAATTGCTTTTTTTACATTGCGTATCGAGTTCAGATTCTTAACCTCTACCTTGGTCCCCAACTTCTTTTCTCCTTTTAATCTTACCGAGACATTGGCATCGCATCGCATACTACCTTCTTCCATGTTGCCATCGCAAACTCCCAAGTGGCGAACCATCTTCCTTATTTCTGTTACATACGCAAAAGCCTCATCAGAAGAAAACAGATCAGGCTCAGAAACAATCTCCAGTAGTGGAACGCCCGCACGGTTGAGATCTATGCAAGTATATTTTTCATCGGCATCGTGAATACTTTTGCCGGCATCTTCTTCAAGATGGATTCTATTTAGTAAAACCTTTCTCTCTTTGCCGTTTATCTTAATGGGAATAGTTCCGTTTTTACAGATTGGCGTAGTGTGCTGCGTTATCTGGTAACCTTTTGGTAGATCAGGATAGAAATAATTTTTTCTCGCAAAATAATTATCACGCACAATATTGCAATTGAATGCCAGCCCCAGTTTGATGGCCAGTTCAATGGCCTTTTCGTTCATCACAGGTAAAGTACCTGGGTGGGCAAGAGAAATAGCGCTGATATTCGTGTTGGGCGGATTACCAAACTGTGTACTATCACCACAAAACAATTTGCTTTTTGTAAGTAATTGTGTATGTACTTCCAGCCCTATAACTGCTTCATATTTTTCAAAATCCGGCATGGTTGCGAAGGTATGAAAAGAGAATTCCATTTTTATGGAATGAAAACTTAAATATGGAAAATAGTGGCTTTAAGTTAAAAAGAGGATTAAATTGTAGAATCTTTTTTGGAATTTTTTATAGTAAACAAATAAATAGTTGAAGTTTCTGTTTTGGAATAGTTACGAGACAGGTGAGATTTAGACTCGTTCTATTAATTCCACCCAACTTTCCCTTCATAATAATTGCACTGTTGCAACGACCCCAACCTGATCCTTAATGGAATGTTGGTCGCTTTTTCAAACTTCATTTCCTGTTTGCAGAAAAAACCATATTTGCAGGTCGCAAAATCTGCGGGGACATCGGGATTGATTTTAGTTTGATTATTAATGGCGATTGGATTGTAAAAAACGAACGGTTGATAAGAAGAATCTGAAATTTGATGCGACGGCAAATTACTTTGGTTCATGGCTGTCTGCCCATAAGAAGAGGCGGTGGAAAATAAAAAAAATATCGCTAAGCCACAAAATTTGTTCCAAAAAAACATATCGTTACTTTTGTCCGTAAATTTACAACTTATAAAAGGAAAAACAGGATATGTCTTTAGGCCAGCGTTTACAACAAAAACTTTTACAAAAACTATCACCTCAGCAAATTCAACTAATGAAATTGTTGCAGGTACCTACGGCTCATCTGGAGGAGAGGATAAAAGAAGAGATGGAAGAAAATCCCGCGCTTGAAACAGCTGAAGACGCATATAGCGAGACCGCTTCCGAATCGGCCGATGATTTTGAAACTGTTGAGACTATTGAAAAAGATGGCAGCGAGGATGACTATGATAATATTGACATCAGCGAATACGTAAGTGAAGGTGATGACGAGCCTGGAGACTATAAATATCGCGATGATAACTACGGCGACCCGGATGAGAAAAAAACAATTCCGCATAAGGTAGAAACGTCTTTTTACGACACGTTGAAATCTCAGTTGCTGATGCTTCAGCTTAGTGATCATGAAAGGAAAATAGCTGAGCATATTATCGGGAGCATAGACGATGATGGTTATCTCCGACGTGAAACTGCTTCTATTAGTGACGATCTTGCCTTCAGACAGAACATTGTTTCCGATGAAAAAGAGATAGAAAAGTTAATTGGCTTAATTCAACAATTTGACCCTGCCGGTGTAGGAGCCAGGGATCTCCGCGAATGCCTTTTGTTGCAATTGAAAAGAAGAGAAAAAGACGGCGCAGAAGTGGGTATCGCTATTGAAATAATAGATAATTATTTTGATGAGTTTACCAAGAAGCATTATGAAAAAATACAGAAAGGTCTAAACCTAAACGATGAAGAAATTAAAGATGTTATCAATCATATCATAAAACTGAATCCAAAACCCGGAGGGAATGTAGGTGAGAATAATAAACTTCAAAGCTATGTGATTCCCGATTTTTTTGTAATAAACAATAACGGTAAACTGGAAATCACGCTTAACTCTAAAAATGCCCCGGACCTACGAATTAGTGAAGGATATAGGGATATGCTAAAAGATTATGACCGCGGTGATAAAAAAGACAAACGCCAAAAAGAGGCAGTTCTTTTTATCAAACAAAAAATAGACTCTGCCAAATGGTTTATTGATGCCATAAAGCAACGGCAGCACACGCTGCTCAGCACCATGCAGACTATCGTTGATTATCAAAGACAATTTTTCTTAACAGGAGAGGATATAGATCTTCGGCCAATGATACTAAAGGATATTGCTGAAAGGACCCAACTGGATATTTCAACGGTAAGTAGGGTAGCCAACAGCAAATTTGTACAAACAGAATTCGGGACTTACCGTTTAAAATTTTTCTTCAGCGAAAGTCTCGTTACAGATAGTGGCGAAGAAGTGAGTACCCGCGAAGTGAAAAAAATATTAAGTGACCTGATTGAAGCAGAAAGCAAACAAAAACCGTTGAGCGACGAAAAACTGACAGACGCCTTGCAGGAGAAAGGATATAACATTGCACGACGTACCGTTGCCAAATACCGTGAACAGCTTAATATTCCGGTGGCGCGGCTAAGAAAAGAACTTTAAATTATGGAACAAACCCTTATTGCAGGAGATGGAGAAATTGAACGTTCATTGTCTAACGAGAACGAATTAAAATTTCCAATGTTAGTAAAATGGCCTGCGCATTTATTTTCATTTATTTTTCATCCACTTTTTATTCCTGTCATCGCTACCTGGTTTTTGGCTTACATACAGCCGGGTTATTTCACGGGCATTTCCCAGCAGGACAAGTTTCTCATCGTTATTCGCGTGGCGTTCAACACTATTTTTTTTCCCGCATTAACCGTTGGTCTTTTAAAAGCGCTTGGCTTTATAAAAAGTATTTTTTTAAAAACCCAACGCGAAAGAATCATTCCTTATATCGCCACTAATATTTTTTATTTCTGGATGTTTTTGGTTTTCAAAAATCAGCCAGAAGTTCCTGTGATCCTTACCAGTTTTATGTTTGGCATTTTCCTGGCGTCGTCCCTGGCGCTGCTTGCCAACATTTATTTTAAAATAAGCATGCATGCTTTGGGGGTTGGATCGTTATGCGCATTAATGCTCATCATCATTTTTTCCGGATATTCTCTGGCCATTTTTTTAGCTGCCATGCTCACCTTTATAATTACCGGTATCGTTTGTACTTCACGCATGATCGTGAGCGATCATAAACCTTTTGATATTTATTCGGGGTTATTCATTAGTATCCTATGCCAATTGGTGGCATTTGCAATTTTTGTATAAAATCTCTCTATGTATCATATGAGGTCTGTGATGAATTGGGTAATAAACAAAGTAAATGTTCGCCTATCCTGGTCGCTTCTACTACATCGTAACTATTACTTCGATTACTCCCACACAAATTAAAGGAACATTTACCGGCAATTATTTATATGATGATTCAAATAGCGATGATCCTGATGGAGGCATTGTTAATATTACTGAAGGTGAATTTCAGGTAAAAAGAGTTAGGTAAAAAATGGGTATTAAAATTTACCAAAAACCCACCTGAAGCCAAATGCCGTGGCAATTCCCAAGATGGCCGTACCAATCCATAAAGTTGAGAAACCAAAATGCTCTGCTACAAAGGTTCCTATTAATGGAGAGAAAACAAAAGCGCTAGAAAATGCAAGCGAGTTTAATCCCATGTAAGCCCCCTTGCGATCTGCAGAACCGCGTTTAACCGTAACTGTTGCCATAAATGGCATTGCTAAAATTTCGGACAAGCTCATTATAAACATCGCCAAAAATAAAACCCACATCCCCGAAGGCACAAGGAGAATTAAAAAAGACAACGCACCCAAAAATACGCCCAGGGGAATTACCGATGATGAGCGAAAATTTCTTTCTGCGATCTGTACGATCAGCATTTCCAAAAGGAATACTACTAATCCGTTTGACGCCAGGATCAGCCCGATACTTCCCTCACTGAGGTGGTGAACTTTTCTATAAAAAAGAGGCAACGTACTCAATAACTGAAAAAAGCAAATACTGTACAAACAACAAAACAAACTATAGATCAGAAAAGGTTTATCCTTCCAGGGAGAGATCCCGGTCTTAATTTTCTTCGTATTCTTTGCCAGGTGCAAGAGCTCTTTATTTTTTTTATTTACCGGGAGGCCTTTAAAATAAAAATAAAAGAGTAATCCCGCGATTAAAGCGGTGGTTCCGTTACCATAAAATAATAGTTTAAAGGATATGGCAGCTAATATCCCACCCAACGCCGGACCGATAGAAAATCCCAGGTTAATGGCCATTCTATTTAGAGAAAATGAGCGGGTAATATTTTCGGGCCTGGCATATACGCTTATTGAAACAGAGTTGGCAGGCCTAAATGTTTCGGTAATAGAGCTTAATACAAACACACCAATTGCCAAACTCCAAACATCTTTAAATAAGGGTAACAAAAAGAAGATGGGCACCGACAAAATAATGCTGGTTAGTTGTACCCTAAAATGTCCGACTTTATCAGTAAGCCAACCTCCCAAAGTTGATCCAGCCATTGCGCCCAATCCAAAGCAACTCAATACCACACCGGTTTGTGACAGTGTGAATTTAAGCTCAGCAACCATATAGACTCCGAGAAACGGCAACACCATAGCACCAATTCTGTTGATCAACATTACTGCCGATAACATCCATGATGGCCGTGATAAACCCCTGTAAGAATCCAGGTAAAGGCGGACGTAGCGCTTCATTCAACAATAGTATGCAAAATAATGTTCTTGCCATTAAACTCCGGTGGAAAAGATTATACCTAAATTTACTCTATGAAAGTCCTCATTTACGGAGCGGGTGTTATCGGAAGTATTTATGCTGCTAAACTCTCGGAAGCAAAAAATGACGTTACGCTTTTAGCGAGAGGGAGACGTTTTGAAGCATTACAACAAACCGGAGTCATTATCAATGAACAACTAACAGGGGAAAAAATAACCGCCAGTATTCCTTTAATTCAGCAATTAGCAACGGATGATTTTTATGATGTAATTATCGTAACGGTAAGGCTCGACCAGCTTGAAAGCGTACTGCCGGTTCTAAAAAATAATTCAAGAAGTTCTGTGATCATGTTTATGCTAAATAACCCTGAAAATATTCAGGCAATTGCGGACGAATTAAAACCTAAGCATGTCATTTTCGGGTTCCCAGGTGCAGGTGGTACTATCAAAGAAAATCAAATTGACTTTATTCAAATTAAACAACAGAAAACAACTATCGGAGAAACACACGGAGAAAAATCCGAAACAACAAAATCACTAAAATCACTTTTTGAAACATCAGGATTTAGAGTTGACATAAGTGATAATATGCAGGCGTGGCTTAAAACGCACGCTGTGTTTATGGCTTGCGTTTGCGCAGCAATTATTAAAGAAAATGGCGATAGCACACAATTGGGAGAAAATAAAAAGAGCACCAGGGAAATGGTACTCAGTATTAAAGAAGGATTTCACGCGCTCGCCAATCTTGACATTCCAGTAACTCCATCCAATTTAAAAGTCATTTTTCTGATAATGCCGGAATGGTTCTCTGTTTTGTATTGGCAAAAAGTCATGCAGAGCAAATTAGGTACTTTAGCGATAGCGCCTCACGCTAATGCGGCTAAAAGTGAAATGCCGTTGCTTGCAAAAACAGTGTTGGAAATAGTTCGTTCGTCTTCTGTCCTTTCTCCCCATTTAGATAAACTACTATCAATATTTATCGCTTCGGCATGACAATAGGTTATCGTCGCGATTGCCGCGAAGAGAATGAGCGGCACCCCATATCTTTATTTTCCCTTGCCGATTAGTTCATTATAGTAAGCGCAAACTTCGTTCATCAGGCATATCTCACATTGCGGTGTTGGCCGGCAAATCTCTCTCCCTAAAAATGACATCGCCATTCCTGCATCCCAATCCTTTTGGGGTAAAGTATCCATAATTTGCTTTTCAATTTTCTTCGGATCGGTGCCAGATGCAATTCCTAATCGGGGGGCAACACGCACGACATGCAAATCGACTATCACGCCTTCTGGAGCTACGCCGCCTTCGCGCATGATTACATTCGCCGATTTTCTGCCAATGCCCGATAAAGCAGTAAGTTCATCAAGTGTGAGCGGTATGTTACTGTCTTTTTTTACTTTTTGAGAAAGCTCAATGAGCCATTTTGTTTTATTACCAAAATTGCGAACCTTCCCGATAAAAGGAAACAGCGTTTCAGGAGTGGCGCGGGAAAGCGCTTCCATATTTGGAAAAGCTTTGAAAAGTTCCGGCGCAAGTTGATTAATATGCTTGTCAGAATCCTGCGCGGATAAGATTACACCTACCAGCAACTCGTAATTATTTTTATAATCCAATGGATGCTTTTTGCCTTTATACTTTTTTAGTAAAGGTTTGATGGCATCAGACCAATTTATTTTTGAAGGCATAAAATGAAATTTTTGAAAGATAAATTTACAATAAACAATAATGAGTTGTCTAAAAAATACAATAGTGGAATTTAATGCGCTTTCGTTTAATTGGTCCCGTTAGATATTTGAATTGTATCAATCAATCTCATCCGATAAGCATTCATAGCAGTTACTCCTAATTTTTTTATCAGTCTGTAGTTCGTTACAATTCCAACGGGCGCGCCGATTACGGGAATCAACTGCGCCATTTTAGCACAATGTCTAAATAATCCCTGTATTCCTGCTGAAAATTTCTCCAGTCAAACTGATGAATATCATTCGGTAAATCTGAGCTCTTCTTTTCCCAATCGATCATTTGCAGATAAACCCCTTTTCGATGGGCGTCACTGGAGAACGCCAGTTCAAAAATATGCAACAAATAAACCGGCTCTTTATAATCGCTGGTGTCGAATCCATACAAGGAAGCAATATCAAACAACAGCTTTATTTTTATACCGATCAAAACGGGAAAATCTACCAGCCCCAGCAAGATACCACCCGCACCCGCAACGCCACCTTCTACCGCAGCCGTTTTTTTATAGTTTCCTATTTTTTTCTTCACCATATTTTCGCACACCAGTAAACTAATATTTTTCAAAGGTTTTGAAGTGGTATATTTTGCGCCGAATAAAACCGCCCGTATCATTTGCTTGATGGTTACCGTGATAGCATTGTGTACTTTTTCAGGTATCCATGAATTGATTTTGATTTGAATTTTTTTCGAGAGTTTATTGAACACTGAAGGCCTCCGAAGCATTTTTCGTTCCCAGAGTTGTAATTCAAATTGCGCAATTTCGTCGTACGAATGATACATACAACGACGTTCCTATTTTAATCAGTGAAAAATAGTGCTCAATAATTTATGCTGGTTTACGTGTAAGCGCTTTTAAATCCTCTCTCCAAATCTTCGATGATATATTCGGGTTCTTCCAGGCCTACATACATTCTCAGTCTACGATGAATTTTATTTCCCGGATCAAATTCTTCCGCTTTGATAGAGGCACATCCGGGAATAATGAGCGATTCATGCCCACCCCAACTTACAGCCATTAAAATATGCTGAAGACTTTCACAAAAGCGTTCTATTTCTTTAATGGTGTTTGCTTTTAAAATGAATGAAAATAATCCCCCTGAGCCACTCATTTGTTTCTTTGCCAGTTGGTATTGTGGAAATTGTTCATCAAAAGGGAAACTGATCTCTTCCACCTTTTCTTTGCTTTTCAAATACGTAATTACTTTTAGTGTGGTAGCAGAAATCTTTTCCAAACGCGCTGGCAATGTTCTTAAGCCGCGGATAATGAGCCACGCATTGAAAGGCGTAGTGCCGATTCCCATGTTCATGTATTCGCTGTTGAATATTTTTTTAATCATTTCTTTTTTACCACATAATACGCCGGCTACTACATCGCTGTGTCCGTTTATATATTTGGTAGCGCTTTGGAGCACCAGGTCAATCCCCGATTCAATTGGCCTCTGGTACAATGGCGTGCAGTAACTGTTGTCGCATATTGTGATAACATTTTTTGATTTCGCAAGTTTTGCAATTGCTTCTAAATCCTGCAAATAAAAACTCCAGCTGTTGGGTGTTTCCAAATAAATTATCGTGGTATTTTGTTGAATGGCCTTTTCAAAATCTTCAACTTCTCTTCCATCCACATAAGTAGTGGTGACACTAAAACGAGGCAAAACAATATCAAACATTTTTTGTGCCCAGCTATAAGGTTTATCTACAGAAACGATATGATCGCCGCTCTTTACATTGGCAAGCACTGAGGCAAAAATTGCTCCGGCGCCACTATTCAAAACGAGGCAATCCTCTGCACCATCAAGTGCGGCTAATTTCTGCGACAAGATATTTAAAGTAGGATTGGTAGCACGGCTGTAAAGAAACGAAGCGGATTCGTCTTCAAAGGCTTTTCTAAGTGCGTCCACGCTGTTAAAAGAGAAATTGCTGGTTTGAAATATGGGCGGCGAAACTGCATTAAAATATTTTTCCCGCTCTTCGCCAAGTTCATTTAAAATATAAGAAATTGTTTTTGGGTCCATGTGTTTTATTTTTTAAAAGCCAAAAATGGTTCTGATTGATTCCGTTGCATCCGTATGATTGTTTTGAAAAATGAGTATCTTTTTATTTTTCAATTACAATGTTCCTTCACATTTTTTACATAGAGAATTAAAATCTTTATTATTTGATTGTTTGCTGCATCTTTTTTCTTTTTTTGAAGGCTTCCGCAACAAAGTAAAGAATGATAAATGCTGCCAAAACTCCAAGACCGATTAAAGAAATTTTAGTATAACTTATCAAAATACTGATACCGACAAATGTATAAGCTGCAATAAAAATTAAAGGTATTAACGGATACCATTTCATCATGTAGATACCAGTATTATTAAGATAAGAAGTTTTTTTCCGGATCTTAAAAATAGTTCCTGCCGAAAATGCCATCCCAAAACAATCCAAAAAAATAGTAAAACTCAAAATAGTATCAAATTCCTTCGCCCAAAAAATAATGAAGACACAAAGTATTGAAAATACTGTTAATGAGGTGGTAAGCGCTTCCGTTTTTGGATTTCTCTTTTTGAAGGAAGGAGGTAGAATTTTATCATCGCTCATCGCGGCCATTACTCTTGGATTACTCATCAATAAAATATTTACATAAGCAAGTACGCTCAAAAAAAGTAAGATGGAGAGTATTCTTTCGGCATTAATTCCAAATAATTTTGAAGCCATAATAGCTGCAATATTTTTTGCTGATTTTAATTCTTCAAAACCGATCACATTCACATAAGCATAATTAATAAGAAGGTATAGAACAATGATGATAATGATGCCGAAAAAAATACCGCGCGGAACCGTTTTTTGGGGATTCACAACTTCTTCTCCAAAATTAATAGTTTGCTGATAGCCTCCGTAAGTAAAAGTTATAGCTACCAGGCCAACCCCGAAAGATTTTAAATATTCGGCAAACACCGGCGAGGAATGGGCAGCAACAACTGGTATATGCTGTGTCGATGAAGTGGCAAAAAAGATAGGGCTTATTAAGGCAATCACCATAATGATCTTGATAATTGTTAATACATTTTGGGTGCGGGCGCTCGTTTTTAAACCCAACAAATTGACACCGTAAAAAATAATGATAGCAGAAATCGCGATGACGATTTGAATGGTTTGAATATAATGGGCATTTGCAGGATCTAAAAGCCAGTTGGGATTTTGAGATTGGGGAATAAGAACACCTGTGATATATTCGCCGCCGACTAACGCCACAGCAGCAAGCGATGCGGCATTGGAAACGAGTACAATGCAGTTAATAGCAAACGCAATTGATGGGTGATAAGCGTAAGCAAATATCTTGTAATAGCCGCCGGTTACCGGCATCCTGCTACCTATCTCCGCAAAGGTGAGTGCACCGCACAAGGCCATCAGGCCTCCCGCTATCCAGGCTGCATAGAAAATAGCAGGACTACTCACCGCTTTAGCCACGTTCGCCGGAGTACGGAAAATCCCCATACCAATTACAAGGCTTACCATGATAATGCTGAAATCGAATAATGAAAGTTGTTTCGTTAATTTCATTTAGGGAAGATAGAAATATTTGTGATTAAATTTGTGTTTTATAAAACATATAACCCCATGAAGAAATTTTTAATAATAACCATTTTTTTTTATAATTCGGTTTCGGCCCAAACGACATCTGATAAAGATTCTGCCCAAACATTGGAAAACATAATCGTAACAGCGTATGAACAAAACCGCAGCCTGATTGATGTTGCCGCCCCGGTAAGTGTTATAGGTCAGGCCCAACTAAACCGCTTTGGCAATATGAGCATATTGCCCGCATTAAATATTACTCCTGGTGTAAGCATGGAAGAACGTTCTCCGGGCAGCTACCGGCTTAATATCCGGGGTAGTTCATTACGATCCCCATTTGGCGTACGTGATGTGAAAATTTACCTGAATGACATTCCTCTTACTGACCCAAGTGGCAATACGTATTTAAACCAACTGAGCTTTTATAATTTTAATTCAATTGAAATAATTAAAGGGCCGGCCAGCAGTCTATACGGCGCTGGCATCGGTGGCGCCATGCTCATACATACTTTACCGGCTGTCTGGCACAATGGAATTTCAGTCGCCTATACAACGGGTAGTTTTAATACCAATAACATTAACCTCAATGTGAAAACAGGAGATAGTGCACGTCAAAATAGTTTCAATTATTCTCACCAAACAAGCGACGGCTATCGACAGCAGTCGGAGATGCGAAGAGATATTGGCACCTGGGAAAGCGTGCTGAAAGTAACCAACAAACAAACACTGCATGCATATATGTCGTACAGCGATCTTTATTACCAAACACCGGGCGCATTAACTCTTACTCAATATAATGCTGATCCAAAACAGGCAAGACCGGGATCAGGTTCACAGCCAGGAGCTGTACAAAACAAAGCGGCTATTTATCAAAAAAGTTTTCTTGCAGGGTTTAGTAATGAATACACGTTTAGTGATCACTGGCACAATACCACTTCTTTATATGGATCTTATACCGATTTTATTAATCCCGGAATAAGAGTTTATGAATACCGGAAAGAACCACATTTTGGAGGCAGAAGCGTGTTTGAGTATAAAAAGGATATCGGCGAAACTGCCTTCCAGCTTGATTTTGGAACCGAAGCACAAAAGGGATTTTTTAATACCAGGGATTATGGCAATAAACTTGGCGTTGCGGATTCACTGCAATCTGATGATAATTTAAATAATTGGCAATACATGTTCTTTGCGCAGGCAAATTTTGAATTGCCACATGGCTGGACGATTACAGCCGGAGTAAGTATGAATAAATCTTCGATCCAGGACGTTAATCTTGTTTCAAGACCCTCAACCACACAGGAAAGAATTTTTAAAAACCAACTTCCGCCACATATCGCGGTTCTTAAACAGATAGCAAAAAATGTATCAGTTTATGGAAGTGTGGCTCGTGGCTTTTCTCCGCCGACTGTTTCAGAGGTGCTTCGTTCTGATGGCTTATTCGGCACCAATTTGCAACCGGAAGATGGAATGGATTATGAAGTGGGTATTAAAGGCACATTGTTGCATAATAAACTTTATTTTGATGTCAGTGGATTTTTCTTTGATTTGAAAAATACAATCGTACAACGTATTGATACAAATGGTGTTTATTATTATGTAAATGCCGGTTCTACCAAACAAAACGGCGTGGAGACTTATGCTTCTTACCAATTAATTGATATGCCTCACGATTTTATTAGTTCAGCTAAAGTTTGGGGCAGCTATGCCTGGCATGATTTCCACTATGGAGATTTTAAACAGTTGAACAATGATTTTTCAAAAAACAGATTGCCCGGTGCAGCACCAAACGTGATTGTGGCTGGTATTGACATAACCTCAAAAGCGGGCTGCTATCTGAATGTAACCTATAATTATACTGATAAGATTGCACTCAATGATGCTAACTCTGCTTATGCCGCTTCGTACAATCTTTTAGGCGCAAGACTGGGATACAGAAAAGACTTTGGCAAAAAAATCGGACTGGAAATTTTTGCAGCAGCCGACAATATTTTTGATACAAAATACAGCCTCGGCAACGACATCAACGCAGCAGTTGGCCGTTATTATAATGCAGCGCCGGGAAGAAATTATATGGTAGGAATCGCATTCCGGTTTAACAACGACTGAGTGGACTAAGCTGTCCGTAACACTCATTAAACGCCCAATAGTAAAGCAACTTTTAATTGCGATTTCTATTTTAGCGTTCTTGATAACGGCTTTGGTTTATTACAACGGCAATAGTTAAACGAAAATAAAAGGTTTGATTTGAAAAGGTGTCAGCTCTTTTGTTCAACTTCTTCATTATTCTTCATCATCTTTTTATACCAGATGCCGTTTAAATATAAGATCAATCCAATCAATATTACCAGGATAATTAGGGTCTGCTGATTATTATCAAATTCCGTACTGTCGTGGATTTTGTTGAAATTTGATTGAATCAAGTGCAAGCAAATATGGCAAAAGCATTAAAAAGCCGTGCATCAAAGTTTAAATATGTTAGT
>Ga0207933_1001657_pt1 | contig 16146 bp, 15 predicted proteins | sample NGESurdeep092012_4_FD_184488 | JGI IMG/M metagenome (GOLD analysis project Ga0207933, IMG submission 184488) | Arctic peat soil microbial communities from Barrow, Alaska - NGEE Surface sample F53-3 deep-092012 (SPAdes) | ecosystem: Environmental > Terrestrial > Soil > Wetlands > Peat ...
CTTCGACGGGTCGGTGGCGCGCTCATGAACGCGCATGGCGGCGCCGGATCTGCGTCCTCAGTCGCTCATGTGCGAAGCACACTTCGCTCCCTGCGTCCTTGCCCGGCTTGCCCTGCGCGCCCATGAGTAGCGCGTCCAACAACGAAGCGGAGTCGCGCTACGAGCCCGTGATCGGCCTGGAGATCCACGTCCAGCTGAAGACCCGCACGAAGATGTTCTGCGGCTGTGAGCTGTCCTTCGGCGATCCCCCCAACACGCATACCTGCCCGGTCTGCCTCGGCCTGCCGGGGAGCCTGCCGGTGGCGAACGCGCGCGCCGTGCACTTCGGCCTGATGATCGGGATGGCGCTCGAGTCGGAGCTCGCGCCGCGCTCGATCTTCCACCGCAAGAACTACTTCTACCCCGACCTGCCGAAGGGCTACCAGATCTCCCAATACGACGAGCCGCTCTGCAAAGGCGGGCGGCTCGAGCAGGTGCGCATCCATCGGGTGCATCTCGAGGAGGACGCGGCCAAGCTGATCCACGTCGGCTCCAGTGGCCGGATCCAGGGCTCGGACGAGAGCATCGTCGACTTCAACCGCGGCGGCACGCCGCTCGCGGAGATCGTCACCGAGCCCGACCTCGGGACGCCGGAGCAGGCCGGCGAGTGGCTGCGCCTGCTGCGCACGACGCTGCGCCAGCTCGGTGTGAGCGACGTGAACATGGAGGAGGGCTCGCTGCGCTGCGACGCGAACATCTCGCTGCGCCCGGCCGGCTCGCAGGAGCTGGGGACGAAGACCGAGCTGAAGAACATGAACTCCTTCCGCTTCATCGAACGCGGCATCCGCGCGGAGATCGCCCGTCAGGAGAAGCTGTTGGAAGCGGGGGAGAGGGTCCTACAGGAGACGCTCCACTACGACCCGGCCTCGGGCGCGATCACAACGCTTCGCTCCAAGGAGGAGGCGCACGACTATCGCTACTTCCCCGAGCCCGACCTCGTCCCGGTCGCGATCGAGCAGGCGATGCTCGATGCCGCGGCCGGTGCGATCGGCGAGCTGCCCGCCGCGCGCGCCGAACGCCTGGAGCGGACGCTCGGCCTCAGCGCCGACAGCGCCCGGCAGCTGGCCTTCCGGGCTGAGCTGGGCGACTACTTCGAGGCCGCGCTCGCTGCCCCCGTTGAGCCGGCGCCCCCTGCGCAGGCACTCGCGAACTGGATCTCCAGCGATCTGCTCGCGCGCCTCCAGGACGGCCCGGGATCTAGCGGAGAGGGGGCCGCTGAGGAGACACCAGGTGGGGAGAGGGCGGGAGGGGAGAGGGCGGGTGGGGATCCCAACCATTCGCGCGTGCAGCCGGCGGCGATCGCCGCGCTCGTCGGCCTCGCCTCGGCCAAGCAGATCAGCGTCGGGGCGGCGCGGCAGGTGCTCGACAGGCTGGTCGCCGAGGGCGGCGATCCACTATCGATCGTCGAGGCGGAGGGGCTTGCGGCGATCGGCGGCGGGGAGGACCTTGCGGCGATCGTGGCCGCGGCGCTCGCGGCCAACGCGGATGCCGCCGAGGGCGTGCGGGCAGGCAACGCGAAGGCGATCGGCCCGATCGTGGGGTATGTGATGCGCGAGACCAAGGGACGCGCCGACGGCGGCGAGGTCACGAAGCTGGTGCACGACCAGCTCGGGATCTCATGAGCTAGCCTGAATTTATCCCGCTCGGTGCTGTGAACGTCTAGGCTTTACTCATGAACCAATCATCCTCAGCATCCCCGTCTCGCTTGGAGCAGTTCGGTAAGCATGTGCTGGCAGGTTTGTTGGTGCTGATCGTGGCCCTGGTCGCGCTGAAGATCATCATCGGGATCGTCGCGGCGCTGTTCTTCCCGATCATCGCGATCGTCGCGATCATCGCGGTCATCTGGGCGCTGCGGGTACTGCTCTAGGAATCCCACCCGCCCGACATGGCCTACCTCTTGATCGCGTTCTGCTTCGGTCTCGCCGGCGGGATCGTCGGCAGGATCAAGGGCAGCTCGTTCGTCCTCTGGTTCCTGATCTCCGCTGTGATCCCGGTGCTGGGCCTGATCACCGCGATCGCCTATCGCTTCGAGCGGGACGAGCTGCGCCGGGAGTGCCCCCAATGCGGACGCGTGACGAAGATCTACGACGCGCTCTGCACCCGCTGCGGTGCGGAGCTGGAGTGGGTGGGCGGGGATTCCGATCAGGCGATCGCCCCTGAATCCTGGGAGCCGGCGCAGGATCCGGACGTCCTTCCGACCGTATAAGCCCGCTTCGCGGGGACGGTCGGAATGACATTCCGGACCTGCTTTGCTGAGACGATTGAGATAAGGGAGCCCGAAGTCGGAGACTGTCTATAAATCGTGCATGGACGTAGATGCGACGACGACGACCGCCCCTCCGCACGATTCGCGGATCACGCGGATGATCCACGGCGCCGGCTTCCCGAACGAGCGCGACTTCGTGCTGCGGGTCGTTCAGCCCGCGCTGGTGGGGATGATCGACGGCACGGTCTCCTCGCTGGCGCCGATCTTTGCGGCGGCGATCTACGCCAACTCCCACACTGCCCTGATCGTCGGCCTCGCCACCGCGCTGGGCGCCGGCGTCAGCATGGGCTGGTCGGAGGCGCTGTCGGACACCGGCGAGCAGACCGGCCGCGGCTCGGCGCTCGTGCGCGGCTCGATCACCGGTGGGATGACGGCCCTCGGCGGCCTGTTCCACACGCTGCCGTTCATCATCTCCGACGTCCACAAGGCGCTCCTGGTGGCCGGTTGCGTGGTGGCGGTGGAGCTGTTCACGATCGCCTGGATCCGCAAACGCTTCCTCGAGGTCTCGATGGGCTCCTCGCTGCTCGTCGTCACCGTCGGTGGCCTGATCGTCCTCGCGATCGGCATAGGGATTGGGTCTTCCTGAAAGCGGGATTTAGCTCAGAGCGGCGAAAACCCGCTGGTACACTGGCTTTTTCAACAGGTCCCCGAGTAGACGAAGGAAGGAGGTCGGTGATATGCGCGCAGTGGACGCGGTGATGGAATGCTTGAAGGCGGAGGGTGTCGACGTCGTCTTCGGGCTGCCCGGCGGCGCCAACCTCCCGACCTACGACGCCTTCGTCACGGGGGGCATTCGCCACATCCTCGTCCGTCACGAGGCCGGCGGCGGGCACGCCGCGCAAGGCTACGCGAAGGCGACCGGGAAAGTCGGGGTTGCGTTCGCCACGTCAGGGCCCGGCGCGACGAACCTGATCACGCCGATCTGCGACGCGATGATGGACTCGGTTCCCGTCGTCTTCATCACCGGCCAGGTGCGCACCGAGCTGCTCGGCACCGACGGCTTCCAGGAGGCCGACACGCTCGGGATCACGATTCCGATCGTCAAGCACTCGTTCATGATCCAGGACCCGCGCGAGATCCCGCGCGCGATCCACGAGGCCTTCTACATCGCGCGCTCCGGTCGTCCCGGCCCGGTGCTCGTCGACATTCCGCAGGATCTTTCGCGCGGGGAGATCGAGTACGAGCCCGTGACCGACGTGCGGCTGCCTGGGTACCAGCCGACGACGGAGGGCAATCAGAAGCAGATCCGCCAGGCCGCGAAGGCGCTGGCGGCATCGCAGCGGCCGGTGATCTACGCCGGCGGCGGCGTCGTCAACGCCGACGCCTCGGCGGAGCTCGTCGAGTTCGCGACGAGCGATCGCTTCCCGGTCACCTGCACGCTGATGGGGCTGGGAGGGTTCCCGGCCACGGTGGAGGGGGAGGGCGGGCGGGAATCCCATCCCCAATGGTTGGGGATGCTCGGCATGCACGGCACGCGCGCGGCCAACTACGCGATGGACGAGGCGGACCTGATCTGCGCCGTCGGCGCGCGCTTCGACGACCGTGTCACGGGCAAGCTCTCGGAGTTCGCGCCGCACGCGAAGTTCATCCACATCGACGTCGACCCCGCGGAGATCTCGAAGAACATCCCCGCGCACATCCCGATCGTGGGCGACGCCAAGCACGTGCTCGCGAAGCTCCTGATCGAGTATCGCGCGCTCGGCGTCGATCCCGCTCGTCTCGGCGCCTGGTGGGAGCGGATCGAAGGCTGGCGCGAGAAGTACCCGCTGGGCTACGAGGACTCGACCGACGACGAGATCAAGCCGCAGTACATGATCCAGGCGCTCTACGAGGCGACCGGCGGCGAGGCGATCGTAACGAGCGATGTCGGCCAGCACCAGATGTGGGCGGCGCAGTACTACGACTTCCCGGCGCCGCGCCGCTGGATCAACTCCGGCGGGCTCGGCACGATGGGCTTCGGCCTTCCCTCGGCGATGGGCGCCGCGGTCGGCTGCCCCGACCGCCTCGTCTGCTGCATCGCCGGCGACGGGTCGGTGCAGATGAACGCGCAGGAGCTCGCGACCTGCGCGCAGAACGAGATTCCGATCAAGGTCTTCATCATGAACAACGGCTATCTCGGGATGGTCCGCCAGTGGCAGGAGCTGTTCTGGGACGGCAAATACAGCCACGTCGACACGGGCGAGTTCCCCGACTTCGTGAAGCTGGCCGAGGCCTACGGCGCCACCGGGATGCGCTTCACGAACAAGAAAACGCTCGTCGAGGACATGAAGCGAGCGATCGAGACCCCCGGCCCGGTCGTCGTCGACGTGCGCGTCACGCCCGAGGAGAACACCTATCCCATGATTCCAGCCGGGCACGCCGCGCGGGAAATGGTGGGGTGAGCGCGATGAGCTCTCCGGCCACCAAAGAGCCCCTCAGCCTCGAGGGATTGCAGGCCTCGGGCAGCCTACGCACCGGGCGCAAGCACGTGCTCTCGATCCTCGTCGAGAACAAGTCGGGCGTGCTCACGCGGATCGCCGGCCTGTTCGCGCGGCGCGGCTTCAACATCGACACGCTCACCGTTGGTCCCACCGACGACGAGCGGATCTCGCGCGTGACCCTCACAGTCGACGGGGCGCTGCACCCGATCGACCAGGTCACCAAGCAGCTGCACAAGCTGATCAACGTCCTGAAGATCCGCGACCTCGAGCCCGGCGACACGGTCACTCGCGAGCTCGCGCTGTTCAAGGTCTCCGCCGACGGCGCGCAGCGCGGGGAGCTGATGCAGATCACCGAGATCTTCCGCGGCAAGGTCGTCGACGTGACGAAGCGCTCGGTGATCGTCGAGATCACGGGTACGACCGACAAGATCGAGGCGTTCGAGGGCATGGTCCGCCCGTTCGGCCTGATCGAGATGATGCGCACGGGCGAGATAGCGATCTCGCGCGGACGCAGCGAAACCTAGCGAGAGCGATGTCCCAGCCGTCCCTCACCAAGTCCAGGCCTCCCTTCGAGCTGGGTGAGAGAGACCTCGAGCGACTGCTCACACGCCTACAGCTTGCGGTCAAGCGCGCACGACGGGCGGGCAAGGAGGTCCTGGCGACGATCAGCGTCCCGCTGCCCGCCGATGTGGACCCGAGCGCCGTCGTCTTCGCCTCGAAGCGAGCCGGCGAGCAGTGGTTTGCGTTCGAGCAGCCCGACCGGGGCCGGGTCGCCCTCGCGACCCTGGGCGAGGTGGCTCATCTGGGCGCGTCCGGTCCCGACCGCTTTGCGGTGGTGGCAGATCGCTGGCGGGAGATGTCGGCCGCCGCGGTGGCCGATCCAGCGGAGGGCCTCGGCGGCGGACCGATCGCTGTGGGGGGGTTCGCGTTCGCGCCCGACGGAGGAGGCTCGCCGCACTGGGCCGGCTTCGCGCCGGCGTCGCTGATCGTGCCCGAGGTCGCGCTTACGCGGAGAGCGCCGAGACGCGATCGCGGAGACACTCGCACGGAGGTGCGGCTTACGCTGGCGGCGATCGCCCATCCGGACGATCTGGTGGAGGAGCTCGTGGCGCGCTTGGAGCGGCGCCTGGCCGAGTTGCGCGACGCGGCCCTGCCGCTGCTCGATCCCGCGCCGGCGGGGCGCTACCAGGTCGTGAGCGCGATGCCGCCCGAGCACTACGAGGCCGCGGTGGCGAGCGCTGTGCGGCTGATCGAGGCAGGCGAGCTAGAGAAGGTCGTGCTGGCGCGCGAGGTACAGGTCCACGCGCCGCGAGCCTACGACCCGGCGGCGGTGTTCGGAGTCTTGCGGGATGCCTTCCCGTCCTGCTTCGTCTTCTGCGTCGGTCGCGGCGACGCGACGCTCGTGGCTGCCAGCCCCGAGCTGCTGGTGCGCCGCGAGGGTCACCGCGTGAGCACGCTGGCGCTGGCGGGCTCGACCCGGCGCAGCGCCGACCCCGCAGTCGACGACCATCTCGGCGAGCAGTTGCTGCGCGACGAGAGCTATCGCGAAGAGCACGCGATCGTCGCGCGGCGAATCGAGCGGGCGCTGCGACCCCACGCCGTCTGGGTCGCCGCGGCGCCCGAGCCAGAGCTCGTGCGGATCGCCAACATCCAGCATCTGGCGACCCCGATTCGCGCGCAGCTCGCCAAGCCGATCGAGACGCTCGAGCTGGCCGGGCTGATGCACCCGACCCCGGCGGTCGGCGGCGAGCCGGCGGCGCCGGCGCTACGTCAGATCCCCGCGCTCGAGGGCCTCGATCGTGGCTGGTACGCGGGCCCCATCGGCTGGATCGACGGCGCCGGCGACGGCGAGTTCTGCGTGGCCCTGCGCTGCGCGCTGCTGCGCGGTTCCGTCGCTCGCTGCTACGCCGGCAACGGGATCGTGCGCGACTCCGATCCGGCGAAGGAGCTGGCGGAGACCGAGATCAAGCTACAGGCGCTGCTGCCGCTGTTGGCCGGTTGAGCGTCGAGGTCAGGTCAGCCAGCGTTGCTGCGGATCGCACTCGATATGGCCTTCCATACCTCGCGATGCAGCCCGACGTTGTGCGCGCGGTCCGTCGACACCTGCAGGATCGCTGAGCCGACCTGCGGCGATAGCGCCCGCTCGAGGGCCGTGCGGAAGGCGGGGACGGTCTCGACGCGCTCGTGGGCGAGGCCGTACAGCGCGGCGGCCTGGGCGAAGTCGAGGCCCGTCGGGGTGGCGATGTGGCGGTCGTAGATGTCGTGCTCGGCCGCCATCGGCGCGTGTGAGATCGGCAGGAAGTCGAAGATCCCGCCGCCGCTGTTGTCGACCAGCACGATCGTCAGCTTCAGTCCAAGGCGCCTAGCGGCGAGCAGGCCGCCGATGTCGTGGGCGAGCGCGACGTCGCCGATCAGCAGCACGACCGGCCCGTCCGCGCTCGCGGCGGCGCCGAACGCGCCCGAGACGATCCCGTCGATTCCGTTCGCGCCACGGTTGCAGAGCACGCGTGGGGGGTCCTCACGGGCGGGCCAGAAGGTCTCGATCTCGCGCACCGGCATCGAGGAGGCGACGAACAGCGTCGCCGTATCGGGCAGCAGCGTGCCGAGCTCCGCGGCGATCGCCGGCTCGCTGAGCTCGTCGAGGGGGCCGAGCACGCCGAGGGTCGCCTCCGCCGCCTGCTCGTCGGCGGCGCGCCAACCGGCCAGCCAGTCCGGATCTGCGGCGGGCTGCGACGCTGCCAGCTCGGCGAGCGCGCCGGCCGGCTCCAGCGCGAGCGACTCGATCAGGATCGACGCCGGGTCCTGCCAGGCGCCCTCGGGGTCGAGTGCCACCTGCGGGATCTCGCCCAGGCCCGCGAGCCACGTGCGCAGCGGCTTGGAAACGGGTAGGTCGCCGACGCGAACCACGAGATCCGGGATGGCTCCCGCGGCGAACGAGTCGTCGCGCAGCAGCGCGTCGTAGTGGGCGATCGCCGCCGTCCCCCGGCGCGCGCCGGAGAGGGGGTCGGCCAGCAGCGGCCAACCGGCCGCCTCGCAGAACGCGGCGGCGGCCTCGCCGAGCGGGGTGGGACGCTCGTGGCGCCCGGCGACGATCACGCCGCGTTTTGCCTTCGCTAGGAGCTCTCGCAGATCGGACCCACCGCCAGCGCCGGCCGTGCCCGCTCCGCCGGTTGAGCCGGCGGCGAGGAGAGCGCCGCCCGTGCCGGGCGCTGTCGCGGTGGGCGAGCGGCGCACGTAGGGACGACCGCCAGGGCGACCCGTCAGGTCCTCGGGCAGTTTCCCCTCGATCACGAGCGGCTCGCGCAGGGGGAAGTTCAGGTGCACGACGCCCGGCCGGCCTTCCAGCGAGGTCCAGTAGGCGCGGCATGCCAGCGTTCGCATCCAACGCAACCGCTCTTTGCTCGCCTCGTGGGTGCCGACCTCGAAGAACCACTTCGCGGCGCTTCCAAACAGCTTCAGCTGGTCGATCGCCTGTCCGGCGCCGTTATCGCGTAACTCGGGCGGCCGATCGGCCGTCAGCAGCAGTAGAGGCACGCGTGCCTCGTATGCCTCGATCGCCGCCGGCAAGAGCTCCGCCGCGGCGGTCCCCGAGGTGCAGGTCACGGCCACGGGCGATCTCGAGGCCTTCGCGAGCCCCAGCGCGAAGAACCCCGAGCAGCGCTCGTCGATGTGCGAGTAGCAGCGCAGGCGCTCTTCGCGCGCGAGCGTCAGCACCAGCGGCGCGCACCGCGACCCGGGCGAGGTGCAGGCCGCGCGCATCCCGCAACGGACCAGCTCGTCGACGAACGCGCGCAGCAGCAGGTAGGTGTCGGTGGCGGGGGTCATAGGATTGCGGTGTGCCTGAGAGCGTCGTCCTGTTGCACGGGTTCAGCGGCACCCACCGCGCCTGGGACGGCGTGGCGGCACGGCTCGACCGGGAACGCTACCTGCCGCTGGCTTTCGACCTCCCGGGGCACGGCGCGGCCGCCGACGCCGAACGTCCGATCGCGTTCTCCGGCTGTGTCGCTCACGTGCTCGCCGCCAGCCCCGAGCGTTTCGTCCTGTGCGGCTACTCGCAGGGGGGGCGGATCGCTCTGCAGGTCGCGCTGCGGGCGCCCGAGCGCATCGACAGGCTGGTGCTCGTCGCCTGCAGCGCAGGGATCGAGGATGCCGCCGAGCGCGCCGAGCGCCGCCGCTGCGACCACCGTCTCGCCGACGAACTCGAAGCTGGGAGTTGGGCCGGGTTCGATTCCTTCATCGAGGGATGGCGCGCCCAGCCGCTGTTCGCCGGCGAACCGCCCGAGGCGGGCCGCCTCGCCCGCGAAGATCAGCGCCGCAACCGTCCCGACGCGCTCGCCGCGGCGCTCAGAGGCATCGGCACGGGGGAGATGGAGCCACTCTGGGGCCGACTCGCGGAGATGACGATGCCGGTCACCGTGCTCGTCGGCGCTCGTGACGAGAAGTTCCAGGCGCTGGGACAGCGGATGACGGAGCTGCTGCCAGACTCGCAACTCGTGGTCGCGCCCGGCGGACACGGCTTGCCGCTGGAGAACCCGGCGGCCGTGGTCCGGGCAATCGAGCGACGGTAGCCTCGAAGGACCGCTCAGAGCGGGTCGACACCGAGCCCGCCGACGGTGGGCAGCGTGACCTGCCCATCCATCGCCGGCAGCGGGTTGTCAAGATCCTCGAACAGCGCGAGCGTCGCCAGGCCGCAGGGCGGGACCGCTCCGCGGGAGGCGAGCGCCGCAGCGGCGTGCAGAGCGGCGGCCACGCCGAGCGGGCCGTCGAGCGTGGACGCGACGTACACCTCCGCCCCCGAAGCCCGGACGAGCGTGGCGGCAGCGATCAGGCCGGAGATGCCCCCGCAGCGGGAGATCTTCAGGCAGACCGCGTCGGCCACGCCCGCGCCGAGCGCTCCGTGCTCGGCGGCTGTCTCGTCGATCGCAACGCGCACCGCGACGCGCTCGCGCACTTCGCGCACCGCCTCCAGGCCGTGCGTCGGCTCCTCGACGAGCTCCAGGCCGGCGGGGGCGAGCAGTTCGATCGCCCGTACGGCCTGCTCGACGCTCCAGGCGCCGTTCGCGTCGAGCCGCAGATCGGTCTCCGGGCCGGCCGCGGCGCGCACCGCGGCCACGCGCCCCGCATCGTCGCCGACGCCGACCTTCACCTTCAAGCACCTGAACCCCGCTGCCACCGCGGCCGCCGCCTCGCCGGCCGCCCCGGCTCGGTCGAGCGCCGACAGCGTCGCGTTGACCGGCACCGCCGGGGCGGGGTTGTCCGTCAGCAGCGCCGCGACCGGCTTGCCCGCGCGTCGCCCCGCGCGGTCCCACAGCGCCATGTCGATTGCGGCGAACGCCGCCGGCAGGTCGTCCACGACGCGGCAGGCGTCGATCAACTGGGCGCCGTTCTTGCCCTCCGAGCTCGCGAGCACCGGGGCGTATGCGTCGAGCGCCCGCGCTACCCGCTCGACGCTCACGCCGTCGTAGGTCTCGAGCGGTGCGGCTTCGCCATAGCCGGTCAGCCCATCGGAGTCGGTCAGCGAGATGTTCAGGATCTCCCGCTCGCGCACCGCTCCGTAGGAGGTCTCCAGTGCGCTCGTCAAGCGCAGCGTGCGCCGCTGGACGCTCAGCCTCACGAGCCGATGCCGCCGCCCGCCAGGATCCCGGCCGCGAACAGCAGGCAGAAGACGAGCTGCAGCGCGCCGGTCTTCGCCAGCGCCCCGTTCAGCGCCGGGCCGTCGGTGTGGGTCCTGACGACGCCGATCGTGCCGAGCGCCAAGGGGATCGAGAGCCAGCAGAGCATCAACCACGCCGTCATCGAGCCGAGCGCCCACAGTAGCGGCGCGCTCAGGAACGCGCCCGCGACCATCGCCGTGTAGAGCGCCCGCGTGCGCTCGCGGCCGAGGCGCACGGCGAGCGTGCGCTTGCCCGCGCGGCGGTCGGTCTCGAGATCGCGCACGTTGTTCACGACGAGGATCGCGCTCGCCAAAAGGCCCACCGGGACCGCGCACGCAAAGGCCTGCCACGGCAGCGCCTGCACCTGCACGAAGTACGAGCCGGTAACCGCCACGATCCCGAAGAAGAGGAACACGAACACCTCGCCCAGACCCTCGTAGCCATACGGTCGCGGGCCGCCGGTGTAGAGCACGCCGGCGAGGATCGAGGCCGCGCCGACGGCGATCAGCTCCGGTCCCGCGACCGCCACCAGGTAGACGCCGCAGAGCACCGCCAGGCCGAACGTCGCGTACGTGGCGAACAGCACCTGGCTCGGCGGCACGAGGCCACCGGCGGTCACCCTGACCGGCCCCAGCCGGTCCTCGGTGTCGGCGCCGCGCCGCGCGTCGGAGTAGTCGTTCGAGAGGTTTGTCCCGACTTGGATGAACACCGCTCCAAGGAGCGCCGCGACGAACGCGAGCGCCCGGAAGTGACCGGCCCCGAGCGCGAGCGAGGTGCCGAGGAGCACGGGCGCCACGGCGGCCGGCAGCGTGCGCAGGCGCGCGGCCATCAACCAGATGCGGACCGCGCTCGGGGCATCGGGGATTGCGACGGACATCTACGCTCGTCGCGGGAAGCGGGAGAAGTCCGGCTTGCGCTTCTGCTTGTAGGCATCGCGGCCCTCCTGCGCCTCCTCGCTGCCGTAGAACAGCAGGTTGGTGTCGTGCGCGAGCTGCTGGATGCCCGCCAGGCCGTCCTCGGCCGCGTTGAAGCTCGCCTTCATCAGCCGCAGCGCGAACGGCGACAGCGCGAGCATCTCGTTGCACCACTGCACCGTCTCGGCCTCCAGGCGCTCGAGCGGAACGACAGTGTTCACGAGTCCCATCTGCAGCGCCTCCTCGGCCGAGTACTGCCGGCAGAGGAACCAGATCTCCTTTGCCTTCTTCGGCCCCACGAGGTTGGCGAGCAGCCCCGCGCCGAAGCCGCCGTCGAAGGAGCCGACCTTCGGGCCGACCTGCCCGAAGCGTGCGTTGTCCGCGGCGATCGTCAGGTCGCACACGAGGTGCAGCACGTGGCCGCCGCCGATCGCGTAGCCCGCGACCATCGCCACCACCGGCTTCGGCAGGCGGCGGATCTGCACGTGCAGATCGGTGACGTGAAAGCGCCCGACATTTGCATGGACGGGCGCCTTCAGCTGTTCGTCGTCGAGGTAGCCGGAGTCGCCGCGCACGCGCTGATCGCCGCCGGAGCAGAAGGCATCCGGGCCCTCGCCGGTGAGCACGATCACGCCGACGTCCGTGTCCTCGCGGGCGTCCTCCAGGGCCCGCGAGATCTCGACGATCGTCTGCGGACGAAATGCGTTGCGGACCTCGGGGCGGTCGATCGTGATCTTCGCGATCCCCGCCGACTTCTCGTAGCGGATGTCCTCGTACTCGCCAGCGGCGATCCAGGTGGTGGTTGACATGCGTTCCTCCGGGCCGGATTGGGATGGATGGCCGAATGGCCGAAGCTGGGAATGAGCGCGTTGAAGGCTAGCCTGTGGGCGATGATCGTCGAGGGATGGCTGCCGCGCGCCGCTGCCGCGCGGCCCGGAGGTGTGGCGCTGCAGACGCCGGATGGCGCCGTCTCCTACGCCGAGCTGCTCGCCGGCGCGAGCGCGGGCGCGGCCGAGCTGGACGCGCGCGGCGCGGGTCCCGGGCGGCGCGTCGCGATCGCGCTGGCGCCGGGGCTAGCCTTCGCCCGGGCGCTCCATGCCTGCCTGCTGCTCGGCGCCGTCGCGGTGCCGATCGATCTCAGGTTGACGGCGGCCGAGCGCGAGCGCCTCACCGCCGATGCCGCCGTGCTCGTCGAGGAGCCGCTCGCGCTGAGCGCGGACCGCGGCGGGACGAATCGCTACGCCACCGCGCGCCACGATCTGGAGAGCACCGCCGTGGTGATCCACACCTCCGGGACGACATCTCAACCCAAGCCGATCGAGCTCACCTACGGCAACTTCCTGTGGAGCGCGCTCGGCTCAGCCGTCGCGCTCGGTCTCGACCCCCGCGAGCGCTGGCTGTGCGCACTGCCGCTCTCGCACGTCGGCGGCCTCTCGATCCTGCTGCGCTCGACGATCTATGCCACGACCGCGGTGCTTCACGAGCGCTTTGACGCCGACGCCGTCCTCGAGGCGCTGATGGAGCAGGAGATCACGCTCGTCTCGCTCGTCGCCACCACGCTCGCGCGCCTGCTTGACGTGGGGCTTCAGTTTCCACCGGCGCTGCGCTGTGCGCTGACCGGTGGCGGACCGGTAGCACCCGTGCTGGTGGCCCGCGCGCAAGCGGCAGGCGTGCCGGTGAGCTTGACCTACGGGCTGACCGAGTCCTGCTCGCAGGTCACGACGACGCCCGTCGCGGCGCTGGACGAGGCTTCCACCCAGCCGCTGAGTGCCGGACCGCCACTGTTCTGCACGCGCGTGCGGATCGTCGATCCGTCGACGGATGCGAAGCAGGCATCGAGCGCCGGGCAGGAGGGGGAGATCCTCGTCGCCGGGCCGACCGTCGCGCCCGGCGCGCTTGCCGCCGACGGCTGGCTGCACACCGGCGACCTCGGCGTGCTCGACTCACAGGGCCGGCTGGGGATTACCGGGCGCAAGGCCGACACGATCGTCAGCGGCGGCGAGAACGTCGCGCCCGCGGAGGTCGAGGCGGTGCTGGAGGCCCACCCCGACGTGCTCGAGGCGGCGGTCGTGCCCCGCGCCGATGAGCACTGGGGCGAGGCTGTCACGGCGATCGTCGTGACGCGGCCGGGGGCGCTCCCCGACGGTGAGGCGCTGCGCGCTCATTGCGCCCGCGAGCTCACCGGGCACAAGGTGCCCAAGCAGGTGTCGTTCGTCGACGAGCCGCTGCCGCGCACCCGCTCGGGCAAGCTCCTGCGCAAGGAGCTGCTCCTGATTGGGAACGAACCGTGAGGGCTCGCCACCCCACCGCGGAGCGGCAATCGCGATGAGCTTCGACCCGAACGAGCACCGCGATACGAGCCTGCGCAGTTGGGAAGAGGCGGCCTCCGGCTGGGCTCGCCAGCAGCCTGCGATGCGCGAGTTCGGCGCTCCGGTCTCGCACTGGATGATCGACGCGACCGTGCCGCAGCCGGGCGAGCGCGTGCTCGAGCTCGCGGCGGGCCTGGGGGAGACGGGCATGCTCGCGGCGGAGCTGGTCGCGCCGATGGGCGGGGTGATCGTCTCCGACCAGGCCGAGGCGATGCTCGGCGGTGCGCGCGAGCGAGCGCTCGCCCTCGGTCTGAGCAACGTCGAGTTCCAGGTCCTGAACGCGGAATGGATCGACCTGTCGGTCGCGAGCATCGATGTCGTCCTGTGCCGCTGGGGCTACATGCTGATGGCCGATCCGCCGGCGGCGCTGCGCGATACCCGCCGCGTGCTGCGCCCGGGCGGGCGTGTTGCGCTGGCGGTGTGGGACGAGCTCGACCGCAACCCCTGGATGATGCTCCCCGCGAAGGAGCTGCGGGAACGCGGTCTGTCTGAGCCGCCCGCCCCGGGCACGCCGGGGCCCTTCGTGCTGGGCAACCCGGAGAGAGTGCGGGAGCTGCTCGAGCAGGCGGGCTTCGTCGAGGTGCGCGTCGAGGCGCTCGAGCTGCATCGGCGCCATGCGAGCTTCGAGGAGTTCTGGGACTCGACGCTCGATCTCTCGCGCCAACTCCACGACGCGGTCCTCGACCGGCCCGAGGACGAGATCGCCGATATCCACGAGGCGCTCGTCGAGCGCTTCGCGCCCTACACAGGGGCTGACGGCTCGCTCGACATTCCCGGTCGCGCGCTCGTGGCATCCGCGAGCGCCTGAACCCCTGAACACCCGCGCCGCACGTGATTGAGCAAGCGCTCCGACCGGCGTCGATCGGCCGTGGGCGCTGACACCGTGGCCGACGCGATAGCCTGCGCCGATGCTCTACGACGACGACGCGGACCTCAAGTTGCTCGACGGCAAGACCGTCGCGATCATCGGCTACGGCTCCCAGGGCCACGCCCACGCCCTCAACCTGAAGGACTCCGGCGTCAAAGTCGTGGTCGGGCTGCGCGAGGACTCCGCCTCCGTCGCCGCCGCGCGCGAGCAGGGCCTCGAGGTGCTGTCCGTCGTCGAGGCCGCCAGCCGTGGCGACCTCGTGATGATCCTGCTGCCCGACGAGCTCCACCACCAGGTCTGGGAGGAGCAGATCCGCGACGGCATCGCCGCGGGCAACATGTTGCTGTTCGGTCACGGTTTCTCGATCCACTACAACGAGATCGAGCCGCCGCCCGGGGTCGACGTCGCGATGGTCGCGCCCAAGGGTCCCGGGCATCTCGTGCGCCGGCAGTTCACCGAAGGCAGCGGCGTTCCCGGTCTGCTCGCGGTCGCCCAGGACGCGACCGGCAACGCGCGGGCGCTGGCGCTGGCCTACGCGAAGGGGATTGGCTGCACGCGCGGCGGCGTGATCGAGACGAGCTTCAAGGACGAGACCGAGACTGATCTGTTCGGCGAGCAGGCGGTGCTCTGCGGCGGCGCCTCCGAGCTCGTTCAGGCCGGCTTCGAGACGCTCGTCGACGCGGGCTATGACCCCGAGATGGCCTACTTCGAGTGCCTGCACGAGCTCAAGCTGATCGTCGATCTGATGCACGAGAAGGGCCTCGCGGGAATGCGCTACTCGATCTCCAACACGGCCGAGTACGGCGACTACACGCGTGGCAAGCGCGTGATCACCGAGGAGACCCGCGCGAGCATGCGCCAGATCCTCAAGGAGATTCAGGACGGCGATTTCGCACGCGAGTGGATCGCGGAGAATCGCGCAGGACAGGAGAACTTCAAGCGGATGCGCGCCGAGCAGGCCGACACCCAGGTCGAGCACGTCGGCGGCGAGCTGCGCGAGGGCATGGACTGGATCGAAACCTCGTTCTGAGGTTCTGTGCGAGCGCGGCTCGTTCGCTACACTCGCTCACGTCGTCGCGACTGGCGCTCAAGGTGGACCTAACCACCGGGAAGCGACGTATGAGCAGCACCGCCGCGCGCCTGGGCATTCTTCGATCTGCGAGATTCCACGAAGGAAGCCCATGACGCCGAACGCATCGCCACAGGACACAACCTCCCTCGTCATCCCCGGCGGGATGAAGCCCTCCGACGGACGCTTCGGCTGCGGTCCCTCGAAGGTCCGCCCGCAGGCGCTCGCGCGCCTCGCCGGCGAGGGCGCCGCGGTGATGGGCACATCGCACCGGCAAAAGCCGGTGAAGGCGCTCGTCGGCGAGATCCGCGCCGGTCTGCGCGAGCTGTTCGCCCTGCCCGACGGCTACGAGGTCGCGCTCGGCAACGGCGGCGCGACCGCGTTCTGGGACGCCGCGGCCTTCGGCCTCGTCGAGGATCGCGCGCTGCACCTGACCTACGGTGAGTTCTCCTCGAAGTTTGCCCAGGTGACCGCCGGGGCACCGTTCCTGAAGGACCCGATCGTCGTCTCCGCCGACCCCGGCGATGCTCCCGATCCGGCCGCGCTC
>Ga0207933_1001660_pt1 | contig 16128 bp, 22 predicted proteins | sample NGESurdeep092012_4_FD_184488 | JGI IMG/M metagenome (GOLD analysis project Ga0207933, IMG submission 184488) | Arctic peat soil microbial communities from Barrow, Alaska - NGEE Surface sample F53-3 deep-092012 (SPAdes) | ecosystem: Environmental > Terrestrial > Soil > Wetlands > Peat ...
TCCGATCTCGCACCCCTACAGTGCGGTGAAGATCGGGAACTCTTCCGTCTTCTGGTCGAAAGTGGCGCACATTGGAGCCACAATCCATCGCTACGAGTCACGACGAGTTCACGTCGATTCGCCAGGGCACCCGGCGGTTTTGCCCACGTTCTCGAACTCATGGATTCGAGTATCGACCTAAGTGACAGAGGCGACGACAAGTGAGCGAACGGAGTTGACGAGGTCCGACCAGAGTATGCGAGCGTTCGTCGGCGCGCGACGACGAACGGCCCCAGGATCGTGGCGAGTAGTACCGCGCAGGAAACCAATTATTCGAGTGCTGCATCGTCGAGGAAGGTGGTGTACCAGTGAGTGAACTACGCCAGCGAACGAGCCGATTCTTACAGTTAGTTGATGTGTTCTCTTCTCGCGTGGGAGTCACCGTGGGAGTGTTCCTTGTTCTGGTGGTCTTCATGGTGATCAACGGGTTCAGCGGCTTCCCGACCAGTTGGGAATCGATTTTCTCCTCAGTGTCAGATTCGATTGTCATCATCTTGCTGTTTGCCCTGAAGCGTACGCAGAACCGTCAACAGACCGCTCTTCAGCTGAAACTTGACGAACTCATTTTGGCGTTGCCCGCAGCGGACGACCACCTGGTCCAGATCGAGCGGGCCGAAGAGAGGGAACTCAGTGAGCGCGAGCGTGAGCAGATTGCGGTCCACGAGTCGCTGCGAAACACCAAACAGTTCCAGTAGCGCGTCGGCAAAGGCCGACACGTCGACGCCGCGACGTCGCGGGATTAGAAACCCGGGAAGGCCTTAGTTAGTTCGTCCAGCGGGGGCTCACTGATGTTCGTCGGAGAATTCTCGGCGTCGAGTCGTCCGTAGACGAGTCGGACGAAGGCATCGGCCGGTAACTCGAGGTCGACGTCACCGTCGTGCGATTCGTCGACCAGACTCACCGATTCCCCCGTGAACTCCAACGTCAGATCACGCGACGGATCCGTCGTGCGCACGCGGACCTCCTTCGTCTGGCCGTTGGCCTTACCCGCGGAGCTCACGATCCTGCCGAGACCGTCCAGGATCGCGCCCGCGACGTCACTCGACAGCGTGGCCGTGGTGTCAATGGCGACCTCCACGTCCCAAGTGTGCAGCGCCTGCTCGCTCAGACGGATACCAACGAAACCGTCAAAGTCAAGATTGAACGGACCCATCACGAAGTGAAACGTCGCGCGCTGGTCGTCGGGCAGGTTCTCGAGAGCCAGGAGCAGTGCTTCGTCGGCCACGAGCGCGTCACGCACTTGATCGGCCGGCGCCTTGGCGTTCCATTCATCCCAGACGGACTGGTTGAAGCTGGCGTCGGCGTCGTGGCCGGCGACGACGTCCTCGAAACGTCGCTTCAAAATGACGGCACCCGATCCAATATGTGACATGGTGTCGGCGATGGTCCACTCGGTGGGGTAGGCGGACGTATCGGGCACCAGGACCTCGACGCTGTTAATCACGGTTTGCAGATGCTGCACGGAGGTGCGTAGGACGGGCAACTTATCGGTCATGGTGTCTCGTTTCTCAGAGTTAGTGGTGCGAAATTAGCCGTGCGCACCGCTGGGGAAGTTCTCGGTGGCCCATTTACTGAGGGCGTTCATGGCGGGAATCAGGGCGGTGCCCGTGACGGTGAGTTGATACGAGACCGCGACCGGGGGACCGGGTTCCACCGATCGGGTGATCAGTCCGGCGTCTTGGAGTTCGTTCAAACGCTCGGATAGCACCGAGTCACTGATGCCAATCACGTTGCGCTTGAGTTCGGCGAAGCCCGACGACCCGTTGGTTAACGTGCCGAGGAGGATACCGTTCCAGCGCTTTCCGAGGAACTTGAAGGCCTGGGCCAGTGCTCCATCGCAGGTCTTGGACAACTCCTCACACGTCGAGCGATCCAAGGATTCTGGCGTGGCGGCCCCAACGCCAACACCTATCGACCGTTCAGATTCCACGTATTTCATCGTACCAGTACCTTGTTTAGTACGAGTTGCTTTGTTTTTAGTAGTTACATATATATTGAGAGTGCATTGTGCAATCAACTACTAGGAGCAACGATGTCCCTCTTTCGACTTGACGCCAGTATCCGCAGTGAAGGTTCCGTAAGCCGCGCAATCGCTGACATCGCCGAGGAGTCCTGGCGCCAGGGTAACCCCGACGCCGAAGTAACGCGCCGCAGCGTCGGAATCGATCCGATTCCTTCGACGTCCTGGGCGTTGTCGGTGTTCGCGAACCGCGCGGACTTCGCGTCACTGAGCACCGAACAGAAGGCGGCGGTCGACCTGGCGGCAACGCTAACGGACGAGCTCTTTGCCGCAGACGCGCTGCTCTTCGCCGTGCCGCTGTACAACTTCGGTGTCTCGGAGCACTTCAAGACCTGGGTCGACATGGTGATCTCCGACCCGCGTACCTTGAACGACCGACCCCTGAAGGATCGTCCGGCGGTCCTCGTCGTCGTTCGCGGTGGCGCGTATGGTGCAGGTACTCCGCGCGAAGGTTGGGACCACGCGTCGGGCTGGGCTCGACGCATCTTGGAAGATGTCTGGGGACTAGACCTGCGGGTGGTCGAGACCGAGTTGACACTCGCGGGCGTCAATCCCGCCCTCGACGAGTTCAAGGATCTCGCTGCAGAGATGCGAAAAGAGTCCGAGCGCTTGGCCGCTGAACATGGTCGTCACCTCACCAAAGCGCTGACTCACTAGCCAGCTCTTGTGCACCCTGTACGCAACTAACGAAGGATTCCTATGGACATTGCCATGATTGTTTGTTCGCTGGTGCTAGCGCTCATGGTGCTCGTCTCGGGCGCCGCCAAATTACGTAAGTCGCCCCAGATCGTCGAGGGCATGGCACACGTCGGCGTGAGCGAGTCACAACTTCCCCTGCTCGCGACTCTCGAGATTCTGGGCGGTGTTGGCTTGTTGGTGGGATTTGGTCCGAAGATTTTGGGTCAACTCGCCGCGGTGGGTGTCGCCCTGTACTTCTTGGGTGCGCTTATCGCTCACCTACGAAAGAGGGACGGCGTCGCGCTCTTCGCTCCCGCATTTGTCCTCTTCGTGCTCGCCGTGGTCACCGTTGGCCTGCAGGTCAACCGCTCATGATGAAGCGCACCGACGAATTCCGAGAGCCATCAGTATTTCTTTCATTGATCGACACTGGCACCTCGACGATTCGGATGTTATTTAAGATCTGGGAAGCGGTGCAGGAGGAGAATCACGCGGACACGAGGGTTGTAGAGTCTGATGACCATGCGAGCACTCCGCCTAGGGGAATTGCTGCCTAAAAGATCGTCGCGCGACGCGGAGTGAGTAAGCGACCATTAGAGGTTCTGTTGTGTCTGAATCACGCAGCGGATTCACGAGTGCAAGAGGTCGACCCGCTAATCACTCGTGTCTGTTCTGCCAACTGCGGCGTCTTCGCGAAGAATGTGACACCGTGGGTGGTCGGCTGTGACGATGGGTCATTGTGGAATCGATCAGCGACGTGATCAGGTCTCGTTGTGGGTGAATGCTCTCGCGCGGCGAAGAGTACACTGTCGATACGGGGAGGTTTCCCCGCCTGAGACGCCAGGTTCGGGTCGGACGATCTAGAAGATTGTCGCTCGTTCGGGCTCGACGCCTCCATATTTGTGGAGGTAGTACCGATGATTGAGCCTTTCGCTACGCGTTCGGGCGTTGGGGGAGAACCCGGGCGACGTGACGGTAATTCGATGGTCATGTTCGTACCCTTTCAGACAGTTCTTCGGTTCGTTCACACGGTGTTCGCTCTGCCAAGCCTCTTGTTCGAGATGCGTGCAGTTACCCTGTCGGCGACACCCTCTCGGGCGAAGTGACGAGCTTGAACATTCACGCCGGTTGTCGCGGGCCCTTAGCCCTCGACGTCGATCCGAGTGGATGGTTTTGGGACACCGGAATACGCGCGATGCCGTATAGCGGTGGTGATCGCTGGTCCACTGATGTCGTGATTGGGCACTCTGTCGAGGGAGGTCCGAGTCCGGACGTCGTTCACGAGCGCGCAGCGACAACTACTCGCGTGTTCGAGGGGATCTCGTGATGAGGAACTTCGACGTGAAGTGGGGTGTCTTGAGTAGTTCACCACCTACGGCGTGCGGCATCGCAACTTTCACAACTGCTTTGGGCGATGCCTTGGTTCGCCGAGGCGACGACATCAACCTGGTCCGCATCTTGGATGGTACCGACGCTGTGTCGGCCTCTCCATTTGGAGTGGTGAGTGAGTTGATTGCGGGTGATGCGTCGTCAATCGAGCGCGCGGCGTGGGCTCTGAATCGCTGCGACGTGGCATTGATCCAACACGAGTACGGACTGTACGGAGGTCTCGACGGAGACGATGTCGTGACCGTGATGCGTCAACTCCAAGTTCCCGTCGTGTCCGTTTTGCACACTGTGTTGTCTGAACCAACGGCCCACCAACGAGCGGTGTTGAATGACGTCATTGAGTTGTCGACTTGCGTCGTGGTGATGACTTCGGCCGCGGAGATGACGCTACGACGGCGTTACCTCGTGGGCGACGTCACGGTGCGGGTGATTCCCCACGGTGCCGCACTCGGCGTAGTACGGGCGACCCCCAACCTCGATCAGAATCCGCTGCTACTGACCTGGGGACTGATCGGTCCGGGCAAGGGAATCGAATGGGTTATTGACGCCATGGCGAACTTGCGCGATTTGTCTCCCCGTCCCCGCTACATCGTGGCAGGTCGTACTCACCCCAAGGTCCTAGTGCACGAGGGCGACCGATACCGCCGCTTCCTCGAGCGTCGCGTCAAGGACAGCGGCGTGGCTGACATGGTCTTCTTCGACAACAACTACCGACCACTAGCGTCGCTCAACTTGTTGATCGCCAATGTCGCCCTGGTCCTCTTGCCCTACGACTCCGCCGATCAGGCGACGTCGGGTGTCCTAGTGGACGCCATCGCGGCTGGGCGCCCCGTTATTGCGACGTCGTTTCCTCATTCGCTCGAGATGCTCTCCAGTGGCGCCGGCATGGTGGTGGAGCACCGCAATCCGCGGGCCTTGAGTGACGCAATTCGTCAGATCATTACTCAGCCAGCGCTGGCTGAGGCGATGGCGAGTGAGGCCCGTCGTATTGCCCCGAGCTTGAGCTGGGACTGCGTCGCGCTGCGGTACGTGGATCTCGCCCGAGAGGTGTTGCACCATGCCACGTTGCCAGTGAGCGCCTAGTGGAGATTCCCGAGCCGAACTTCTCTCACCTTTTGTCCCTGCGCGGTCCCTACGGGACGTTTGAGCACGCCAAACACGCTGTCGCGCGAGTGGAACACGGCTACTGCACCGATGACGTCGCGCGAGTAGCCGTCGTACTGGCTCGACACGATCCGACGACCCTCAGTGATGATTTGGTCGAATTGATGTGGTCGTCGTTGCATTTCATAGAAATGGCCCAACGTCCGAATGGCGAGTTCCTCAATCGCCGCCTCTGCACCGGCGATTGGCTCCTTCCGGCGTCCAGTGATGATTGTTGGGGGCGCGCGGTGTGGGCACTCGGTTCGCTCTATTCGCATTCGGTTGATGCCGGCCTGCGCGAACGGGCCTTCAGTGCATTTTCACGCGCGGCGCTCGTGCGTTCGCCGTGGCCTCGGTCCATGGCGTTTGCGATGCTCGGAGCGAGTGAAGTCTTGCGCATTCAGCCTCACCACGAGGGCGCTCGACAGTTGCTCGTGGCCGGAGTGCAGATCGTGGATCGTGAGAACGTCTCGGATAGCTGGCGTTGGCCCGAGGAACGTCTCACATACGCCAACGCGGCGATGCCCGAGGCTCTCTTAGCGGCCGGCGTCTATTTAGGACACGAGGAACTCATCAACCACGGCCTCGAACAGTTACGCTGGCTCCTCGATATCGAGACGTCACCGGGGTACTTGTCGGTAACTCCTTCTGGTGGACGCGGACCTGACGACGTGCACCAGAAGTTCGATCAGCAGCCGATTGAGGTGGCGACGCTATCCGACGCCTGCGCGCGAGCGTATCTGGTGACGGGCGACCCTCTGTGGCGCCAGAGTCGTGAACTATGCGCGCTGTGGTTTATGGGACTTAATGATCTCGGCGCCGTCATGTTCGACGAACGAACGGGGGGTGGGTTCGACGGGCTGACCGAGACGGGGCCTAATCTCAACCAGGGGGCGGAGTCGACACTCGCCTTACTCGCGACACTTCAACACGCACGTCGAGCGGTACTGACGCCGTCGTGATCGATATGGGACTCGCTACGAGATCAACTTTGCGATTGAGCAGCGATATGACGCGGGTGGTGTCGCGGCTCTTTATCCCCGGTCAGGAATTGATCGGGGGCAGCGAATCGCGGGCGGCCAACACGGTGGAGCGAGTGATGGCCCTGAGCGATGACGACGTCGACGCTGCTCTGGCTGACCTTTTTCATCGGTTCGACCGTCGACACGAAGACCTCGCCGGGGTGTTTGACATGAACGCCGAGCGAGTGGTCGACTACGTCACCTCTCCGATGACCCGACAGCGTCGCCGGCTTCTCGGTGCCGCGTTTACGCACGAATACTCCTTAGAGGGAGCGTCGGTCTGCAATCCGAGCCTGGTGGCACACCCCGATCAACGTTTCGTCGCCGAGGGTGCTCTACGTATAGTGATGAGTGTTCGTGCGGTGGGCGAGGGTCACCACTCATCAATTTGTTTTCGCACGGGCCAGATTGACGTCCGCGGTGAACTGTGCCTTGACGATGCTCAGACGTTTCCAGTAGTGGGTACGGTTGACGCCACCCAGCTCAACGGCGAATTGTTTCGTGCACTCTTACACGACTTGGGCTATGACGACGTGTCGGTGGCGTCCGTCCTCAACGGTCTGGGGGACACCTTCAGTCCCCTCGAGCTGGCGTCGGCCGTCATCATGATGCAGAACCAAACTGACACGCAGTTCGACGTTGCCAAGATCGCCGGCTTGCTGGGGCTCATCGCGTCGTGTTTTTATCACGTGTCCTTTGACCATGACGTCGATCTGTCACGCCGAGTTCTGTGGCCCGCTTCGCCCACCGAAGCCAATGGCATGGAAGACGCTCGCTTTGTCGCGATGAACGAATCGGGCGTAGCGAACTACATCGCTTCGTATACGGCATTTGACGGTCACTCGGTCTCACAACAGCTTCTCGAGACCGATGATTTCGTCACCTTCAATTCGTCACCGCTCGCCGGCAGGGCTGCTCGCAATAAGGGTTTGGCGTTCTTCCCGAGAAAGGTGGATGGACGCTTTGCCGCCTTGTCGCGTTTTGACCGCGAGTCCAACGCCGTGGCGTTTTCGTCGAACATACACGTGTGGAATGACGTGGTTACGGCGCAGGTGCCCTTACATCCGTGGGAGGTCGTCCAACTCGGCAACTGCGGATCGCCCATCGAGCTCAATGAGGGTTGGCTGGTCATGACCCACGGAGTGGGTCCTATGCGAACCTACGGCATCGGTGCCCTATTGCTCGACTTGGACGACCCCACCATCATCATCGGACAACTTCCGCGACCATTGCTCGTACCCACCAAGGAGGAACAAGACGGGTATGTGCCGAACGTGGTGTATTCGTGCGGATCATTGGTGCACGCTGGCACCTTGCACATCCCCTACGGGATAGCCGACCAGTCCATTTCGTGCGCCAGCGTCCCAGTGGCTGACATCGTAAACTCGCTCGAGCGCGTGACCACCGTCGGCGTGACGTGAGTGACGCCCTGAAGAGAAAGCGAGTGAGTGATTCACGTTAGGTTCCTTTTCCCCAATTCACTGATCCGCCGTGGAGTCTGCGGTGCCACCAGGATCAAATCTATCCACCAGATGCGCTTCCAGCCCTCGTTGAGCGTCGTCGCGTTGTCAGGAGTTTCTCCATGTTCACGACGTCCACCCGATCTCGACTACGTACCTTCATCTCTCGGGGGCACTATGTTTTCTGACCGCCTTCTCTCCGTATTCGAAATGATGGCCTCGCGCGAACGCAGAGGGGTTGAACGTGAAGTGCTGTGTGCGGTGGCCGCGGAGATCACTGGCGTCGACGCGGCGGCCATTGCCCTGGCCGCCGACGAGCTGCCAATGACCAAATTCTGTACGAGCGACTTGCTCGCGGGCAGCCTCGTGGACCTCGAGATTACGGTGGGTGAGGGCCCGGGTACGAAAACCCTAGCGACTGACGCCATCGTGTCCGAACCAGATCTCGCCGCGACGACCGAATCGGGGTGGATGTTCTATACACCACAAGCTCTCGCTACTGGTGCTCGGTCAGTGTTCGGATTTCCCGTCCGCATTGGAATGATCCGTCTCGGCGTGCTGTGTCTCTACGGTCTTGAGCCCGGCGATCTCAGTAACGAGCAATTATCGGACGCACTGCTGATGGCGTCGGTCGTGGGGCGCGGCATCGTAGCCCTCCAGGCGGGCGCGCCGCCCCACACTCTCGCCAACGAGCTGCAGCGAGAGGCAACCTTTGACTTCTCGGTGCACCAAGCGGCCGGAATGATCGCGGTACAAGCCTCGTTATCCATCGCCAATGCTCTCGTCACGCTGCGGATGCACGCCTTTTCGACCACCAAGAGCCTCGCGCACATATCGTCGCAGATAATCTCTCGCGATTTGCGATTTGATGCGACGAGTCAAGAGTGGATCGGGGAGAACTAATGTTCACTATCGCGGGACCTACAGTAGGGACGAAGGGCCGATTCCAAACGTTCGTCCACGTTTTTCGCGTCGACGCGATGCAAGGAAAGGTGAGGTGAGGTAATGGCCAGAGAATCATTGCTTGTCGCCACGTTGGTGGAATTAGCGGACAATCTCGTTGATAATTACGACGTCATTGACGTACTGACGCTCCTTAGCGATCGGTGTGTTGAAACCATCGACGTAGCGTCGGCGGGCGTGATGTTGGGACTACCCGGTGGAGAGTTGCAGTTCGTTGCCTCATCGAGTGAGTCGATGCGAGTCCTGGAACTCTTCCAGATTCAGGCGAACGAGGGCCCCTGTGTTGACTGTTACAGCGACGGTGTGGCGATCATCAATCACGAACTTCGTACGCCGAATACACGCTGGCCGCGCTTCACGCCGCGGGCCATTGCTCAGGGTTTCCATTCGGTACACTGCCTGCCTTTGCGCCTCCGTGGTCAAACGATCGGTGCGCTGAATCTCTTTCGAACCGATGTCGGTCTCTTGACGCCGGACGATGTACTGGTCGCACAAGGCTTGGCTGACGTTGCGACCATCGCAATCTTGCAACATCAATCGTCGATCAGTGCCAAGTTACTCAACGATCAACTCAGTTTCGCCCTGAACAGCCGAATCATCATTGAACAGGCCAAGGGGATGGTGAGTCAATCTGCCCAGTGCGACATGGACGCCGCGTTCGGCCGTTTGCGCGCGCACGCCCGCAATCACAATCTTCGCCTCACTGATGTGGCAACCCAGGTGGTGGAAGGATCCTTACGAGTTGATACTCTCGACCGTCCTCGCGTGAAGAAGGACTAGGGCGATTCGAGGAGTCGACGTCGGGGCGCTGAGGGGTGCCCCGGAATTTGGCCTCGGAACTTGATTCCCACGGCACGAGTGAGGAGCGGTTTTGCTCCCACGCGTCGAGTAAGTGCGTCGCGAAATTCTCCTCGAGCAGCAGAAGTGCTCCCGCACCAAAGAGCACTTCGGTCTCGAGATGAGGGTCGGCGCTCAACAGACCAGTGACCATGCGCTCACGAGCGATGTTTGCGTGGCGTGCGTCGATGTCGCGGTGTACTTCGTAGAAGCGGCGTCCTTCTGGGCCGATGCCGAATCGCTCGAGGGTGTGACCAAAGCGCTCCATAGGGCCGATCGACGTCATCTCCACGACGGCGAGTTGTCCCCACCAGGGCGGCACTCCAACGGCGGTGCAGGGCGAACATTGAGACCAGGTTGACGGTTGCCAGGGTTGCGCCGGGGAGCATCTCGACGTACGAACCCGGTGACGGGTCGAGACCGAGGGTGGTCATCGTCGTGGCGTAGAGAGAGGAGAGAGTTTGCTGGGCGTTGACAGAACCGTGCTCGTATTGCAGTTCGACGAGGGCGGCCTTGGCTTCGCCCGACAGTCGCGTGATCGCCAGGGCGTGGGGGTTCCGGATTCCTGGAGGTGGAAGGCGGAGCGGTGGACACACAGTTCTCGAAATTGATCTAAGGTACCCTGGTCGTTGAAATAACCCGAGAGTGACCGTCCCTTCGACGCAAAGATCATCTGATCGAGCGCCGTAGCGACGTCCGGGTGCACGCGTTGGTGACGTCGTGCGACTTCATCGCGCAATCGCGACTCGAAGAGGCCTTCGAGTCGGGCCCGAAACGCGAGTAGACCTACGTCCCATTCCCAATCGGCTCCGGTGAGGTCACGGACGTGCACGTCGTAGCAGAGGTAGAGAGCGAGTTGGAAATCGTCGTCAACGAGCGCGTCACCCACTTCGACACTTTCCGGCATGACGAAACTTCCGGGTTCGCGCTGCAATGCGTCGATGACTGCGGCGCTCAGGGGGCCACGAGCCCAAGGAATAAGTGGCCAGTGCGCGAAAACCGACTTCGCAGTGGATTCCTTCACGGGACTCTCGTCGGTCCGCGAGGAAAATGCCGGCGTCACCCGCGCCGCGGTTGCTTCAAACGACTCGGGAGCATTGAGGTCGTAGCGGCTCACGGGGATGCGCGCAGTCGGATCGGGGCAGACCACTGGGACGTCGATACATGTGGGCGCGCGACCGCTGTGTGAGAGACAGTCGTGCGTAGTTCTTCGCAGTCGCCAGAGACCGCAGGAGAGGCGTTGGCCTCCGTTGAGCGACGAATCGCCGTGACCACGGCGGCCGCTAGCGAACTATTCTTCGAAGGCATCCTTGACCTTCTCTTCGGCTTGTTTGAGGTTGCCCGTCATCTGATCGGATCGACCCGATGCCTCGAGCTTGGGATTACCGACGCGCTTGCCCGTGGCTTGCTTAATCTTCCCCACTGCGATCTGTAGGACATTTCTCGCCTTATTCTTGCCACTCATATTTTCATCTCCCTGTCACAGCGAGAGCTGGTGCCCTCGACGGTGGAACTGCGAATTGTTAGACGTACGTGCGTCGGATACTGCGTGCCTAGTCGGCGCGAAGTTCGCAACGAGCGATGTCCGCGGGGGGAATTACTTACCGTCGAACCAATTGCGCACACTCAGCACTCCTTTCGCGACGGCCGGTCACAGTCCTTGAACTCCGTCGTGGCGTTGCGAGCCGTTCGAGAAGGGACGTCACTGAAGATTCTCGTGCAGGGAATTCGTCGCGGGGCGACGTCATTGAGAGTCTTCACGCACCGCTCCGGAGAGGCTCTCGGAGTTGAGGGCGAGTCGAGGTGTTGTTAGACGAGCGGTATCGGGCGATCGCAGTGATGCGAAGAAGATCACCGACGAGATGACGAAACTCGTCGCACCCGCAATCATGAAGACGATACCCACGATCGTCAAATCGATGCCAGTGTCTTGGTACGTCAGTACCCAATACATGATCGCCCCGAGAACTGTGGCAACCGAACTGAACCACATTGCTCGAAGTCCCATGTCGCGCCTTCTTTTCGACTGGCTCATGACCAGGTCAGAAGGATGCGAATGTCTGGACGTCCTGAACTGAACGTTAGCGCGACGCGGGAGATGCTGAGCGGTACGTGACGGCAACCCAACCTGGCGCTCTCAAAAGACGATGCGAACGACGAAACGCGGTGGTGGCGTCATAATGGGAGGGCCATAAGGTTCACGGAAGGCGTCCGTGCTGGCGACGAAAGACGGTCAATGTCCACGATTCTGGAGAGTTTGGGCCGTGGCCCCCGCGACGACCTCTCCGGGGCCGGCCATGGTGTTGTCGGGCGAGTCGTCATCGTCCATGGGGCCACGGCCGACGTGATTTGGCAGTCGGCGGACGGTTCGGAAGGTTCCGGGCTATGTTCACTCGCCAAGAGTCTCGACGTGACACCGGTGGCGGGCGACTGGGTGTGCGTGAGCGATGACCGAATCACCGAGGTCCTAACGCGGCGCAGCGAATTACGTCGACCCGATGCGTACGGGCGCGGACCCCAGGTGATGGCAGCCAACGTGGACCTCGTGATGATTGTGGTGGCGCTGAGTGTGGAACTCAACCAACGCGTTTTGGAGCGACTTTCGATGATGGCCAGTGATAGCGGAGCGACCCCTGTTGTCATCGTGACGAAGGTGGACGGCGGTGACGACGTCGAACAATTCCAATCATTAGTAAACGAGCGCGTGCCCAACGTGTCCGTCGTGGTGACCAGTTCATTGACGGGAGAGGGCATCGAGGAAGTGCGGACACTGCTGCCGGCGGGGGTGACGGGTGTCATGCTCGGCGCGTCAGGCGTAGGCAAGACGTCACTACTCAACGCCCTCGAGGGCACCACCGAAATGACGCGCACTGTCGGTCGCAGCGGGGAAGGTCGTCACGCTACGACGACTCGCAAGCTCTATCGACTTTCGTCGGGCGGGGTGTTACTCGACATCCCGGGAATTCGCTTGCTCGAAGTCGTGGCGGATCAGCGAGGTCTCGACCAAGTGTTCACCGACATCGAAGAGTTGTCGCTACGGTGTCGATTCCGTAATTGCCATCACGACACTGACGACGGCTGCGCGGTACGAGCCGCCGTCGAGTCGGGAGAGTTGGCTTCGTCACGACGAGATATGTGGCTTGAGATGCAAAGCACGGCTCACGAGGCAGAAAATCGCCGCGGCCCGTCGGACGAGTCACGTGAACGCCGAGAACTACGCCGTAGCCCAACGGAGTGACGTGAGGTCGCTTCTCTGAGGGTCAGCGCGACTCCTCGCTCGCCTCGTCGACGGTGAGTTCGGCGGCGGGGTCGGCGTCGAGGCGCTCGTCGGAAATCACCCGGCCGCTACGAACGGATATTCCGTAGGTACCCGCCTCGAGACGGTCCAAGGCCCGATGCAACTGGCCCAGGCGAAGTCGCAGTCCGGCTGTGACGGCGTCGTCTTGTTCCTGTGACGTGAGTCCCTCCTCGGCGTCGCTCCAATCGCCCGGTTCGTTGGCGGCGTCGCGGTCGTCGAGTCCGTGCATGGCGGAACTCAGGAGGAGGTCGTGCAAGGTGACGTGTTCTTCCTCGAGACGCTGCTTGACGATTTCAGGATCCATGTCGTCCTCCGATGAAAGGTTTCTTCTTGCTTCGAGGCTACCCACGAATTCCGAGAACGGGATCGTGCGCCGTTTTTAGACTCGAATGTCGCTGCGTCCGGACAAAGTGTGGGACGTTCGCCAAGGCATCCCGACGGAAACCATGTGCGTCCCGAGACGACAGCGCGTCGCCGGGCGAATCCTGAACCGCCGGATTCGAGGCGGGCGCCCCGCGGCGGCGATGCGGTTGGTGTCGGTAAGATTTCTTGGGACTTCGCCTCGCAGGTCTTTATTCGTTGCGTTCGCTCGAACGCCACTATCAGGTGAAGGCGTACTCCGGACGCAGTCCCGACTTGATCTCTTCGCGTACTAGGAACTGGGCGAGCGGGAGGTCCTCGGCGTGCGTCACCCCGATGCACCGCGAACTGGTTTCGAGCGCGGAGACCACGAGCCCATCGTTCGCCATGATCCTCGCCACGAAGGTGGGCAGCAGTACTTCGGCGCTGGCCGAGAAGTCGTGCTCTTCGACCTCGCGGTGCATCAGGGGCCAGATTTCGGGTTGGAAGCCCCACAAGTTCATCGACACCAGCGTGTCGGGCTCGAGGATGCGTGGCGTGAGGTCGTCGTCCGCCTCGAGCCCGTCGGGGGTGAAGTGAACGTTACGGCGCTCCTCCACGTGAGTGAGTCGACCGTTGGACACTTGACAGGTGCCGCGCGAGACGGGTAGGTCACCGATGAGCGAGTTTTCAAGTTGGAAGGCGACCATGCAACAATCGGGACTCGTGGCCAGGTGATTGCCCAACTTCATTAGGGCATCCAGACCGTAGAGATCATCGGCGTTAGAAACGGCGAAGGGTCGGTTGTGGTCAACAAACTCTTCGGCCGCCAGCACCGCGTCGACCGTACCGCGGAGCTTTTCTTGAAACGCAAAGGACACGCGGTGGCTCTTGGGCCAGTGTGCGGCAACGTGCTCTTGAATGGTGGGACCAGTGTCGTGGTTCAAGACAATGACGATGTCATCGAAGCCCGCAGATATCGCGTCCGAGGCGATCAGGTCGATGACTCCTTCGCCGTGACGCCCGATGGGGGCAAGCTGCTTGAGTCCACCGTAGCGACGAGCTCGCCCAGCAGCCAAGATGACAAGAGAAGGTCCACTCATTCCCTCAAGGTAATCAACCTGATGACGCCCGTCAAGTCGAAGGCACAAACTCTAAGGATTCTTAAAGATGATCTTTGGTCGTCGTATCCTTAATGGCGATGACGTCAGCGTCGTGTCATCGGACTTATGGAAGCGACATCACGCTTGAAGAATCAATGTGAAGGTCGTCAAGTACGATGCGCGCGGTGTTGCGACCCGGTCGCCCCGAGACTGAGCCGCCTGGGTGTGAGGTCGAACCCGTCAAATACAGTCCCTCGATGTCTGTACGGTAGTCCGGCCAGCCGGGAATAATCGAACCGTCGTCGAGACGAAACTCTCCACCGTGACAACTACCACCAATGTTCGCACGATTGTGCTGGGAGATGGTCGTGGGCGATTCGGGTCGCATGGCGAGAATATTCGCATCGTCCAATCCGTGGACGTAGCGACGAGCGAAGTTGAGCAGTCCACGCGCGTACTCGTCGGACTGTTCGTCGCTCCAAGGCTGGCCATCTCGCAGTTCGGGTGCAACGGTGAGGAACTTAAAGACCGCACCTGGTGCCCGTCCAGGATCGACGGCGGTCGAGTCGACCATGAGGAGCCACGGGTCGTCCGCCTCCACGCGCCCATCGAGTGCCGCCGCCACCTGCCGATGAATTCCGTCGGGTGAACCCAGCCCGCCCGCCGCCGCGGTGATCGGTCCTTGGGCACTGCGATACGTGACGTGAGTCGAGCACGCGAAGTGCACGGCGAAGACCGAGAGCCCGGGTCGCCACTTCGATGCCGCGTTGGTGAGTTCGGGCGCGGGCACGTCCAGGGAACTGGGCAACGTCAAGATGTGGTTGCCGGCGATGACTGCTCGTGTGGCGTAAAACGTACGACCATCGGACGTGCTCACGCCCACGCAGCGTCCATCGCGCACGATGAATTTGTCGACCCACGACGAAGCGACAACCTCGCCGCCGTGATCGCGAACGTGCGCGGCCAAGGCATTGGGTAACGCACCCGAGCCACCGACAGGGGTCGTCCAGCCGAACTTCAGGCGTCCAGCCATAATTGCGGCCGGTAAAGCGCCAGTGCCGGGACGTTCTGGAGGTTGAATGGTGGCGAACCCCATCCATATGAGTGCGCGTCGAATCTCGGGGTGTTCGAAGGTGTCCATCACCACATCCCAAGCGCTGCGAGCGCGTAGTTCTAAGTAGCGTGACGACCATTCGTTCTTCGGCAAGTCGAGACCGGCCTGGTAGTGCGCGTGCGCCACTCGTAGTCCAGCGTCCCAGTCGCGCATCATGGTGCGCAACGCGTCAGCGTCGTCTCGTGAGAAACGTTCGAAGTTGCCCGCGGTGCGCTCGACGTTGGAGTGGATGACGAGTGCGTCGTCGCCGTCGATGGGTAGTACCACCGCCGGATCGGTTACCAAGTACCGCAGCCCGTATTTCGACTTGAGTGCGAGTTCGTCAGCCGCGATCATCGGATTTGACTGGATGACGACATGGGCACTGGAACACGAGTCGTGGTGCCACCCGGGCAGGGTGAGTTCTTCAGTGACGGTATTACCGCCTATTACGTCACGGCCTTCGAGAACGGTGACGGTGAGTCCCGCTTGCGCCAGGTAGGCCGCGCAACTCAGCGTATTGTGCCCGGCTCCTACGACAATGACGTCAGATTCGGTGCTCATTGGTACCCCCCGCAGCGACTCTACGCTTGGGTCTTGATCATTTTCGCGGTGAACGGTGTGCGACGTAGTGAAATCATTTCGACAAGCACCTAAGTTAGGCTGGTCGTCTGGGGCCGTAGCTCAGTGGTTAGAGCAGGGGACTCATAATCCCTGGGTCGTGGGTTCGATCCCCACCGGCCC
>Ga0207933_1001661_pt1 | contig 16120 bp, 11 predicted proteins | sample NGESurdeep092012_4_FD_184488 | JGI IMG/M metagenome (GOLD analysis project Ga0207933, IMG submission 184488) | Arctic peat soil microbial communities from Barrow, Alaska - NGEE Surface sample F53-3 deep-092012 (SPAdes) | ecosystem: Environmental > Terrestrial > Soil > Wetlands > Peat ...
GGGTCACACGACGGTACACATCCAAGAAGTCACCGGATTGGGACGGAGAGTAGCCAACCATACGGGCGATCCGGACGACATCCCTGAAGTCGGTAGGTATCGAGTCGGCAGGCTTCCCTCGAGCGAGCACGAGCGCGTTGCGCACCCGCGTCGCGAGCCGCCACGCAGACGCGAGCGTCTCGGCGTCCAGCTCATCGATCAGGCCACCGTCGAGGGCCGCATCCAGCGCGAGCAGTGTCGACGTGGTCCGCAGCCCTTCGAGCTGGCCCGCGAATCGCAGCTGGAGCAACTGGACGGTCCACTCCACATCGCTCAGCCCGCCCCGGCCGAGCTTGGTGTTCAGGGTCGGGTCGGCTCCGCGCGGCAGGCGCTCCTTCTCCACCCGCGCCTTGATCCGCCGGACTTCTCGCACGTCAGCCGGCGGTAAGCCGTCGGGCGGCCAGCGCAGCGGGGTGATCGCCTCGATGAAGCGGGCACCAAGGTCGGCATCACCGGCGACCGGCGTTGCGCGCAGCAGCGCCTGGCTCTCCCAGACCTTCGACCAGCGGGCGTAGTACGCAACGTAGGAGCCCAGGCTGCGCGTCAGTGGCCCCTGCCGACCTTCAGGACGCAGATCGGCATCGACGTCGACGGGTGGTTCAGGGGCCGGGACGGCGAGCAGCCGGCGTAGCTCGTTCGCGACCAGGTGGGCGGCGGCGGCGGCCTGCGCCTCGTCGGCACCCTCGAGGGGTTCGTGCACGAACAACACGTCGGCGTCGCTGCCGTAACCCTGCTCGCCGCCGCCGAGGCGACCCATCCCGATGATGGCGATCTTCATCGGCAGTGCGCCGGGCTCGCCTCGAGTCGTGCGGTCGGCTCGCACCTGGCGCAGCACCGCGTCAAGCACCGCGTCGAGCGTGGCGGAGGTGACGTCCGAAAGCGCCTGCCCCACCTCGGTGGTGTCGAGGAGACCGAGCAGGTCGGCACACGCCACTCGCAGCAGTTCGCGGCGCCGCAGTCCGCGTGCGGTCGATACCGCCTCACCGGCGTCGTCGTAGCGACGAACCGCCGACATCAGCTCAGCACGTAGGTCGGCCGCTGCCCGCGGCCGCAACTGATGCGGGCCGTCGCCGGCGTCCGCCATCATCGCCACGGATTCAGGGGCCCGCATGAACAGGTCGGCGGCGTATCGACTGCTGGCCAGAATCAGCGCCAGATGCTGTGCCGCGGCACCCTCGTCCCGCAGCAGTCGCAGGTACCAGTGCGTGTCGCCGAGCGAGTCCGACACCTGGCGAAACGCGAGCAACCCGCCGTCCGGATCTGGGGCATCGGCGAACCAGCCGAGCATGACCGGCAGCAACGTCCGCTGGATTGCAGCTCGCCGACTGACGCCGCTCGTCAACGCCTCAAGGTGATGCAGCGCGTTCTCGGGATCGGCGTATCCGAGTGCAACGAGTCGCGCGGCCGCAGCGTCGAGCGAGAGGTGCGCCTCGACCCCTGGAAGTCGCGCGACAGCAGCAAGAAGCGGACGGTAGAACAGTTTTTCGTGCAGCCGCCGCACTTCGCGGGCGTGCCGGGCATGCTCGGCGTGCAACTCGCCGGCCGGATCTTGCCGAAATCCCATGCTGCGACCGAGCCGGCGAATATCGGCGGCGGCCAGCGGCAACATGTGGGTACGACGAAGTCGGTGCAGCTGAAGCCGGTTTTCCAGAATGCGCAGGAACCGATACGCCTCGGCTAGCAATGCGGCGTCCTGGCGACCGACGTATCCCCCGGCGGCAAGGTCGGCCAGCGCGGTCAGTGTTGTGACGCTGCGCAGTTGGTCATCCGCCCGGCCGTGCACGAGTTGCAACAACTGCACCGCAAACTCGACGTCGCGCAGACCGCCGGGGCCGAGCTTGATCTCGCGCTCAGCTTCCGCCGCCGGCAGGCTCGCCTCGACTCGCCGCCGCATCGCCTGCACGTCTTCGACGAAGTGCTCGCGACCCGCCGCACTCCAGACCATCGGCCGCACTGCATCGATGTAGGCGTGGCCCAACTCAAGGTCACCGGCGACCGGGCGTGCCTTCAGCAGGGCTTGGAATTCCCAGGTCTTCGCCCACCGCTGGTAGTACGCGACATGGCTGGCTAACGTCCGGACCAGCGGGCCCATCTTGCCCTCGGGGCGTAGTGCGGCGTCGACCTCCCAGATCGATGCGCAGACGCGGATGATGCCCGAGGCGAGTTGGGTCGCCGTGCGCAGGGCGGCCACTTCATCGACGTCCACGCCTTCGATAACGGCGGGTTCGGCGACGAACACCACGTCGACGTCGCTGATGTAGTTGAGCTCGCGACCGCCGCACTTGCCCATCCCGATGACTCCGAGCCGGCACGGTGCCGCGTCGGGCGGCAGTTCGGCTTGGGCCACGACGAGTGCGGCGTCAAGGGTCGCTGCGGCGAGGTCGGCGAGCTCGGCAGCAACGTCGTCGACGGCCGCGGTCCCACTCAGGTCTCGGGCGGCGAGGCGTAATAACAACCGGCGATACGTCGACCGCAGGGCGGCCTCGGCGATCGGTCCGCTCTTGCCGGCGACCGCAGCGGTCAGGGTCGACCGAAGGCCGAGCCAGCTCGGTCGGCTGTCGTCGACTCCTGGGTCGGCCAGCTCGGTCCAGTCGACCGGATGGGTCGCCAGGTGGTCGCCAAGAGCCGCGCTCGACCCGAGTACGGCGAACAACCGATGCCGGAAGTCGACGTCGGTCTGCAACGCGTTATGCAGGGCAAGGGCGTTGTGCCGATCGTCGAGCGCGACCGACGTCTGGGTGGCTTCGACGAGATGGACGACGGACTCCAACGCGAGGTCGGGATCCGCGCTGGCGGCTAGTTCGGTCAGCAGTCCGAAGCCGAGTTCGGCTCGTGCTGCGAGGACTTCGGCGCGTGCCGCATCGGTGAAGCCCAGTCGAGCAAGCCTGGCCTGGCGACTGGCATGCCGATCCTGGTCGCCGTTGGTCACGCCTTGACGCTAGAGGATCGGCAGGTACCGGTCACACACGCAGGCTGATCCGCGCGCCTGCCTAGCCCTTGACGCCTGCACTGAGTTGCGACCCCACGAAGTGGCGCTGGAACACGAAGAACACAATCGCCACCGGGACCGTGGTCAGCATGGCCGCGCCAAGACTGAGCGGGAACTGGTTGCCGGTGCCAAGACTCCCCTGGAAGAGCGCCAGCCCCTTCGTCAGCGTGTAGAGCCTCGGTGAGTCGCCCGCAACGAGGAACGCGGCGAACTCGTTCCAGGAACTCTGAAACGACAAGATCGTGAGCGTCAGCACACCGGCCTTCGCGATCGGTAGCGACACGTACCAGTACGTGCGCCAGATGCCAGCTCCGTCGATGCGGGCCGCCTCTTCGACTGCGGGCGGAATCTGCAGGAAGAATTGCCGCATCAAGAAGATGCCCATCGCATCCATCGCGATCGGCAGAATCATGCCTGCGTAGGTGTTGTACAAGCCGAGTTCTTTGATCACGAGGAATCGCGGGATGAGCAGCACGACGCCGGGCACCGACATAGTTGCGAGAACCAGAGCGAATACTGCGCTGCGGCCCGGGAAACGGAGCCGGGCGAGAGCGTAACCGGCCAGACTGTCGAGGAAGACGCGCATCAGCGTGATACAGGTCGAGACGATGACGCTGTTCAGCAGCCACAGCGGGAAGTCGACGGAGCTGTCCTTGGTGAAGCCGAAGATACGCTTCCACGATGCTGTCGTGAACGGGTGTGGAATCAACGACAGCGAATGTGCCGTCGCGTCGGGGTCAGTCTTGAACGAGGTGGCGATCTGGATGGCGAATGGGAGGAGATAGACGAGCGCGAACAGAATCAGCAGCACATAGAAAATCGTGCGGCGTCGCGGCGAACCCGCGGTCCTGGCGCTCACGTCTCGGCGTCCTTGTCACGCAGGATGAAGCGTTGGGCGGTGCTGAGCACGGTGATGAGGGCGAACAGCAGGAAGGCGATCGCCGCTCCCGAGCCGAACGCAGAGTTCTCGAAGCTAGTCGTGTACGAGAGGTACGACGGCGTCGTTGTGCCCTGGTTGTTGCCGGTCAGGAAGATCTGGTCGAACACCTGCCAGGTGCTGATCAAACCGAGGGTGAGCACCAGCAGCAGCGTTGGTCGCAACATCGGCACGGTAACTCGCCAGAACCGCTGAAACGCGTTGGCGCCGTCGATCTCACTCGCTTCCTCGACTTCCTCGGAGATGTTCTGCAAGGCGGCGAGGAACATCAACATGAAGGTGCCGGACGTCGTCCAGATGACCAAGATGATGATGGCGCACATCGCCATCGAAGGCCCTGCCGTCCAATCCCAGATCGAGCGCGTGAAGATAACGTGTTTGGCCCAGCCGGGCGGAGCGTGGACGCCGAAGACCCCGAGCAGGTTGTGGAAGAGTCCGTTGCTGTCGGCGAACCAGTTCGGCCCATGGATGCCGATAAAGCTCAGCAACCGGTTGACCGCCCCTGACCCCTGGAACAAGAAGATGAAAACCAGGGTGATCGCCACGCTGCTTGTCACCGACGGGAAGTAGAACGCCGTGCGGAAGAAGCTTCTGCCCTTGAGGAACTTGCCATTGACAAGGACCGCCAACACCAGCGCGAGAATCGTCTGAGCCGGTACCACGAACAGGACGAAGTAGAAGTTGTTCTCGATCGATCGAGCGAAGTTCTGTTGGGTGAGACTGCCACCCGACAGCAGGTTCTTGTAGTTGCGCAAGCCGATCCACTTGGCGCCCGATGAGAACGGGCTAGTGGTGCCGCTCCACTTGGTGAAGCTGATGTAGAGCGCTAGGACGATCGGCAACACCACGAACAGAACCAGGCCGATCAGGGCAGGCGAGACGAACAACCAACCGCCGATACCCTCATTGCCGCGAATGTGTGATCTGCCTTTTCGTCGCACAGGAGCGACGACCGATGGTGGCGCTGCCCCCGAAGTCACAGTCATCCCGAAGTCCCTGTCATCGAAGACGAGTCCCTCCGCAGAGTCGCCGGCTATCGGGCAAAGCGGGTAGACAGACCCGGATGCCGCGGCCACCGGCGGTGTCAGCGGCAGTCCCTGCCGCTGACACCGCAGTCCGTGGCTAGTTTCCGTTCATTGCGTCTGTGGCGTTCTTTTGCAGCGCGGCCAACATCGTCTTCGGATCCGAACTGCCGTTGGACAACCCAATGACCTGTGCGTCGAAGGCGGTCTGCGCCGCCGCGAAGCCAGTCACACCCACCGGGCCGAAGGCATAGCTGGCGCCGTCAATGAACGCCTTCTGGTCGGGGAACGCAGAGGCAAACGCCGCCTGGTCGGTCGTCCGCGACGGCATGACGCCGAAGTCGGTGGCGAACGTCATCTGCTGCGCGTCACTCGTCAAGAAGTTGATGAAGTCGATTGCGGCAGCCTGATTCTTGCTCTTCGCCGCAACGCCCCAGCAGTTGGTGAATGACAACGTCGCCTTGATGCCTGTCGGGCCGGCAGGCAGCGGAACGACCATGTACTTCAGGTTCGGCCAGCTGGCCTTGACCCCGCCGACGAACCAGTTTCCCTCGATGGCCATGGCAGCCTTGTTCGTGCCCATCGCCTCGCCACCCCAGCCGGTACCAACCTGCTTGGGGAACTTCAGCACACCTTCCTTGGCAAGCTTCTGAACGAACTGCAGACCCTGGAGGTTCTGCGGGGTGTCGATGGTGAAGGCCGTGTTGCCAGCGTTCATCATCGTGCCGCCGGCCTGCCGCATGAACGCGTCGACCCGGTCGAGAGTGTCGTTGAATACGAGCCCAGTGACGCCGCCGGTCGTGAGCTTCTTGGCGACGGTCTCGAGTTGGTCCCACGTCGTGGGGATGTCGGCGTCCGTCAGACCAGCGGCCTTCCACATGTCGGTGTTGATTTCCAACGCCAGTGTCGAGAAGTCCTTCGGCGCACACATGAGGTTGCCTTTGTAGGTGAAGGACTGCACCAACGAGGGATAGAAGTCGCTGGGGCTAGCGACCTTGTCGCCCGTCTGCGCGAGGTTGTTGTTGTCGGCAAGTGTCGATAACTGCTGCGACCCGACGTAAAACACGTCGGGCGGCGAGCCGCCGGCTAGTGACTGGGTGAGCTGCTGCGAGAAGTTCTGTGCCGGGATCACTGTCACTTTGTTACCGGTCTTCTTAGACCACGCCGCCGCCGCGTCATTGACAGCGTTCGTTTCGGCGTCGCCCGATGACCCGAACATCAGTTGCAGGGTGACCGGGTTCGCGTTCGTCGTTGCACTAGCGGATCCACCGCTGCCCGCAGGGGTCGAGGCACCGCCTGCAGGGGTCGAGACGCCGCCTGCAGGGGTCGAGGCGCCGCTGGCACCAGCGACCGGCGCGCTCGGCGAACCGCTCGCGGCGCCGGGACTGGTGGACTTACTGCTGCTGCACGCCGTCACAAGCACCGCCAGCACGACGGTGCCAGCGGCGAGCATCCTGATCTTTGCGATGTCCTTGGCCATTGATGTCGCTTCCTTCTGGTTACGGTGCTACCTGGTGGAAGGCACTGCTCTCACGGACGACGAGCGTCGGCGTGAGCAGAACATGGGGAACTCGGGGTTCGTCGCCCGCGAGGACGGCGGTGAGCAGTCGCACGATCTCGGAACCAACTTCTTCGAGGGGCTGCCGCACACTCGAGAGACCCGGCTGAAGAAGGGCGGCCACCTGGCTGTCGTCGAAGCCCACGAGGGCGATGTCGCGGCCGACTTGGAGCCCGGTCGCGGCGGCCTGGTGCAGACAGCCGGCCGCGAGGGTGTCACTGGCACACACGATGGCGGTCGGCGGCTGCGCAGCGTCGAGCAGTTTCGCCGTGGCACGCGCGCCCGTCTCGAGCGAGTCGACGCCGCGTATCGAAGCGTCCCGAGTCGGCAGTGCATGGCGTCGCATCGCTGTCCGCCAGCCGTCGAGCCGGTCATCTCCGACCGCATTGTCGGCGGGTGAGCCGACGAACGCGATCCGACGGTGACCGGCCTCGACGAGATGGTCGACAGCCTGTGCGGTGCCCGCTGCACCGTCGACGTCTACCCAAAGGCTGTCATCCTCGACCCCCCACGACCGACCGAACGCAACGGAAGGAGCACCGCGCTCGGTGAGCCACCGCTGGCGCGGGTCGACGTAGTGCAACCCAGACAGCACGAATGCATCGACCGCATTGGTACGGATCAGGTCGTCGTAGGTTTCCAGCTCGGTCGTTTCGTCGTCCGTCGTGAACAGCACTAGGTGATAGCCGGCGCCGCGCGCGGTCGCTGCAAGAGCGTGCACGAAGCGGTCGAGAACCGGACTCGAGACCCCATCGCGAGCAGGCTCGATGCGATAGCCCAGCATCCGGGTCGACCGGGTGCGCAGCGACCTCGCCACTCGGTTGGGCCGATAGCCCAACTCGTCGATGGAGGCCATCACCCGCGCGAGGGTGTCGGGGCGTACCCGCCCGGGGGCGTTCATCGCGTTCGACACGGTCTGCCGCGACACGAGCGCGTGTCTCGCGACTGACTCGACAGTCGCGGGCAGCCCGCGAGTCTGTGCGTCAGAACCAGCCCGTGCCATGTCCCTCCTGTCGCCCGTTTGATCGATCAAAAATTCGCCGCCGTTTGTTTGTTGAACGTTCATATCGGGGGTAGCGTCAGCCTGACCTCGCCTACTGTCGCTGTCAAGAGGGCGGCGAGATGTGAGGGTGAAAGCGTTATGGTGCGAAACCAGCAGCCCTATCTGCACGACCTCGTCACTTGCGTGCGCGCGCCGACGCTCGCGCTGTCGGAGGCCGATGGCCAGATCAGGCCGGGCGGCGCGGCCGGCCTGTACTACTCCGACCGCAGGCTGGTAAACGAGCTCCTGGTCCTGGTGGGCGGCGCTCCGCCGACGCCAGTCGCCAAAGGCATGCGCGGCGCGCACGAGGCGTGGTTCGTCGGCGTCGCGCGTAACGTGGGCGATCCGATCGCCGATCCCACGGTCACCATCGAGCGTCGTCGCGAGGTGGGCAGCGACGGGCTACGCGAAATCGTGTCCCTCCACAACCACAGCACCACCGGGGTGTCGACGACGATTCAGCTCCGCTGCGGCGGCGATCTGGCCACGATGTCAGCCGTCAAAGCAGGCACCGTGAGCACCAGCCCGCCGGTCAACCCGACTGCAGCGGGCTTGCACTGGTCGGACGCCGAAACAGCAGTCGCCGTCGACTGCGATCCGGCCCCGGACGAGCAGGACGGCCGCGTCCTGGGGTGGCTGATCGACGTACCACCCGGCGCGACCTGGCAAGTCGTCGTGGCGGTGACCTGCGACCAGGCCAGGCCCGCGCTGTTCGATGCGCCAGACCAGAGCGGTCCTGCGTGGTCGCCGCTCACCGTCAGGGCAGGCGACCACCGACTGGGGCGGTTGGTCGAGCGCGGCCTGACCGATCTCGAAGGACTCTTGCTGGCCGATCCGCTTGCGCCGCGGGACCGCTTCGTCGGTGCAGGGAGTCCCTGGTTCCTCACCCTCTTCGGCCGCGACTCGCTGTGGACGGCGCGGTTCCTGCTACCGCTCGGCACGGAGCTTGCAGCGTCAACGCTGCGCACGCTGGCCCGTCGCCAGGGCACTCTCACCGACGCAGGGCGCAGCGAGGAACCGGGCAAGATCCTGCACGAAGTACGGCGCGCCGAACTCGCCTCCGACCTCGACCTCCCGCCGGTCTACTTCGGCACGGTCGACGCGACGCCACTGTGGATCTGCCTGCTGGCAGACGCGTGGCGTTGGGGTCTGCCGGCGGCGGAGGTCGCCGAACTGCTGCCCCATCTCGAGCGTGCGCTCGCCTGGATGCGCGATGACGCCGACTCCGACGGTGACGGGTTCCTCGAGTATCGCCCGCCGTCCGCGCACGGATTGTCGAACCAGGGCTGGAAGGACTCCAACGATTCGGTGCAGTGGCTTGACGGTCGCCTCGCGCAATCACCGATCGCGCTCTGCGAAGTGCAGGGCTATGCGTACGAGGCGGCGGTGAAAGCCGCGGACCTGCTCGACGCGTTCGACCGCGAAGGTGGCGACGAATGGCGAGCCTGGGCGGACCGCCTTCGGCTGCGGTTCCGCGAGGCGTTCTGGGTCGGGACCGGCAGCGATAGGTACCCCGCGATTGCACTTGACCGCGACAAGCGTCGGGTCGACACCGTGTCGTCCAACATCGGCCACCTACTTAGCAGCGGCATGCTCGACGACGGGGAGTGCAGCCTGGTGGCGAACCGGCTGGCTCAGCCAGACATGAACTCAGGTGCCGGCCTGCGAACGATGACCGCCAAGTCGCCGCGCTACAACCCGTTGAGCTATCACGGCGGCTGTGTGTGGCCGCATGACACTGCCATCACGATCCTCGGACTCGCCGCGACGGGACACGACGAGATCGCGGCAAGTCTGGCACTGGGCGTCGTCGATGCGTCGGAACGCTTCGAGTTCCGGCTCCCGGAGCTGTACAGCGGGCATCCGTCGCCCATTCCGTACCCGGCCGCCTGCCGACCTCAGGCCTGGGCTGCCGCTAGCGCTGTGGCGATCATCACGGCGTTGCTCGGGCTGCGGCCCGACGTTCCTGCCGGCGGCGTCGAGATCGCTCCGCTTCGGGGCGCAACCTTCGGTGCCCTGGACGTCGACGGCGTGATGATCGCCGGAAACCGAGTGCACGTCACACATGACCCGTCAGGCGATACACCGACATCAGTCCTAGGACTGCCGGCCACTCTCCGCCTCGACGCGCGGCGCCCTAGAGGATCGGCAGGTACCGATCGCGCTCGTACGCGGTGACCTGGCGCTGGTAGTCGGCCCACTCCTCGCGCTTGTTGCGCAGGAAGAAGTCGAACACGTGCTCGCCGAGCACGTTCGCGACCAATTCGGAGGTCTCCATGACAGCGATGGCTTCGGCGAGCGATGCCGGGAGCGGCTTGATGCCCATGGCACGGCGTTCGGCTTCGGTGAGCGCCCATACGTCGTCTTCGGCACCCTCGGGAAGGTCGTACCCCTCCTCGATGCCTTTCAGTCCCGCGCCAAGGAGCAGCGCGAACGCGAGATAGGGATTGCATGCCGGGTCTGGCGACCGGATCTCGACGCGGGTCGAGTTGCCTTTCAGCGGCTTGTACATCGGCACTCGCACGAGCGCCGACCGGTTGTTGTGACCCCAGCACACATACGACGGGGCCTCACCGCCAGCACCCGCAGAAAGCGAGGTCGCGCCCCACAACCGCTTGTAGCTGTTGACGAACTGGTTGGTGACGGCGGTGATTTCCGACGCGTGCGCCAAGATGCCCGCGATGAACGCGCGTGCTGTCTTCGACAGTTGGTACTGCGCACCCGCCTCGAAGAACGCGTTGCGGTCACCCTCGAACAGCGACAGGTGGGTGTGCATGCCAGAGCCGGGGAACTCAGTGAACGGCTTAGGCATGAACGACGCGTAGACATCTTGCTCGAGCGCGACCTGCTTCATGACCTGCCGGAACGTCATGATGTTGTCGGCGGTGGTCAGCGCGTCGGCGTAGCGCAGATCGATCTCCTGTTGCCCGGGCGCACCTTCGTGGTGGCTGAACTCGACCGAGATGCCCATCGATTCGAGCATCGTGATCGCTTGCCGACGAAAGTCGTGCCCGACGCCGTGCGGCGTGTGGTCGAAGTACCCACTTGAGTCGGCCGGCACCGGCGCCTCGCCTGGCTTCGGCGCGCGCTCGAAGAGGAAGAACTCGATCTCCGGGTGGGTGTAGAAGGTGAATCCGAGCTCAGACGCGCGGGCGAGTGCGCGCTTCAGTACGTAGCGGGAGTCGGCCCAACTCGGCGATCCGTCGGGCATCAAGATGTCGCAGAACATGCGAGCAGTTCCGGGCGACTCCGATCGCCAGGGCAGGATCTGGAACGTCGCGGGGTCTGGTTTGGCCAGCATGTCCGCCTCGTAGACCCGGGCGAATCCCTCGATGGCGGATCCGTCGAACCCAATGCCTTCGGCAAAGGCGCCTTCGAGCTCAGCCGGTGCAACGGCAACCGACTTCAGGAAGCCGAGCACATCCGTGAACCACAACCGCACGAAGCGGATGTCGCGCTCCTCAAGGGTGCGCAGCACGAACTCGGTCTGTTTATCCATGGTGTGATCCTCTCGATATCACGTTACTTCGGTATTACGCCGCGCCGAACGACGGGTGCCTGAACCCCCAACTACGCTGGTCATGTGGCCCAGCTCAGACTCGCCTTGGCGCAGGTCGACCCCGTCGTCGGCGACCTCGCGGGCAACGCAGACCTTGTCGTTTCCTGGTCGAAGCAGGCGGCCGCTCGCGGCGCCCACGTGGTCGCGTTTCCGGAAATGATGCTGACCGGTTACCCGCCCGAAGACCTGGTGTTGCGAGAGTCCTTCATCGAGGCGTCGGCGACCCTGATCCAAAGCCTGGCGGCCCGACTCGCCGCCGTCGGCCTTGGCGAGCTCGGGGTCATCGTCGGGTACCTCGAAAGGCCGCACCGCATCGCGAGCGTTTCGGTTTCCAGGTCGGACAACGCCGCGCACCAGTTGCCCTGCGACGCCGCAGCATTCCTGTTTCGCAGTCAGGTCGTCGCCCGCTATGCGAAGCACCACTTACCCAACTACGGCGTCTTCGATGAGCTCCGCTATTTCAGTCGCGGTGACCAACTTCCTGTGGTGCGGCACCTCGGCATCGACATTGTCATGACCGTGTGTGAAGACCTATGGCAGGACGGCGGGCCGCTGACCGCAGCAGGTCATGCAACCGCCGGACTCGTCGTCAATATCAACGCCTCGCCGTTCGAACGCGGCAAGGGAGACGTTCGTCTGCGGCTCGCGCAGCGTCGCGCCGCCGAAGCAAACGCGACGCTTGCCTACGTCAACATGGTCGGCGGCCAAGACGAGTTGGTGTTCGACGGCGACTCGTTTGTCGTGACCTCCGCCGGTCAACCGCTGGCTCGAGCCCCGCGCTTCGAGGAAGGCCTTGTCGTCGCCGATCTGGCGTTGCCCGCGGCCGTCGACGATCGCATTGGCAGTGTCGATGTCCGCGATGGCACGTTCATGCACATCAACCGTATTGACCTGCGCACCCCGCCGCTGCCGCACTACGACGCGTTGCCAGGTGGGCTCGCGCCGGCACTGGGTCCCGAAGCCGAGGTCTACGGCGCGCTGGTGAGTGCGACACGCGACTACGTCCGCAAGAACGGGTTCGCGTCGGTCGTGCTCGGACTCTCCGGTGGTATCGACTCGGCGCTCGTTGCAACGATTGCGGTCGATGCGCTCGGCGCCGATGCCGTGCACACCGTGGCGTTGCCCAGCCGCTGGTCGAGCGAACATTCGTTGGCCGACGCCGCGGAACTCGCGCGCCGACAGGGCACTACCCACACGGTGGTACCGATCGGCGACATCGTCACCGCGTTTGAAAAGGACGTCGAGCTGCATGGGCTGGCCGCCGAAAATCTGCAGGCTCGCGTGCGCGGCACGATTCTCATGGGGTTGTCGAACGAGCACGGCTACCTCGTATTGACGACCGGCAACAAGAGCGAGCTAGCGACGGGCTACTCGACGCTGTACGGCGATTCGGCCGGCGGATTCGCTCCGATCAAGGATGTGCCGAAGACATTGGTGTGGCGGCTGGCGCGGTGGCGCAATGCGCAGGTAACCACCGGCTCGCAACCGCCGATCCCGCAGGACTCGATCGACAAGCCCCCGTCGGCCGAACTGCGCCCCGACCAACTCGACAGCGACTCGCTGCCCGACTACGAGGTCCTCGATCGCGTGCTCGAAGGCTACATCGAGCACGACCTCGGTCGCGACGCTCTCGTTGCTGCCGGGCGTGACCCGGGCGTCGTCGATCGGGTGATTCGGCTCGTCGATGGCTCGGAGTACAAGCGGCGCCAGTACCCACCCGGACCGAAAATCAGCGGCCGCAACTTCGGCCGCGACCGCCGCCTGCCGATCACGAACCGGTGGCGCGAACCGTCCGCCGAAGCCGGCAAGTCCGTGCGAGAATGAAGGTGCCCGGGTACGCCGAACGGCGACTCGAGGCCTGAAAGGTTGGGTCTATACCCATGAATGCTGCTCCGATCCGCCCCCAGAATTCCCGACTGGGTGTCCTCGAACTCCAAAAGCGCAAGGATGCGGGCCAGCGGTGGGCGATGCTCACCTCCTACGACCAACTCACCGCCGGCATCTTCGAGGCGGCCGGCATCGACGTGCTGCTGGTCGGCGATTCCGCGGCGAACAATGTCCTCGGCTATCCCGACACCGTCTCAGTGACCGTCGACGAACTGTTGCCGCTTGTTCGCGCCGTGGTCCGCGGCACCCAGACCGCCCTGGTGGTGGCCGACCTGCCGTTCGGCTCGTATCAGCTGTCACCGCAACAGGCCCTCGAGACGTCCGTGCGGTTCATGAAGGAAGCCGGCGCGCACGCGGTGAAGTTCGAGGGCGGCGCGCGGGTTGCGGAGCACGCACGCACGGTGGTCGACGCCGGAATTCCCGTCATGGGCCACATCGGCTTCACACCGCAAAGCGTCTACGGCCTCGGCGGCTATCGGGTGCAGGGTCGCGGCACCGACGCCGAGCGCATCATCGATGACGCAGTCGCGTTGCAGGCCGCCGGCGTTTTCGCCGTCGTGCTCGAGATGGTGCCCAGTGACCTCGCGAAGCGAGTCACTGCCGAGCTGTCCGTCCCGACGATCGGCATCGGCGCTGGCCCGGAGTGTGACGCCCAGGTGCTCGTCTGGACCGACATGGCAGGCATGCGAACCGCCGCTTCCGGCGCTGTCCCCAAATTTGTGAAGCCCTACGCGGATGTGCGCGGTGTCCTGCTCGATGCGGCAAAGCGATTCGCGGACGACGTGAAGTCACGCGATTACCCCGACACTGAGCACTCCTACAGCTGACGCTCTCAGATATCGGTCAACCTGATTCCCGCGTGCACTCGATAACGGCGATTAACCGAAATCAGGTTCGCTGTTAACGCTTCGATCTGATGTGCGTTGCGCAACCGACCCGCGTAGATGCCGCGTGCACCGGGAATGCGCGCGGCCAATTGCGTGACGATGTCGGTCGCGGCGCGGTCCTCGCCGAGAACCATGATGTCGCAGTCGATCACATCGACGCCGCGATCGTTCAGCAGCACGGCCGACACGTGATGGAACGCAGCGACGACACGACTGCCTGCCAGGATCGTGGCGGTCTGCTGCGCTGCACTCCCCTCGGCGACCTCGAGCGGGTACGCGCCCTTGTCGTCAAAGCCGATCGGATTCACGCAGTCGACCACAATCTTGCCGACCACCAATGCGGCCACGGATTCGAGCAACTGGGCGTGGCCGTCCCACGGCACGGCAACAACGACGATGTCGGCGGCCGTCGCGACGTCAAGGTTCGCATCCCCCCGCACACCGAAACCGATCTCTTCGGCGGCTGCCCGTGCTCGCTGCGCGTCTCGAGATCCGACGATGACGTCGAGACCGGCCGCTGCCCACCGATAGGCAAGCCCGCGACCTTGGTCGCCGGTGCCGCCGAGAATGCCGATCGTCCCGAGCTGCGCATCACTCATGAACGTCATCCTCGCAGCCGCGCCGCCATACTGAGACAGCTGCCGTCATTCGCTGGAGGTGTTGATGGACCGCGCGCGCATCGCGCTCATGCGCGACCTGCTGGCGGGCACCGGATGGGTCGAACGCACCCGGTCATTCGGTCAGGCGTTGCGCCGCGCACCTCACGACGTCGGCGGACTACTTCTGGTCGGCACTCCCACAGAGGAGCCGTGGCACTTCGCCGCGCATCTCGACGACGAAGCGCGCTGGTCAGATCTGCCGGGGCTCGCGCCGGTGTTGGTGCGGTGGTCGCCCCCGCCGAACGCGCCGGCGCACCTCGCGGTCGGGCTGCAGCGACTGGAACAGATCACCCGAGGCGAGACTATTTTCGTCGTTGCGCCGGATGCCGCACCCGAACAGTTGCTCGAACGAGTGGCAGATGCGCGCCGGATCGGCGCCACCGTGTTCGCGATGGATGCCGGCAACACCGAGCTTGAGGGGCTGGCGCACGAGAGTTTGTGGGTGCCAGGGGCATCGAATGAGGGAATCGTTGTTCCAGAGTTCGACGTGGTGTCTCACTTGGTGAGTGCGGCCGCAGGCGAGTCGACGACCGCTGCCAAGAGCCGCATCGGCACGTTCAGGCGTCGATTGGGGCGCGTTCTCGACGCCGTCAGTGACTCTGACGACGCCGACGCAGAAACCAAACGACCGCGATAACGACGACCAGGCCGAGCACCGACCAGCCGACGATGCTGATGTCTGACGCGACCCGGTGCCACGACTTGCCGGCGAGGTAACCCGCAACGACGACCGCGGACGCCCACAGCGTTCCCCCGGCGAAATTCCAGAGCAAAAACGTTCGGTACGGCATCTTCGATACGCCGGCGAAGCCCGGCACAAGCGCGCGCAACGCTGCCGTGAACCGGCCGACAAAGACTGCCCGACCACCAAGTCGCACGATCAGTTCTTTCGTGCGGACGACGTTCTCCGGCTTGATAATGCGCTCCGGAACCTTGTTGAGCAGCGCGTCGCCGTACTTGTAGCCAATCGCGAAGCCGACACTGTCGCCAATCACCGCACCCGCGATTGCAACGACGATGACTACTGCAAGTGACACCTTGCTCTCGTATGCGAGCACGCCCCCGAGTAGACATGCGATCTCGCCGGGAAAGATAAATCCGAGGAACGTCGACGCCTCGAGTGCGGGCATCGCGAACACAACGAGCAATGCGATCCAACTTGGCAACCGCAAAATATGTTCAACGAGGCCACTCATGGGGCACATCTTCACGTATCACGCGTCACACCGTCACCAATCAGCACCGAAAATGAGCTACAAAATGTCCAAGAAGAACGCGGCATGGTTCCTGGCATCACGTTGATGTCAGTGTCATCGTTGTGTTCGACGTCCCGGTCGCAGACCGGAACCATCTGCCGAGGAGGCATGAGTGCCGGCGAAGGTTGTATTGCGAAAGGGCCGGACCGGCAAGTTCACGTTCACTCTCGAAGGCCCCACCGGTCAGATTCTGGCTACGTCAGCAGACCATCCCAACCTACGAGCTGCAAAGGCGGCGATTGCATCCGTGCAAAAGAACCTGTCAGGCGCCAGCGTCGACGATCG
>Ga0207933_1001662_pt1 | contig 16117 bp, 13 predicted proteins | sample NGESurdeep092012_4_FD_184488 | JGI IMG/M metagenome (GOLD analysis project Ga0207933, IMG submission 184488) | Arctic peat soil microbial communities from Barrow, Alaska - NGEE Surface sample F53-3 deep-092012 (SPAdes) | ecosystem: Environmental > Terrestrial > Soil > Wetlands > Peat ...
CGCCGCAACCTGGCCTCCGAGTTCGTGGCCGGCGCCTATGTGTTCCCCGGTGGGTCGGTCGATCCTGCCGATCACGGTCCGGCGGTCGAGGCGCTCTGCCAGGGTCGCACCGACGCCGAGGCCAGCGCCGTGCTCGGGGTCGGGTCCGGGGGACTGGCCTACTGGGTGGCCGCTCTGCGGGAGTGCTTCGAGGAGTCCGGGGTGATGCTGGCCCGCCACCGGGCGGATGGGCCGGGTGCGGAGCTCCTCGACACCACCGATCCCGGGGTGGCCGCCCGTTTCGCCGCCTACCGGGACGCCGTCAACCGGCAGGAGCTGGGCCTCCTGGACATGTGCCGTGAGGAGGATCTTGTCCTGGTGGTGGACGGCGTGCACTACGTCAGCCACTGGATCACCCCGGAGCTGGCCCCGAGGCGCTACGACACCCGATTCTTCATCACCGCGGCCCCGCCGGGGCAGGTGGCCCACCACGACGACACCGAGACTATCGCCACGGTCTGGTTCCGACCCCAGGACGCCCTGGCCGGCGAGGCCGAGGGGGAGATCGAGCTGCTGCCGCCCACCATCGCCAACCTCCGCAGCATCGAGGGCTTCACCTCCACCAGTGAGGTGATGGCCTGGGCCAGCCGGGTGACCCATGTGACGACGGTGCTGCCCATCGTCCTCGTCGAGGACGGCCACATCCTCATCCTGCGTCCCGGTGACGTCGGCTACGAGGAGGCCATGGCCGACCGCATGGCGTCGGGCTCGGAGGTCGACCCGGCCCTGGCCGAGCTGGCCCGCCAGGCCTGGGGCCCGAAGGCCGGATCGGCCTGACCAGCCACTATCGGACCGGTCAGGAGGTGGCGGCCTCCGCCGGGGTCGCCGCCGGCGGGAACTGGCCCTCGTTGACGGCGGCCTCCACCCGTTCGAGCAGGCGGACGCTGCAGCCGTCCATGGACACCACGGGAGCGATGGTGGTGATGACCGACTCGGCGATGGCGTCGAACGCCTCGGCCAATGGGCTGGCCTCGTCGAGGGCCACGGGGGTGCCGGTGTCGCCGCCGGCGGCCACCGAGGGATGCAAGGGGATCTGGCCGATCAACGGCACCCCGATGTCGGCGGCCAGACGGGCCCCGCCGCCCGAGCCGAACAGGGCGTAGGAGGTGCCGTGCTCGCAGACGAAGTCACTCATGTTCTCGATGACACCGGCCACCCGCAGGTAGCCCTTGCGGGCCATGTCTGCGGTGCGGGCCGCCACCTTCTGGGCGGCGACCGGTGGCGTGGTCACCACGATGACCTCGGTTCGGGGCAGCATGCGGGCCAGACCCATCTGGATGTCGCCGGTACCCGGGGGCATGTCGATGAGGAGGTAGTCGAGGTCGCCCCAGTGGACATCCTCGAGGAACTGCTGCACGGCCCGGTTGAGGATCAGGCCGCGCCACATGATGGCGCTCTCCTCGTCGGCCAGGAAGCCCATGGAGAGCACCCGCAGGGTCCCATGGCCGATGCGGCGCTCGAGTGGGACCATCTTCTTGTCCCTGGCCTCCACGTCTCCGGTCATGCCCAGCAGCCGGGGTACGGAGAAGCCCCAGATGTCGGCGTCCAGTACCCCGATGGTGAGGCCCCGGCGGGCCATGGCCACGGCCAGGTTGACGGTGACCGAGCTCTTGCCCACCCCGCCCTTGCCCGAGGCGATGGCGATCACCCGGGCGGTGTCGGGTATGTCGGTGGCCGGGGCCGGGTCCTGGGCGAGTTGCCGGGCCCGGGCCATGACCACCTTGCGTTGCCCGGCATCCATCACGCCGGTGCTGACCGACACGCTCCGCACGCCGGGGAGCGCGCCCACGTGAGTCTCGACGTCGCTCTGGATCTGGGTCCGGAGCGGGCAACCGGCGACGGTCAGGGCCACCTCGACGCGGACGGAACCATCGTCGGCGGGCCGCACATCGGTCACCATGCCCAGCTCCACGATGTCGGCCCCGAGCTCGGGATCGACCACCCCCCGCAGTGCCGCCAGGATGACCTCCCTGGTCGGGACGGCGTCCTCCCCGGACACGACTTCCTCGGGATCGGTAACGTCGGACCTGCTCACCTGGGTAATTGTACCGGGCCGCGCCGGCCGGCCACCCCACGGGATGTACCACACGCCGGTGGACGCGGGTACGCTTGTCCACACAGCGTCGAGGCGCGCCCGGGGCGGAGTCCCCAGGCTCGGGTCGGTGCCGAGAGTTGGAGTCGAGAGTCGCCGTCCAGCGAGAGTCGAAATCGAAGAGGAGTGCCGAGATGAGTGCCACCATGCAGACCGTCAGCATCGGGAAGAAGCCCAATCCGGTCACCCTGACCGACGTCGCTACCTCCAAGGTGGCGGAGCTCCTGGCTCAGGAGGACATCGACGGCCTGGCCCTCCGGGTGGCCGTGCGGCCCGGCGGGTGCTCCGGCTTCAGCTACGAGATGTTCTTCGACGCCGATGTGGCCGAGGACGATGTGGTCCGGGAGTTCGGCACGGTGAAGGTCGTGGTGGACCAGACCAGCGCCGACCTGCTCAAGGGCTCGACCCTCGACTACAGCGACGGGCTGCAGGGCCAGGGCTTCCACGTGACGAACCCCAACGCCTCCCGCACCTGCGGCTGTGGCTCTTCCTTCAGCTGATCCGCTGATCCCCTGATCCGGCTGCGCGTCGACGGCGCCGACGTCGAGGTGGCCGACGACGGTGCCTCCCTGCTGGAGGTCCTCCGGGAGCAGCTGGGCGTCCGCTCGGCCAAGGACGGCTGCAGTCCCCAGGGTCAGTGCGGCTGCTGCACGGTGTGGGTCGACGGCGCCCCCCGGGTGGCCTGTGTGACCCCGGTCCGCCGGCTGGCCGGACGGGAGGTGACCACCCTCGACGGCCTGCCGGCCGACACCCGCCGTCGCTGGGCCGATGCACTGGTGGCCACGGGTGGAAGCCAGTGCGGATTCTGTACCCCGGGCATCGTGATGCGGCTGGCCGCCCTCCCGCCTTCCGCCCCGGTCGAGAAGGTCGATCAGGCCCTGGTGGCCCACCTGTGCCGGTGCACCGGCTGGCAGACCATCCGGGAGGCGGCCGCCCGGGCGGTCGTCCCCGCCACTCCCCTCGGCCCGATGCGGGACCGGGACCAACTCGATCGGGCCTCGGCCCGGGCCCGCCTCGAGGGCGGCGCCCCCCAGCACGTGGGCCCCGACGTGGTCCTCGGGGACGCCGGCTTCGCCGACGACACGCATCCCCCCGAAGCCATGGTGGCCGTGCCCGACGGCGACGGTGGCTACGCCGTGGCCGAGTCGCTGGCCGCCGCCCGGACCCTGGCCGGCAAGGTCCAGGGCCGGAGTACCGGCCTTCCCCTCGGCCACCCTGTGGCCGTACCGGACGGGGAGTGGGCGCTCACCCTCCAGACCACGTGGGTGGAGCCGGCCTACATCGAGCCCGACTCCTCGTGGTGCCGGCCGGGCCAGGAACCCGCCTCCCCCTACGGCAACGGCGGGGCCTTCGGGGGCAAGCTGCACTCCCCGGTGGCGGTCGACGCCCGCCGCCTGGCCGACGAGTACGGTCGACCGGTCCGGGTCCTGTGGTCCCGGGAGGATGTGGTCCGCCGGGGGCCCAAACGGCCCCCGGTGGGTGGTGGGATCGACGCCACCGGAACTGGGATCCTGCGGGTCGGTGTACCGATCGACGGCGTCGACGCGGAGCAGTGGTCGGCCCTGGCCGAGGTGGTGGCCTCGGTGGCCCCCGGGCTCCGGCTCGAACCGGTGCCGGTGCTCGGGCCGCCCATCGCCTACTCGCTCCGCGGCGCGGTGTGGGCCGAGGCGGCCGTGCTGTCTGCGGGGGTCGGGGCGCTCGGCGCCTACGGCCCGGGTGGCCACCGTGATGTTCCCCTCGTGGTGGTCGCGCCCGACGGTGGGCGAGCCGTGGCCCGGTGCCGCCCCGACAACTCGATCGAGGTGACAGTGGGCGCGGGTGAGGTGCTGGACCCGGTGGTCCTTCGTTCGTACTGCATCGGTGCCGTCCATCAGGCCCTCGGCTGGGTGCGGTCCGAAGGCGTGGCCGTCGACGCCTCCGGTGTGGTGCAGGACCTGACCATGCGGTCCTTCGGCGTCCTGCAGGCGCGGGCCATGCCGGCGGTCGACGTGCACTTCGACCCGGCGTCGGACGGCCCGGCGGTGAACGGCTCCGATGCGGTGTTCGCCGCGGTGGCCGCGGCCCGGTGGGTGGCCGACGGCCTGGTGGGGTCGTGGCCGGTGGACCGGAGCGGTGCCGGCCGGCGCTGAGTCCGGCCCGATGGGCCGCGGGGAGGGTTCGGTAGGCTGACCGTCCGTCTGATCCCCATCCCCCCGAGGTGCATCCCATGAGTACACCGATCGGCCCCTACACCCCCATCGTCGCCGCCGGACCGTGGCTGATCACGTCCGGCCAGCTGGGCCTGGCCACCACCACCACCGACGGTCCGGCCGCCTTGGTGGAGGGCGGGGCACCCGAGCAGCTCACCCAGGCCCTGGCCAACGCCGAGCGTCTCTTGGCCGAACACGGGGCCGGGACGGCCGACGTGGTCAAGACGCTGGTGTTCGTCACCGATATGGGCAGCTACGCCGCAGTCAACGAGGCCTATGGGGCCTTCTTCGGGGAGCACCGTCCGGCCCGTTCGGTGGTCGGGGTGGCCGCTCTTCCCCTGGGGGCCGCCGTCGAGGTCGAGGTGTGGGCCTACCGACCCGGATGACGGGGCCCGGTCCGGCTACGGCGTCCAGTTGGTCTGGCCGAACCGATAGCCCACCGACCGGACGGTCTGGATCAGGTGGGCGTGCTCCTCGCCCAGCTTGGCCCGGAGGCGCCGGATGTGGACGTCTACGGTGCGGGCCCCTCCGTAGTACTCGTACCCCCACACCCGGCTGAGCAGGGTCTCGCGGGTGAACACCTTGCCGGGCCGGGCGGCCAGGAAGCGCAGCAGCTCGTACTCCATGTAGGTCAGATCCAGGACCTTGCCGGCCACGGCGGCCTGGTAGGTCTCGAGATTGAGGACCAGTGGGCCGTGTTCGAGCAGGTCGGGCCGGAGGCCGCGGCCGGTCCGCCAGAACAGGTGGGCCAGTCGGGCACTCAGCTCATCGGGGTTGACGGGCTCGAGGCAGAGGTCGTCGAAGAGGTCCTCCCGCAGCTCCAACTCGCCGAGCTGGTCCAAAGGGACCACCACCATGACCGGGGCCAGGGGCACCTCCCGCTTCCGGAGGTGCCGGCAGAGCAGGAAGGCCGCGACCGGATCCTCGCTACTGCAGATGACCGCGCCCGACCACCCGTCCTCGGGCTCGTCGATCTCGGCGGCCTCGGGCTTGTCGATGCCCTTCCAGGGATAACCCGACCGGTCGAGCACCCCGATCACCGAGGCCGGCGGGACGGCGGGGAAGCACAGCAACGGTTCCATGGCGGTCTTCCCCCTTTCCTTTCGGGATGCCGACTGTCGGGTGGGCCGGTTACAGCAGTGGAAAGTAGCGGTCCAACTCGAACTGGGTCACGTGGGACTTGTACTCGGCCCACTCCCTCCGCTTGTTGCGGATGAACCACTCGAAGACATGCTCGCCGAGGGTGGAGGCGAGGAGCTCGGAGGTCTCCATCAGACCCAGGGCCTCGTACAGGCTGCCGGGGAGGTGGAGGATGCCCTTGTTGGCCAGCTCCTCGGGACTGAGGGCGAAGAGGTTGGCGTCGGCCTCGGGGGGCAGGCCGTAGCCCTTCTCGATCCCCTCCAGGCCGGCGGCGAGGATGACGGCGAAGGCCAGGTAGGGGTTGCAGGCGCTGTCGGGAGAGCGGTACTCCACGCGGGTGGAGTCGAACTTTCCCGGCTTGACCACCGGCACCCGCACCAGGGCCGAGCGGTTGTTGCGGGCCCACGACACGTGGATGGGCGCCTCGTAGCCGGAGACCAAACGCTTGTAGGAGTTCACCCACTGGTTGGTCACCGCGGTGATTTCGGGAGCGTGCCGGAGCAGGCCGGCGATGAACCCCTCGGCCACCTCGGACAGCCCACCGGGCCGCTCCAGATCCACGAAGGCGTTGGTGTCCCCGCGGAAGAGGGACATGTGGGTGTGCATGCCCGATCCCTGCACGCCGGCCAGGGGCTTGGGCATGAAGCTGGCGAACACGCCCTGTTGGCGGGCCATCTCTTTGACCACCAGTCGCACGGTCATCACCGTGTCGGCCATGGTCAGGGCATCGGTGTAGCGGAGGTCGATCTCGTGCTGACTGGGCGAGTCCTCGTGTTGGGCGTGCTCGACGGGAATGCCCATCTCCTCGAGGGTCAGCACGGTGCGCTGGCGGATGTCGCTGGCCCGGTCGGCCACCGTCAACTCGAAGTACGAGCCGGAGTCGAGGGTCACCGGCGGCTTCGATGGGTCCCCGTCGGCGAAGTAGAAGAACTCGATCTCCGGTGCGGCATAGAAGGTGAACCCGAGGTCGTGGGCCCGGTCGAGGGCCCGGCGCAGAACATGCCGCGGATCGCCCTGGAAGGGTGACCCGTCGAGGTCGACGACGTCGCAGAAGACCCGGGCCACCTGGACCTCGGGGGCGTCACCGTTGAACCCGGACTGGCCGTGCCCGTGCCAGGGGAGCAGCTGGAACGTATTGGCGTCCGGCCGGGCCAGGACGTCGCTCTCCTGCACCCGGCTGAAGCCGTCGATGGCCGAACCGTCGAAGGTCATCCCCTCATCGAGGGCGTTCTCGAGCTCGGCCGGGGTGATGGAGAAGGTCTTGGGGGTGCCCAGTACGTCGGTGAACCACAGCTGGACGAACCGTATGCCGCGCTCCTCGACTGTCCGGAGGACGTACTCCTCTTGACTCCTCATGGGGTCAGGCACCTCCGAGGCAATCGGGGTCGAGAGGTGGGGGTCGGGGCTGATGGTGTCATTGTCGCAGGCCGGAAGGGGGTCGGTGGATCGGGAGGCGTTGCGGGTGGACAGAGCCGGGTCGTGGGCGACCTGGCTCTGTCCACCGAAGCCGAAGCCGAAGCCGACTTGGGGCGGCGGGGCCTGCCAGGGGGGGAAGGCAGCCCGCGGTCCCGGTCGCCGGTCAGCCTCCCGCCGCGTCTGTGCAGACGGTCTCGGTGATGATGGCGGTGACCTGGTAGGGGTCCATGTTGGCGTTGGGTCGCCGGTCCTCCAGCCATCCCTTCTTGGCTTTGGCCACGGCCCACGGAATGCGGATGGAGGCACCACGGTCCGAGGTCCCGTAGCTGAACTTGGTGAAGTGGGCGGTCTCGTGGGCCCCGGTGAGGCGGCTCTCGATACCCACGCCGTAGACGGCGATGTGCTCGTCGACCCGCTTCCCGATGGCCTCGCAGCCGGCGATGATGGCGTCCCAGCCCCCCTCGTCGCGCATGGCTTTGGTGGAGAAGTTGGTGTGGGCGCCTGCGCCGTTCCAATCGCCCAGGATGGGCTTGGGTTCGAGGGTGGCATACACCCCGAAATCCTCGGCGACCCGGAAGAGGAGCCAGCGGGCCACCCACAGGTGATCGGAGACTTCGAGCGGTGAGAGCACGCCCACCTGAAACTCCCACTGGCCCATCATCACCTCGGCGTTGGTGCCCTCGATGCCGATGCCGGCATCGATGCACGCCGCCGTGTGGAGCTCGACGATCTCGCGTCCGGGCATCTTGTCGCCGCCCACGCCGCAGTAGTAGGGACCCTGGGGGGCCGGGTAGCCGACGGCGGGCCAGCCCAGGGGCCGGCCGTCCTTGAAGAAGGTGTACTCCTGTTCGATGCCGAACATCGGCTCCTGGTCACCGAACTTCTCCACCACCGCCCGTAGCCGGGCCCGGGTGTTGGTCGGGTGGGGGGTGAAATCGGTCAGCTCGACCTCGCACATGACCAGCTTGTCGTCCGGCCCACGCAGGGGATCGGGAACCACGAAGACCGGTCGGAGGACGCAGTCGGAGTCGTGGCCCAGGGCCTGGTTGGTGCTGGATCCGTCGAACCCCCAGATCCCCGGATCCTTGCCGTCGGCGACGACCTTGGTCTTGCTGCGGAGGAGGGGCGAGGGCTCGGTCCCGTCGATCCAGATGTACTCGGCTTGATAGGGCACGTCTACTCCTGACTGCTCAACTGCGACGGCTCATTTCGTCCTACCGGCCTGCGGTAGCGCAGACCACTTCCTACCCTCTCTTCCGGCCTCCTGCCTCACCGAGGCCGGGAAGGAGGCCGCAAGGCGGTGCTCCGCCGACGCCGTGCCATCCCCGTCCCGTGCACCCCCACCGGAGGTCTGCGCCTCGCCGAGGCAACAGAATCGGGGCCACGAGCAGGTGGTTCTTGGAAAGGACCCGATCACTATCGCAGCGGGCCGTTTCAGCGCCGTTACCCAATTGTGAACGGAAGATGAACACGTCGGCAGTCCGGAGGCCGGACCGGGTCGGTTCCCGTCGGACCGGGGAAAAGACCAGGCAGCAGCCCCGATAGGCTGGAGCGATGGGTCGAGTGCGCGTGGCCGCCTGCCAGATCAACACCGTGGTCGGCGACCTCGACGGGAACGCCGAGCGGGTGCTGACCGCACTGGCCCGGGCGGAGTCGAACGGCGCGGATCTGGCCGTGTTCCCCGAACTCACCGTGACCGGCTATCCGCCCGAGGACCTGCTGAGCCGACCGGCGTTCGTGTCCGACAACCTGGCCGTCTTCGCCCGGATCGCCGCAGCCAGCGGAGCCTGCGCCGCCGTCATCGGCTACGTCGACATCGACGCCGACGGCCACCTGGTGAACGCCGCCGCTCTCTGCGCGAACGGAACGGTGCGGGGCCGCTACTTCAAGCGGCTGCTGCCCAACTACGGGGTGTTCGACGAACAGCGCTGGTTCTCGCCGGGGCGGGGGGACGCCGACCGGTTCGTGGTGGCCGGGGTACCGGTCGGGATGTCCATCTGCGAGGACATGTGGTTCGCCGGCGGCCCCATGGCCGACCAGGCCGCGGCCGGCGCGGGGCTGCTGGTCAACCTCAACGCGTCGCCTTACTCGCAGGGACGGCGTGAGCAGCGCTTGGCGGTGCTGGCCGAGCGGGTGGCCGAGACCGGCTGCGCCATCGTCTACGTCAACCAGGTCGGTGGCCAGGACGAGCTGGTCTTCGACGGGGCATCCCTGGTGATGGGGGCCGACGGGTCGGTGGTGGGGTCGGCCGCGCAGTTCGCCGAGGAGGTGCTGGTGGTGGACGTGGACGTGGAGACGCTCCCGGAGGCCGGTCCTGCCGGCGCCATCGTGGTCAGCTCGGCCAGCCGATCCGGCGAGGCCGACCGTGCGGTCGGTGGGCAGGGGCCGGTCCTCGACCCCGAGGCCGAGGTGTACCAGGCCCTGGTGCTCGGAACACGCGACTACGTGGCCAAGAACGGGTTTGCCGACGCGGTCATCGGGCTCTCCGGTGGCATCGATTCGTCGCTGGTGGCGGCGGTGGCCGTCGATGCCCTCGGCCCCGACCACGTCCACGGGGTGACCATGCCCTCGCGGTACTCGAGCGACGGGTCGGTGGGCGATGCGGTGACGCTGGCCGACAACCTGGGCATCGACATCGCCACCGTGGCCATCGAACCGGCCCACCAGGCCTTCGCCGACTCGTTGCACCCCCTGCTCGACGGTGTGCCCACCGGACTGACGGACGAGAACCTGCAGTCTCGGATCCGGGGTGTTCTGCTCATGGCCCTCTCCAACGCACGGGGATGGATCGTGCTCACCACCGGCAACAAGAGCGAGATGGCCACCGGCTACTCGACCCTCTACGGTGACTCGGCCGGCGGGTTCGCCGTCATCAAGGACGTACCCAAGCTGCTGGTCTACGACCTGTGCCGCTACCGCAACCGCCTGGCCGACTTCGACCTCATCCCCGAGCCCGTGCTGACCAAGGCTCCATCGGCCGAGCTCCGACCGGACCAGCGGGACGACGAATCGCTGCCCCCGTACTCGGTACTCGACCCGGTGGTGGCCGGCTACGTGGAGGGGGACCACTCCGCCGAGGACCTGGTGGCCGCCGGATTCGACGCCGCCGCCGTGGAGCGAGTCGTCGGACTGGTGGACCGGGCCGAGTACAAGCGACGCCAGATGCCCCCGGGTGTCCGGATCTCGGGCAAGGCTTTCGGTAAGGATCGTCGGATGCCCATCACCAACCACTACCGGTCCACGGTGGCACCGGCCACCACCGGGCGATCGGCCCCGGCGTCGGAGCCGGAGAGGACGGGCTCCGTCGCGGCGGCGACCGGCGGTCCGAGCGGGGAGGCCGCGGCGGTTGTCTGACCTCTCGATCCCTTCCGACGGTGCGCCGGCACCGGGTGGAGCGGCCCTCGCCGATCCCCCACCCGTGTCCCCTCTCACCCTCGACGCCAATGCGGCGCTGGTCGGGGAGTACCGGTGGATCGAGCACGCCCTCTACCGGCTGCTCGGGGAGTGGGTGAGCGACATGCCCATCGCCGCCGTCCAGGTCCACCTGGACGCCCAGAGCATGCGTCACGCCTGGCACGCCGAGCTGTGGGCCGAGCGTCTTCCCGTTCTGGCCGGGGCCGACCCAGACGGATGGACCGCCCCCTCGGCACCGGCCACGGCACTCTTCGCCGCCCTGTCGGGGTCGCCGCCGCCTGTCGACGGACCGGGTTCGACGTGGTCGCCGGCCGGGGAGGACGTCTTCGGGCACCCCGGGGCCCTGCCCCGCCTGGCCGCCCTCTACCGGGTGGTGCTGCCCCGGCTGGTTACCAGCTACGAGCGGCACCTCCGGGTGGTGACCCCGATGACGGACGCGCCCGTGGCCCGGGCCCTCCGCTTGACTCTCAACGACGAGATCGACGACTGGCACGCCGGGGAGCGGATGGTGGAACGCCTGGTCAGCCGGCCTCACGACGTGGCCGCGGTCTACGAGTTCCTCCAGCGCCTCGAATCGGTGGTGGTGGGGGCCGGAGCGACCTCGGGTCTGGTGGCGGTTCCGGGGCCCGTACCAGGGGACTGACCTCGTCGGGAGGGTCCGTTGCCGCCGGATACGACCGGAATACGACTGAAGGGCTTGACGCGTCCGGTAAACTTCGAAGGCAGCAATCGTTGCGCCCGAAAGCGCCAGACCCGATGCCTGACCACCGGTTGCGACCGAGGGGCACCCTGAGGGTTGGCCGTCCCCCACCCAGGTGGGGAAAACGAAGGACCCGGTGAAGTTGGCTAAGGAGCGCCTCGAACGAGACGACGAAGATCTGGTTCGGTTGTATCTGACCGACATCGGCCAGTATCCGTTGTTGACCAAGGACGACGAAGTCCGACTGGCCCAGGCCATCGAAGCCGGCCGGGAGGCGGACGCCCAGCTGGCGTCGACCCCCAAGGGGCTGACCCCGGCGAAGAAGCGGGAGCTGCGCCGGACCACCCTCCAGGGAGAGAGTGCGCAGCAGACCTTCGTCCAGTCCAACCTGCGACTGGTGGTGTCCATCGCCAAGAAGTACCAGGCTTCGGGCCTGCCCTTGCTGGACCTCATCCAGGAGGGCAATCTCGGCCTCATGCACGCCGTCGAGAAGTTCGACTGGCGCAAGGGCTTCAAGTTCTCCACGTACGCCACCTGGTGGATCCGCCAGGCCATCACCCGGGGCATCGCCAATACCGGGCGCACCATACGTCTCCCGGTGCATGCCGGCGACACCCTGGCCCGGGTGCAGAAGGCCCAGGCCCGTCTGGAGCTCAAGTACGGCCGGCCGGCCACCCTGGCCGAGCTGGGTGCCGAGGTCGAGATGCCCGAGGACAAGTTGGTGGAGGCCCTACGGTTCCGGGCCGAGCCGCTGTCCCTGTCCGAGCCCCTGCGGGAGGACGGCGACGCCGAATTGGGCGATGTGGTGGAGGACCGCTCGGCGGAATCACCCTTCGAGGTGGCCGCCGTCTCCCTCCTGCCCGAGGAGATCGGACGGCTGCTCTCGCCCCTCGACGAGCGGGAGCGGGAGATCCTGCGCCTGCGCTTCGGACTCGACCGTGGCGAGCCGAGGACGCTCGAGGAGGTCGGTGAGCACTTCAACCTGACCCGAGAGCGGATCCGGCAGATCGAGGCCCGGGCCATGTCCAAGCTGCGCCACCCCTCGTCGGACACCGGGGCACGGGACCTCCTGACCGTCTGACCTCCGGTCCGGTTGGGTTCGGGCCCCCTTCGTCAGCGGCACCAATCTCGTTCACCCGGGAGCGCTAGCCCTCGGGAAGCGATACCATCTCCTTCCATGAAGAAGCTCCTGATCCTCGCCATCGTCGTTGCCCTGGGTGTCGTGGCCGCCAAGCGGCTCCGTCCTTCCTGAGCAACCCCTAGTTCGGCGCTCCGGCGCCGTGTCCGTATCTTCGGCCGGTCTGGATGCCAGGCCGGCCGAGGCGCGCCAGCGTCCGGAGCATGATGGCCCCGGGTCGGACCCGGTGGACCGACCGACCGGACGTTTCAGCCTTGGCTACGACGGGCCAGTCGCCAGGCCACCAGGGCGCCGACCGAGGCCGCCGCGGTGATCCCCGCGAAGGTGGCCGTCATGGGCAGACTGGGCACGCTCATCCGGTCGCGCAGCCGGACCGGCTTGGTGAACTGCATGACCTCCCAATCCCGCTCCTTGGCCACTTTGGCCAGCAGCCGGTCGGGATTCACGGCCACCGGGTGGCCCACCACCTCCAGCATGGGGAGGTCGGTGTAGGAGTCCGAGTAGGCCGAGGACTCCGACAGGTCGAGCCCTTCGGCTTCGGCCAGCTCCTCGATGGCCTCCGCCTTGAAGGGGCCGTAGGCGTAGAACTCCATCTCTCCGGTGTAGCGACCGTCCTCGTCCACGAACGGCCGGCTGGCGATGGCCCCGTCCACACCGAGGTGAGCGGCCAGCGGTTCGACGATCACGTCGGGCGAGGCCGACACCAGATAGACCCGGTGGCCGGCGGCCCGGTGGGCCTCGATGAGGTCGAGGGCCTCGGCGTAGATGATGGGCTCGACTGTCTCCTCCAGGGCCTCGCGGACGATCTCGGCGATCTGGTCCCGGTCCCACCCCTTGGTCAGCGTGAGGGTCGACTCGCGCACCCGGGCCAGCTTCTCCTCACTGGCCCCCAGGTGGACGTAGATCAGCTGGGAGACCAGGGCCCGGGCCACCAGGCGCCGGCTGATCAGTCCTCCGCGGTAGAGGGGCCGGCCGAAGGCGGGCAGGGACGCCTTGGCGATCACCGTCTTGTCCAGATCGAAGAAGGCCGCCCTCATCGGCTCAGTGCCCCACCAGCAGCTGCTGCACCGCATCCTCGGCGTCGGCGGTGACCAGCACCAGCACCTCGTCACCGATGGCCAGGCGGGTGTCGCCGCGGGGGACGATGAGGTGGTCGTCGCGCACCACGGCCACCACCGTGGCCTCCCGCGGCACCCCGAGGTCCACCAGCGAGACCCCGTTGGCCGGCGAGTCGTCGGCCAGGGTCACCTCCACCAGGTGGGCGTTGCCGCCCTCGAACCGCAGGAGGCGGACCAGGCTGCCCACGGAGACCGCCTCCTCCACCAGGGCGGTCAGCAGCTGGGGCGTGGACACCGACACGTCGACGCCCCAGCTCTCGGTGAACAGCCACTGGTTCTTCGGGTGATTGACCCGGGCCACCACCCGGGGCACGGCGAACTCCTGCTTGGCCAGGAGGGACACCACCAGGTTGTCCTCGTCGTCGCCGGTGGCCGCCACCACCACGTCGACGGTGGCCAGCCCGGCGGCGTCAAGGGCCGAGACCTCGCAGGCGTCGGCCACCACCCAGGTGATGCCGAGGTCCCCCCGGATCCGGGCCACCAGCTCGGGATCCTGCTCGATGACCAGTACCTCGTGTCCTCCGGCGTGGAGGTCGGAGGCGATGGCCGTCCCCACGCTGCCGGCTCCGGCGATGGCCACCTTCATGTCGGCCTCCCGCCGGCCGCCGCCGAGGGGACGGTGGAGGCGGCCAACCGGGCGTTGAGCCGCTCGAGGGCACTGTCGGTGACCATCAGGTGGATGACGTCGCCGTCCTGGCCCACCAGGTCCCCGAAGTCCAGCCGGACCACGCCGGACCGGGTCACCGCCACCGCCGTCACCTCGCCGGGGACGGTGAGGTCGGCCAGGCGTTTGCCGGCCCACCGCTCGGGAAGCTCCCGCTCGACCAGCGAGAGGGTGCCGGTGGAGTCTGTCCACTCCGACTCGACCTCGTTGGGCACCAGCCGACGTCGCACCTGGTCGATGGTCCACGACACCGTGGCCACGGTGGGGATGCCCAGGCGCAGGTAGATCTGAGCCCGTCGGGGATCGTAGATGCGGGCCACCACGTTGGGGATCTCGTAGGTCTCCCGGGCGATCCGGGCGGTCAGGATGTTGGAGTTGTCCCCGCTGGTCACGGCGGCCAGGGAGTGGGCCTCGCCGGCCCCGGCCCGGTCCAGGTCGTCGCGGTCGAAGCCGGAACCCACCACGGTGGTGCCGGCCCAGTCCGGGGGCAGGCGACGGAAGGCCTTGGCGTTACGGTCGATGATGGCGACCGAATGGCCCTGTTCGATCAGCCCCATGCCCAAGCCCGATCCAACCCGACCACATCCCACGATGACGATATGCACCTGGACCATGCAACACGCATCGTGGGGAGATGACAACTCACTCCTACGGGATCGGCCGGACGCCCCGGTCCACCCGTGGCCCGAATCCGGAATGGGGAGAGGGCCGACGCCCATGATTTACTGAGGGGGTGGAGCCATCGGTGACCGGAGGTGTGGATCCGGTCCCGCCGACACCGGAAGGCACCGGGGAGCCCGCCCCGACCTCCCCCGGGGCCCGGATGAGGCCGACGGCCGCCCCCCAGGCCAGCGTGAATCTCCCCGAGACCCTCCGCTACCGCCTGAAGAACAGGCTCCTCGGGCCCCCGCTGGTCAACGAGCAACTGAGCGGCGAACGGCTGGGGCGGCCATCGGCCCTCGGGGTGCTCGCCCCGGACTGCATCTCGTCCTCCGCCTACGGAACCGAAGAGATGCTGACGGTCCTGATCCCGTTCTTCGGTCTGGTCGGATTCGTGTTGGTCGTGCCCATCACCATGGCCATTCTCGGCGTGCTGTTCTTCGTCACCCTCTCCTACCTAGATGTGATCGGCTTCTATACGAAGGCGGGTGGCGCCTACGTGGTGGCCCGGGAGAACTTCGGCCCGAAAGTGGCCCAGGTGGCGGCGGTCGCCCTCCTCATCGATTACACGGTCACCGTGGCCGTGCAGACCGCCGCGGGCACCGCCGCCCTCACCAGCGCCTTCCCCTCGCTGCTGCCGGGGACCGTACCCATCACCATCGGCGTGATCCTGCTCCTCCTCTACGGCAATCTCCGGGGCATCCGGGAGGCTGGGAAGTTCTTCGCCTTCCCCACCTACTTCTTCATCTTCAGCCTGGGTCTCGTGGTGGTCGTCGGGTACATCCAGAAGGCCATGGGCAACCTCGCGATGCACGCCATACCCGCCACGACGGCATCGAATCCACCCGTCCCGGTTGGCCAGCACGGCTCGGGGCTGCTCTACGGCGCCGCCTTCATCATTCTCCTGAAGTCGTTCGCCAACGGCGGGTCCTCGCTGACCGGCCTAGAGGCCATCTCCAACGGGGTGGGTGCCTTCCGCGAGCCGACGAGCAGGAACGCCCGCCAGACGTTGGTCATCATGAGCAGCGTCTTGGCCTTCCTGGTGCTCGGTGTGACGCTGATCGCCCACTGGACCCACGCGGTGCCGTACGTGAGCGGGTCGCCCACCGTCGTGTCCCAGGAGGTCCAGTACGTGCTGGGCACCGGGCCCATCGGCAAGATCCTCTTCTACGTGGTCCAGTTCGCAACCATGTTCATCCTCTACACCGGAGGGAACACCAGCTTCAACGGCTTCCCCTTCCTGGCCTCCTTCGTGGCCGAAGACGCCTACCTCCCTCGGCAGTTGACCAGGCGGGGCCACCGCCTGGCCTTCTCCAATGGGATCATCGTGCTGACGTGCGTGGCCCTGGCGCTGATCGTGGTCACCGGAGCCAAGCTCTCGGCCCTGGTGGCCCTCTACGCCATCGGCGTCTTCACCGGCTTTACCATGGCCGGGGCCGGCATGGTGAAGCACCATCTCGACGGCAGAGGAAGCCACTGGCGCCGCGGCGTGGTGATCAACTCCGTCTCGGCCTTCCTCGCCGCCGTGATCGTGCTGATCTTCGCTA
>Ga0207933_1001663_pt1 | contig 16102 bp, 11 predicted proteins | sample NGESurdeep092012_4_FD_184488 | JGI IMG/M metagenome (GOLD analysis project Ga0207933, IMG submission 184488) | Arctic peat soil microbial communities from Barrow, Alaska - NGEE Surface sample F53-3 deep-092012 (SPAdes) | ecosystem: Environmental > Terrestrial > Soil > Wetlands > Peat ...
ACCTCCATTATACCTGTACTTATTTTCTGTATAATTGAGCTTGAGCGCTTTATCGCAAATGCCTGCCATTGCCAATCCAAACGGGTAGTAGTGGTTCTCTTCAAGCATAGGCCCCTGCTTGTGTTGTACCGAAAGATTGTCAAAGAACATCCCGATACGCTTCACTATCGGGACAAGCTATCCCGGTTTTGCGTCTCATTGCTCACCCAAATATACAAATATCCGCTTCGTGTAAGTACAAGTGGCGAGTTTTTAAGCGTAAAAAAAAACGGGCAACCATTATAGCTGCCCGAAATAACTTGTTTTGATTTTAAAAAACTCAATAATTCATTATGTTTTCAACTTGAAATTTATGAAACAACATTTCTGATACATTTCCCTGAACCAGTCGAAGTGCAGCAAACCAACAAATAATCAGGATTTTATTCTTTCTTTTAAAATTAAAACTTACAATTTATTAAAACAACATTTCTGATACATTACCTTACCAAATTACAAGTCTGCAGGATGGAAAGCGGAAACCACCGAACTCTAATTTTTTTAATTTCATTTGTTCATCGCCTTATGAATATTTTTATCCTCTTTAAAATTGATTGAAGTGTCCGCAACATTAAATTGTAAATTTTCTGAAAACAGTATCACTTTGTGAAAATAAAACTGAAAAATATTTGGAGTTTGACGGATCTTGAAAAGAGAATTGGAAACTTTCAAACTTTGTTAGTTCATTACCTTTTCTGAATGGAGAACATCCAGTAAACAAATATAATTGAAATACCATAAAAATAACTAGAGGACTGGGGTTTTTTATAATGAATTTATTTTCATTAAAATTACTTTGACCCGTCAGATAAATTTTTAGGGTGTTCCTTATAAAGTTCACAGTAATAAACAGTTTAGAAAGGGTGTTAATATTTTTATTGAAATATCTTCCAGAAATTTTGCATTTTAAACCAAATATTTCCATTTTCCTTTTTGTTTAGGTTTTTTGAATTCTGTTTAAAACCCAAATTCAGTTAATTGTAATGGATAAGGCTTATGGATTTATTGCTGTCAATAACCTGGTTGTCATTGCCATCGTAAGTATATTTATAGTAAACGAACAAATAAATCTGATTTCTATTTTTTTAGTACAATATAACATTAAAGCATACACGAAAAGGATACTTACAGCAAATCCCGCCTGTAATTTGACTTAATCGTCAAAATAGGGACACCTAAATTATCAACAAATTTTATAATGCCATTTTCTATTAATATACCCAATACCCGAGGGCTTTTAAATTTACTTCCCTCACTATAATACAGTGCTATTTCTGGTAAACAAGATTTTCCATATTTAAGTGAACCAAGTTGCACAATTTCAACTTCCTTACACTGAAAAATTTCCTTTAATGTCATAAGGAGATTATATCTGTTGAACACTTTATTATTATAATCCTTGGTTTCTGTAAAAGAGGCAATGATATAATTTTTATAGTTTTTAAAAATTATATCTTTTATAAATTCTCCCAATACATCACTTGAGTAAGTGTTTGACACTTTTTTAAAAATAATCAAATTATTGTGATATTGTAGCCTTAGTAAATCCTTTATTAGGTAAATTTTAAAGACATTCTTTCCTTTATAAATAATGATTGAATCAGGATTAGACTGGATTACGTTGTATGTGAATATTTTCTGTTCAATTCTAAAAGTTATTTTTAATTGATTTTTGTTTTCAAACGACAAGTATAAAGACATGAATTTATCATTGTCAAAATATTTAATATCACAAGGATATTCTTTATTAGAGTCATAATAATCAGTAATATTAATATTTATCCATGATCCTGTGATGATATTCCTATTGTGATCCTGACTTTGGGCAGATGTATAAATAGTGGTAATTATAAAATATAAAATAATTTTTTTCATATTGGTTTTAATTTATTTAATTGGCCAAAACCAAATCGTTTGTGAATACCAAGCTGGCGCAAGTTTCCAGACGGTCGTGAGACCAGTGCCAGACCGGGTTGAAGAATTTTGGTTTTGAAATCATAAAATAAAGTTGCAAGAATTTTCAATACAATTTCATTTTTCCCGGCAAATTTTATCTATTCTTTTTATCCCCCAAACGCTTGCTGATTGAGATTAGACAGGTTATCAAGGGTTCACTAATTAGATTTTAGGCTTTGCTTCAATTAAAAATAATATAAGGGCAAACAGATTAAAATTCAGAATTAGTGATAATTGACTTATATTCAGCAATAGATTTATCCTTCTTAATAAATTTCCAGGATTCGGTTTTACGATAATCTTTTAAAGATATTTTCTTCCCCTTTTTTATTATTATTCTATCTAAATCGAATTTAACTTCCGATTCGAAAGGGCCACCAAAACCCTCCATTCCATGAAAGGTGGAAAAAATATTTTTAGTTTCTCTTGGCAAAAAAGTAAATGTTGTATCCTGTGAAAATGTTTTGATAAAAACAGTAATTGTTGTATCTGTATTATTTGTTAAAATATAATTGTAAGAGTAACCCTGTTCACAGGAACTAAATGTAATTAGCACAAGCACAAAAACAATGAATTTAAAATAATAGGCTTTCATAATAGTCACAACAAGTTTAATTATTTAATAAGGCAGTGGTCATATGTGGGATAATATTTTTCATCGTGTATATAACTCTCTCCAAAAAATTGTTCAGCAAAAAAATTAGCTTGAATTTCGGTCCAAAAACAGGGATGATCGCTTGGATTTTCAGCGGCGTTCCATATACTTGGTAATGCTTCTAATAAATAAAATAAAGAATATTGAGTAAGTGTATTTACATTCTTACCTTCAATCATACCATATTTGGCAACTAGAAAATGTCCATATTCATGCTGTGTAACTTTAGTTAACTCTTTATCTTCATATGCAGAACTTATAAAGATACCAAGACCGGGTAAAGTTACAGCTGTTCCAAATTTAATTAGGCTTGTTTGATATATACTAATTCCTGGATATTTAGCTTGATCTGATATATTCTTAAACCAATCACTATTGTTTTCTGTTCCACCCAAACTAACAAAATCATTTAGTGCAAAAAACTGTGGTTGCAAATTCACATCGGATAATGTTTTTGTTGTTGGATCCGCAGGTGCCCCTTGTATTGGCATCAAGGCCCAATAACCTATATCGCCATCATTATTTATTCCTAATTTAAACCAATTACCGTTAGCATTATTCATTGCATTTTGCAGTCCACTAATCAACTGATGGGCAGCCTCTCCTGTGAATTCATATCCTCCATCAACTGCACTTGCACTTCTGCCATCTCCTTCACCTCCCCCACCTCCTGCCATAAATTCCTCCCCCCAGCCATCTCCATGCTCCATTGGGTTTGCCAATCCATTAATGTACTGTTGTTCTGCCGGATTATAGGTATTAGAATTTGGATTAGCTGCCTTCATCCCTCCGGGATCATCGAAAAGTGTGGGATCATTATAAGCAAATTGGTAAGGAGATAAACATGTTGTTTGATCACTCATGGCATCTATCCCTCCAAACCTTCCTATCTGCGGGTCGTACATCCTGGCATTGGCATCATATAATTCCAACCCGCTGCCATCGCTAAATTCCTTGTTTTGCAATTCTGTACCTCCATTATACCGGTACTTATTTTCTGGATAATTGAGCTTGAGCGCTTTGTCGCAAATGCCTGCCATTGCCAATCCAAAAGGGTAGTAGTGGTTCTCTTCAAGCATAGGCCCCTGCTTGTGTTGTACCGAAAGATTGTCAAAGAACATCCCGATACGCTTCACTATCGGGACAAGCTATCCCGGTTTTGCGTCTCATTGCTCACCCAAATATACAAATATCCGCTTCGTGTAAGTACAAGTGGCGAGTTTTTAAGCGTAAAAAAATGGGCAACCATTATAGCTGCCAAAATACCTGTTTTATTTTTTTAAAGACTGATATTTTTAATGTTTTCAACGGAAGATTTTATGAAACAACAGTTCTGATAATTTATCCATTTCTGGTACATTACCTTATTTCAAATAAGCACCTCTTCTTCAAAAAGAAACGGCAAAAAATAATATTTTTTATTGTCAATTTCCACAATATATCTTTCAGATTTGGTTTTGGGGAGAATAATTGTACCTAACCTTGTGCTAAAAAAGGGAATTTAGATAATAATCTGATTCTTCTTTATATAACGGTATTAGTGTTCTATCAAGCTTTAACAAAGTTTTATTGTAAATGACTAAGGAATAAAATTCTGTTTCGTCTATAATTTCATAGATTAATCTTGATTTAACTTTTATTGATATGAAAAAAAACTTAATACTAAAAATGATAACCCAAACTATACCAAAAAATAGACTTATTCCTCTATCAATTCTAAAAATTACAAAAGAGTTATTACTTAAGTAATTCACCAACGAATAGAGCATTGCAATAATTGCAAAACCTAAAGAAAACCAGTCTTGAATAAAATAAAGCTTTATTTTATTTCTGTACTTTTCGGATATTCGAATTTTATTCCCCATTTTCGTAATTATATTCCTTAACTGACTGATAGTCATCGAAAATTCCTATACCTGGCAAAACCGGCCTTCGGTAATTATTTAACCATCTATCTGTTGTATTTTGAAGTTCATAATCAGATTGTACGGAAATAAAAATAGAACCAATGTCATTCACTGTTCCTAATATGGATTGCATTTGTCCTGCATTGCCTGTGCCATGATCAATTATAGCTCCTACAATTGCTCCGCCATTTGTAGGTACCAAACCACTTTTCGATTTGCTTCCTGATTCAATCATGGTTACTAACTTACTGATGTTACCAGCAACCCGAAGGGCTCCATCTCCGGCAACAATTGCTCCCACACCCGTCTCGCTCGTTAAACCTCCAGCAGCAGTTTCAATAATTGCACCTACTAAAGCTAAAGAAGTTTTTGCATAATCACCCCAGGTCAAATTATCACCATCTGCATTGGAAGCTGACGATGCATTACTTTCCTGATTGTTATCACTTCCCATATTACTTTCCAAGAGTATTGCCTGAACCTTTGTATCCGTTCCATTTGTAGGGGGGGTATATGAAATAGTACCATAATAATTTTCTTTCCCGGTTGTAATAAAGTTTAAAATATCAATAATAGATCCTTCATTTATCCGACGTTGCAAAGCCAAAAGGAATTTTTGAGGATCAACTATATTTGCTTCATCCTGATTATCCTTAGGAGTTATCAAATTCCCGTTTTCATCAAAACCTCCACCACCGCCACCTCCTGCCATAAATTCCTCTCCCCAATCATCTTCATGCCCCATTGGGTTTGCCAATCCATTAATGTACTGTTGTTCTGCCGAATTATAGGTATTAGAATTTGGATTAGCTGCCTTCATCCCTCCGGGGTCATTGAAAAGAGTAGGATCATTATAAGCAAATTGGTAAGGAGATAAACATCTTGTTTGATCACTCATGGCATCTATCCCTCCAAACCTCCCTATTTGCGGATCATACATTCTCGCATTTGCATCATACAATTCTAATCCGCTGCCATCGCTAAATTCCTTGTTTTGCAGTTCGGTACCTCCATTATACCGGTACTTATTTTCTGGATAATTGAGCTTGAGCGCTTTGTCGCAAATGCCTGCCATTGCCAATCCAAACGGTTAATAACGAAATTAATGAAAACTCAATCCTGTGTAAACTTTCAAAGAACATTCAACTTTATAAAAGTAGCACAATTAAGCAAAAAATGGTATTTTGAGCCGCTATATTTTAAGGCAAATTTAATAATTTATCATAGGCGCACATTACCTGCTGATTTAAATAATTCTGCACCACAGCTACATATTTGTAAAATTCTTTACTTCCGGGTGAATGGCCCGAAATCGTTCTCACCATGTTTTCTTCGACACCCATTAATAACAAAGTAGTAATAGCAGTCCTGCGCATCGTGTGGGTAGTAATATGATCACAAAAACGAAAGCTATTCCCTTGTTTATTCTTTAGTTCTACAGGTTTCCCCTGCCGGTAGCGAATTTTTGGAAGATTGTATATCCAGCCGGCTGCTTCCATTAATTTTTTTACCTGCAGGTTCATATTGCTGTTTGCCAGGCGGGGCAATACGTACCGCCTTTTTTTGGATTGGTATTTATTAATGATATCCAATACATACTGTGGTAATGGAATTTTTACCTGGGTACCTGTTTTGGAAGTTCTTAAAATAATAAAAACACCATTTTGGGCATACTGCAAATCAGTTTTTTTTAACTTCATTAAATCCCCGTAACGCAGCCCTACCGTACATCCAAAAATAAAAATATCATTTATCTTTTCAAGTGTATTTGACAAACTATTTTTAAATGCGGGATCAGTAATGAGAAATTTAAGTTGTTGGGGCTCTAATACAATTGGTGTAAGTGTTTGTGAAGGAATTTTAAATTGATGATGAAAATTACCTACAAGCAGGTTTTGCTCTTTGATCAGATAATTAAAAAACGTGCGAAATATCTTTACAATAGAACGTACATACCCATCATAATAATTCCTTTGATAAAGCCATAAGGTAAAATTCCTGAAGAATCTTTTCCAGTATAATTTTTCACTTTGTAACATGCGGATGGAGGCTTTATTTAAAAGTTGAACCCGGATTGGATTATTCTGCAATTGATTAAACTGTTCTAATAATTTAAAGACGTATGTATATTGCTCCACTGACCCTTTACAAATCCGCTTTCCTGTTGGAGTTACCCGTCTTCCGGAAGCAGTATCGGATATAAATTTTTTAAATAAAGGAAGCAAAGGCAATCGGTTTTTTTCCTTGTAAGACATAACATTAATTTTTGAGTGATAAAAAAATAAGTAGTCTTAATCTATCGAAAAGACTGATAAAAAATGCGTTAACCATTTAGATTTTAACCTTAAAACAGGATATTATTTTTGGTCAGGACCAGGCGGCGACACTTCCCCAATAGATGACCCCAAAAAAGGAACACCCACGCAGATTAAAATGGACGAAGATTGTTACCTGGTAGCCGGCTGGTACAAACAAAGATGGGAGATAGAACTATTCCTCAAACTTATAAAGCAGCATCTCAACGTAAAGCATCTGGCATCAAGAGATCTGAACGGAATAAAAGTTATGATTTACAGGACAATTATCCTTACTATTTTAATTATTGCCTATAAATAAATAAAAGGATTTAAAATATCCAAATTAAAGTTTGAATTAGAAAATGAAATCACAAAAACAATAGTGATGCTTTGAGGAGGAAACCCCGACAAAGCTGCACATCTTTTTAATTCCAGGTAGAATAGGTTTCGAACACAAGTGGTCGGGAGACATGTGCCAGTCCGAATACGGCAACTGATCAATAGTAAACCTTTACCTATATTCAAAAAGCATAAAAAATATTGCCTATCTTCCTTCCAATAAAAAAGCCAATAATTGGCAATTCCCCTATTCTTTTATTAAAACAAAAAGTCCAACTGTCGAGTAATTCGTACTAATTGTCGAGTATTTTGTGCAAAGCGTCGAAAAGTTCTTTTTAATTCAATTTTTAAGAATAAACTTTGTTATGATAATTTTTTTTATACTTAAAAGACGAATCCATGATTTCAACTGGTTTAAACCGTGCTGGCACAAATCAGGCCGCGGCCATCCTTTCGGACACCGGAAAAAGTTTAAGATTTCGTCTTTTACTAAAAACAAAAATTCCCGAATATCAGTGAATTCTTCCCGGGTAGCAGTGATTTTCTGCCAGTTACCGGAAAAGTTTTTTAGTTTGAGTTATAAGAATAAATTTTGCCAGGATGATTTTCCTACCCTACGAAATCAATCTAAGATTTCATTTGTTTTAATTATTAAGACAAATCAAAAATTACAGTACTTAGCCACCGATGGTTACAGACTGGATTTAGTTATAGCGGCTGGCTTAGTGAGTAAAAATAATAGAATCGAATTACCATCTAAAAATTAAACTGTGAGAATTCGTATTTACCAAATACTACTTATTCTTTTTTTTGCACCCATGTTTTGCATAGGTCAAAATGCAAGCTCCCATGCCGAAAATAATGTTTACTCCAGCCAGGACTCAACTTCTCTTGTCAGCCGGGTTACTGATTTCCCCAATAAGTTTTTTAATAAAATTAATTCTAAAACAAGCACTTTAGAAAAAAGACTAAACAAGCAAACGGAAAAATATCTTCGCAAATTAGCCAAGCGGGAAGCTAAACTTAAAAGAGAATTGTACAAATCAGATTCAGCTAAAGCAAGTGTACTTTTCGCTAATAATCCCCAGCAGCAGTATTTGGCATTTGCACAAAAACTGGAAAATGACAGCGCTATTTCTGTACATTCCATGGGGCCTGAGTATCTTCCATTTGCAGATTCATTACACAGTACCCTTGCATTTCTCAATAAAAACCCCCAGCTTCTTTCTTCGGCTAACGGTTTAGATCAGGCAAATTCGGCATTGACGCAGCTTCGGCGTCTTGAAACAAAACTGCAAGACGCTGACCAGATCAAGGCATTCATTCAACAACGAAAGAGCCAGATAAAGCAATATCTTTCTCAATATACAAAGTTGCCATCAGGTGTAAGTAATATCTACAGTGATTATAACAAGCAGCTATATTATTACAGTACACAAGTAAAACAATATAGAGAAACCCTGAATGACCCTAACAAAATGATGACCACAGCACTCACTATCCTCAATAAATTGCCGGCATTCACCGCATTCATGAAGAAAAATTCTTTTCTTGCCGGACTCTTTAATGTGCCGGCCAATTATGCCGGAACTGACGCAGTCGAAGGGCTTCAAACGAGGGATCAGATACTTGCAATTATTCAAAGCAAGTTAACATCAGAAGGCTCTAATGCTTCATCTGCCATTCAGAACAGCTTGCAATCCGCTCAAAAGGACATAAACAACCTAAGGAATAAATTGAGCACCCTGGGGGCGGGTAGCGGAGATATAGATATGCCTGATTTCAAACCAGTACAGCAAAAAACAAAAACATTCTTCCAGCGGTTAGAATACGGCACTAACATGCAGACACAGCATGCTGCCTATTACTTTCCCACTACTACTGATATTGGTTTATCGGTAGGATACAAGATCAATGACAAAAATACCATCGGCATCGGTGCAAGTTATAAAGTTGGCTGGGGCAGCGATTTTCAGCATACCAAAGTTTCCACCCAGGGAATAGGACTCAGGAGTTTTGTGGATATACAGGCAAAGAAAAGCCTTTATATTAGTGGAGGGTTCGAGTATAATTATCAGCCGCTGGCAAGTGGCGTGGTCGGCACATTAAACAGTTGGCAGCAGAGCGGACTGATAGGGGTGAGCAAAATGGTTACAATGAAAACCAAAGTATTCAAAAAAACAAAGATTCAGTTTCTATGGGATTTCCTGAGTTATATGCAGATACCAAGGACCGAACCTTTCAAGTTTAGGGTAGGATACACTTTTTAAAATATTTGAAGTAAGTAATAATCATGATAAAGACAGTCAAAATATTTTCCATTGTTGCATTAATAATTTTAAAAATCACAAATGGCAATGCCCAGACATTATATCCTGATCCGGTGGTGAATGAAAGTTACGTATCATCTTCCCCTGAGGCTCAGGCAATGGAAAATTATGGAACTACCCCTACAACTCTTTATCTTGGGTTACCTGCAATAAATGTCCCTCTTTATCAGATAAGTTGTGGTTCGCTTAGCATGCCCATATCACTGAATTACGATTACAACGGCCTCTATCCTTTACAGGATGCAAGCTGGGTAGGATTGGGATGGAGTTTAAATGCAGGGGGTGTAATTACAAGGACTATAGAAGGTTATGCAGACAGTAGCCAGAACAGTGGTTACAATTATGGGCAGTACAATATCATCGATACTTTGTTTACCAGCTATAACTACAATAATTTCCTCCAGAATGCTTATAACAATAACCTTAGTTATGCCCACAAATCTTATGACATGGCTCCTGATATATTTGATTGCGAATTTTATAATGGTTCCGGGAAATTTTTCTGGTACAATGGCAAAGCTTATCAACTCTCATACGATAAACAAATAGGGATAAGTTGGCCTTCCAATAGCGGTAGTATTACTATAACTACTGCAGAAGGTACAACATATACATTTGGCGCAAAAGATACCACTACAATCAATGTTTATGGTGGTCCAATATATGCACCGCTAAGGTATTTTTCAGCATGGCACCTTTCTATGGTAGTCTCAGCAGATAAAAAAGATACAATTTCTCTTACCTATGTACCTTATAATTGGCAACAAAATTCTGTATCTTATCAAACTTCTTATACATTATCTACTGGAGTACAGGCTGATCTTGGTAATGATCCTAATAACTATTATGTTAATCCAGTTACTGTGTCTCAAGTATTGCAATCTATCAGATGTAGGAATACCCGGGTCAATTTTATACCGGAAAGTCGTGAAGATCTCAACACTAATTATCCTGGTCTGCAGGAAATTGATGTTATTGATAGCCTAAGCGGAAATATAGTTAAGAGAAATAAATTCTCCTATGAATATTTTGGGCCAGGAGGAGACATAACATTTGAACGATTGAAACTAAAAAGAGTAAACTCTATTAATACACAGCTCACAGGAGACTCTTTGACCTATACCTTCAAATACGCTTCTGAATATGCTAATTTTCCATCCAAAGCTACACAGGGTTTTGATTACTGGGGTTTCTATAATGGACAAGATACCAATGAGACTATTTTACCAGCCGCCTCAACCGGAAATTATTACCCAATACCCCCAGGATCAGCTACTATTGGAAGCAGTAACAGTATGCCATACTTCAATTATTGTAGCTATGGCGCATTAGACACCATAGTCTATCCTGCCGGAGGTTATAGCGTTTTCACATACGAACAGAATAGTAACGTAAATAATTCAGCGGGCCCTGGAATCTGTTTGCAAAGTATTACCAATTATAATAACAATTCTTCTATGCCTTCTTTGCAGAAAAAATATAGTTACCTTTTGGACAGCAGTACATTAAGCTCAGGTATCAATGGTTCGCCCCCTGTTTTGAGTGGAGTTCCATTTTCAGTTAACGATGGTACCAATACTTATAATTATACAAATTATAATGCCAGTTTCAGCAGCCAGGGATCTGGGGCGCTTAGCTCTCTTTTCTATTACCAGAAAGTTTCAGAAACTATGATATCTGGTAATGAAACTCATAGATCAGACCATTACTTCCAGATGTTTCCCGGAGCGTTCCTTGATGTAAGGCAAACAAAGGAGGTAGATTATATAAATAAAATCAACACCAATATATTTACTCCTGTTACAAAAACCATTACCTCTTACAATACAGTAAATGATACAAGCTTTTATTCTGTTTACCCATATATTTCCCAGGAAAACTATAACAAAAACCAGCATCCTCCCATTACTTATACTTATGCATATGGATTCGGATATAATTCGTGGTCAACTAACTGGACATTTCCATCTTTTCAGGAAACGGTACAATACGACCAGAACGGCGATAGCATTGTGAATACAGTCAATTTTAATTTTAACACTACCACGAGGAACCTGGCTTCAGCCCAACAAAGTAGTTCAGACGGTCAAACCATTACCCAAAAATTCAAATACCCGGAAGACTATACTACAAATCTTACCGGTAATATGATTACCAGCCGTGTCCTTAGTCCGATTATAGAGAAAGAATCCTGGCTAAAACAGGACAGTAATGATTCCCTTCTAATATCAGGTATTGTCACTATGTTTGACCAAACAATATTTAAGCCTACTTCGACTTATTCCATTGAGACAACAAGTCCAATAAGGAGCCTTAATAATGAGACAAAATCAGGTAGTTTATATAGTAGTATCCTTAGTGATTCCAGGTATATTTTAAAGGGTTCCATGCAGTATGATGCAAACAATAATTTAAGTGTTGCAGCAAAAGCAAATGATCTCAGCACAAGTTACCTGTGGGATTACAATCATTCTGAGCCCATAGCTGAGGTAAAGAATGCAGCACAGGCTGATATTGCCTATACCTCTTTTGAAGCAGATGGCAAAGGCAATTGGGCATTTACAGGCGCAGTAACTGCAGATGTAACGTCTCCCACCGGCAATAACTGTTATAATATCGGACAAGCAAGTGGTAGCATAACCAAGTCTGGTCTATCGGGTTCTTCTACCTATACTGTTTCTTATTGGATAAAGAATAGCAGCACACCGCTGACAATTGCGGGTACTGTATCAGGATACCCGATAAAAGGAAAGACTATAAACAACTGGACCTACTTCGAACACAAAATAACTGGACAGAGCTCGGTAAATGTGAGCGGGACCGGGACATTATATATTGATGAGTTGCGGTTGTATCCATACAATGCCCAAATGGTCACTTTTACTTATACTCCATTAATTGGTAAGTCGAGCGAGTGCGATGGGGATAACAGGATCTCCTATTACCAATACGATGGCTTTGGGAGATTGAAGGTGGTGCTGGATCAGGATCATAATATTATCAAGACTATTCACTACCATTCCATTGGAGAAACAGCCGAATAAATCATAAGGAATTTTGCATGAAATTTAAAACCCTTTATCATGCCATGAGCAAAACATTTAAAAGAAATATTCAGAAGACTTATCCCGGTTTTCGCTTGCTGCTTATGCTCCTGGCATTAACAATAGCGGTGAACGAGGTCAACGGACAGATGAAGCCACTCGTTGCCTGCTCTATAACCGGAAGCAGCAGTGTAACCTTAGGATCAACGGTAACCTACCACCTTACGCCATGCAGCGCCTCCAGTTGGTCAGTAACCTGTGGGACTATCCAAAGCTCAAGTTCTACAAGCGTTACCATTTATTTTAATGATGCCGGCTGCTCCAGTTCAACGATAACAGCCATTGGAAGTAGTGCTGCCCCCAAAACAGTTACGATAACCTGGCCTGCACTAACGGGAGGTACAATAAGCAACCCCTCCTTAACCTGTAATTATAATTCAAGCCCCCCACAGATTGATGCATCCAATGCCTCAGGAGGCGATTGTTTCACATACAGTTACCAATGGTATTCTTCAACTGATAATATTAATTTCACTTCAATATCCGGAAGTACCGGACAAAATTATCAGCCGGGGAATCTTACTATCACTTCTTATTTTAAACGCAAGGCTCTTTGTAGTGGTTCTAGTGCTTTCACAACCAATACCGCTACTGTCACGGTTTTCGCGCCATTAGTCGCCGGAAGTATTAGTCCATCTTCGCAAACAATTAATTTTAATACAACTCCTTCGGCATTGACCCTAAGTGGCGTATCCGGTGGAAACGGTGCGTATTCTTATCTTTGGCAAAGTTCGACTGACAATACAAATTGGACTGCGATTTCTGGTGCAACATCTGCTACCTATACACCCGGAAGCCTTATTTCAAATACCTATTTTAATGTAGCTGTTACCAGCAACGGCATCACTGCAAACAGTAGCTCAGCGCTTATAACGGTGAATTCTGAAGTTTTGCCCGGGGTTATAACTCCGGCCAGCTTAAATATTACTTCAGGTACTTCCCCAGGTTCCCTGGACTGCACACCTGCAAGTGGCGGAGGATGCAGCGGCAGTTATAGTTATCAATGGCAAAGCTCCACCGATGGCATCAACTATTCCAATATCTCCGGGGCTACCTCATTGAATTATACCCCAGGCACACTTACTTCAAACACATGGTACCGGAGAAAAGTGACTTGCGGAACTGATGTGGAGTATTCCAGTGTATGCCAGGTAACTATTGGGGGTAATTCTTCCAATTTCAATTATACAAGCGTTCGCACCCTGCTTAAAGCGGGTGTGATGGATACCATTACCGCAGACGGATTGACCAGTCCTTATGACGTAGCCCAAACTACCCAATATTACGATGGGCTTGGAAGACTGGTACAGACAGTTGATCAAAAATACAGCCCTTTGCAAAACGATTTGGTATCGCCGGTAGTGTATGATAATTTTGGGAGGCAAGCCATACAGTATATGCCCTATACAGCAACTACCAATGATGGCAACTACAAAACGACTGCCCTTGCCGACCAATATAATTTCAATGCAGCACAATTCCCGAATGAGCAATATTATTATGGACAGGTCACCTATGAGGCATCTCCATTGAACAGGCCGCTTACCAATGATGCTCCGGGCTTAAACTGGGTAGGCAGCAATAGGGGTATGTCTGCCCAATATCTTATCAACACTGCGAGTGATAGTGTACAGATATGGAAAATAAGTTCAGTACAACTCAGCCTGCCATCAACCAGCGGAGCATATCCGGCGGGGCAGTTATACAAAAATATCATTAGTGATGAGCAGGGCCACCAGGTAGTCATTTACAAAGACAAACTTGGCAAAACCATATTAAAAAAACAGCAGTTGACAGCCAACCCTTCTACTGGGCATGCAGGCTGGCTCTGCACTTACTATGTGTACGATACATTGCAGAACCTCCGTTTTGTGATACAACCACAAGCTGTAGCGATGATAGATGGAAGCTGGACTATAACCCAAAATATTGCCAATGAACTTTGCTTCAGGTATGAATATGATGGCAGGAGAAATATGGCCATTAAAAAAGTGCCTGGCGCAGGCCAGCAATGGATGGTATATGACGCACGGGGAAGGCTCGTGATGACACAAGACTCCGCATTGCGCAGCTTACAGAAATGGATGTTTATAAAATACGACGCCCAGAACCGCCCGGATTCTACAGGCCTCATTACTGACCCGTCTCATTATAATAACCTTGCTTATCACGATAGCCTTGCCTACTACAGCGTTTACTACCCCACAGTAAGCTCATTTACCAACGAAGTACTGACACAAACCTTTTATGATGATTACAGTTGGGTGGGTACCTATAGCGCACCTGTAGCCTCATCCATGGCGACCAACTACACAACCAACAGCAATTATTTTAACACAACCTATAATACGTCACCTACCTATGCTGTGGCTGTAACACCTTTTATCGTAACCCATGGCATGCCCACAGGCTCAAAGATAAAAGTGGTGGGTAGTGCAAGCCAGTACCTATATAAGGCAAATTTTTATGACGACCACGGCAGGGTGATCCAGAGCCAAAGCTCCAATTACACAGGAGCCATTGATACAGTTACCGTTCAATATAATTTTGATGGTGCGGTATTACGCACCTTGCTGAATCACCGGAAAAACGGCAACACCGCGCAAAGCCATATAGTGCTTACCAAGATGGATTACGATCACAGGCTCCGCCTGAGGCATATTTGGAAAAATATTGATGGCGCTGCATCAGACCAGCTAATTGATAGTCTGCAATACAATGAACTGGGACAACTGCGCGCAAAATATCTCGGTAACAATATTGACAGCATGGTGTATGATTACAATATCCGTGGCTGGCTTACAGGCATCAATAAAAATTACGTAGCCGGCACTGCTAACCACTATTTTGGGATGGAGCTTGGCTATGATAAATCTACCTCAGTTGCTAACGGCAATACCTACCTGAACCAGGTGTATAATGGAAATATTGAAGGCGTAACCTGGAAGAGTGCGGGCGCAGGCATCAACCGAAAATACGACTATACATACGATGATGCTAACCGCTTAAGCTCTGCAGCATATCTCCAAAACACTACGGGCAGTGGCTGGGACAAGAGTTACCTTGATTTCTCTGTGAGCGGCCTTAGCTATGATGCTAACGGCAATATACTGAGTATGACACAGAGAGGGTTTACAGTAGGTGGCTCGTCTGCCGTGGATTCATTGACGTATAACTACCTGAACTCAGATGGCAGCAACAAGCTGATGGGTGTAACAGATGCAGCGAATAACCCTACCAGTCTCTTAGGAGATCTGCATTATAACCCCGCTACCAAGCAAAGTACCGATTATAATTACGATGGTAATGGCAACCTTATACAAGATAATAATAAAGCCATCAGCAGCATTACCTACAACTTCCTTAACTTAGCGCAACTAATACACATGAGCGGAAAAGGAAATATTGCTTACACTTATGATGCTTCGGGCGCCAAACTATCGAAAGTAGTTACAGACAGTGTATCTAAACATTC
>Ga0207933_1001664_pt1 | contig 16101 bp, 13 predicted proteins | sample NGESurdeep092012_4_FD_184488 | JGI IMG/M metagenome (GOLD analysis project Ga0207933, IMG submission 184488) | Arctic peat soil microbial communities from Barrow, Alaska - NGEE Surface sample F53-3 deep-092012 (SPAdes) | ecosystem: Environmental > Terrestrial > Soil > Wetlands > Peat ...
TCCCGTTCCCGGCGCCTATGACCGCCCCACCAACGCCACATTCTCAGTCGACGGCAACAACGTCTACGTCCTCAACTGCGGTCCCGAGTGCGGCGGCAAGGCCTCCAGCGTCAGTGTGCTGCAGGAAGGCGCGCTGGTCATCGACAAGATCCCGGCGGTCGATCCACTCAGCCCCTCGGCTCCTTCCCCGGTTCTAAATCTCGGCGCTCCCAACCCCATCCCCATCCCCGGCGGAGCAACCGTCGCCTTGCCCAACGGAACCACACTCTATGTCGCCGGCCAGTCCCTCTACAGCCTCGGCGCGGACGGAACCCTGGGCTCAACGCCCCGGGCCGACGGCCTGTTCACCGGCTATCTGACAGCCATCAACCTCAGCACCTACGCGGCCTCCCAACCCATCTCCATCTCCGACGGCACTCACACCAAGCTGCTCTTCGCCGACGACAACACTCTCTGGGTCGGCTCACAGCAGTGCGCCAGCGGCGAGCGCGCGGCCACCGGCCAGAACTATAACTGCCTGACCGCCGTCAACCTGGGAACAGGCCCTGTCGGCACAGCACAGATCGTCCCCAACGTTACGCCGGGTGGATCGACGACCGTTCCCTATCCCAACACCAATCAGAACCTCTATTACTACGGCGACCTCACCGGCCTCTGTTGGGTGCAACAGTTCCACAAGGTCTTCACGGCCTACGGCGGCCAGATTCACGCCTTCTACACAGGCGGCAAGATCACCAACCCGGATGATCCGGCAACAGGCACAACGCCCCCTCTCGGCAAAGAGCTCGACAATACCAACCTCACCATCCAGGGCACCGTGCTGGACGTCGCCTACATGGACGCGCTGACCAACAGCGCCAACTGATCGCCATGCCTGCCGGAGATGCCTTTTCGCAGATCACGGTAGACGTCGTCGCGATCGCCGCCCACCGCGACGACGTAGAACAGACCTGCGGCGGCACCCTTCTCGTCCAGCAGTCCCTCGGCTGGCGCACCGCCATCCTCGATCTCACCCGCGGCGAATCCGGCACCCGCGGCACAGCCGAAGACCGCGCCCGCGAAGCCGCTGAAGCCGCCCGCATCCTTCGTGTCAGCCATCGCGAGGCGCTCGATCTGCCCGACGGCAACATCGAAAACACGCGCGAGAACCGCCTGAAGATCGCCGCAGTCCTCCGCCGTCTGCGCCCCCGCGTCGTCATCCTTCCTTACTGGCAGGGCCGCCACCCCGACCACTACACCACCTCCACCCTTGGCTACGAGGCCTGCTTCGCCGCAGGCTTAACCAAGTTCGATCTCCCACCCGAGCATGGCGAACCGCACCGCCCCTACAAAATTCTCTACGCCTCGCTCTACGCCGACGTTCGTCCCACCTTCGTCGTCGACATCACGCCGCACATCGAAACGCGCCTCGAATCGCTGCTCGCCTACCGCTCCCAATACGGAACGCAGCCAGCCGGCGCCGGCCTCTTCGTTCCCGAAGACGATATCCGCGAGCGCACCTTCGCCACCGCGCGCCACTTCGGCTTGCTTGCGGGCGTTCGCTATGCCGAGCCCTTCATCCAGCGCGAGGTCTCGCTCGCAAACGATTTGATGCTGCTTCCAGTGCAGAGCGTGTAATCAAAATACATTTCTCCCTCAATTGCATCTCTCCTCAATCCAGTCGACTGCTATTCGCGTACCCCTTAGCAGAACAGGCGAGCGATAACCCGCGCGCCTAACCGGAAACCAGGAGACGTATCGTGAAACTAGACACAATAATCGACAGGGCCCTCTCGCGGCGAACGTTCCTGGCAGGTGCCGGAAGCGTTGCCGCAACAACACTTGTGATTGGCTGCGGCGACGATGGAGCCAAGATGCCGCCCACATCGACCGGCGTCACCGACGCCGACATCCTCAACTTCGCACTCAATCTCGAATACCTCGAAGCCGAATTCTATCTCCATGCAGCTACCGGCTCCGGGCTTGCCAGCGCGGACGCCGGCTCCAATCCGGGAACCGTGACTGGCGGAACGAAAGTCGCCGGCCTCGCGCCGGCACAACAGAACATCCTCAACGAGATCGCCTACGACGAGCAGGAGCACGTTCGTTTTCTCCGCTCCGCCCTCGGCTCCGCAGCGGTCGCCCGCCCCGCTATCGATCTCACCAACTCCTTCAACGCGCTCGCTAGCGCCGCCAAGATCGCCAGCACCTTCAATCCGTTCGACAACTACGACGATTTCCTCCTGGGCGCCTTTATCTTCGAGGATGTCGGCGTCACAGCCTATAACGGCGCTGCTCCCCTCATCAGCACGGCGGGCATTAAAGCGGGCTACCTCTCCGCCGCGGCCGGCATCATGGCCGTCGAGGCTTACCACGCGGCTTACGTTCGCACCACCATCACAGCCAACGCCACCACCAAGGGTTCATCGAACTATCCTCAGTTCGGCTACGCCAACCTGGTGTCCGCGCTGCGGGCCTCCGTCGGCGGAGGCGCTGAAACCATGTTGACCGTCCCCACCGGAACGACCACCCCGGCCACCACGGTCACACCAACTTCCGTCGTCGCAGCCGACAACAACGCGCTCGCCTATTCTCGCACCACGGATCAGGTGCTGCACATCGTCTACGGCACAGGCGGAGGGTCCGGCGTCAAGTCCGGCGCCTTCTTCCCCAATGGCCTCAACGGCGCAATCGCCGTAACCCAGAGCTAAAACTAGAGAGCTAAGGACAATTGACATGGCATCCCAAAAGACGCACCAGGAGACACAAGAACTCGATAACATCATCGCCAGCCGTCGCGCCATGCTCATGGGCGGCGGTGCCGTTGCGCTGGCCGCAGCGTTCCTTCCCGCCAAGGCGAAGGCAGCGACCTCCGTTTCCTCTTACACAGACGCAGACATCCTCAACTTCGCTCTCAATCTTGAATACCTCGAGGCGAACTTCTACTACCTCGCCGCCTTCGGTACTACCATTGACGTCGGCGCCGGCCTGACCATATCGGCAGGCGGAGCGAAGATTCCCATCACCGGCGTCGGAACTCAGGGAACCGTCGTTGCTCCGGCAGCCGGCACCAAGGTTCCGTTCGCGCTGCCCTATGTCGCCGGTTACGCCGTGGAAACGGCCGTCGAAGAGGGCAAGCACGTACTCTTCCTTCAGAAAGCCCTCGGCTCGGCAGCTGTCGCCCAGCCGCAGATCGACCTCAGCGGCTCCTTCAACACGCTGGCCATGGCGGCCGGCATTGGGCCCAGCTTCAATCCCTACGCCAGCGATGCCAACTTCCTGGTCGGCGCCTATATCTTCGAAGATGTCGGCGTCACGGCCTATCACGGGGCTGCCCCGCTCATCAGCACAACCTCCGCGGGAAAGGGCTACCTGGCTGCGGCAGCCAGCATTCTTGCGGTCGAGGCCTACCACGCAGGCATGATCCGTACAACCATCAACGCCCTCGATCCTGACGGCTCGATGGGCTTCATCGGCTACACGCAGAAGATCTCCGCCCTCCGCGCCAGCCTGTCTAAAGCTGTCGCCCCCACAACGCCCGCCTACCCCTCCGGTACCTACGGCGACGACGTTCCCCTCACCACCAACACCACCTACTCGCTCGCCGGAGGCGCCTCCGTCAACGCGACCACCATCGTCGATGCCGACCAGACCAACGTCATCGCCTTCGCCCGCACCACCACGCAGGTGCTGAACATCGTTACCGGCGGTGGCGCGGCAACCGCAGGCGCAAAATCCACAGGCGTCTTCTTCCCCAACGGCCTCAACGGCCTCTTTACCTAGCTGCAACTTAACTTGTCAGCAGCATTCTTCCAAAGCCCCGATCTCTACAGGTCGGGGTTTTTTGTGTGCGGCCAAAGATAGGCTAGCTGTAGACGGAAACCTCGCCGGCCGCGATACTCTTGTGTCATGAAGAGAATCTGCCCTGCTCTGCTGCTGTTGACAGTATTTTGTGCCACAACCGCGCGCCCGCAATCTGCCGCGCAAACCACAAGCACGACGCCGCGCTCTGCGGCGGCCAGGCAGCAGCGCGCACGCAGATTCGATCAGCTCAAGCCGCCGACCCAAGACGACCTGCTCCGCGGCAGCTATGGCCCCTATCGAGCCAACAACGATCTCCTCTTCTACGCGCTCAAGCTCCGCGTCGATCCCGGCGCCCAAACCATCAAAGGCTCCAACACCATCCGCTTCCGCATGCTCGCCGACGGCACGCGCATCCAGATCGATCTCGCGCCCTCTCTCAACATCGATGGCATCACCTTCAAGGGCAAGCCGCTCCACTACGACCGCGTCCCCGACACGCGCGCTCTCTACATCGACTTCCCCGAAACGCTCCGCAAGGGCAAGACCTACGATGTCGTCTTCGCCTACTCCGGCCATCCTGTCACCCAGGGCCGCTTCGGCTGTTTCTCCTTCGATAAGGACAAGGAAGGCAAGCCCTGGATCACCACCGCCTGCGAAGGCGAAGGCCCGAGCATCTGGTGGCCCAACAAAGACCAATGGAAGGACGAACCGCAGGACGGCATGCAGATCGACATCGCCGTCCCCAACGGCCTCATGGACGTCTCTAATGGCCGCTTCCAGGGAACCAAGGATCTCGGCGACGGCTACACCGAATGGCGCTGGCACGTGCACTACCCCATCAACAACTACGATGTCGCGCTCAACATCGGCGAGTACCAGCACTGGTCAGGCCTGCATGTGAACAAAGAGACGCGGCAGAAAACCACCCTTGACTTTTACGCACTCCCCGAAGACCTCGCCAAGGCAAAGATCCAGTTCCAGCAGGTCCCCACCATGCTCGACGCCTACGAGCACTACTTCGGCGAATATCCCTTCGACAAGGACGGCTACAAGCTCATCGAAGTCCCCTACTCCGGCATGGAGCACCAGACCGCCGTCTCCTACGGCAATCACTTCACCAACGGCTACCTGGGCCGCGACTGGGCCGGCGTCGGCATCAGCATGAAATTCGACTTCATCATCATCCACGAGAGCGGACACGAATGGTTCGGCAACTCAATCACCGCCGCCGACCCCTCCGACATGTGGATCCACGAGGGCTGGACCACCTACCTCGAGACCCTCTATGTGGAATATCGCTGGGGCAAAGCCGACGCCATCAAGTACGTCAACGGATTGAAGCCCAAGATCCACAACATGCGGCCGATCGTCGCTCCGCGCGGCACCAATGCCGAACCCACCGAGGACCAGTACTTCAAAGGCGCACTGATGCTCAACACCCTGCGCAGCGTCATCGCCAACGACCAGAAGTGGTTCGCCGACATACATGACTTCTATCAGCACTTCAAATATCAGAACATCATGACCGAGGACGTCGTCTCGTGGTGGAACGACCGCACCGGAATGAACCTAACGCCCTTCTTCAACGAATACCTTCGCCACGCCGCTATCCCCGTCCTCGAGCTGCACTTCGATCCCGCGAAGCAGACGGTCGGCTATCGCTGGAAAGCGGATGAACCAGCGTTTGCCATGCCCATCGAGGTCGGCAACGCGCAGCACTGGACAAAGATCACGCCGACCACCACCGCATGGCAGACAATGCCCTGGACCCAGGAGCCGTCACAGCTCGCCGTCGACACAGACTACTATTACGTCGACGTCAACCGCGAAGCCCAGCCGCCTACCCAGTCGAGCACAAATCCGCAATGAGCAGGTTGATCTGCGCCTTCGCACTCGGGCTCGCCGTCGCCTCTACAGGCTGCGGCTACCAGCGCGTGGGCGCGGCAACGCACGTCCCCGCCAGCGTGCGCACCCTGGCTGTACCTATCTTCCAGTCCAAAGTGCAGGCGTACAACACGGAGACAGCGTTCACGCAGGCCGTAGTCCGCGAGCTCAACACGCGCACCCGCTATCGCGTCCTCACCGGCGTGCGCAGCAATGTAGAGCCGACAGCGCAGCCCGCCGATGCAACCCTGCGCGGCACAATCCTCACTCAGTCCGTCACGCCGCTCACCTACGACGCCACCAGCGGCCAAACCTCCAGCTATCTCGTAACCATCACCGCAAGCGTCGAGCTCGTCGGCCACGACGGCGCCGTCCTCTACCGCAACAACGCCTTCGCCTGGCGCGAGCAATACCAGTCCACGCAGGACCTCTCCGGCTTCGTACAGGAAGACGGCGCCGCCGTCCGCCGCATGTCCCATGACTTCGCGCAATCGCTGGTAAGCGACATGCTGGAGTCCTTCCAATGAGTCCGATTACCTCCGCGCCCGATTCCACATCCACCGCAGGCCTGCAAAGTTTCGCGGCCGTAGACCGCTTCCTCAAAGAGATAAGCGGCGACGCGCGCAGACCCGGCTATGTTCTGCTCGGCGATGAAGCCTTCCTCTTCGAGCGCGCCCGCCGTGGTGTGCTCCAAGCGCTCGCCCCAGGCGATCTCCGCGACTTCTGCCTGCACGATCTCGATCTCGCCGAGACCTCTATCTTCGAAGCACTCGACCTCGCGCAGACGCCCTCGCTCATGGCGCCGTTTCAAGTTCTCTTTCTGCGCAACGTAAAAACCCTCTACGGCCGCGGCCAGAAGAAAGAAGAATTCGCCGCCATCGACGACTACTTTCGCCGCCCCAACCCGCAAGCGCTGCTCCTCTTCGTCGCCGACCACATCCGCCTCCCGCAGGATCTCCGCACCATGGACATGCAGGACAAGGACCGCGCCGAACGCATTCGTGAAACCCTCGGCGACGTCTGCGGGGTCGTCGAGCTGCAACGCGTCAGCGAAGAAGACGCCGTGCGCTGGGTTCTCCGCGAAGCCGAAGCCCAAAGCATAAAGTTCGGCGATGATGCAGCTCGCGAGCTTGTAGATTCGCTCAACGCGGAGATGCTCATGCTCGCCAGCGAAGTCAACAAGCTCCTGCTCTACGCTCAAGCGCAATCCGCCTCGACCGTCGAGCTCGGCGATGTAGAAACGATGGTCTCCGCCGCCAGGCAGCGAAGCCTCTACGATCTGACCGACGCCATCAGCCTCAAGGACGCGCCCCGCGCCGTCGCTCTCCTTCAAGGCCTGCTCAACGCAAGTGAAGAGGGCGAAGACGCCGCCATCGGACACATCTTCATGCTCGCCAAAACCTTCCGCCAGATGCTCGTGCTCAACGAGCGCCAGGTAAAGGACCAGCGAGCGATGTGGCAGGTTCTATGGCCGGGCTTTCGTGTAGCGCCCTTCGCCGCCGACGCACTGATCGCGCAAGCCCGCCGCTATCGCGACCGCAGCGAGCTCACGCGCGCGCTGCAACTCATCGCCAAAGCTGATCTCGAACTGCGCTCCTCGCCCGCCGACAAACGTCTCGTACTGGAGCGTCTCGTCCTTCGCCTCAGCAGCCGCCGCCCAACCGACCTCGCCGCCGCCTGAACACAACACACTCGCACTCAGCAGATACAATCCCTGAGGGATTTCTGGAGGATAGTACGCATGATCAAAGGGTGGGGACTGTTAGCCACAGTCGCGCTTGAACTCGGACTTGCACTCGGAGCAGTCGCGATCGGCGCGCAGGCGCAGACGAAGCCGTCGCCGAAGCCGCAACCTTCGCCGCAACCATCGCCGCAAGACCAGCGTCACCAGATGGCCGAGTTCTACCGCACGCACTACGCCAAGCACGAGTACCGCATCCCCATGCGCGACGGCGCGAAGCTCTACACCGTCGTCTACACCCCCATCGCCGGCCAGTTCAAAGACCCCGGCCCCTATCCCTTCCTCATGTCGCGCACGCCCTACAGCTGCGCCAACTACGACAACAAAATCATTGAGCCGCACGTCACGGGCAACCAGACCCTTATTCACGACGGCTACATCCTCGTCTGCCAGGATGTGCGCGGCCGTTGGGAGAGCGAAGGCACATGGTTTGAGATGACGCCCGCCAAAGACGGCAAAGGCATCGACGAATCCACCGACATGTACGACACCGTCGACTGGCTCCTGAAAAACGTTCCCGCCAACAACGGCAAGGTCGGCATCCTCGGCATCAGCTACCCCGGCTTCTACACCGCAGCCAGCATCGAAGACGGCCATCCCGCCATCAAAGCCGCCAGCCCCCAAGCGCCCATCATCGATCTCTGGATGGGCGACGACGCCTATCACGGTGGCGCCTTCATGCTCGATGCCAATCACGCTTTCTACGCTCCCTTCTTCGCTCCCCAGAAAAATCCGCTCAGCAAAGCGCCGAAGAGCGCCTTCGAGTTCCCCACCAAGGACATGTACGCCTTCTACCTGCAGATGGGAACGCTCGCGCATCTCGACTCGCCCGCCGGCGGCACCAATCCCTACTTCCACGATCAGGTCATCCACGACACCTACGACAACTATGCGCAAATTCGCAACCTCGCTCCGCACATGCACAGAGTGAAGGCCGCCGTGCTTGACGTAGGCGGATGGTTCGACGCCGAAGATCTCGCCGGCCCCGTCAAGGTCTTCCACGCCATCGACGAGCTAAGTCCCGACGCTCCCGAAAACACGCTCGTCGAAGGCCCCTGGGTCCACGGTGGATGGTCCCGCGGCACAGGCGCGAAGCTCGGCGACATCAGCTTCGGCGACGAGCCCTCCACCTTCTATCGCGACAACATCGAAGCCCCCTTCTTCAACCACTGGCTGAAAGACTTGCCCTGGACGCCGCTCCCCAAGGCCTACACCTTCGAGACCGGAACCGACGTCTGGAAAAAATACGACGCCTGGCCGCCAAAAATCGCCGTAGCGAAGACCCTCTATCTCGAGCCCAACAACGGCCTCGGCTGGACCGCACCCACCGAACCGGCCAGCAAAGACGACTACGTCAGCGACCCCGCGCATCCCGTGCCGTTCGTCCCTTACGTCACCGGCCCCGACGTTCCGCAGCGTTACATGGATGAAGATCAGCGCTTCGCCACGCGACGCTCGGACGTGCTCGTCTACGAGACCGCGCCGCTTACCGAAGACGTTACCGTGCTCGGCCCGATCAAGCCCCATCTCAAGATCGCCTCCACCGCCACCGACTCCGACTTCATCGTCAAGCTGATCGACGTCTACCCCGAAGACTACAAAGCCCCCGGCGAAGCCACCGAAGGCAAGCACGTTACCGGAGCGCCGCCCGTCTTTCTCGGCGGCTATCAGATGCTGATTCGCGGCGAACCCTTCCGCGCCAAATTCCGCAACTCCTGGGAAGATCCGCAACCCCTCACTCCCGGCAAAATCACCGACATCAACTTCATTATGCAGGACATCAACCACACCTTCCTCAAAGGCCACCGCATCATGGTGCAGATTCAAAGCTCATGGTTCCCGCTCGTCGACCGCAACCCGCAGGTCTTCGAAGACATCGCCAAAGCCAAACCCGGAGACTTCCAGAAAGCCACCGAAACCGTCTTCCACCAGGCCAACGCAGCCAGCTCTCTCGAACTCCTCATCCTGCCGCACTAGACATAAACCATAAGCGCCAACGGCGCGCAGCATACCAGCCTGGGGTGAAGGACACGCGAGCCCTCCGCTCGCGATCCGCAGCCCCAGGTCACAGCGCCCCAGAAACCAGAGGGCTGAAAGCCCGACACATAGACCTCGCCTACCGCGGAAGCCACGCGCACTAGCGGCATATCATCAATCCAGCATGACCCAGCGCCTCTACTACGATTCGGCGATCCTCGAGTTCGCGGCGCGCGTCACCGACATCCGCCTCGTAGCCAAAGAAAGTAACGAAGCCTCCGGCAGCGCCCATCTCTGGCAACTCTCTCTCGATCGCACCGCTTTCTACCCCGAAGGCGGCGGCCAGCCCTTCGACACCGGCACCCTCACCGCCGTCTCCCGCAGCGGCGCGCAGCTTGAGGTCCCCGTCGAACGCGTCGAGGAAGACGATACTGGCGAGGTCTGGCACTTCATCCGCAAGCCGCTCGTCGAAGGCGCCGAAGTCACCGGCAAAATCGACTTCGACCGCCGCTCCGATCACGAGCAGCAGCACTCCGGCCAGCATCTTCTCTCCGCCATCTTCCTGCGCGAGCTCGGCGCGCGCACCGTCTCCTTCCACCTCGGCGCCGAAAGCTCCACCATCGACCTCGCCCTCCGCGAAGGTCCAGATGAGCCTCCAGCCAAATTCACCGAAGCCGACCTGCAACAAGTCGAAGAAGCAGCCAACCGCATCGTTCTCGAAGGCCGGCCTCTATCCACGCATTGGGTCGAGCGCCCGCTCGCCGAGCAGATGCTCGCACGCGGCGATCTCCGCAAACTTCCCGACCGCGAAGGCCCCTTCCGCATCGTGCAGATGCAGGGCGTCGAGTTCAACGCCTGCGGCGGAACCCACGTCTCCAACACCGGAGCCATCGGCGCCATCATGCTCCGCCGCATAGAAAAAGTGCGCCAGGGCTGGCGCATCGAATTCCTCTGCGGCCTCCGCGCCATCCGCGCCGCCCGCAACGACTACGCGCTCCTCGACACCGTCGCCCGCGCCCTCACCATCAGCCGCACCGACGTCCCCGCACGCATCGAAAAACTCCTCGAAGATCGTAAAGCCGCCGCCAAAGAGATCAAAAAGCTCACACAAGAGCTGGCGAAAGCAGGTCAGAGCAAGATCTCAGATTCGGGAGGACTAACTACATGACGAGGGGACAGAGACGAATGAATATCGCAAGATTTCTGGTTATCGCTGGCGGAACCGTTAGCCTCGGACTCTCAGCGTGGGGGGCTATCGCCTCGCTGATACTCGACTATCGGAAACCGTCTGAGCTCGCGCTTGCGTTGACTTTCGTCGCCCCATTTCCCCTCTTTCTATTCAGCATCTGGTCGCTGCGAATTTCCGCTTGTGCATTATTCGTCTGCAATATCAGCTTGTATGTAATCCGGGCATTTGCAATCCACCCCAATCCGCAATACAACCCGTTCGATTATTTTGGCATGATCTTCCTTTCTGCTCCCCTTTTCATCGTCGTTGCCGTTTTCTTTGCGCCGAAGGATCAGCGCCGCCTAAACGAAGATTTCCTTTGGGGATATGAAACCTGTGGAACTCCCCGGGTGCCCCATTCATAACGACGGCGTTATCGTCGGCATGGGTGGGTTCATCGGTGCACACCGCGAGTTCAACATCAGCGGACGATAAGCTAAACGAGTGCCCCTCTACGCCGACATCGCGCTGCCGGTCCCCCTCGACCGCAGCTTCACCTACTCTCTCGGCAGCCATCTCGCCGAAGTAGGCGCGCGTGTCCTCGTCCCCTTCGGCGGCCAGCGTCTCATGGGCGTCGTCGTCGCTCTCCACGACACCCCCCCTCCCCCCGAAGTCGAACTCAAACCCATCGAGCGCGTCCTCGACGACACCGCACTCCTCTCCCCCGAACTCCTCGAGCTAGCCCGCTGGATCGCGCAATACTACTGCGCTCCGCCCGGCGAGGTCCTGCGCGGCATGCTCCCCCTCACCGCCGAAGTCCGCCGCCACTGGATCTATCGCATCGCTGAGCAGGGCCGCCGCGTTCTCTACGAAGGCGCAGTGAAAGGTTCCTCGCGCCGCTCGCGTCTCAGCGTCGAAGACCAGAATCGCGAGTACGCCGTCCTCAACTACCTCGAAACCGGCGAGCCCGCAAAAACATCCGCCATCCGCGGAGCCACCGGAGCCAACAAAGCCCTCCTCGATGCGATGACAAAAAAACGCTGGCTCCTCCGCGAACCCCTCGCCGAAGTCCGCGACGCCCGCCGCCTCGAAACCATCGCCGTACTCGCCGAAGGTTCTGGCAGTGACCAGACCACTCAAAATGTGTCATCTCGACCGGAGGCTTCGCGCCGCGAAGCCGCAGTGGAGAGACCTGCATTTCTGTCCGAATCACCACAAGCGTCAGCCGGAACCAAGCGCCTGCCCAAGCTCAACGACAACCAACTCGCCGTCATGGCCGAGCTCGCAGGCTGCGGCGGCCGCGAGCTGCTCCGCGAACTCCGCTCACGCCTCGAGCGCCGCGGCATCTCCGCCTCCACCCTCAACACCCTCGTCAAGCGAAACCTCATCCGTCTCGAAGAGACCGCCCAACCCTTCCACGTCACCAGCCTCAGCATGCACGGCCAGCGCTTCGCCCACGAGCACACGCTCAACGAAGCCCAGACCGAAGCTCTCGCCACCATCGTCGCGGCCATGAACCTCGACTCCCAAAACCCCGGCGGCTTCCGTCCGCACCTGCTCTATGGCATCACCGGCTCCGGCAAAACCGCCGTCTACGTCGCCGCCATGCAGCGGGCTTTATCCAATAACAAATCCGCTTTACTCCTCGTTCCCGAGATCGGCCTCACCCCCGCCACCGCCGCGCAGATGGTCGCGGCCTTTGGTTCGGAGGTCGCGCTCCTCCACTCCCAGCTCACGCCCGACGAGCGCGCCGAGCAGTGGCATCGCATCCGCTCCGGCGTTGCCCGCATCGTTGTCGGCACGCGCTCCGCCGTCTTCGCGCCGATGCCGGCACTCGGCCTCATCCTCGTCGACGAGGAGCACGACTCCAGCTACAAGCAGGAGGAGACGCCGCGCTATCACGCCCGCGATGTCGCCGTCATGCGCGCCAAACTTCTCGGCATCACCGTCGTCCTCGGCTCCGCCACGCCCTCGCTCGAATCCTGGAACAACGCCGAGCGCGGCCGCTACGCCCGCATCGAAATCCTCGAGCGCGTCGAAGCCCGCCCGCTCCCCGCCGTCGAAATGATCGACATGCGCGCCGAATTCCGAGAGACAGGACAAGAACAAATCTTCTCCCGGCAACTCATCCAAGAAACCCAAACCACCCTCGACCGCAACGAGCAGGTCATCATCCTCCTCAACCGTCGCGGCTACAGCTTCGTCGTCATGTGCCGCGCCTGCGGCGAAAAGATCGAGTGCGAAAACTGCGCCATCTCGCTCACCTATCACAAGCCCGGCAACGAACACGATCTAAGCGGCCCCGCGAGAGTCGGTGCCCGCCTCGAATGCCACTACTGCGGCTTCCGTCGCACCGTCCCCTCGATCTGCCCCAAATGCTCCAGCGAACACCTCTTCTTCCTCGGCGCCGGCTCGCAGCAGGGTGAAGAGCGCCTGCAGGAGCTCTTCCCCGGCGCGCGCCTCGGCCGCATGGACCGCGACACCGTCCGCACGCGCGGCGACATGGAGCGCCTCCTCCAGCGCCTCCACTCCGGCGAAATCAATCTCCTCGTCGGCACGCAGATGATCGCCAAAGGCCACGACATCCACGGCATCACGCTGGTCGGCGTCGTCGGCGCTGACTTCGCGCTCGGCCTCCCTGACTTCCGCGCCGCCGAGCGCGTCTTCCAGCTCTTAACGCAGGTCAGCGGACGCGCCGGACGCGGCGACAAGCCCGGCCGTGTCCTCGTACAGACCTACCAGCCCGATCACTACGTCAATAGATTCGCCCAGACCCACGACTACACCGGCTTCGCCGCGCGCGAGATGTACTTCCGCCGCGCCATGCGCTACCCACCCTTCGCCGCGCTCGCCAACGTGCTCATCCAGAGCGACCAGCTCGAAGAGGTCCTCGCCATCTCGACCCAACTAGGCAAGTGGCTCGCCGCCAATCGCCCCGAGAGCGTGCGCGTCCTCGGCCCCGCGCCCGCGCCCATCTCACGCCTCAAGCGAATCTACCGCTACCACCTGCTCCTGAAATCCGAGCGCCGCGACGCCCTCGGCGCTCTCCTGCGCTCCATGCTCGCCTTCATGGAAGAGACCGGCATCCCCCGCCGCGCCGTCACCGTAGACGTCGACGCCCTCCACCTCATGTAAGCCTTGTCGATAATCTGGGTGCCCCACGTCTCGATTCTGAGACGTGGGTTCACAGGATGCCCCCAAGCTCCTACCCCAGCATGTGCAGTTCTTTGCCCGGCTTGAACCGCACCGCGCTCCCCGGCGAGATGCTCACCTCGGCGCCGGTGCGCGGATTCCGCCCCACGCCGGTCTTTCGCGGCTTCACCGTAAACACGCCAAAGCCGCGCAGCTCAATCCGGTCTGAGTTGGTCAGGGCATTCTTCATGCCCTCGAAGATGGCATCCACCGCCATCTCCGCCTTGGTGCGGGGCAGCCCTGTACGTTCGACGATTCGTTGAACCAGGTCCTGTTTGATCATCCGGGGGTCGCCTTCCTTTTCCGCTCGCATTCGCAACCAGCGCAAACATGAGTCCGCTGGCCTGATGGTAGGTACGACGTTTTCCGTTGTCAAACGGCTGCACAGGACTTTGCGGTACGCTCAAAGTAAAGCAACATCTCAGAAAGGAGGCGTTCGTGCCGCAATATGCGCCGGGCGCCCAGCAAGTTCATGGCGATCAAAAGCGACAAATGGATCCGTCGGCAGGCGATAGAGAACCGTATGATCGAGCCCTTCTGCGAGAAGCAGGTGCGCGACGGCGTCATCTCCTACGGCCTCTCCTCCTACGGCTACGACCTCCGCGTCTCCAACGAGTTCAAGATCTTCACCAACGTCAACAGCGCCATCATCGATCCCAAAGACTTCGACGAGCGGTCCTTCGTGTCAGTCGAAGCCTTAAGCGTTATCATTCCACCCAACTCCTTCGCGCTGGCCCGCTCCATCGAGTACTTCCGCATCCCGCGCGATGTTCTCACCATCTGTGTCGGTAAGAGCACCTACGCGCGCTGCGGAATTATCGTCAACGTAACGCCGTTTGAACCGGAGTGGGAGGGTTTCGTGACGCTTGAGATCTCCAACACCACCCCGCTTCCGGCCCGCATTTATGCCAATGAGGGACTCTGCCAGATACTCTTCTTCCAAAGCGATGAGCCTTGTGAGATAAGCTATGGCGACCGCAATGGAAAGTATCAGCGCCAGCAGGGCATCGTTCTGCCCAAGCTGTAAAGTGATTGCTTAACCCGGGCCTGAGCACTTGACGAAGAAGGCAAAGCGCAAATGACCACGGCTGAAGGTCCAGTTCGCATCGGTGTAGTCGCCTCTGATCCGCTTCGGCTGGTCGGCATGGAGGCCATCCTTTCCGAGCTGCCCGGCATGCTTCCCGTTCCGCTGGAGATCGAGAAGGCCGGCTCGACCGCCGATCTCGCCGTCCTCATGCTCGAAGCCCGCGGCGGCCCCGAAGCCCTCCCCGAGATCATCGGCCGCCTTCGCCGCGAGCGTCCCCAGCTCCGCATCATCGTCGTCGGCGAAGGCCTCGACCCCCTCATGATCGAGACTGTCATTGGCGCCGGAGCCAAGGGCTACCTGGCCGAGACCGCCAGCGAAGCCGAGATCCGCATGGCCCTCGAAGTCGTGCTTGACGGCTCCGTCTGGGCGCCTCGCAAGGTGCTGGCCAAGCTGATCGAAGGCGGCAACACCACCGCCGCGGCCGCCCCTCCTGGCGCGGATCGCATGGAAAGCCGCATGACCGCGCGCGAGCTCGAGGTCCTCGGCCTGCTCATGGAAGGCCGCTCCAACCGCGCCATCGCCGAAGTTCTCGGCATCGACGAAGCAACCGTCAAAGCCCATCTCGGCCGCATGCTGCGCAAAACCGGCGCCCACAACCGCGTAGAGCTAACCCTCCGCGCCATCGAAGAGCGCTCCAGCCAGTAACCCCAATCACCTTAGCGAACCAAGTCAAATCGATAGTGTCATCCTGAACGCAGCGAGGGACCTGCTTTCCGCGCGCACCTCCATCGATCTGTCATCTCGACCGGAGGCGCGAAGCGCCGGAGCGGAGAGACCTGCAGTTTGCCCCGCACCCGGCGCAAAAGCCCTGCTTCCTGCTTCCTGCTCCCTGCTTCCCGCTCCCTGCTCCCTGCTCCCTACTTCCTACTTCCTACTTCCTACTTCCTACTTCCTACTTCCTACTTCCTACTTCCTACTTCCTACTTCCTACTTCCAAAGGTCTACAGCCCTCAGTACTCTTGCGGCAACCGCCTCATCCTGCAACAGTGTTCCCAGTACAGACCTGGGAGAAGAGGGTTGCGGGACTGCCGGAAACGGCTCTCCCGCAACCCCATTTTTTTTTTGCAACCTCAAAGGGTAATCCAACCATCTGAAGGACTTGAGAACAGTTCAGGTCCCCCGCGATTGGTCGCAACCGAGCTTTGAAAGTTTTGAAAGGTGTGAAATGAAGAAAGTACTTGGAACGTTATGTGGATTGGCCATGTTTGCCGGGCTGCTGCCCGCGCACGCCGCCGACATGGACAAGATGAACGACCGGCTCAGCGACGC
>Ga0207933_1001665_pt1 | contig 16087 bp, 18 predicted proteins | sample NGESurdeep092012_4_FD_184488 | JGI IMG/M metagenome (GOLD analysis project Ga0207933, IMG submission 184488) | Arctic peat soil microbial communities from Barrow, Alaska - NGEE Surface sample F53-3 deep-092012 (SPAdes) | ecosystem: Environmental > Terrestrial > Soil > Wetlands > Peat ...
AATTGAACATTCCCTACGCCGTGGCGAGCTTTTTCGGCGGCACGAGCATTTTGATCACGGTCGGCGTATTGCTGGACACGATGCGCCAGATCGAATCGCATTTGATGATGCGTCATTACGACGGCTTCCTGAAAAAAGGCCGCCTGCGCGGACGGTTTTGAAACGGTTGAATTGTTAAATCGTTGAATCGTTGAACCGGACAAGCGCGTGACGATTTAACAAATCACAATTTGACGATTTAACGAACACTGTGGCCGGAATAAAATTAAAGTCCGAGGACGATTTGAAATTGATGCGTCCGGCGTGCGCGGTGGCGGCGGAAATTTTGGACGAGATCGCCGCGTTCATAAAACCGGGCCTGACGACGCGGCAGGTGGATGAATTTGCGGCCGCGCAAATAAAATTACACGGCGGAAAGAGCGCGTTTCTGGGTTATCGCAAGTATCCGTGCCACACTTGCATTTCTGTGAACGATGAGGTCGTCCACGGGCTGGCAGGTGAACGCGAACTGCGTTTCGGCGACATTGTGAGCGTGGATGTCGGCGTGAGTTACAATGGATTTATCGGCGACAATGCGCGGACGATGGTGGTTGGCGGCTGCGGAGTTCTGGCGCAGCGGCTTCTGGACGTGACAGAGCAGTCGTTATATCTGGGAATCGCGGCGGCGAAACCGGGAAACCGCGTGACGGATATTTCGCGCGCGATCCAGGATTATGTCGAGGGCAACGGTTTCAGCGTCGTGCGCGAATTTGTCGGCCACGGCGTCGGGCGCGTGATGCACGAAGAGCCGCAAGTGCCGAATTTTGTTGACCGGAAGATGAACGACAAGCTGCGCGCGGGCATGACGATTGCCATTGAGCCGATGGTCAATGCCGGACAGCCCGGCGTAAAAATCTTGAAAGATGGCTGGACAGTGGTCACACAAGATGGTTCATTATCCGCTCATTTTGAGCACACCGTCCTGATAACCGACGGCGAACCGGAGATTTTGACATGGCCGGAGACGAAGCTTTCAAAGTTGACGGTCGCGTGACCGGGGTTTTGCCGAACGGCACCTGGCGCGCCGAATTGAAAAACGGACATCGCTTGACGGCGTTCGTCGCGGGAAAAGCGAAGAGAGATTTTGCCGGGCTGAAAACCGGCGACAAAGTGAAATTGCAATTGACGCCTTACGATTTGAGCGTCGGGCGGATTTTGGTTGAAACAAAATAATTTTAGAAAATGAAAGTCAGAGCATCGGTAAAAAAACTGTGTGAGCATTGCAAGATCGTGAAGCGCAAGGGCGTCATTCGCGTCATTTGCTCGAACAAGCGTCACAAGCAACGGCAAGGTTAAAAATTTATGGCACGCATCATTGGTGTTGAAGTCCCGCCGAACAAGCGCATAGACATTGCGCTGCGCTACATCTACGGCATCGGCCCCGTCAACGCGCTGGAAGTTCTCGAGCGCGCGAACATTGACCGCTCGATTCGCGCAAAGGATCTGACCGAGGCGCAGCTTTCGCAAATCGTCCACGCGATCCAGGAAGGCAAATACGTCATCGAGGGCGACTTGCGCCGCGAACTCGGCATGAACCTCAAGCGGTTGCAGGGCATCAAATGCTATCGCGGCATCCGCCATATGCGCAGCCTGCCCGTGCGCGGCCAGCGCACGCAGACGAACGCGCGCACGCGCAAAGGCCCGCGCAAAACCGTCGGCGTGCAGCGCAATCCGAACGCGAAAACGGGAATTCACTGATTTGAAATATAGATTTGAAATTTGAAATTGAAAAATATGGCCGAAGAACCCAAAAAGAAAGCTGCTCCAAAAAACGAGGCGAACCCTGAAGCCGCTGCAAAGGCAGGCGCGGAAAAACCCGCCAAAAAGCCCGCGACGGCTGAAACTGCGCCGGTCGCAGAAAATCCCGTTGTCGCCGCGCCGACCGCCGCAGAACTTTTGGGCGAGGACGCGAATGCCAAAAAGGTCATCAAGGCCAAGCACGCGAAAAACATTGTTGCCGGAGTCGCAAACATTCTTGCCACGTTCAACAACACGCAAGTCACGATTACCGACAACCACGGGAATCTGATTGGCTGGTCGAGCGCCGGCCGCGTTGGTTTCAAAGGCTCGCGCAAAAGCACGGCTTACGCCGCACAGCAGGTCGCGCAGGATGCCGCGCGCCAGGCGATGGCTCACGGCATGAAGGAAGTCGAAATTCGCGTCAAAGGCCCCGGATCGGGCCGTGAATCCGCAATCCGCGCTCTTCAGGCGATAGGTCTTGAAATCAGCACAATCAAAGATGTGACGCCGATTCCGCACAACGGCTGCCGCCCGCGCAAAAAACGCCGTGTCTAAATTGAATCTCAAATCTCAAATTTCAAATTTGAAATCATAAAATTATGGCTCGTTACACAGGTCCCCGCGTTCGCATCAGCCGCCGTTTCGGAATTCCGATTTTCGGCCCGTCGAAATATCTTGAGCGCCGCAATTACGGCCCCGGAGTCCACGGCCCGAAGTCTCGCCGCAAGCACACGGATTACGGCCTTGGCCTGATCGAAAAGCAGAAGTTCCGTTATTTCTACGGCCTGATGGAAAAACAATTTCGCGGCGTTTATGAAAAGGCGTTGCGTCGTCGCGGTGTCACCGGCGAGCAGATGTTGCAGATTTTGGAGACGCGCCTCGACAATGTCGTTTATCACCTCGGCTTGGCGAACACACGCGCCGCCGCCCGCCAGATGGTTTGCCACGGCCACATCACGGTCAACGGACGCAAGGTCGGCATTCCGTCGTTTGCGTTGAAGGTGAACAATGTGATCGAGGTCAAAAATCACAACGTGTCGCGCCAACTTGCGACGAAGAATTTGGAAGGCTCCGTCAGCCGCGCCGTGCCGGACTGGTTGTCGTTCAACAAAGAAGAATTCAAGGGCACGATCCTGCGGATTCCGACCCGCGATGAAATCCAGCCGATCGCCAACGAACAGGCCGTCGTAGAATTTTATTCCCGATAAACCATAAACAAAAAAACAATTACACGGATCTCTCCGGCACGGGAATAAATCAGCCGGAGCGGTCAGATTAAAATTGTTGAAAGGAAAATATGCCAGTCAGACTCGGACGTTTCGAAATGCCCAAGCGGTTGCAGAAGGAAGAATCCACCGCGACGGACACCTACGCAAAATTCATCGCCGACCCGTTTGAAACCGGCTACGGCCACACCATCGGCAACTCGCTCCGCCGAGTGCTGCTCTCGTCGCTCGAAGGCGCGGCCATCACGTCAATCAAAGTTGACGGCGCGATGCACGAATTCACGACGATTGACGGCGTCGTCGAGGATGTGACCGACATCGTCTTGAATTTGAAGAAAGTCAAATTCAAGGCGCACACACGCGACGAACAGGTGCTTTTGCTTTCGGTCAACAAAGAAGGCGCTGTGACCGCCGCCGACATTCAGGTGAACCAGAATGTCGAACTGGTGAATCCCACGCAGCACATCTGCACGCTTGATAAAAAGAAAAAACTTGAGATGGAGCTGACCGTGAAAATTGGCCGCGGTTTTTGCCCGAGTGACGAAAATAAAAAATCCGGCCAGGCCATCGGCGTCATTGCGATTGATTCGCTGTTCTCGCCGGTCACGCGTGTCCGTTACAACGTCGAGGCCGCGCGCGTGGGCAACCGCACGGATTACGACAAGTTGAATTTGGAAATCTGGACCGACGGACGGATCACGCCCGACGACGCGCTCACGCAGTCGTCCGTCGTCCTTCAGAAGCACCTCGACGTTTTTGCGCTTTACGACAAGAATGCGATTGAGTTCGAGGAAGCCGCCGACAAGCAGGACGACGAGAAGATGAAGTTGAAAAAATTGCTCAACATGAGCGTCAACGAAATCGAGTTGAGCGTCCGCGCGGCAAACTGCCTGAACAATGCGAACATCACGACCGTCGGCCAGTTGGCCTTGAAGAGCGAGCAGGAAATGCTCAAGTATCGCAACTTCGGCAAAAAATCGCTGAACGAGATCAAGGACAAATTGACCATGCTCGGCCTGTCGCTCGGGATGAATTTCGAGCCGGGCATCATTGACAGCACGCCGAAGGAAGAACCGGCTGCGGAATAGGAATTTTATGCGTCATCTTAAAAGAACGGCCAAACTGGGGCGCACGTCCGAGCATCGCAACGCGATGCTGGCGAACCTCGTTTGCAGCCTCATCAAGCACCGCCGCGTGACGACGACTCTGGCCAAGGCCAAGGCCGCGCGTTCCGTCGCGGAAAAACTCGTCACGCTCGGCAAGAGCGGCACGATCCACGACCGCCGCCTCGCGGTGGCGCGGTTGCACCAGGAAGACGCGGCGAAAATCCTGTTCAAGGAAATCGCGCCCGCGTTCAAGGAACGCAATGGCGGCTACACGCGAATCGTCCGGATGAACCAGCGCAACGGCGACGCCGCGCAGCGTGCGATTCTGGAATGGGTGGACGTGACGGTTGTTGCTCCGGTTGAACCTGAAACTGCGCCCGCTGCGGAAGAAACCAAGCCGGAAGTGAAAAAGTAATTTTGTTTCAAATACCAAGCCCGCTCAAATCGAGCGGGCTTTTTTATTTTCGATGCAGGAACGAATAGATGAACAACCCAATGAGCAGAATGGCGACGACCCACCACAGCCATCTGATGCCGCGCGGTTTTGCGGAGCCGGAGCCGAATCCTTCCTTCACGAAATCGTCGTAGTTGAATTCCTTGTCCGACAGGCCGAGGTTGCTGGCGTAGGCGGTTTCCGACCAGCCGGTGTTTTCATCCGCGCCACACTCGGGACAGGCTTTTGCGTTGCGCGGAACTTCTGTCCCGCAATTCGGGCAAATTTCGGGAGGCATTTAGAAATGCAGAATGATTTTAGCCGTTTATTTTTCTTCCCAAGACCAGTTTCTCAACTTCGCGCACGCCGTGCAAAACCGCCAGCACAAAAACGGTGGTTTCGCTGTTTGTGAAAAAGACGCTGTGCGGAAAATGGCGCAGGCACAAGCGGCGGACATCCTCAAAACGGACGGAGTAGTGAAGGGGATTTTTCGCGGCGGCAAACATGGCGTGGCGCGCTTCGTCAACAAACCGGACGGCCACATCGGGATCGCGCTGGTGATAGCAGAAGGCGGTTTCCTCAATGTCGTGATTAACGAACGGATGCTTGACGAGGGCGGGCATCGGCCAGCTTGCGTTTCAATTGTTCAAACCATTCGTCGGTGACAGGCTCGGCAAGGCCGGGATTGGCGGCGAGTTCATCACGACGGCGAAGAATCTCCGCCTTTACTGACGGATGAATATAGTTTTCGTCCTGCGGATGGAGAATTTCGCTTTCATGCTCGTAAAACCAGTCCACGAACTGGCGGCGTTCCTCACGCGGCAGTTGCAGCAGTGTCTTTTCAATTTGTTCCACGCTCATGGCCATCAATTTACAACTTCAACTTTGATTTGCGAACAAAAAGTTTCACCCAGCCGCGCTGACATATTCCTCATCCGTCCTCAAATCGAGTCCCATCAAAATGTAGTCGTGCGAGATCGCCTGCATATCCTTGACGTAATCTTCCTGCCGCATGAGTTCGCTGAAGCCTAGCATCGCGAACATTTTCATGGCCGTCGCCTGTGTCCGTGACGCGATGCTTGATGAACATCCGTTCCGGTTCGGGATGCCGAGAAACAACTGGTGAAAATCCCTTTCATCGGCCTTGTGCAGCGGACGCAGCGTGGCCTTTGTGGCGTCCTTGAGCGCGACGGTTTTCGGAAATGTTTGCAGTTCGAGTTCAATGCTGTTTGCCATGTTTTTTCCTTGCCGGTTCAATCGCACTTTGCGCCAAACTTTGCGCGCCTGCAACTAATAAAGTTGTGACAATTCACCCGCCAGTCCGCTCGCGTGATTCAGTGAGCTTTCATCAATCGCCGCAGGGTCAAGGCTCCAGCGCGCCGCCAGCGCCGCGACTTTTTCAAAATTCATCTCAACAGCTTCTTTTGACGGCAAAGTGTCGCCGTAGGCGAAACATTTCAGGCCAAGCTGGATTTCCGGCATCGTCTTCGCGCCTTGGTTCCAGACCGTTTCACCCGCCCACGCATACGCGCGCGTCACGCAGCCGTCGTCCAGCCGCGCCCACGCGTGGTGAAGCGAAAATTTTTCCGCTTGGAAAAACTGGACATGGCCGAGTTTGCGGCTCAACGCGGTCAGAAAAAGAAAACACGCATCCACGTCGTCGCCGAGAGCCGGCAGCGCGAGGCCGGTGACGATGACCCAGCCGTTCACGCGCGGGCTGATGAAAAATTCGTGTCCGCCCATCATGCCCTCCGACCACGAACACGGCGCGGAACGTCCCAGCCCCAGCGCGGCATGGACCGCCTGAGGGCTTACTGAACGGATCGCCAGCCAGTGCGCCGGGCGTTGCGGAAAAATTGGCGCAAGAAAAACTGGTTTTGGGATTTGGGGCGAAATTTTTTCAAGCCGCTGCGCGCGGCGATGCAGGAAAATCATCCAGAGGAAAACCATGACGGCCACTCCCAATGCCAGAAAGTGCGCCGGCAGCAGCATCAATGTCACTGCATCGTTCTGATTCACGGATTGAATCACGCCCTGAATTTACGCCCGTCCCGCGCGGGTTCAAACAAAAATATCAGTGGCAATTTGCCGCCAGCCAGTCGAGATATTTTTTGTCGCCCGCGCTCAATGGCAGAACCACAAACTCCGGCGTGTCGTAGGGATGCTTTGCGAGAATCAGTTTCTCCAGTGCGACCAGTTTGGATTTCTGCGTCTTCAAAACCAGCAGAACTTCCGCGCCCGATTCAATTTTTTCCTGCCACCTGTAATGTGACTCAATTTTCGGAATGAGATTTGCGCAGGCGATCAAGCGCGCCTGCAACGCGGCCTTGGCCAGCGCGCGCGCCGTTTTCAAATCCGGCGCGGTGGCGAGGACGATGGCGAATTTTGCGGCGGGTTTCAATTCTTTCCGTCAGTTAGTTTTCAATTTTGGCATCAATTGGATGCCATAATTATCCCCAGTAACTCGAACGGCATGACCGGGACTTGTAGAAACTTTTGGATTGCCAATTTGTCTTAAATTTCCGTCGCCATCTTTGGCTTCGATTACAAAATCAATCAGGAGGTTGTTTTCAGGCCGCGGCGTTGTTGAAATGGTGACAGTGCAATCTTTTCCATCGCCTAAATCGTATTTATGAGATTCATTATTTTTAAGTTCAACAATGCCGAGGTCTTTGACGTCGGCGGGCAAGTTTTTTGATTGCTTCACTTGCTTGGACGCATTTTTTGAGCAACCTGTCGCGAAGAGTCCAATCAAAGCCACGATGAGCATCGCATTGAGATTTTTCATTGGTTTAGAATTTGATTGGCGAATCAGCTTCATTTAACGCCCGATTTCCGTTCAAGTCAAGACATGGCCGATTTTGAAAAATCGAAAACTGGCGCATCGTTTGTCCGTTTGTTACTTTGTGCGCGATGGATAGCAAGCGTTTGGAATTAAAAGTCGGCCTGTTCGTTTTCATCGGGCTGGCGCTGCTGGCCGTTGCCGTGATCCAGTTCAGCAAGGGCACGAGCCTGTTTCACGGGACTTATACTTTGCGCCTGCACGCGGTGAACGTGGGCGGACTCAAGGAACGCGCCGGTGTGCTGCTCGCGGGCGTGCAGGTCGGCAGCGTTTCGGCCATCAAGCTGGCCGACGACGGCAAGAGCGTGACAATCCGATTGAGCATCTACAAGGATTGCCATATTTACCACGACGCGCGTTTTGTCATTGAGCAGTCGGGTTTTCTGGGCGACCAATATGTTTCGGTCATTCCGACGACCAATTCGCTGCCGTATCTGACGAACAACGCGGGAGTGGATTGCCAGGAGCCGTTCAACTTGCAGGAGGTCGCGCGTTCCGCAGCCGGTTTCATCCAGCGCATTGATGAAACGGCCAAGAAACTGGACGACTCGGTCTCGGATTTACAGCGCGTGGTGTTGAACGAGCAGACACTGACCAATTTTTCCGTCGCCGTCGGCAACCTGCGCACGTTCACGGAGCAGGCGATGGGGACGATTAGTGACATCAACGCCATCATCGCGACGAACGGTTCGCAGGCCAGCCTCGCCGTGAGCAATGCCGTTTTATTTTCGGAGGAACTCGACCGGCTTGCGGGTTCCGCCAGCGTTTTGCTCACGACTAACGGCGCGGAGATTTCCGTCGCCGTGAAAAACATTGAAGCTTCCACGGAAATTCTGACAAACTTGATGGCAGATTTGCAGTCCGGCAAGGGACTTGCCGGAACGGTTTTGCAAAACCAGCAATTGTCAACCAACGTGCAGGCCGTCGCCAGCAATCTCGCCACCGCCACCTCCAACCTGAACCGGCTCGGCCTGTGGCATTTCCTGTGGCACAAGGAACCCCCGCCACCAAAGTGGCCAACTCCGGCACCATCGCCGCGCGAAGGCGGTCAACGACCATGACACCGCTCTGGATCATCCGCATTTTGTTTTTGAGCCTGTGCATCACGGCGGGCTACGCCATCAGCCAGGTGCGGCCGGAATTTATCGGCGTCAGCCACAGCGGATTTTTTGGCGCGTTGATGGGCTTTGGATTTGGCGGGCTGCTGATTGCCGTGGACGAAATGCTCAAGGGTTTTTCGCTGCGCGCCTTTTCCTCCATCACTTTTGGACTTTTGCTCGGCACGGCTGTCGCCCTGCTCGTTGACAAATCCGGCCTGTTTGAAAACGCCGACGACCGGGCGCGCTGGATCATCCGGCTCGGACTTTTTTTAAGCTTCGGCTACATCGGTATTATTCTTGCCATGCGCAGCAACAAGGAGGATTTCTCGCTCATCATCCCCTATGTCCGGTTCTCGCCCCAAAACAAACCGGACAACCTGCTGCTGCTCGACACCAGCGTCATCATTGACGGGCGCATCGCGGATCTGATCGAAGCGAAATTTATCGAGGGGCTCATCATCGTCCCGCGCTTTGTGCTCAAGGAACTCCAGCAGGTCGCCGATTCCGCCGACCCGGTCAAGCGTGCGCGCGGGCGGCGCGGCCTCGAAATGCTCAACCGCATCCAGCGCAACACCAGCAACGAAGTCCGCATCCATGAGGCAGATTTTCCCGATGAAAAGGAAGTGGACACCAAACTTGTCCACCTCGCGCGCAACCTCAACGCGCGCCTTTTCACCAACGACTACAACCTTTCCAAAATTGCCGAGTTGCAAAAAGTCAGTTACGTCAACCTCCACGAAATCGCCAAGGCGCTCAAAGTGATCCTGCTGCCGGGTGAAATCCTGAATTTGAAAATCGTCCGCGAAGGCAAGGACAAGGGGCAGGGCGTCGGTTATCTGCCGGACGGCACGATGGTTGTCATCGCCGGCGGCGAGGCGCTGGTCGGCCATCAAGCCGAAGTGCAGGTGCAAAGCCTGCACCAGACCGGAGCGGGCATCATCGTCTTCGCCGATTTGAAGAGTGTCTCCGACTCCAAGACCGAAACCACATTCATCACCAAGTGAACCTCGTCACGATTTGCACCAGCTTTTATCTCGCCGAGGCGGAACTGACGTTCTCGCGGCTCGAAGCCGCCGGTTTTCATCCATTTCTCGCCAATGAAAATGCCGCCAACTGGCTGGGCGGAGTTTCCACCGCAACCCTGCTTCGCATCGAAGTTCCAGAATCCGAGGCCTCGGACGCAAAAGAATTTCTCGACGCGCCCGCCGGATGATTTCTGGAGCCGGGCGCAAGACCGGATTTTCAGAAATCTCACGACGAGAATGGAAATGGCTGCGTGTCAAGCGTCGCCGAAAACAATCCACCCGGCCGCGACAATTGGGTGGCAAAACAAACGGAACGCAGAATTCATGGGACGGGCTGGTTCAAGGTTGCAAGAGTTGGACGCGATAGAAGCGGGCCGGAAAACTGCCCGATTGCGGGTCTATAAAAATGATTCCGTTGGTTGTCGCCATGTTGGTGACCATCGGGGTCCAGTTCATCAGGTTCGTCGAGACCTGCAAAACGTAATTGCTGCCGGGCGAGCCGAGGAATTGCATCTGGAACATTCCGTTCGAGATATTCTCCGAGAAAAATTGCGCCGGCGGCACCAGAAACAGCGCGCTGGCTGTGAGGCTGTTGATGTAATTGCTTTCAAACTCGCTGGCCGAAACGACCGCGTTGCTGGTGAGGTTGAACGGGCCGGAATACAGCAGCGAATCCGTTGTCGGTGTGGTGTCGTCGAGCGTGTAATAAATTGCCGCGCCGCCGTTGGTGGATTGAAGCGCGACGCCGACGCTGTTGAAGAACAGGCCGCCGTTGGGAGTGATCGTCACCGGCGCGAGCGCGGGCGTGCCGGACAGGCTGTTGATCCAGTCCTCCAGGACGGCGACGGCATTGGTGTCAATATCTTGGCGCGCCAGCGGCGGCATTCTGATGGTGGTGTTGGTGGTGTCCATCCGCTGATGGATTTCGGAACGCCAGATGTCGCGCGGCACGATCATCGCGTGGCCATCGGGTTTCAGCGCGCCGTAAATCAGGTTCTGATTGGTCAGAGACGTGTCGTAACGCGCATCGAAGGTGGGTCCCGTGCCCCGGGGTTGGTGGCACTGCGCGCAGTTGGCGTCGAGATACGACCGAACACGATCTTCGAAACTGGCACTCGTGTTGGTCAGCGCGGACAGTTTTTCAAAAGTCGCGATGTTAGTCTCATTAAACGCCGGGTTGAAAAGGCCAAGGCGGTTCAGTGTCCGCAACTGGTTGTCCGTCACGCCGGTTGAGGGGTAAGTCTGGTTGCCATTCAACTGCCGCGTGTTCACGCCGAGAACGTAATTGGCCACCGGCGTGTGGCACTGCAAACAATCCGACGGGCTGGGATAATACCATGATTGCGTGGTCAAAATCCCGCCGCTGTTCGTGATGGTGATGTTTTCGTAAAGGCTGTTCGTCAGCAGATCGGCGTCACTGTAGTCCGGACGCCATTTGTAGGTGACGCCATAAACCGCGCCGTTGATGTCGCGCACGAGCAGGCGCGTTTCCAGGCGGCGGAGGACATTGGGGTTCGAGGTGTCGGTGTTCAACTGGAACGTCTTTACAAACACCGTGCCGGCGGGGAATGTCCAGTAGTTGGTGGGCGCGAAGCCGATTTGCTGCGACGGCGTGAGGGTGCCGCCGTTGTTCGGCACCGCCATGTAGCGCGTCTTCGCCGCGCCGTCGGACCACAGAATCACGTTCGGCGCGTAAGGAATCAGCCCGGCCGTCGGTGTCATGCTCGGCGTGTTGTTGAACACGCCGGCTTCGGACAACAACGGCGGGAGCGAACCCGCGAAGGTCGTCGGCATATTAAAGAAGGCGGGCGTTGGCGGTTTGTTGGCCAGACCATAGGGCTGTCCGCTGCCGGCGTTGACGGTTATGTTGACGGGCGCCGAAGTGCTCATCAATCCGCTGCCGTCCACAGCCACGGCAGTCAAAGCATAACTGCCCGCCGCCAGGCCCGTCATCGTCATCTCATAGAGCGGGGCGTCAGGACTGTTGCTCAAACTCCCATACAGGACGTTGTTCGTGTAGAAATCCACCTCGCTCACCGAGTTGTAAGGCGCATCCGCATTTGCGCCGACGGTCGCGCTGGCGCTGGCCGTGTAAATGGCGTTGTTCGTCGGGCTGGTGATCGCGACCGAGGGCGGCGGATTGGTGTAGGGATAAAGCTGGGTCTGCGGAATCACCGCCTCCGCCGTGGACCGACTGCTCCATTGCAACTCCGCCGCTGCCCCTCCGCCGTTCTGATAATAGTCCACTTCGATGTTGTAAAGCTGTTGTGCCTTGAGGGCAATTGACCCCTGATACGTGGTGGATGCCTGATCCACCCAGCTATTGATGAGTTCCCGCCCGTTGACCCACACTCGCATCCCGTCGTCGGTCGTGCCGTAAAAGGTATAAGTTTCATTATATTGCGGCTGCACGCCACCGGTCCACTTCACGGTAAAGCCGGTTTGGGCAATGCCGCCCCCCGGTCCGGCGGTCCAGTTGAAATTAATCACCGCGTCCGTCTCCGTCATGGTGGGCAAGCCGGTATAAGGACTGGCCGATGTGTGATTGCCATAATACGCGCCCAGCAGGCCGGTGCCGGTGCCGATCTCGGAACTATTGATGAACGAGGCCTGGGCCAGCCCGCTGTTGACAAAACCGGGCAGGGCGGCGATGGCCTGGAGGACCGTGCCATGAATCAACATAAACGGCGCGGTGTAAAGGATGGAATTGGTCGTCGGCGTGGTGCCGTCCAACGTGTAATAAATGGAAACGCCCGGGGTCGTATCCGACAGCGTCACCGATGTCGAATTGGTGAAGACTCCGCCGTTGGGAGCAATCACCGGCGTGGCGATAAAGGATGCGTTTCCAAAAACTGAAACTTCGTATTGCGCACCCATATACACTTTACCATTGGCCTCCACCGGCGTGGTAAATTCAACCCCGGCTCCCGGATTGTCCCGCGTCAAATTCTGGCTGCTGTTGTAGAGTTCCTGCGACACATTGGTGGCGTTGTAGGCATACAGCACCGCAGCGCCGCTGCTCCCGGCCCCGGTAGTATCAATGGCCCACAGGATGCCATTGTTCGTGCCGTTGGCCGACAAGCACGGTGTCGCGCTTGCGCTGAATGTGTTTGGAGACGTTGCAGTGGGAGTCGTGCCCATCGTCGCATTGGCCATAGTAAAGGATTTGACATGGTCACCGGAGCCAATGACATAAAACATTCCATTGAAATAGGCCGGAGAACACCACATGCCGCCCACCGCGCCCGCCAAAGACTGAACATCTGCATCCACGGACGAGTTATAATGTCCCATGGTGTCCCGATCAATCAGGTAAAGGCTGCCGGTTTTACTGCCGCTCAACAACAGGTGACGATGAGCCGCCGAACCCGCCGAGTCTGGCAGCAGGAACAGACCCGCCGAGCTGACATCCAAATCCTGCGCAACCAACGTCGCCTGATTATAGGGCGTGAAATAATCCTCCAAGGCCAAGCTGCTTGTGCCGTTGAGCTTCAGAACGCTGTCGCCGTAGTCGTTGCTGGTGTCATACTGCCCGTTGCCGGTGTTCAAATATACGTTTCCATTGGTATCGGCGGCGGGGCCGTTCCCCGTCATCCAAATCCCGCCATAGCCCGCATTGGGATCGTCGTTAAACGCGCCTGTCTGCGCCAGTGTGCGGGCGTCGTAGGAGAAAATCCAGCCATAATAAGGAGGATGATCGCCGGGGGAAGCATAGCAGAGATAAACCATGCCATTGGCCAGCAACAATGCCGGCCGGCAGGTTTCACGCAAACCGTTCCAGAGAATGTGACCCGAACCGTCCACATCGTTTTGGCCGGGAGTGCCCGTGCCGGGATAATTGGTGCAACTGATGACAGCCGGACTGTTGAAGTTGGTTCGTTCCAATCCGGTGGTAATGTCCAACGCGTGCAACCGGTGCACATAGTTGACATTGGCGCCGGAAGTCTCTTTGGTGAACGCCTCCACATACATCGTGCCCGTCGCCGGATCAATCACCGGAGTGGCGGTGCAACCTACGACAGGATAGATGTTGCCATTGGCATCGCCTCCGGGAACAGTCGCCACTCCAGTGCCGAGAAAACTGGTGGTCCAATACGGCGTGGGAACGTAGGCGTCGGCATCGAAGGCATAAACCGAATCGTTTTCTGTGACCACATAAAGCACATCATGCACACCGTTGCCCGGAATCGTTATGTTGGGCGCCACCAGCGGCTGGGCAAAAACATAGCCATCCACATTGTAGCTGAACAATTTTCCGAAGTCGTCCACGTTGACATTCAACGGCGTCAATTGCACTTCGTTGGTATTGGCACCTTGGCGGCTGTTGTCATAACGATAAGTCAAAACCGGCTGAACGGGCGGCGCATTGCTGGGCGTGGTAAAACTTTGCGACGGATAAGCCCATGCCGCGCCGACTGGATTGGTGGCCCAGGCGGTATAGTAATAAGTCGCATTGGTCATCAGTCCCCCGACCGTATAGTCGAATACGGTTCTCTGCGGACCCAAGGCCACGTTGTTGGACCACGCGGCGGCGTTGGTTCCGCCGTCGTTTGGCCCGTAGAATAGCGTCACTGACGGCGTTTGATAGCCTGTGGACAAAACCTGCCCCAAAAACGTCGCGCTGGTCGGCTGGACGTTTGCCGGCGGCAAATTAGTCACAACCGGAGCGGAAAGAACCGCGAGGGCAATGCTCACGTTTGTGAACGTGGCGGTGTTCAGCGCCGAGTTGTTGTGCGCGGTCACGTCGAGGCCGGCCAGAACCGCGCTGTTCATCGTCACCGACTGGTTGGTGACCTGCACCCAAGTGCTGCCATTCGTGCTGTAAAAGCCGGTGAAGATGCCGGCGGACCGAACCAGTTTCAGCCAGACCGGTGCTGTAATGCCGGGAATATTATTGTAGGAAGTTTGGGCGCCCGCCGTGCCGCGCCATTGAAAGCTGACTCCCTGGCCGGCCGTGGCGATGATGCTCACGTTGACCGAACCGGCCGTGATGTCATTGCGAAACATGAGGCCAGCCTTGGACCAGCCGGAACCCGGGTCGCTGTTTTGCAGGCTGGTCACTTCGGCAATCATCGTGCCATCACCACCCAACGAAGTGCTGGCATAGTTAAATTGATCGGACGCGTCCCAAATGTCCGCGCCGCCGCCACTCACAGTCCAGTTGCCATTGGTATAGGCAGCCGATTCGGTCATACCCGGCGAACCAATGTCGGCATCTGTCCACCCCAATGGCAGACCTGCCCAAACCGGTCCAGCCAGCGGCAGAAATAGCGAAATCAAATAAAGAAACCTTGCGCGACGGCAATGGCGTCCGAGGAAATGGAGATTTGTGGCATTCATAAACACATTTTCCGCCTAAAACCAACCGCTCGAGAACAAATTTGACGTGGCCGATTTTTGCAAATACGCTCCGAGTCCAGAAGAACGACATCCTGTGGCCGAACAAGCACCATGCCCGCATAAAGGGGAAATCGCGGGTTTTTGAGATGGCTTCACACATGAATTAATAATAATTATTAACACTATGACAAATGATTGTCAACTGAACGGTGATTCATTTCATGCGGCCGGCCTTCTGTTTGAATGACTTCTTCAAAATCAAAACTGCTGCGGTTGGGAAAAATGCTGCCAGGCGAAATCATGCTTGATGCCGCCTCCCTGAAAAATTATTCCGGCGACAAGTGGTTCGCCGCACACCAGCCCGACGCCGTCGCGTTGCCGCGCTCTACGAAAACTGTCGCGGCCATTCTGCGCTTCGCGAACAAAAATAAAATTCCGGTGACCGCGCGCGGCGCGGGTTATGGTTACGTCGGCGGCTGCGTGCCGGTTCGCGGCGGAATTGTTCTTTCCACTGAATGTCTGAATAAAATTCTGGAAATCAACGCGAAAGATTTCGTTGCCGTCGTCCAGCCGGCGGTCATCACGGAAACACTTCAAAACGCCGTAGAAAAACTGGGGCTGTTCTATCCGCCCGACCCAGCCAGCCGCGCCAACAATTTCATCGGCGGCAACATCGCCACCAACGCCGGCGGCCCGCGATGCCTCAAATACGGCGTCACCCGCGATTACGTCCTCGGTCTGGAAGTTGTCCTGGCCGATGGCACGGTCATTCGCGTTGGCGGACGCACGCACAAAAATAAAACCGGATTCGATTTGCCGCGATTGTTTATCGGTTCGGAAGGCTTGCTGGGAATTGTGACGGAAGCGACTTTGAAACTGATTCCGTTGCCGCCATTTCGCGCCACGCTCGCCGTCGGTTTCAGTTCCATGAAAAATGCCGTCGGCGCGCTGCAATCAATCCTTGCCGCCGGATTTCTGCCGAGCGCGCTCGAACTCGCCGACGAATTCACGCTCGCCGCCGCAGCCAAACACACCGGCAGCAAACGGCTCGGCATTTGCAAGGCGCATTTGATTGTGGAGATTGACGGCCAAAACAAATCCGTTCGCGGCGAACTGCCGGCAATTGAAAAAGTCGTCCGCAGGCACAAACCGCTTTTCATCGAACGCGGGCTTGGCGATGCCGAGTGCGAAAAAATCTGGCAAATCCGCCGCGTCTTTTCCGCCGCGCTCCGCGCC
>Ga0207933_1001666_pt1 | contig 16083 bp, 11 predicted proteins | sample NGESurdeep092012_4_FD_184488 | JGI IMG/M metagenome (GOLD analysis project Ga0207933, IMG submission 184488) | Arctic peat soil microbial communities from Barrow, Alaska - NGEE Surface sample F53-3 deep-092012 (SPAdes) | ecosystem: Environmental > Terrestrial > Soil > Wetlands > Peat ...
GGCTAAAACGGTCAGCATCGCTGCGACGCTGTTGGTCGAGCCGGCGATGTTGGTCACCAGCACGGAATAATTGCCTGTCTGATTTAACTGGACGTTGGTCAGCGTCAAAGTCGCGTTGGCGGCCCCGTCAAGGTTGGTCGTGCCAAAACTCCACTGGTAGCTCATCGGCTGCGTGCCTCCGGCCGTGACGCTGAAGGAAGCGGTGCCGCCAACATTTACCGTCACATTCGTCGGCTGTGCGGTAATTGTGGGTGCAACAGCTCCCATCGCGTAGAGTTGTGACACTTCGTTTGATGACAAAGCGCGGTTGTAGATGCGAACGTCGTCTAGCACACCGTTGCAATATGCGCCCCACGCCCCATGATGCATCAGATACATATCCTCAACGGAACTCTCAGTGTTTGCATCGGTTATGATATTCTCTAAAGCCCCGTTTATGTAAATCTGATACGTGTTGTTTGACTTGATGCCACAAATAAAAAACCACACATTTGTTGGTGTTTGAGAGGTTCCAGCGTCTGGATCATAATAATCGTCACCATCCACGATTATTTCCCCTTCTCCAATGTTTTGTCCGCTGGATCCGCTGCCAATTCCCAGCGTGGACCAACCGGAGCCAATATCGCGGGTTTCTCTTTTCGTGATTATTACGTCCACAGGAGGATACCCATAAGGTGTGTTTGCGCGCGAAATGATTTTAACCCAGGCTGATTCAGTAAGATTAGACGGGCTGTTCCCGACGGGGTTTCCAATGTCAATATATCCATCCACACCGTTAAATGAGTATGCCGAATTATTGGATCCGAAACGATCTGGCACCAAAATAACGCCGCCGTAAATTGTCCCGTTGTTTTCATTTCCGCTCGCATCATTCACATTCCCGTCAAAAGGGTAGTATGCAACGAGGCCGTTGGTGAGAGTGCTTTGAGCGTGGGATGCGAATGCAATCAATGCCATTGCGGCGATTGCCAGTAGAAGTTTGATTGGCTTCATGCGTTTGGGATCCGTTTGAAAATTAAAGCGACATGGCCACACAAAATTATTTTTTAGATTTTGCCGCAAGCATTCTTCTATGAACACTAACGATTGAGTCAGAAAATATGGAAGAGGTCAAAGGAAAAAAATTCAGCGCCCAATTCCCAAAATTAACCTCGTATGAACGGGTTACTCTCACAGTTCCGACCCAAACGTCTTGATGAGTCTGGCAAGACCGGTTTGTAAATCCACCTGTGGCTGCCAGCCTAATTGTTTTAGCCGCGACACGTCAGCTACGACGAACGGAAACGGATCTGCCGCCGGTGGATTCTGACTCTCCATCAATTCTGGACGGCCCAGTATCGCCGCTGCGATTTCGGCGATTTCGCGCACGGAAACTCCTTTGCCTGTTCCCCAGTTGATCGTGCCGATAAATTTCTTTTCAACCGTGAGCAAAATCGCGGCGGCAAGGTCTTCGATGTAAATATAATCCTTCCGGCTGTGCGGCGTCTTGAGCAACAGAGTTTCCCCTCGTTGCAATTTCTGGATGAGCGAACTGCAAAGCCGCGCCGGATGCTCGCCCACGCCGTAGGGATAAAACACCCGGCCCCAGCAAAATTGCCAGCCGTCCTTTTCCGCTTCGGCGGCCAGTATTTCGCGCAACGCATTCTTGCAATGCGCATAAAGTGTCGTCGGGTTGAGCGGTGTGCGATCCTCGGACAACGGCGCGCCAGAGATTTGATATTCGATGCACGTTCCTGCGCCGACAATGTGGTTGACGCCGATTTCGAGCAGCCGATGCGCCATGTCCAGGCTCCATTGCAAATAGCGTTCATTCTCCGGCGATTCCAGATAAACGCCCGGCGTCGCAATCCACGCCAAATGAACGCAAACATCTGGCTGAAATGGCTCGATGCTTTTCCACGGCGGTCCGGCGAGCGTGCCTTGAAGCCATGACATTTTTTCGCCGGGCGAAACGCTGGCTGGCGGAGTTTTAGTCGGTTGAATCAAGCCCGCGATTTCGTGGCCGCGCTCCAAAGCCAGCCGGCAAAAAGCTGAACCGATAAATCCTGTTGCACCCGTGACGAAAATTTTCATTTCAAGTCTGCCAGCAAAGGCAGGTTGCGGTCGCGTTCGGAAAGCCGGCTTTCCGCAACCGGCCAGCGGATGTTCACGACCGGATCGTTCCAGCGCAGGCCGCGCGCAAGTTCGGGAAAATAAAATTCCGACATCTGGTAAAAAACTTCGCAGTTGTCCGCGAGGCATTGGAAGCCGTGGGCAAATCCGCCGGGAACGTAAAGCGTGCGGCGGTTTTGCGTGGTCAGTTCAAATCCCTGCCACTGGCCGAACGTCGGCGAGTCGCGGCGCACGTCCACCAGCACGTCAAAAATCGCGCCCGCCGCGCAGCGGATGAGTTTGATTTCCGGCTTCGGGTCGGCTTGAAAGTGCATCCCGCGAATCATGCCGCGCTGTTTTGTCAGCGTGAGATTGCATTGCGGCCAGCGCGTGTTGAGATTGTGCGCGGAAAATTCCTGCTCGCAAAACGTCCGCGTCAGAAATCCGCGCTCGTCCTCGCGCAATTCCAAATCAATGAGCCAGAGGCCGGCCAAATTGGTGCGCGAGAATTTCATGCGAGTTCAGACAATTTTAATTTTGGGAATCGGGACGATGAATTTGCCGCCGGCATCGCGATACGCCTTTTGCTGCGCGAGAATCTCATCTGCAAAATTCCAGGTCAGCAGCAGTGTGTAATCCGGTTTGCGTTTCAACAATTCCTCCGGCGGCAAAATCGGCAGGTGCGTGCCGGGCGTGAGGCGTCCTTGCTTGTAAGTGCTGCGGTCAACGACAAAATCCAAATCCGCCGCGCCCACGCCGAAGAAATTCAGCAGCGTGCTGCCTTTCGCCGACGCGCCGTAGGCGGCCACGCGCTTGCCTTCCTGTTTCAATTTTGCGAGCAATTCCAAAAGTTCGCGCTTGATGCCGTGAACCTGGCTGGCGAAGCCTTCGTAGCAGACCAGCGAATCCACGCCTTTTTGTTTTTCGTCGGCCAGCAGTTTTGCAACCGAAGCTTCGACCGCGTGTGCGCCTGCGTGACTGGCGAACAGGCGCAGCGAGCCGCCGTGAATCGGCAGGTGTTCAACGCGGAAAATTTCCATTCCGTGCCGCGCGAAAAGCGGCTGGAGCGCCGTGAGCGTGAAATAAAAAACGTGTTCGTGGTAAATCGTGTCGAACTCGTTGTGTTCGATGAATTCGACGCCGTAGGGAAATTCCAGCGCGATGCGGCCATCCGGCTTGAGCAGTTTTTTCAGCCCGGCCACGAAATCATTTGTGTCCGGCGCATGGGCGAAAACGTTGTTGCCGAGGATGAGGTCGGCTTGCCGGTTTTCGCCCGCAAGTTTTGTGGCGATGCCGCGTCCGAAAAATTCCTCGATGGTTTCAATCCCTTTTTCGCGCGCGACCTTGGCGATGTTCGCCGCCGGTTCGATGCCGAGGCAGGGAATTTTTGCGCTGACGAAATTTTGCAGCAGATAGCCGTCGTTGCTGGCGATTTCCACGACTAGGTTTTTTGAATTCAGGCCAAATTCGGCAATGTAACTTTCGGCGGCTTCGCGCGCGTGGCGCAGCATCAGGTCGGAGAACGACGAGAAATAAAGATATTCGGAAAACAATTCGACCGGCGGCACGAGGTCGGTGATTTGCAGCAGCCAGCAGGATTTGCAGACGGCGAGACGCAGCGGAAATTTCGGCTCCGGCTTTGACAGGTCGGCGGGCGTCAGGAGATTGTTCGCCAGCGGTTGCAGGCCGAGGTCGAGAATCAGCGCGGCGTCGGTGCTGCCACACGACCGGCATTTCAAATGGAAGCTCATGTGGATTTCGCCCAGGCCAGATTTTTCCGCCGCGCGGCTTCCGCGTAATCATCAATCTGCGACTGGCTGAAGCGCATCATGTCCGGGTTTTTCAAATCGTGCCGCTCGCGATACCACGTCACAGTCCGGCGGACGGCTTCCGTGAAATCCCAGGCCGGATGCCAGCCCAGCAGTGCGCCGGCTTTTTCGATGGACAATGAAAGCAAAGCGGCTTCGTGCAGCGCATTTGAATCGGAATTGTCCGTCCATTTGCCGGGCCACGACTTCAAAATTTCCTCGACGAGCCGGCTCACCGGCTGGCGCGCGGAAGGTTCCGGGCCAAAGTTGAACGGGGTGACGAGCTTTGAAGTTTTCGATTCCTGGCTGATGCGCGCGGCGAGCCACAAATAGCCGCTCAAACATTCCAGAACGTGCTGCCACGGACGGACGGCGTGCGGGTTGCGGACGCCGATGTCCTGCTTTTCAATCAGCGCGCGGATGGAATCCGGCACGATGCGGTCCGCCGCATAATCGCCGCCGCCGATGACGTTGCCGGCGCGGGCGGTGACGACCGGGCCGAGCTTCGGATTCGGCGCAAAAAACGAGCGATGCCACGATTGCGCGACCAGTTCCGTCGCGCCTTTGCTCATCGAATAAACGTCGTAGCCGCCGAGCGCGTCGTTTTCGCGATAGGCAAATTCCCATTCGCGGTTTTCGTAGCACTTGTCGCTCGTGACGACGACGGTGGCGCAGTTCAATTCCAGCCTGCGAATGGCTTCGAGAAGATGCGCCGTGCCGAGCGCGTTGGTTTCAAACGTTTCCAATGGTTCGACATAGGAACGCCGGACGATGGGCTGCGCGGCGAGATGAAAGACGACTTGCGGCCGGATTTTTTTTATGGCCGCCGTGAGCGCGTCGAACTGGCGGATGTCGCAAATGGTTTCACTTGTGAACGTCGCGGTGCTGATGATTTCGTGGAGGTTGGGATTTGTCGGCGGCGGCAGGCTCAACCCGTGGACTTCCGCGCCAAGTTTTTTCAGCCAGAGCGAAAGCCATGCGCCCTTGAAACCGGTGTGGCCGGTCACGAGCACGCGTCGGTTCTGGTAGTAGCCGCTGAACATCACCAGACTTTCCACGGCGCGTTGCCGCTGTTCCACATATTGGCGAGCAGTTGCTGTTCGCGATAAGTGTCCATGCATTGCCAGAAACCATGATGCTGGTAGGCGACGATTTGTTTTTCCGCCGCGAGTTTCGCCAGCGGCTCGTTCTCGAACACGCAGGAATCATCGCCGAGATATTTTCCGATGCGCCGGTCCACGACGAAGAAGCCGCCGTTGATGTAGCCGGCTTGTTTTTCCGGCTTTTCCTTGAAAGCGGTCACTTTGCCGTCCGCGATTTCCATGTCGCCAAAACGTCCGGCGGGCTGCACGGCAGTCATGGTGAGAATTTTTTCCTGCTTTCGGTGATAGGCAATTGAGCCGTTGATGTCGCTGTCCGTGACGCCGTCGCCGTAAGTGAGCAGGAATGTGTCGTCCTTGATGAAAGGCAGCACGCGCTTGAGCCGACCGCCGGTCATCGTGTTCTGGCCGGTGTCAACCATCGTCACCGTCCAGTCTTCTTCGTCGTGCTGGTTGTGATATTTGATTTTTGGCTTTGCGCCCAGGCTCAAGGTCACGTCACTCGTGTTCCAATGATAGTTGCGGAAATATTCCTTGATGGCCTCGCCTTTGTAGCCGAGGCAGAGGATGAATTCCTTGTGCCCGTAATGCGCGTAGGTCTTCATGATGTGCCAGAGAATCGGACGTTCGCCGACCGGCACCATCGGCTTGGGACGGAATTCCGTCTCCTCGCGCAAGCGTGTGCCTAAGCCACCGCAGAAAATCACGACTTTCATTTTGATAATTTGCCGACGCAAAAATAACAGGCTCCCCGCACCGGCTCAACTTTTTACGGCGACGGTTTTGTGCCGGCGCATCGTCATCAGCCAGAACAGCAACAACGCCCCCAAAGCAAGGCCGGACGCAACGGGCATCGCGTGCAGCAATCTTGCCGGCGATTTGCCCGCGCACAGCAGCGCGATCCAATAGGCCAGTCCCAATCCGCCGTAAAGGAGCGAAATTTTCATCCAGCGGCTCGCGAGCGCCCACATGGCGAGCGCTTGAAGCAGGCCGACAAACACCATTGTTACGGCGAGATGGCCGATCATCGCGGAAGCTTCGGGCGAGGATTTTCCCAAAATCAGTCTCACGCAAAAATCCCGCAGCGCGAGCAATCCCGCAGCGCCAATCATCAAGCCGAGGGTATAAAGCCCCAGCAGTTTGAATTGTTCGCGGACAATATTTCCGGCGCGACCGCCGGAGCGGGACGTGAACAAAACGGCCAGTAGCGGACCAACGGTCATCGGCAGTGCCACGGCGAGCCGTTCGGCGCAATTGTAAGCGTCATTCTCGGGCTTCGAGAAATATTTTTTCGCCACCAGCACGTCGCCCGCCATGAAACAATAGGTGCCAATGACATACGCCGCGCTTATGGCCAGATAGAGGGCAAATTCCCGGTTCCACGGCGAGACTGGCGCACCATGCAGCGACAATTCTTTTCTCCAGAAAAGCAGTGCTAGGTTCGCTATCAGCGCGAAAGTCGAAGCGAGCACGGCGGTTTCCGGCGAGGGCCATTTCAGCGTGACAAACCAGCCGAACAAAACCCGCAGGATCATTCCCAGAAATCCGATTAGCGCAAGCCGCTTGAACCAAGACAGCCCCTGGCATAACGCCGTGACCAGCGCCGCCCACAAGCTGAACAACGTGCAAACGAGCGTGACCAGCATCAGGCTTTCGCTGTAATGGAAAAAGTGGCTCAACGGTCTGGCCGTGACGATGGCGAGCGCCGAACCGGCGACCGTCAGGCGGATCAGAAATTTTTTACAGCCCATCAACAATCCCTGCAACTGCGCGCCGTCGCCGCTGGCGTTGAAATGAGCGATGTAGTGCGTGACGGCAAACGTGCCGACCGACGGCAAAAGGACAAGCAGCGGCATGATGGCGTTGAGCGCGCTGTTGGCGCTGCCGTAGTCGCCCGATTCCTTCAAGTTTCGTCCGATGACCGCTTGAAAAGCAAAGTTGCCGAGGCCGGACAAAAAGCTGATTGCGGCAAAAATAATCCCGCTTTGCAACAGTCCCTCGCCGCGCGCATTTTTTTTCATACGAGCGGCTTCAATTCCTTTTCGTTCGCGCGCACCCATTCAAAAACGTCGGCGACGATTTTTTCCACGCCGCGTTTGGGCCGCCAGTCTGTCCGCGAAAATAATTTTGAACTGTCCGCCAGAAAAATCCGCAAATCTGCCTGGCGGTTTTCAATTTCAGCAGCAATTGGAATTTCACGGCCAATAATTTTTTTGCAAATGCCGGTGAGTTCCAAAAGCGAAGCCGAAATTTCCAGCCCGCCGCCGACGTTGCCGAGCCAGCCTTCCCAGTTTTCAAAATTGGAAATCTGCTCGGCAACCAAATCGCAGAGGTCGGTGACGTGCAGCAGGTCGCGGACTTGTTTGCCGGTGCCGCCGTAGCCGATGTATTTGAGCGGCTTCCCAAAAAAATGCCGGAAAACCCACAGCGCGACGACGCCCTGGTCCACCTTGCCCATCTGCCACGGCCCGGCGATGACGCTGCAACGGTTCGTGACGGCGCGCAGGCCGAAGCCGCTGCGGTATTCCTCGATCAAGCTTTCGCTCGCAAATTTCGTCCAGCCGTAAAGCGAACGCGCCGCGGTCATCGGGCAATTTTCCGTCACGCCGCGCGAGGAAATGGCCGCACCGGGAACGTCGTTCCACGCAAAGCGCGTCGGCTGTTCCGTCCACGGATGTTTTTCCAAAATTGAAATTGGATAAGCCCGGCTCGTCGAAAGAAAAATGGTTTTGCTTTTCCACTTGCGCGCATGTTCAAGGCAGCGGTAGGTTCCCATCAAATTTGTCTCCATCAAATAATCCGGAGATTCGGCGTAGCCGGCGAGCACGGACGGCTCGGCGGAACATTCGATGATGAATTCAAACGGCCCGGCGGGAAATTCCGGCGCCCGCCGGATGTCGCCTGTGACAAATTCAATTCCCGCCGCTTGCAGTCGCGGCAGATTCAATTCCGAACCGCGCCGGTATAAATTGTCCATGCACACGGCGCGTGTTCGCGGAAAATTATTTTTCAGATGCAGCGCAAGGCTGCTGCCGACAAAGCCCGCGCCGCCGGTGATCAAAATGCTTTCGGGCGGACTCATTTCAGGCGACGCAGGCGGCATGGATTTCCGTCAAAATTTCCTGGAGACCGTAGCGGAATTTCCAATTTGGATAATGCGCCTGGAATTTTCGCACGTCGCTGACCCACCAAATGTGGTCGCCGATGCGGTTGTCCTCGACGTAGATCCATTTCAGCTTTTTGCCGCTGATACGCTCGCACTCGTCAATCGCTTCGAGCATCGAACAATTCGAGTGGCGGCTGCCGCCGGCGTTATAGACTTCGCCGGAACGCGGCTTTTGAAAAAATTGCCAGAACATTTCCACGAGGTCGTGGCTGTGGATGTTGTCGCGCACTTGTTTGCCTTTGTAACCGAACACGCGATAGGGATTTCCCGTCACCGTGCAGCGCATCAGATAGGCGAGAAAACCATGAAGCTCCGTGCCCGCGTGCGCCGGCCCGGTCAGGCAGCCGCCGCGAAAGCACGCGGTCTTCATGCCGAAATAATTTCCGTATTCCTGCACCAAAACGTCTGCAGCAACCTTGCTCGCGCCGAAAAGCGAATGTTTCGTCTGGTCAATGCTCATCGTCTCGGAAATGCCCGGCTCGTATTCGTGGCCGGATTTTATTTCCCAGCGTTTTTCCAGTTCGACGAGCGGCAAACGGTTTGGCGTGTCGCCATAAACTTTGTTCGTGGAGGTGAAAATGAAAACAGCTTCAGGACAAAACTGCCGCGTCGCTTCGAGCAAGTTCAAAGTGCCGGTGGCGTTGACGCTGAAATCGGCATGCGGATCGCGCGCGGCCCAATCGTGCGACGGTTGCGCGGCGGTGTGGATGATGAGCGCGATGTCCTTGCCGAGCTTTTTGAACAGATTTTCGACGGCGGCGCGGTCGCGAATGTCGAAGTCATGATGTTCGTAATTGGGAATATTTTTGATGAGCTTTTCACGGTTGGCGAGCGTGGAGGCTTCCTTGCCGAAAAACCATTGGCGCAGGTCGTTGTCAACGCCGACGACCTTGAACCCTTCGCGCGCGAAACGCTTGACGCTTTCCGAGCCGATCAATCCGGCTGCTCCGGTCACAATGACAATGCTCATAAATTTTGAATGCACAGGTTCGGCGACAACGGGCTTGCGGCGCAAGCGGATTTTTGTCCCGGTCAAACCAGCTTCGTCACGGCCTCGAAAACGTCCGCAATTTTCACCGACTCCATGCACGCGAGCAGTTCCGCGCGCGTGCCCTTGATGTCGGCGCCGTCGTAGCGGTAAAAATCCAGGTTGCGCCCGTTCACCGCCGGATTTTTCACGAGTGTAAATCTGTTTCCAAACGGCAGATTGGTAGCATTCAACGTCGGCGCTTCGATCACGATTTGATTCGGAATTTTCACGGCGGCGGCGATGTGCATCAACGCCGTGTCCACGCTCAAAAACGCGCCGCAACGCTTCATCAGCGCCGCCGTCTCCCGCAGATTTTGTGTCTTCGCCTCCAGCGTCAGGCCGCGGTCCGCCTGCGCCAGCACGACCTGATGATCCTTCGCCTCCTCCGGGCCGCCGAAAAGCAAGACGCGGATGTCCGGGCGCTCCTTGTTTAATTTCCGCACCAGCCCGGCGTAATTTTTCAACGGCCAGCGCTTCAACGGCAGGTTTTTTGTGCCGCCGGAACCGACGTGGATGCCGAGAATTTTCTGTCCAATCAGTCTGTGCCGCGCCAGAAAATCCTCCGCGAATTTTTCCTCGTCCGCCGTCAGGAACAGTTCCATTTCGTGCGGCTGCAATTTTATTTGCGCGCCGACCAGCGGCAGCACGTCAAAATTATTTTCAATCGAGTGGCGCGCGTAATCCTGCGGCAGGGTTTTGTTGACGAGCCAACGGTCAAGCGCGCCAAAATTTTCGTATTCATGGCTGATGCGCGTGTCCGCCGCGACGATTCGGGCGGCGATGCGATAATGAACCCGGCTCTGCGGATGTGTGTTGATGGAAACGTCGTAGCGTTCGCGGCGCAGCGGCCAAAGAAAGCGCAGCGTCTCCCGCCGCCCGCATTTCATCAGGTTTTTTTGGAACACGCGGCTGACGTTCGGATTGTGTTCGAGCAAATCCCTTGCGCCCGGCCACATCACCGCCGCGTCAATCACCGCGCCGGGAAAATTTTCGCGCAGCTCGCGGATGAGCGGCGTGGCGATCAGCGTGTCGCCGATCCCGGCAAGCGAAATGACGAGGATTTTCACAGCCGCGAAATTTTTTCCAGCAGCGACGTTGTGGACTTGCCTGGAACGAACGGAACAATCGCGATTTTTCCGCCAGCCGACTCGACTGCGCGGCGTTCGTCCTGGTTCAAAGTATCCAAAGTGTAATCGCCGCCCTTGACGTAAATATCCGGCTGCGCGGCGGCAAGAAATTTCGTCGCCGTCGTATCGGTGAAGATGCAGACGCCGTTGAGGCTTTCCAGCGCGGCCAAAACTGCGGCGCGATCATTTTCAGAATTCACCGGACGGCCGGCGCCTTTCAATTGGCGCGTCGCGCCGTCGCCGTTGACTCCGACGAGCAGGGCGCCGCCGAAATTGCGCGCCGTTTCCAAATAGGCCACATGGCCGGGATGCAAAATGTCAAAGCAGCCGTTTGTGACGACGAGCTTTTTGCCCGAAGCGCGGATGGCTTTTCGCCACTCCGGTAATTTGTCCCACGCGATGATTTTGTCTCGGAAGTTCACGGCGCTATTTTGCCCGCACAAAGTGAATTGGCAACGATTTACCGTTGTAGGAGTCGAGGTAACGAGGCTCATTTCAACTTTATTTTTCAATCAGAGACTCCTTACGTCGTCTCCTACGAAAATAAAAAATGTCCGGTTTTGCATTCGGCGTCCATTTACCAATAGATTCGCGTGATGGATGACATCGAACTATTGCGGCAGTATGCGACCGGCCATTCGGAAACGGCCTTTGCCGCGCTGGTGGAGCGTCACCTCGGCCTGGTCCATTCGGCGGCGTTGCGGCAGGTGCGCAATCCGCGTCTGGCCGAGGAAGTGACGCAGGCCGTGTTCATCATCCTCGCGCGCAAGGCAAGTGCAATCCGCAAAGAAACAATCCTGACCGGCTGGCTTTACCGGACAACGCGGTTCGCCGCCGCCGACGCCGTGAAAATTCAAAACCGCCGCCAATGGCGCGAACAACAGGCCGCTCAAATGCAAACGACCGCCGCCGATGACAATTTTAACTGGGAACAAATCGCGCCGCATCTGGACGAAGCGATGGCTCGGCTCGGCGGCAAAGACCGCGACGCCGTGCTGCTGCGCTATTTTGAAAATAAAACTTTTGGCGAAGTGGGAACGGCATTGGGAACGAACGAAGACGCCGCGCGAAAACGGATCACCCGCGCCGTGGAAAAATTGCGGAACTATTTTTCCAAACGCGGCGTGACGCTGACGGCGGCGGTTATTGCCGGAGCAGTTTCGGCCAACTCGATTCAAGCCGCGCCCGTTGCGCTGGCAAAAACCGTGACCGCCATGGCGATTGCGAAAGGCGCGGCCGCCAGCGGTTCAACTTTAACCATCATCAAAGGAGCATTGAAACTTATGGCATGGACAAAAATGAAAACGGCAATTGTTGTCGGTGTGGGCTTGTTGCTCGCGACGGGAACGACAACGGTCATTGTAAAAGAATATCAAGACCATCGGACTTATTCGTGGCAAATTGGAAACTTTGATGAGCGCGTGCTGAAAGAGCAGCCGTCACAAGTTCGGCTTTTGCCCAGCAAATCAAGAGGCAGCGGTTTTGGAACGACGTTCGGAAAAAATGACGAACCTAAAATGATGGGAGTTGATACTTCAGCAGAAATAGTCATTGAAGCGGCTTATCGCTTTTACGATTCTGAACAAATTGTTCTCCTAACAAAATTGCCCAAAGGCAGATATGATTACATTGCCTGCCTTGACTTTCCGGTAGGAGTCATAGACGGAAATGAAAAAGCATTGCAGGAGTTAGTAAAAAGAAAGTTTGACTTGATTGCCCACCTTGAAACTCGTGGAACGAATGAGGTTCTAGTGGTAGAGAAAGTGAAATGATGAAATGAGTCGCGGAGCGACAGCCGGAAATTAGCCCGGCACAACGTGCCGGGTTGGCCGTCCAAAATAAAATCGTCCTGAAGGGACGGTGGAAAATGCGTCGCTCTGCGACTGAATCGCATTCTTCGCCCACCAAATTTTGTAGGAGTCGAGGTCACGAGACTCATTTCAATTTTTAGTCAGAGACTCCTTACGTCGTCTCCTACTTTTCTGACAATAACTTCCACACACGCAACGCTTCGGTCACGCCCCAAGCCTGCGCGTCGCAACCGCGTTGCAAATGTGGCGCGTCGCCGTCGAGGATTTCCGGAATCTGGCCAAGACAGCCTTCACTCAATAATTTTCCCGCGCTGCCCAGATAACTTTTCGCAGCCGCAACCGCTGCCGGCGAAAAATCCCACACGCGCGCAAGCGCCTCGCAAAATGTCGGAAACGTCCACGTCCACGCCGTGCCGTTGTGATACGCGGGCTTGCGGCGCGTGTCCTCGTCGTCTTCGTAACGCGGCCAATAGGGATTGCGCGGATCGTTAATCAATCGTCCGTCGTTGGAAAAAACCGGCAGCGGAACGGCGACCGGCAGCGGCGCGAGCGAGCGGAGCGCGCCCGACACGACCAGATATTTTTGCGCGGCGGCGACGCAGCGTTTCGCGCGTTCGCCGGTGACGAGGCCAAGGCTGACGGCGAAAAGACAATTGCTCCGCAGTGCGTCGCTGACCGTGGCGTCGCGGGCGATGACGCGCGACCCGGCGATCAGCACGTCGGCATACCAGCCTTGTTCTTCGAGCCAGAAAAGTTTTTCAAACGAGACCATGGCGTGGTCGGCGAGGTCGCGCCATTTTTTTTGTTCGGACTTGCCGCTGATTTTTTCCAGCAGCCGCAACAGGCGAATCCACAGGACTTGAATCTCGACGGGATAACCCTCGCGCGGCGTGCCTGCGGGAAAATTCGTGTCCATCCAGGTGAAATGGCTCGGACTCCAGATGAGCGCGGAATCCGTGTCCATGCGGATGCCGTTCGGCGTGCCCTTGGAATAATTTTCCGCGATGCTTTTTAGCACGTCAAAAATCGCGCGGCCATTTTCGTCAACTCGCGTTTCATAAAAATTTTGAATTTTGAGTTTTGAATTTTGAATTTCCGAAAGCTCCTCGCACGCGATGGCAAACCACAGCGGCGCATCGCTCGTGTCGCGATTGGAAACGTCGCCGCCGTGGATCGTGTTCGGCAGCGTGCCGTCTTTTTCAAATTTGGCGAAGGTCAACAGCAGTTGTTTCACTTCGTCCACCATGTCGGCGGCCAAAAGTCCGCGCGCGCAAACCAACGCGTCGCGTCCCCAGTCCAAAAACCACGGATAACCGGCGATGACGGTTTTACCTTCGTCGCGCCGCACAACGAACTGTTTGGAGGCGTGTGAAAGTTTTTCCTCAAAAGTAGCAGCCGACGTAAGCCGGCTCTGAATTTTTCCAGAATGAGCGAACTCACGTTCGCTGCTACGAGAATTTATTTCCGCCGTCAAGACGAGTGTTGCGCTTGCGCCTTTTGCCAGAGGAATTTCAAACCAGCCCGGGCTGTAGGCGTCGCCGCTGCCAACCTGTCCGCGCGTCTGCTCGACGGGATGCGGAATGTTTTCGCACCATTCGGGCTGTGGATGATATTCGCCCGCGTCGGCAAATACTCGCAGTTGGCGGTCGCCGGCTGGTGTGAATTCAAAGCCGTTCCATGATTCCGTAGCAGCCGAGGTGACGAGGCTCACATCTGTTTTTAATTTTTTATTTGGAGCCTCCTCACGTCGGCTGCTACGGATGGGATGGCAATTTGACGCGAAATGAAATTCGGCACCGTCATTGCGCTTGGTTTCGCAGTGAAAATTCCGGTCTTCAATGTCTGCGCGCACGGTCAGGCGCACGTCGGCGTCGGCGGGCAGTTGTTTTCCGTGCGCGAATTTTTCCGTCGGGCGGTTGAAATGAAAGACGGTCGTATTTTTGCCTTCGACCATTTCCGCCCGCATTTGAATTTCCACCGTCCTTCCATCGCCGGCGTTGGCGGCAAAATCCCATGCAGCCGGCGATCCGGGCTGGAACGACGCGAGATTTTTGAAGTCGAGCGGCGAGAGAAAACCGGCGGCGTTGACCCAGACCCGGATGCGCTTCACGAAAACATGACGGTCAACGGGAACGGTCGGGTTCAGGTTTGCGCCCAGCGCGCAGTCGTATTTCGAATTCACGCGGCCCAAGTCCACGCAAAGCCGGGCCATGCCGCCGATGCCGTTGGTCAATAAAACCAAATCATCGGCTTGCGGATTGCAGATTGTGGATTGCGGATCGAGTGCGAGAAAACGAATTGATGCGGAAATCTTTTGTGATGCGGCGGCGTAGCGCTCCAGAAATAATTCCGCTTCCGCCGCCGATTCGCGCGGCTCGAAGCAGGCGATGTGGCGGTCGCCGGCGGCGATGGATTGGACGTGAATCGTGGCCTCGTTTTCATTCCGGCTTCGCAACTCGGCGCGAAATGGCGCGTTGTCTTCGATCAAAAGCCAGTGGCCGGGCGGCACGGGCGTGACGCGGCGGGCGTCAATCAAAGTCCATATGACGACGCGCGGGAAAATTTTCCCGGCTTCAACTTCGTGCAACAAATCGGAGAGCGGAGTTTTTGCATCGCGAGCGGCGAACTCGCCGGCGGCGGCGAGTAAATTTTCCGGCGACAATTCGACTTTTTCCGCGAGCCAATGCCAGTCGAGCCTGTCAATCGTTTCGGAGGAAACAATTTTGCTCAACGCTTGAATTGCAAGCGTGGCTTGGGCGCGGGCGCGGCGGTAATTTTCTCCGCACAGTCCAACCGGTTTTTGCGCCGTCGCGAGGCAGTGGCACGCACCAGGCGCGAGGGTGAAAATGGTTTCGGCTTTTTCACGGTCAAATTGCGAGAGCGGCTGGCCGAGCAGATCGAATTGAAAATCGGAAATTTCAAATTTCAAATCGGCGGCCGCGAGCGTCAGCAAATGAGATTTTTCAACGTCGGTGTTGACCAGAATCAAAACGGAATCTTTTCCCTCCGCTGATTCGCGGAGCAGCGCGTAAATCGGCGAGTCGGGCGGACTCACGCGCGTGAGCTTCGCGCCGTCAAAAAAGCAGGGATGGTCAGAGATGAGTTTGTTGAGCTGCGCGAGTTCGGGGGCAATGTTGTCGGCGCTGTCCCAATTCAATCCGGTGCAGCCGTGGACGTGGATTTTTTCGGCGGCGAGCCATTCCACGCCGCAGGTGAAACCGAATCCGCCGCCCGGGCTTGTGAGCGCGCAGAGGCGGTTTCGCAGGAGCGACCAAGCGCGGCCTTTTTCGGCAAGGCGGCTGTTGTCGTGCGTTTCGCTGTAGTGAACGTAAGCGCCGATGCGTGAACTCTGGCGGTTCGCGTAATCCAAATACCACGCGACGTCTTTGCCGGAATAATTTTGGAAAAGCTCGGAATACGCCCATTGCATTCCGCCGTCGGTCAAAAGATTTTCGGTTGCCTCCCATGAACCGCCGAGGCCTTCGAGCAGGAAAATGGTTTCGGGAAATTCATTTTGAATTCGGGCGATGATGTATTGCCATGCGGGAACCGGAATTTTGTAGCCGGCGTCGCAGCGGAAACCGTCCACGCCGCGCCGACACCAAATCAAGAGTGAATCCGCAATCATATCCCACAGCTTCACGTCGTGCTGTTCGAGTTCGACCAAATCTTCCCAGACTGTTCCCCACGCGCCGGGGCTGGTGAACGAGCCGTCGGGATTTTTCAGGAAAAATTCAGGGCGGTTTTCCTGCAACGTCGAGCCCCAGCCGGTGTGGTTGATGACAATGTCAATGAAGATGCGCGCGCCGAGCGAGTGCGCGGCGTAAGTCAGCTCGCAAAACTGGTCAATGCCGGTGGCGCGCTTGTCGAACTCGACAAGCGCGGGATCAACCGCCGTCAGATCGAGCGCAGCGTAGGGACTGCCGAAACGTCCGAAGCGCGCGTAGGTC
>Ga0207933_1001667_pt1 | contig 16079 bp, 15 predicted proteins | sample NGESurdeep092012_4_FD_184488 | JGI IMG/M metagenome (GOLD analysis project Ga0207933, IMG submission 184488) | Arctic peat soil microbial communities from Barrow, Alaska - NGEE Surface sample F53-3 deep-092012 (SPAdes) | ecosystem: Environmental > Terrestrial > Soil > Wetlands > Peat ...
TTCGGCGGAGTCTATCATTTCCTCGGAGCCCAGCGGCAGGGAAATTGAGAGTCCCCGGTATCCAGTCGAGCACTCGATATCTCCCAGCAGCCCTCCTCGCAGCCCCGGAGCTTCCGTTGCGATTCTGGACCCTATAAAGAAAAGTGGCTTCCGATCCGGCCGGGGGCCGATGATCTTGGTCGCTGTCACTGTGCTCATCCTGGCGGCGCTCTCGTTTTGGATTCGCGGAAGAAGTGCGATCGACCAGTTCTGGCACCCTCTATTCGCGGGAGCCAAGCCTCTTTTGATCTATACCGGAGCCGTTCAGTTTGGAAATACATTTATTACTGCCGGCGATCTATCCGCAAGCGTCAAGGTGGCATCACTTTTGTCCCGCGATCGGCAGCCGTTCGATATCCGTACCGGGCAGGACATCGCGTTCGACGATCTCCGTCAATTCCCGGCTGTTCTGATTGGGTGCTTGAATAATCGGTGGACGATGCTTGTGAACGATGATCTGCAGTTTAGTTGTCTCATCGATAAAGTTCCCATGATCAGAGAACGCTCAGGCCGCAAACGTCAATGGACCTCGATCAGTTCCTCTAACGGTACGCTCGAGGTGGATTATGCCGTGGTGACTCGTCTTACTTCCTCGAAGATGGGCCAGCCTTTGATCGCGTTAGCAGGGCTGACGGACAGCGGAACCCGCGCCGCGGCCGAATTTGTTACCAGCAAGCAGAGGCTCGGCGAATTAGCGAAGTCTGCGCCAAGGGGCTGGAAACACATGAACATGCAGCTTGTATTGCAGACGAAGGTCGTCAACCATATTCCGTCAGATACGACTGTGGTGGCTGTCCGCTACTGGTAGTTGCACTCAGCCAGAGTTGGGCTGGACGCCATCGGCGCGCCGCAGACATTTCGCGCATGATTAGCGCGCAGTACGATCTTCACGCGATCGCAGCTTGCCCGACGGCGCCGTGTCTTATCGGATGCGGCGCAGGGTCATGTCATAAGGCGACTGGATGGGACGCATCCCGTTATCCAGCGGAATCAGGCTTCGCTCCTTGAGTTGGTAGTTTTGCGTTCGCCGCGATGAGTCGAGGCTGAGTGCATAAATCGAGGCGCCCGGATCAGAGGGCGCGCCTCTTTTCTCCGTCCATTTCCCCGCAGTGATATTGGCGACGTTGCCTTGGGGGGCGTTGAGGTAGGTTATGGCCTCGACATAGTAGCCCGCTTTATAGGGGGCGGAGCCAGATGAATAAAATCGGATGCTCTGCCGGATGCCGCTGCAATCGGCGCAGGGCAGTTTACCTGTGTAGCGCGCGATCGGCGTTCCCCCCGGATCAACCGCGGCGGGGGAATCCGCGCCCGCGTTGACGATGGCGACCTCCAGCGTAAGGGAACGGGCGGGAGCCGCGTTCTTTTCCCATGGGCGTCTATAAGCGACGACCAGCCGGTCGTGGCCCGGGGCTTTGGCGGTGAAGAGCAGTCTCTGCCTTCCGGAGGCTCCCACGCGCTTGTTCTCCGGCGGCAGATTGGCTCGAGCGCCCGAAGCGAGCAGCGCTTTGTTGTTGGCCGTGATCTCCCAGCCATATCCGGTGGTGACGTTGGCCGGGAGCAGCACGGTGAGGGTGTCGCCGATGCCAAGCGTCACCTTGGCTGAGCGGCCAATCTCGCCAATCTGCACGGTTGCGGAGGATTTTTGTGCCGGCGTCGCGGCGAAGGCCGTTGCCGCCAGCGCCGCGACGAACAGCGATGCTGCCAAGGAATTCAATGCTGTGCGGTGCGGAGAACTGCTTCCAGCTCTCCCGTTCTTGTCTCGCATGATCCACTTCTTCGGCGGTTTATGCAGTGCCTCTCCGCGCGCACCTCAGAATACAACCGCCGCGCGGCATGTCAAGCGTGGTGATAACGCAGGATAAACGCGATGGTCCGCAGGACGCCGGGGCCAGCGTGGAGCCCGTTACTTTCCATCCACCGAAAATGCGAGCAGTGCGTTTCCCGGCATCCCTCCGAAGTTTCTATAGCCCGAGTTGACGAAGAGCATTCCGCCTGCAATCACGGGTCCCGGCCCGTCCAGCGATCCGCCGTGGGCCGGCTGCCCGTTCAGGGTTGTGTATTCGCGATCCGTATCCACGTCCCACAAGATTTTCCCATCGGAGGTTGAATAGGCGCGAATATGCCCATCGAGGGACCCCGAGAAGACCACGCCCGGAATCACGGAGACTGCCTGCGATTGCGAGGGGCTGCATCCCTGCCGGTTGTCGCAGGTTAGCGGCGGCTTCGCGGTCCATGCCGTTTGCCCGCTGGCGAGATCGAGCGCCGAAAGGCCGCCGCCGTGCAACGGATCGAAGAGCAGCCGGTAGGCCCCCGTCTTTTTATCCAACACGGCGCCTTTGAATTGAAGGTCCGACGTCGCGACATACATTTTCTGCCCATCCGTTCCCGAGCCCCACTCCGATCCTCCCAGCGGGCCGCCCTCTCCAACCCGCGTTTGCCACAAAACCGCGCCTCGCTTGTCGGGATCGAGCGCATATGCCACTCCCGATTTCTGCGCGATCACCAACGCTCTTTGCCCATTTGCCAGTGACACGAGGATCGGCGGCTGACCGAAATCGTAATCGTGTCCAGCCGGTGGAGGGCAATTCGGGCTTCCGGGAACTGGACACGCGTTATTGAATGCGTCACCGGCCGTCATTTGCCGCGACCAAAGAAGCTTGCCGGTTTTCGCATCCAGCGCCAGCACAGCATCGCTGGTGTCCGTCGTGGGATGGGAATAATTGTCGCCTGTCGCAACGTACAAAAGGTTGTGCTTCACATCGAATGTCGGTGTGGACCAGACCGCCGCGCCTGAAGGGCCATACGTCTGGGAAGCCGTCTTGCCCTTTTCAGGATGTGCCGCCGCGGCGATGGTGTACGTTTTCCATAATTGTTTGCCCGTATCCGCCCTCAGCGCGACGACGCTGCCTCGGAACGTGCAGCACTGGTACCGCGGAAGCGGGGCCAGAGCCTCTTCGAACGACGACACGCCCAGGTACAAAGCACCCTTGTACAGAAGCGGAGCCGCCGTTATCAAGGCGGCAAAGTGTTCAGCAACGGGCACTTTCCACAGCACTTTCTCGGTTGCTGCATCAAGAGCGTAGGCGTTTCGTCCGCTGCCGAAAAACACCGCCGATTCATGACCGCGTCCTGTTGGGCCTACGGCCACCGCCGAGCGTATGCCCCCGTCGACTTTTGCCGTCCAGTGGATGCAGCCGCTTGCCGCATCCAGCGAATAAATGTCGCCGCTCTGCGTCCCAAAAAATAGCCGGCCATCCGCGACGGCCGGCTGCGAGCGCGCAGAGGTCTCGTCGCCTAGCCCGAATTCCCATTTCAGCTTTAGCTTTGTCACGTCGTCCGCGGAGAGTCCCGCACCCGCCGAACTTTGAAAGCGGCTATTCGTCACGCCGGTGCTCCATCCCGTCCAATTTGGGCCGGACGACGAATATCGGAATGGCTTCGCGTCGGCGCAGAAAGCCGAGGCGGGCACAGGCGTTGACGGCGCTGATTTTGGCGCGGACGCTGAAAGGTACAGCGCCACAGCGTAACGTTCTTGCGGCGTCAGCGTATCGCCCACCGTTTTCATCGCGCCGCTCTCCAGCGCCGCGACCAACTGCGGAATGCTCATTGCTATCAGCGCGCTTTTGGGAGGCACACGCGCCGCCGGGCTATCGTGGCAGCTCGCGCAGTGCGCCTTGTAAACTGCCGCTCCGTCCTGCGCGCGCGCCGAAACCACAGCGAGCAACACTGCCAGAAAACACGCGTATCGCATAGCACGATCCTTTCGAGTTCTCGAGGTGACGGCGGGTAGATAGCCCATTAAATAAAATCCCTCTTTCTGGATTGGAAGAAGAGCGTGAGACCGGTGATGAGAGCGATCAATCCAAGCTCGGCGCACAGAACCGTGATAGCCGGGGCATTCCAAACTGCGACTGGAGCTTTCAAATTAGCCGCAAGAGACGGGATGCGGATCAGCAAAAACCAACCCAACCAATAGGAGGAGTTGCAGACGATGCTGGCCGCAATGAGCCATCCCTCGGATTCGCCGACCAGCGCAGTCGAAAACATCAGACAAAAAGCGATCAGAGGTAGCATGGCGAGCATGAGCAACATCGGAACGGAGCCGTGAGGAACTACATGGCCGTTCGCGATGAGAACCAGCGCGAAGATCAGGAGCGTGAGCCAAGGGACCAGGAACAGCGCCCAGATGGACAGCATTTTCGCGATGGTGTACTGGATCGAGGAGACGGGAAGACTCATGATGAAGGCCAGGGTTTGTTTCTTTCGCTCATTCACGATGGTTGAAGCGGGCAGCATACTGCCCAGAACGCAGAGCGCCACAAAGAACCATATGCCGCCGAGAACAAGAGCCAAGCCGCCGAATTGTGCCAGCAGCAGTGCGACAAGCCCGACCGCAACCGTGAGCACAATGAGCAAACGGTTGAGACGCCAATCCTTTAGAGCCAGATGAGCGATGATGGAGCCGTTCATACTTCCACCTCCTCGCGGCTGTGAGCGACATTGGCGACAAAAATCTCTTCGAGTGTCATATTCTCAACGCATTGAACGCGGGCGCCGGTGCTTTCATAGGCATTCGCAAGGTCCGGCACAAAAGCATTGGCCGTCGCGACAGCAAGCCTCCCGCGCTGGTGCACTCCAATGACGCCCGGCAGCGCCGGGAGATCAATCCCCAGAGGGACTTCGAGGCGCAGCCGACGCCAGCGGTCGAGGTACGCCTCCTTATCCATGGAGTCGATGACGCGCCCGCGATCGATAAAGGTGATGTGATCGGAGATCTGCTCCACATCCTGAGTGTTGTGAGATGAGAACAGGACGCTGCGGTCTTCGTTGGCCATGACTTCTGTCAACTCGCGGAGAATCTCGTGGCGGGCGATCGGGTCGAGACCGGTAGTGGGCTCGTCAAGCACGAGCAGTTTGGGTTTGCGCGCTAGCACCAGGAGCAGAGCCGATTTGACACGCTGGCCGTGGGAGAGACCTTTGATCTTATGGTCCGCCCGCAGCCCAAAACGTTTGAGCAGAAGCTGCGCGTAGGAGGCGTCCCAACTGGAGTAAATCGAGCGAATGAAATTCATGTGCCAGCCGAGAGTCATGGCATCGTAGAGGCGCATGTCCTCCGATGCGAAACCAATATCCCATTTGGCGGCGACCTGCTCGGCGGGCATGCTGTGGCCGAGCACGCGAACTTCGCCCGCATCCTGATGAACCAGGCCCATCAGAATGCGAATCGTGGTGGATTTACCGGCGCCATTCGCGCCGATAAGTCCCATGATCTGGCCTCGCGGTAATTTCAGGTCTACCTTGTCGAGCGTGAAGTAGCGATATTTCTTGCTGACTCCGCTCATCTCTAAAGCAAGATCTGTCATATGAGTTCCTCTTCGTTCTTGGCCAAGCGATCTCCGGCCGCATGCAAGCGGTCTTCAAGCTCTTCGGCCGGCATATCCAGTTGCGCCGCGATGCGGGCTGCCTGCTCTAAATGTTCTTGCAGCTCTTGCTCGCGCAGGCGGGCCTGCGAACGGGGCGAAGCGGCTATGCAAGAACCCTTGCCGTGGTGCGTGACGATGATCCCCGCACGTTCGAGCTCGTAGTAAGCGCGCTTGACCGTGATGACGCTCACCTGAAGATCGACTGCCAGTTGCCGGATAGAGGGAATCGCCTGTCCCTTGACCCAGTCACCGGCGGCAACGCGTTGTTTGATTTGCTCCATGATCTGGAGGTACATCGGGCGCTTATCGGTTTGGGAAAGCGTAAAGGTGGGCGGCATCTGTGTATGCTCAGTATATACAGCGTTTGAGAGACGTCAACATTGTTTTTTGTGATTTCGAGACTCGGCACTGGTGTGCTCAAAGCTCCGCTTAGGTCTAAAGGTGCGGGCTTTTAAGACTGCGTGACCTATTGGTCGGGAACATATAAGCCTTTATTTTTGACTTACTACGCAGGTCGAGGCTACCCGGCCAGGACTCTAAAAGAGGCTCAAAGGCTCCGCGTTATCTCAGGTCTGCAATGGCGGCCATGGGAGTAACCGGACCGAAGGGTTTGCACAAGCGTAGAATGGCCGGGCTTAAGGGCTCCGATTCAGGAGGTGTTTATGCCGTTGGATCTTCTCAGTTTGACACTCGTAGCGAAACCGGTAACGTTGGACGAGGGCGTGCAAGTTCTGGAACGAGATCGGTATTGTTGCCGTTACTGTGGTCTGGACGGGAAAGCGAGTTTCGAGAACGCTCTGATCATGTCAGTTGATTTTGTAGTTCCTCGGGCGCGCAAGGGCAAAAAGGACCAAAGCAACCTGGTGGCCTGCTGTCGTCCGTGCAACATGATTAAGGGCCGTCGTGTCTACGGGAGTTTGGAAGAGGCAAAAGCTTACGTGCTGGGACGCCGCGACGATCTGCGCAAAGCATGGGAAGAAAAGGTGAAGGTACCGGCTCGATGAGTCAGCGAAAGCCCTAGAGCGGATTCACGATAGGTGTACCCGCTCTAACGGCTCGCCATGCCCCAACATAATCAGTCTTGTTGCGCGCAGACAAAAACGCCTTAGCAGACAAAATCGACTTGGGCGGCGTGGGGGATCAGGCCGCGTTCGTATCCCATGGCTAGCAGTTTGCGGATAGCCTCTTTGCCGTCGTCGCCATAGTCAAGCGTGCGCGCGTTCACATACATACTGACAAAGCGGTTGGCGGTCTGGGGATCGAGATCGCGGGCGAACTGCATGGCATATTCGAGCGCGGCCTCCCGGTGGTCGAGGGCATGCTGGATGCTGTCACGCAGCGCTTGCGCCACCACGCGCTGGACCCCTTCGCCCAGGCTGCGCCGGATGGCATTGCCGCCCAAGGGCAGGGGCAGCCCCGTTTGCTCCTTCCACCATTGGCCCAGGTCGAGAACGCGGTGCAGGCCGCTACTGGAGTAGGTGAGCTGGCCCTCATGGATAATGAGCCCCGCCTCCACGTTGCCGGCCAGTACCTCCGGAATGATCTTGTCAAAAGGAATCGTGATGGTTGCGACCTCGGGAGCGAAAAGCTTCAGCGTGAGGTAGGCGGTGGTCAGCGTGCCGGGCACGGCGATGCGCATCCGCCGCACCTGGTCCGGCGTGACCGGCTGGCTGGAAACGATCATGGGACCATAACCCTCTCCAACACTGCCGCCGCAGCTCATGAGGGCATACTTCTTCTGCAAGTAGGGATAGGCGTGGAAGGAGATGGCTGTGACGTCGTAGGGCGCTTCACCCATTGCCTGGTGGTTGAGAGTCTCGATGTCGCATAGCGTATGGACGAACTTATAGCCGGGCACGCGGACTTTGTTGGTGGCGAGCCCGTAGAACATGAATGCGTCGTCGGAATCGGGACTGTGGGCGATGGAGATCTCACGCGCCGCGGAGCTTGCTGCTTCGCTTTGTGAGGGGGATGAGGGATGGGGCCGGGAAACTGCTTTCTGCGACATAACAGTGGAGATGCCAAGTCCTTTCTAAAAGCCGGTTGGAGACGCCAAAGCGGCGTGGGGACGAAGGATGATCGCCGGGAATGCAGTGGCCGGCTGTTAGGAGTTTGCCGCCGAGCTGGATTTTGCCGACTTTCGGATGGAACGGAAGGTTGAAACGCAAGCCGCGGCTGCCGCAGCTTTAACCGCATCGCCCGCCAAGAATGGAACCACTGACTCAGCGAGCACGGTCGAGATGCCGGCCCGGGATAGAACGCTGAGCCAGAGCGCGCCCGCGGCCAAGATCAAAGCAGCTCCGGCGAAGGCGCCGCCCAGAGAGGAGGCGAAGCGGCGGCCGCCGGCACGGTAGATCGCGCTGGCCAACGCGGCGGCAAAGGGATAGCAGAGCAGGTAGCCGCCATCCGGCCCGAAAAGGTGGACAAACCCGCCGCCGGCCACGGCGGAGCTGAAGACCGGCAGGCCAGCAGCGCCTTCTGCCAGATAAAGGGCCATGGTGGCGAAGGCCGCGCGAGGTGAAAACAACATGGCCAGCAGCAGCACGGCAAAGGTCTGCATGGTGAGCGGCACGGGAGTAAAGCCGAGAGGAATGGAAATGTGAGCGCAGACCGCGAGCACCCCGGTGGCGGCGACGGCCAGCGCGGGAGTGCGCCATCCGATCTGCGCCGGTGAGTTTGCCCCCAGCAATCTCGCAGGAAGACCCGCTTGCTGTTTGAAGAGAAATTCCGCCATCGTCACGCCCCCCTCGGGAATTCATTCTGTGGCTGCAACTACGGGTTTCCTTGTTCGTCGGGCGGCATCGAAAGCCCATCGGCTGCGGCCGCCACCCTCGTCTGGGATTTCTGCTCTGCCGCGTGCCGCCGGATATGCCGGGCCACCCCGATGGCCGCTGCCATCAGAGCAACGACACTTGCAGCGAAAACCGCGAACAAGAGTCGCACGGCGGGGAAGAGCACAAGCCAGACGTGCATCCTGCAAAGGATAGCAAAATCCCCGGTTTACTTCAGGGCCTCTGCCAGCCATGCCAGATAAGGAGTGCTTCCGCCGGCAATCTCCAGCACGAGGATCTCGGGAACTTCGTAGGAGTGAGAAGCCAGCACCAGTTCTTTCGCCCGCTCCAGATGAGCGGCGTCGGTCTTGATGAGTAGAAGAGATTCCGTGCTTCGCTCGATGGCCCCCTGCCAGCGGTATGTGGACTCCATCCCGGGCAGCGCGCTGACGCAGCCGGCCAACCGCTCGTCGATCAGCTTACCGGCGATACGGCGCGCTTCCTCCTGGGATGCGCAAGAACAGAGGATCAGGCGAGCGCTCGATTGGATGTCGTTGGACAAGGCGGGAATCTCTCCAAGAGAAGGGAAGGCAGCCCTTGCGGCTGAACCGACATCCCTTCTCGGGAGTATAACCATCGCGCTGGAGCAGCGGGGTATGCTGTAGCAGAGCGCTATTTGTTTTTCCTGCGGCCCGGTCAGATCACATAGGAAGCCTTCTTATGCCCACCGAAATCAAATTTGGAACTTCAGGATGGCGCGCCATCCTTGCCGATGAATTTACTCTGGCGAATGTGCGCCGGGCGGTCGGCGGAATCGCCAGATATGTAGCCTCGCAACCGGCGCCGCAAGGGCAGGGCAGCGGCCACCGTGTTTTGGTGGGACGCGATCCGCGTTTTCTGGGCGAAAGGTTTGTGGCCGAGGCAGCGCGCATTCTGGCGCGCAATGGAGTGACGCCGGTGGTGATTCCCGAGCCCGCTCCGACCCCGGCCATCGCCTATGCCGTCCGCCGGCAGAAGGCGGCCGGCGCCATCAACTTCACCGCGTCGCACAATCCGCCGGAATACAACGGCGTCAAGTTCTCCACGCCCGATGGCGCTCCGGCCCTCCCCGAGGTGACCACGAAGGTGGAAGACGCGATCCGCGCTTTGGGGGCGGAGCCAGAGACCGCCGCGGATACCACGCCGGATACTCCAGAGCAGATCGATGTGAAGCCGGAATATCTCGCGCGCTTGGAAGAACTGGTGGACTTCACCGCTATCAAGAAGGCTGGACTCAAGATCGTCTTCGACCCCTTCTGGGGCGCCGCGCGCGGCTACAGCTCCGATCTGCTGCGCCGCCATGGGGTGGAGGTCGCAACTGTACACGACTACCGTGACGTGCTCTTTGGCGGCCATGCGCCGGAACCGGACGGGCCGCTGCTGGACGAGTGCCGGTCGAAGATGAAGGAAACCGGCGCCACGCTGGGCATCGCCACCGACGGGGATGCGGATCGCTTCGGGATTGTCGATGCGGGCGGCTGGTTTGTGCAGCCCAACTACGTTATCGCGCTGCTCTTCGAGTATCTGGTAGAGACCCGCGGCTGGAAGAATGGCGTGGCGAAATCCGTAGCCACCACCAACTTGGTCAACGCCATCGCCGAGCACTATGGAATTCAGTTGCACGAGACGCCGGTCGGCTTTAAATACATCGGCGAGCTGATCAACCGCGACGCTATTGCGATTGGCGGCGAGGAGAGCGCGGGACTCACCATTCGCGGCCATGTGCCGGAAAAGGACGGAGTGTTGGCCGGCCTGCTGGTCGCGGAGATGGTGGCGCGGCGGGGCGCCTCGCTCAAAGAGCAGTTGGCGCGGGCATTTGCCAAGTATGGTTCCTTCTATCCGCGGAGAGAGAACTTTCACTTGACCGGAGAGGTGAAGCAAAAGTTCACTGAAAAGATCAGGCAGGATCCGGCTGAGGTTGGCGGGAGGAAGGTGAGCCGGGTGGTGCGGACGGACGGCCTCAAGCTGATCTTCGAGGATGGCTCCTGGGTGTGCTACCGGATGTCGGGAACCGAGCCGGTGGTGCGGGTCTACTCCGAAGCGCGCTCGGAGCGGGACGGTGAGGCGCTCAACCAAGCGGCGCAGAATTGGGTGTTGGGCTGAACGGACTTGCCGGCACAGAAACGACGGGACAAGATGCGGAGCGGGCAATGAAGGCTGGGAAAGCGGCGGAAAAAGAGAAGAGCAGCGTGGGCTCAGCGCTCGCCGTTCTGGCATATCAATGGAGGCGGCGCGCGGCAACTATTTTGGCGATCGCGATTGCCGCTCTGGTCGCCTATCACGTCATGTTCGGCGCCAACGGTCTGACCATCTACCAAAAGAAGAAGAACGAAGATCACGCGCTCAGCCGGCAGATTTTGGAGTTGCAGCAGCAGAACGATCAGCTTCAGCAGCACATCCAGAGCCTCAAGAGCGATCCGGACACCATCGAGCATGAGGCGCGGACCATTCTGCACTACGCTCGGCCGGGTGAAGTTATCTATAAGCTTAACGGTAGCTCCCGATAGCCGACATCAGCTTCGAGCGAACATTCCTTATTAGGTAACCCGCCACAGGCCGCCTTACTGGGGCGGTAACAATGCGCCCGCTGCGCTCGCATACCCAGGCTATAATCGGGGCCGATGGCAATCGCCGGCGGCACCAAACTCGGACCGTATGAGATCGAATCGCGCGCCGGTTCGGGCGGAATGGGCGTGGTTTACAAGGCGCGCGATACCCGTCTAGACCGCTTTGTCGCATTGAAGTTATTGCCGGATGAGCTGGCGCGGGATCCTCAGGCATTAGCCCGCTTTCGGCGGGAAGCAAAATCCGCTTCCGCCCTCAACCACCCGAATATCTGCACGATTTACGACATTGGCGAAGCGGACGGCCACGCCTTCATCGCCATGGAGTTTCTGGAAGGGGCGACGTTGCGGCAAATGATTGCCGGAAAGCCTCTGGAGCTTGAAACCGCGCTGTCGCTGGGGATTGAGATTGCCGACGCGCTGGACGCCGCGCACACCGCGGGCATTCTGCACCGAGATATCAAACCGGCAAACATTTTTGTGACCTCGCGGCAGCATGCGAAGATTCTCGACTTCGGATTGGCCAAGGCCGCTCCGAAAGCCGGGCGGATCGCGCAACCGGGCGCTTCTCCAGACGACCCAACCGTCTCTCCGGACGACTCAACCATTGGCGAGGAGCAGTTGACCAGCCCCGGCGCGACGATGGGTACGGTCGCCTACATGTCTCCAGAGCAGGTTCGGGGCAAGGAGGTGGATGCCAGAACCGATCTCTTCTCTTTCGGCGTGGTGCTTTATGAGATGGTGACCGGCGTGGCGCCGTTTCGCGGGCCGAGCACGGGAGAGATCTTCGATTGCATTCTGAATCGGGCGCCGGTAGCTCCCGTGCGCTTGAATCCGGACCTTCCGTTGGCGCTGGAAGAGATCATCAACAAGGCGCTGGAAAAAGATCGCGACCTGCGCTATCAGCATGCAGCGGATCTGCGGGCCGATCTCAAGCGGCTGAAGCGCGACACCGATTCAGGCCGGTCCAGCATAAGCGCCGCGGTCTCGACCGGTTCGCCCGTCTCCGCCCCGGTCGCGGCGCCTGCCTCCGCTTCGAGGCTTTCAGGGAAAGCGCGGGTTGTGGCGTGGGCGCTTGCTGGGGTTGCGGTCCTCATCCTGATTTACTTTCTTCGGCCAACGCTTCCGCCTCCTCAGGCCACGGGCGTCACGCAGTTGACTCAGGATGGAGCGTCGAAACTTAGCGGCGTAGGAAACCCCCCTAGGCACTTATTCACGGACGGCTCAAGGATCTACTTTACGGAGGGCGTTCGGCGAACGAGGTTGATGCAGGTTTCGACGGAGGGCGGCGGGACGGAGCCGATCGAAATTCCTTTCGAAACGTCGGGCATCGACGCCATCTCGCCCACACAGCCGGAGTTACTGATTCGGGGGTCTGGTTCGGGCCCCGAGGCTCTACGTGGGCTCTGGCTGCTGCCGGTTCCCGGCGGTCAGCCCCGCCGCGTCGGGAACCTAATGGCGAGGGACGCAACCTGGTCGCCGGATGGGACCGCCATCTTTTATAGCGCAAACCACGACATCGTCGAGGCGAATGACGATGGAAGCAACCCGCACAGGATTTTGACCGTTGCTGCCGGTTTTCCTTACTGGCTCCGGATTTCGCCCGACGGGCGTCTGCTTCGCTTCAGCGTTTTGAATTCGACGCTCAACACAAGCACCGTGTGGGAGTCCCGCTCGGATGGGAGCCACCTGCGGCAGTTGCTCTCCGGCTGGAGGAACCCCGCCAACGAGTGCTGCGGAAGCTGGACGAACGACGGGAAGTATTATGTCTTCCAATCAACCCGCGGCGGCGTCGCGAACCTGTGGGCGGCGCGCGTCAAGGGTGACTTATGGCGAAAGGTCGACTACGACCCGGTGCAGTTGACCGTGGGGCAGATGAATTCGCAGTCTCCATTGCCCAGCAAAGACGGGAAAAAGCTCTTCTTTATCGGCGCCGCGCGCCGGGATGAGATCATCCGCTACGAGCCGAAGACGCAGTCATTTATGCCGTATCTTGCCGGGCTTTCAGCGGAGGGCGTGACATTTACGCCTGACGGGGAAAAGATAGCGTATGTTTCCTATCCCGAGGGCATTTTGTGGGAGAGTAATGCCGATGGCAGCGACCGGCACGAGCTGAGTTTTCCACCAACCGCAGTCGGGCTTCCGCGCTGGTCGCCGGATGGTAAGTGGATCGCTTATTCGGCCCATGAGCCGGGCAAGACCTGGCAAGTCTTCGTCGTCCCAGCCGGGGGCGGAGATCCGCAACAGCTCACCTCGGGCGACGTCAGCCATACCGATGGTTCCTGGTCTCCCGACGGCAATTCGATGGTGTTTGATGAGGGCGCCAGCAACGCCAGGACTTCAAAAGGAAATGCGCTGTTTCTCCTGAACCTGAAAACCCATCGGGTGACGGACCTGCCGGATTCGGTGCACTTGTTCTCGCCGCGCTGGTCGCCCGATGGACGCTATCTGCTGGCCATTACCGCCGATTACCAAAAGCTCGTGCTTTACGATTTCACGACCAAGAAATGGGAAGACCTGGTCAAAATGGAGGCCGATTATCCCGATTGGTCCAGCGACGGAAAATGCGTCTATTTCAATGAAACTGAGGTGAAAACCCTCCCCATGTACCGGGTCTGCCTCGCAGACCGCAAACCACAGCATATCGTCGATTTGTCGCAGGGCGGCAAGCTGGCCATGGGGCGCTTCGGGTGGTGGTCGGGCCTGGGCCCGGACGACTCGATCCTCGCCGCGCGCGACATCGGCACCGAGGAAATCTATGCGCTGAACGTGAAACTTCCCTAGAGCTAAGAGGCATTTTCACTTTAGGTGGATACAGCGAGAACTGACGGAGAGCAGCCTTTCTTCGATGGAAATGCCGCGTCGAGGGTATCTGTTCTGTAAGGGCCGGAAGTGAAAATGCTCTAGGGTCCGCCGCCTTGCGCTCCGCTGAGTGGACGCGCTGGAGCCGAGCATCGATCTCCCGCTCTAAAGCTTGACCTCCCGCAATCCGGACGCAAGTTCCTCAAGAAAGGTTTCGTCGCTCATTCCCTCCGGCCGCCCCGTGCCCATCTTCGCCTCCAGGCTCGCGGCCAGCTTTGCCGCCAGCGCCGAGGCGGTTGCAAACGGCAGCTCCAGGCGCCGCGCGAGAAAGCTGTCGATGAGCTGAAGATCCCCGATGGAGAGCCGCGCGATCCTGTCCGCGGGGATCTTCCCGTTGCGCCGGGCCGGCGTTTGCGGGGCGCGCTCAAAGACGCCGGCGGTGATGAGCCGCGTGGCGGTTGCGCTTCCCGGCGGCGATTCAACCTTCGCCTCATGCACGACCAGCGTTCCGGCGACCAGATCGCCGAGGCGCTGCTGGCGGTCGGTGGCGACGATGGTGATTGCCCCGGCAAGGTAAAACGACGGCAGGGCGTCAATGACCCGCAGCAGATTCCTCGCTATCGATTCAAAGAGTCCGACGGAACGTCCGGTCTGCTGAATCACGCGAATCTTGACCATGCGCTTGCCGGGAGTCTGGCCGTTCCAGAACGCTTCAAAGAGGGTGAAGTATCCCCAATGAAGCAGGAAGAGGAGCAGGATCAGAATAGCGATTGCCCATTTCGCCGATCCCGGAGCGGCGTGACGGAAGGCCGCCGGAAAAAACAGAACAGCGAGCAGGATCACGGCCAGCAGCGCGATTCCCTGGATGAGGTAGTCCAGGGCGACGGCAAGAAAGCGGCTGCCCAGGCCGGCGAGCGGGAAGCGGAGCTCCACCAGTTCGGGAGTTTCGATGCTAAGCTGATCCCGAAGTTCTCCGGCGTCGCTGCTCACGGTGTGCCCTCTCATGGCGTAGCTGCTCTCATGTCGCCCAGCCCGGGCATGGAGCGGTTTTCCGCGATGGGTGCATCCCGGAAGCCCGCCAACGACGCGGTTTTTCGCCGGGGGAAGCCGCTCTTCGTCAATCCAAACCGTGCATCGCACTAGGAACTGGGCACCGCAGGCAGCAGAACCACTTTCAATTCCGACCCTCTATGATATCCAATCGCTGGATCGGCAAACGGCAAGCTTCCTGGGACCGGATGGCGGCCCTCATGACGGCTGCCGGCCGGCACGGAGCGCGCAGCCTCTCGCGGGAGGAGCTTCGTGAGCTGGCGCTTCTTTACCGGCAGATTGCCAACGACCTCTCGGTGGTGAGGCAAGACGGGACGGCGCTCGCGGCCGAGGCCAATCTGAATCAACTGCTCGCCCAGGCTCACTCGTTCCTCTATTCCGGGCACAAGCCGACCCTCCGAATCGTCTGGCGATTTCTCTCCGAGGATTACCCCCGCCTCTTCCGCCGTTTACTGCCCTTCACGCTCGTCTCGCTGCTCCTCTTTCTGGGGGGAGCCGCGCTCGGTGCTCTGCTCACCAGCGCCCGGCCGGAGTTCATGCGCCATCTGCTTGGCCCGGAGATGGTGCGGACGATCGAGCGGCATGAGATGTGGACCCAATCAGTGACGTCTATGGCGCCGCAGGCCTCCAGCGGCATCATGACCAACAACCTGGGGGTGACCTTCTTCGCCTTTGCCGCGGGGATCACCGGTGGACTGGGCACGCTCTACGTGATCGGCTGGAACGGGCTGCTGCTGGGAGTGGTTGCAACCGCATGCCACCAGAGCCACATGAGCGTGAAGCTCTGGTCTTTTGTCGCTCCCCACGGCGCGTTGGAGCTTCCGGCGATTGTCATCGCCGGCGGTGCGGGGCTGCGCCTGGCGCAAGGGCTGCTTTTCCCTGGCATCTATCGCCGAGGATATTCGCTGGCGGCCGCCGGCGCCGATTCCGCCCGGCTGCTGGCCGGCACCGTGCCGGTCCTGGCGATCGCGGGGGCCATCGAGGGTTTCTTTTCGCCGTCCGCCGCTCCCTTCGCTTTAAAGATCTGCGTGGGCGTTTTGCTCTTCGCGGCGCTGCTGGCCTGGCTGGGCTCGGCGCGGGGCGAGCCGTCCGCCTCCGGCGCGGTGGAGGGAGCATCGGATCAGACCAGCGCTCTCTCCTTGATCTCGAGATAGCGGTTCAGGATTCCCGCGGCTAAGCCTTCAGGCGCGGTCTCCAGGGTGAGGCCGCCGCGTTCGCGAAGCTGGGCCAGCAGAGCCTCGCGTCGGGCGAGGAGTTCCTGAGCCGCGGCCGCCTGGAACATCTCCGCCGGGTCTTTCGGACGTGCCGCAGCGATCTCGCCGAGGTCGGTTTGCCGGATGGCGACAAAGAGGACAAGATGCCGGCGCATGAGCTGCACCGCGCCCTCGATC
>Ga0207933_1001669_pt1 | contig 16072 bp, 12 predicted proteins | sample NGESurdeep092012_4_FD_184488 | JGI IMG/M metagenome (GOLD analysis project Ga0207933, IMG submission 184488) | Arctic peat soil microbial communities from Barrow, Alaska - NGEE Surface sample F53-3 deep-092012 (SPAdes) | ecosystem: Environmental > Terrestrial > Soil > Wetlands > Peat ...
AGATCTGCAGCAGCGCCGGCTACACCTACACCAACTAGTTCGCAGTAATCTTCATTTTTATAATTTAAAAATTGAAATGCCCCTTCTGTTTACTTTTCTTTATAATCGTAGCTAGTTACAAACCAAGTTGAAGTTTTACTATTTTCGCATAATATAAAATAACAGGACTACATCCGTTAATTTTTTTTTCCTGTGACCAAATAAAACCAAATGAAAATAAGTAACGAAACAAAGATTGGATTGATGGCCGTAATTGGTATCGCTATACTTGTGATAGGATTTAATTTTTTAAGAGGAAAGGGTATTTTTCAAAAGGAAAATAAGATCTACGCTGTATTTCAGGATGCCCAGGGTCTTGTAAAGTCAAATCCAGTTCTTATTAATGGCGTTCAAGTGGGAAGAATAGAAAATTTGGATGGTGGCAAGGATATGAGAAGGATTTTAGTAACTGTTTCGATGAAAAAAGATGTGAATATTCCATCCAATTCGCTCGCGGTTATTAATCCAAACCTCTTGGGAAGTCCTACTTTAGAGATCCAATTAGGTAATTCGGATACTTATCTTAAGAAAGGTGATACACTATTGACCACTATGAGCGGAGGAGCGCTTGATCAGGCAATGAAACTGATTAATCCGGTACTTTATGAAGTGAGAAATGCTGTGAAATCATTGGATTCTGTTCTTACGACAATCACTAGTGTTTTTGATCAGAACACGAAAGGTGATATTAAGGGTATGATAAGTAATTTCAGAATAGCCAGTGCTTCTTTTGTGGCCACCAGCTCCTCGTTACAAAAGATGATGGATTCTCAAAACAGTGAATTGGCACATTCTCTAAAAAATGTAAATTCCTTTACCGCCAACCTGAGCGCCAATAATGGCAAATTAGATAGTATCATGGAGAGCGCCAGGGTATTTACTCAAAAATTATCGGATATAGACCTTGCAAAAACACTTGATACATTAAATGTTGCGATCAATAATTTTAAAACAGCGTCTGAAAAAATAAACAGCAAAGATGGCTCGGTAGGTCTGTTGTTGAATGATAAAACATTATACAATAATCTTACAGCCACGTCCAATAAATTAAATATCCTCCTCGATGATATACGGGTTCATCCGAGAAGGTATGTAAACGTGTCTGTGTTTGGAAAGAAAGACAAAGGAAATTATTTGACAGCTCCCCTGGTTGCCGATTCTTCAAAAGCGGTTAAAGAATAGCATGAGCCACCTGGTAAAATACCTGTGCCTGATTTTATTAATATCAACAGGCTATATTTCTTTTGCTCAGGCGGCAGCGAGACCTTTTGCTTTAAAAGACTCAATATCCGGGGTGAGAAAAGATACGATAATGCCTGCTCCCAAAGATACCATTACCGAATTTCAGATTATTAAGGGCCCGAGCATGCGCGCTATCAAGATTGATTCTGTGACCACCTTACAAACAATTGCCGGGGGCGCTATAATCAGGCAAGGCTCTATATTATTCAACAGCGATAGCGCAGTTATAAATTCCACAACCCATGTCATGGAAGCTTTTGGGAATATTGATATCAATCAGGCCGACACTGTGCATACTTACGGTCAGTATCTCAAATACCTGAGCATTGAAAAAATGGCTTACCTGAAAAATAAAGTGAGGCTAGTGAACAAGAGCGGCAGTCTTTATACCGATGACCTTGATTATAATCTTGGTACGGGGATCGGCAATTATCATAATGGCGGAAAAGTGATCCAGGGAAAAACAACAATTACCAGCCTGGAAGGAACTTATTATAATGATACGAAAGACCTTTATTTTAAAAAAAATGTAAAGCTCGATGATCCCGAAAAACAGATTCGCACCGATTCTCTTGCTTACAACATGCAAACACATCAATCAAGCTTTATCAGCCCAACTACTATTAAAACGCCGACCGTAGAAATTCAATCGAGCCAGGGTAGTTATGATCTGAATACTGGAAATGCATTTTTTACAAGCCGTACTAATGTGAAAGATAGCAGTGGTCGCTTATATTCCGCAAATTCAATGGCGTTGGAAAGTAAATCAGGAAATGCCCAGCTAGAGGGAAATGCCGTTATTATTGATTCTGCGGCCGGTTTTAATATTATCGCCAACCAGATATTTATCAATAAAAATAACAACTCCTTTTTGGCTACTCGGAAACCGGTCTTAATGATAAAGCAAAAAGATGATAGCACTTACATCGCGGCTGATACTATCTACTCTGGCTTTACTTCGTTTATAAAAAATAAAAATGAAGTTTTAAACAAAGACAGCGTTGCCAATTTTAATCCGAAAGAAAATAAAAAAGTAGAGGAAACAATACTCAAAGATTCAACCTTAGTGCCCAGGCATATTGTGACTAATGAAGACAGCACACGGAAGGTTTCTATAAATGATTCATCCGAAATCATTGGGCATGCTGATTTGCAGAAATCATCTGAAGATACATCGTTGAAAGAAATAACTCCAGCAAAAAAAATGGATTCCACTCAACTGATTGAAACGGTGTCGGTAAAAGATACATTGCTAAAAAAGATTCCTGCTACAAAAGTCGAAATACGATCGGTAAATGACTCCCCGCAAAAAGAGATAGCGTCTAATATTCATAAAAATTTTGTTGTTTCAACGCCTGATTCCGCGAGAAAGGAAATCTATTTAAAAGAAAAGAATATTGATTCTGCGGCTTTAATGAAAGATGGCAATATTTCAGATAGTTTGAAATCAAATATGGATACTTCGAAGTTGCTGCACAAGAAAGACACCACTAATAAATCGGACACAGCTATAAGATACTTTCTTGCATTCCATCATGTAAAAATTTTCAATGATTCTTTACAGGCAGTTTGCGACAGCATGTTTATTTCATCCAAAGATTCTGCCTTCCGGTTATATTATTCGCCGGTAGCGTGGAGCGGTAACACGCAAATTTCCGGCGACACGATTTTTCTTTATACAAAAGACAAGCAACCATCAAGGATGTACGCTTTTGAACAGAGCCTTATAGTGAATGAAACAAGGGAAGGTTTTTTTAATCAGATGTCCGGCAAAACAATTAATGCCTATTTCATTGACGGTAAGCTGGATTACGTGCGGGTGAAAGGTACCCAGGCTGAAAGTATTTACTACATGCAAACTGACGATAGCTCTTACCTTGGAATGAACCGCGCCACGGGCGATGTGATAGATATTTATTTTAAAAATGGTGAATTAAATAAGGTTGTTTATATAAACCAGATTGATGGAACAATGTACCCAATGAACAAAATTCCTGACGATCAAAAGAAATTGAAAACCTTTCAATGGCTTGATAGCAGAAGACCAAAAAATAAGGCAGAATTGTTTGAGTAGAGTGGGGTAACCATGCAGATGCAGGAAGCGTATTGGACTAGCAGTCACCAGTAAACGAACATTAAACCGGTATTTCTTTTTATACCCCTAAAAATACCTTTTAAATCCCTGGTTTATCTGCACTGTCAGTAGTTTCAGTTGTTTCTTCGATTACCTTTAAATTAGGGGCGAAAGAAACTGCTAATAAAAGCACAGAGCTCAAAATTAATAAATACAGGCCGTATTGCTTTTGAGGACAATATGCACGGTAACAGGAAGTGTATAAAATGTAAGTACGGATCATGTAGCCCAAATTGAAAGCTGCAATAAAAATAATTGTTCTTTTAGCCCATACTTTATTTGACAAGATTAAGATTGCCGAAACTACTGCAAAGAAAATAAAGACTTTTCCCGGCTTTCCATAAATGTCCTCCTCAGAAAAAAAGCCAGTAAAAGATTTATTAAGATCAGGATAAAATGCCCATGGCAGAAAAGAACTGATCACTAGTAGAATACAGGCAACGAGCCCGATTTGTTTATAATATTTCATAACGCAACAGAGAGATTTGTCAATTGCTGCAATGTTACTCCTTTTTTAGATTCAAATTAAAATTCAAATCCTTCTTATTTGTTGGTTTACTGTGAAATTTAGTTGTAAACGCGGTAAATATCAAAATAACACACTCAGGTAAATTTGGTTATTTGACCTTTTTCCCTTCTTTACATCAATTCGCGCCAAGTGGTTAATATGAATCCATTATGAGCGCAAAACGAAAATTCCTGTTATTTGCTTATTTACTGTGCAACAAGATTTACTCTTTCTTGTCGGTTTCCCGAACAAGCGATGCTTCCTTTTTTACCCTGAAAGTAAAATGTTTTTGGGAAAGAAAACTGAAAGTGACAATGATAACTGTGGCGAATATTTTAGCAATGGTCGGATAAAAATGCATGTATTGTACCAATACGTTTATAATGGAATAGTTTAAAAAAAGATTCACAGCTACTATCATCACATACCGCACCAGTTGTACTCGCCCACGTAGAGATGAATCGTTAAAAACAAGGTATTTTGACATTAAAAAGCCCAACGGAAATGTGAAGCAAAAAGAAAAGCATAACGCAGCGTTATAAGGTTTTAATGCTATAGAACCAAGGTGTAGAATTTCTTTTTCAAAAATAAAATTGAAGCTGATGTAAAAAAGAAAAATATCAAGGAGCATATTGCTGCCGCCGCAAGCCGCATAACGAAAAGTTTTAAGCGGCAAAATTTTTTTAAATGGAGGATAAAAGAAATCAATAAAAGCAATTATTTTTTTTCTCATTCCTCTTGTATCATTTAATAAAAAGCCAGGATTACCGGCGTTTGTGGGGAATCCTGGCTTTCTCAATTATTTAATTACATAACGAAGCCCAATGCCTAAAGGCAGATATGAGCCAGTCTGTGGAGCTATATAGAAAAACGGATCAAAAGCTAAGCTTATATTGATCGGTACATCGGGAAACTTATAATCAATGCCGCCTGTTAACCGTAGTGCGAATGCAACACCATTATCATACCTTCCACCGCCAAAACCTAACATACCACCGCCCCCAACAACATATTGTAAACCCGGCGCGCCATTGATGGGCCCCTGATACTCATATAAACCTTCTATTCCAACGCCTCCTCCGTTAAAGAATAACAACGATCCTTCTAATGCAGTATTTGCCTGGGTTGAATGGCGAATGTTGATGCCGCCTACGGATCCGTTACCTACATAAAACTTCGCACCGAATGCTGTCTGGTAGGTTTGTGCGTTTACAGCTGCGGCAGCCATGAAGATAATAGCGAATGTGAAAAAAAGTCTCTTAGTCATAATGTTGATTTTTTATCCGGTAATTATTTTTTCCGGACGTCTTGTTGTTTTTTAAATGGTTAGCAGCAAAAATATCAATTATATATTTTTTGAGAATTTTTTTTTACGATTTGTAAAAATGATAACAATTATAATTCCGGAGGATTTGCATCTTTTCGCAGCGGATCATTTGTGGTCGTGTTCTTCACCAGTTCTGCGAGTGTGGTAGTATCCTCTTCAGTTTCTTTTTTTACTGCAGGTTCATCATCTTTTTTTCGTCCGGTGATTATCAGTCCAATCATCATAAATACTGTGGTTAAAATAATAACCTGTATTACCAATGATTTATTAACCAAAGGGAAAGCTAATGTCGCCGGAACGGCAAAAAATAAAAGGATGGTGATTAATCCGCGTGGGGCTACAAACAAAAGTGGAAAGACCGGTAACCGTGCAATTTTCAGTATAATAGCTCTTACAATAAAGATTGCCGCAAAAATCAATGCAGCGGTTACGAAAGTATCCGGATTGATGATTTCTTTTGTCTCAAATGAAAAACCAAAAAGTGTAAAGAAGAAAGTTCTTATTAAAAACGCGCCTTCCATTACTATTTCCCTGAATTTGGATACCTCTTTATTAAACTCATAGGGATTTAATTTCTTGATCCATTCAAAATTCTTTAGTTCATCAATATTGCTCAGGAATAACCCAAAAAATAAAATGAAAAGTAAAGCGGGAAGATGATATATTTCTGAAACAGCATAAATTAAAATGATTAAAATAATAATAGGTGCATGTTTAATCGGATGATCTATTTTGCGCAGCAGAAAGGACAGGCCTATCGTAGCAATAAATGAAACGACACACATAATTAAAACCTGTGCACCAAAATGAACAAAGGAGTGCCCATTTACATATTCATTTTCCAACACAAAATTAAAAAATACCACGCCCAGAATATCTGATAAACTGCTTTCATAAATGATAAATTCTTTATTATTCTTTGACAGATTTCTTGCACTGGAAATAGCTACGGAACTACTGATAACACAGATAGGTACTGCATTGATCAATGCTTCTCTCAAGGGTATATCACCGAAATAATGAAAAGCATAGGCAACAATAATGGACAAAGATAACATGGAAACAATAGCGCTGAAAAATGATTTCCTTATCAGTTTGAATTTTGACTGGTTCAGTTCCAGCTCGAGGGCTCCCTCCAACACTATCAGGATCAATCCCAGGGTACCAAATATGGGTAACAAACCAGAGAGATCGGGAGTTTTGAAAGAAATAAAATCTGCAATCTGCCTTGCCGACCATCCCAAAATCAACAAAAGGATTACGGAGGGGATCTTGGTACGGGCCGAGGTGAGATCAAACAAGTAACCAAGCAACAACAGTATGCATATTATGATGATTACGGTTATTGTCATAGATTGAATGTTATTGAAATTGACCGGTAAACCTGCTTGTATGTTTACTCTGGTTGTTGCAATATAAAATGATTTTTTTCAGTAAACGGATTTTAAACACGTTTTTTTAATTTGTGCAATCAAGAACAATGCGGGGATATATCAAAAATTAGCAGCATTATTAAAGATTAAAATCCTCTCTATTTGTTCATTCACTGTGTCAAGGTTCAAGAGAATACATTTATTCATAAGGCCTTCAAAAATATCACGGATATTTTTCTATCTGTAAGGAATACGCTACTAAATATTTTTATTAATTTTTTGTCTTCTTTTTAGTTAATAGAAACTGCTCTCATTTGATTTGTGTAAGATTTATTCAAACAGCATTAACCAGTATTAAAAATTTCACTCGAAAAAATCGGCAAATAACTGTACTATTTTATCTTTTTAATAGTATATTATAGCAATTAACTGACTATTAATCAGGAAGCAACAAATTATACATATATTTATCGCCTTTTATAATCTAATACATTTATCATGAAGATCACGCACTTCATATGTTGTACTTTTATTTTATTTTCTCTTTCTTATTCATCTGCTTTACTAGCGCAAGAAGGTAAAGTAAAGCAAGTACAACTCAGAGAGTTTGATCTGCAATCTTCTTCCATTGTTTCGCAGTCGGGTGAGATACTTTCCAATACTCATTATAACTCAAAAGTGTATTGGTTTCCTGTAAAAGTTCCATGCACAGTACTTACAGGTTTAGTAGCCAACAAAGTGTATCCCGATCCTTACATTGGTATGAACAATATGCTGATTCCTGATGCATCGGATTCCTTCAATCATCAATACAAACTGGAGCAATATAGCTATCTTCCTAACGATCCTAATCCGTGGAAAAAACCTTATTGGTACCGCTCTACTTTTGATGTTCCTCAAAGTGATAAAGGGAAACATTTTCAATTGATTTTTAAAGGGATTAATTACCGTGCTGAGGTTTGGGTCAACGGAAAACGCATTGCTGATTCATCTGAAATGTCGGGAATGTTTGCCCAATATTCATTGGACGTAAGTAAGGTCATTAACGCAGGTAAAAACAATGCCCTGGCAGTAAAAATTTATCCGTTGGATTTTCCCGGTTTGCCTGCGACTCCTCAATTGAAAGCCCTGGGTGATTTCTTTGCAAATGGCGGCCCGACAGGAGATATAGGCAAGAACGTTACCATGCTTTGTTCCGTTGGGTGGGATTGGATGCCAGCCGTTCGTGATAGAAATATGGGAATATGGCAACCGGTTTATTTGCGCACTTCCGGACAGGTTACTATTCAGAATCCACAAATAAAAACGGATTTAAGCAATCTTCCCGATACGAATGTTGCGAAACTTTCGCTCAATTTTTCCTTAAATAATTTTAGCAATGCTGTGCAAAATGGAAAATTGAAAATCACCATCAGTCCCGAAAATTTCAAGGGTATATCTTTTTCTGTTGAACAAAATGTTTCGATCAATGCAAATAGTTTATCAAAAATTAATTTAACACCGGAAAACATAAAACAATTTATAATTCAGAAACCATATTTGTGGTGGCCTAACGGTTATGGAAACCCGAATTTATACCGTATTCATCTACAATATGAAAATGGCAACCAGGTTTCTCTCATTAGCGGATGTTTTATCAAAAGAAAAAGGGGTTTCTTTCGTGGTTTTAAATCTCAAAAACTCGGTGGGAAAAACAATTTCCCACAATGTTTATTGGTTTTCACCCGATCACAATTTCAAGGCTCTAAAAGGAATGAATGCGGCGAATCTGAATGTAAAAATAGTAAAATCAGAAAAAGGTAAAACTGAAACTTCATGGACTTTCCAGGTTACCAACACAACCAATAAAATAGCTTTTTTTATTAATCCACAAATCATAAAAGAAGGCAAAGAAGTACTGCCCAGTTTCTGGTCTGATAATTATTTTTCATTATCACCAAATAAATCAACAACAGTAACGGTAAGCATTCCAAACGCGACGATAAAAGAGAAGAAACCAGAACTGGCGCTAAGCGGATGGAACGTAGAGAAAAAAATTATATCGCTGGAAGCGAAATAGAAATCAAGGTTATTTGTTGTTTTACTGAATTAATGGAGATGCCGGCTATTGATAGTTGGCATCTTTCGTTCGCTACGTTAGAGGCGGTACGCATGGTGTCAGACCGCGGGTACTTCTTCCGAGATCTAAAAAAATAGAGAACTTTTGAAAAAGATCATGCGAGAATTTTGAAAGCCAGAAACGTATTTCATAACTTTTCAACGGTTCTAAAAATGCACCTGCTGAAAACCGCGGTCTGACCTTAGGTGCCGACCGCTACTTACCACATTATCATATATAATCCTTGAAACATTAGCCAGCGTTTCACTTACGGACTTTTCATCCTCAACACCTTTTGATAATAATACCACAACATATTTTCTTCCATCAGGCAAAAAAATAATTCCTGAATCGTGAGATATTTTTTCGATAGAGCCTGTTTTATTAGCGACCTTCACATCAGCCGGAAGTTTTGCAGGAATCTTTTCTCTTAATTGCTGGTGCATTAATATTTGTATTATAGAATCACAAGCCGGTTTATTCACCACAATTCCTTTCGCAATGTGTTCAAAAATAATCATCAGGTCATACGCCGTTACGGTATTGTTCATACCTAAATCATTCGCTTTATTATCTTCTACACCACGCAAAGCCTGTATATCTTTCGCACCGATAGAGCGCATGGTTTGATTGGCATTTTTGGCACCTATCAAATCCACAATCAGGTTGGTGGAAAAATTACTGCTTTGCGCAATCATCCTGAACAATAAATTATAAATCGTTTCTTTTTCTCCAATTCTTCTGTACAAATCTGTTTCAATATCATCCGTCGAATCCAAATGATAAATACTTCCATCTACAATACTTTTAAAATCGTTGTGGATCAAAATAGAATCGGAAAGAGAAAACTTATGCTCGTCTGCCTGCTTGAATGCTTCTATCAAAAACGCAGTCTTGATCGTACTTGCCGCGTGAAAGCTTTGATGAGCGTTCATTAAAAATTGTTCTCCTGTTTCCAGGTCTTCAAATGCTACTGCGAAAGTACCGGTAGGTTGTTTGGCAAACTCGGCGTTAATTTCCTTATGCATTTTGGTGGTATCTATCGGAAGTTGAAAAGGTTGCTTTTGCATTCCAAAAGCGGTTATTATAATTGAAAATATTCCTATCATAGCTTTGATTTAATTTCACTAAACGAAAATGTAACTCACGTTCCAGATAGGCAGGCTTCAATTGTAAAATGCGTTCCGGTTAGGTAGCGCCTTGCTACGGAGCTGTCGACATTAAAATCCGAAAGAGTTTGGAACACACAGTAGATGCTCGCCGTTGTTAAATCAAAAAAGAATCTGTCAGTAAACCAACATTTTTGAGATATTTCAAATTTACAATTCAATAACCCGGTTGGTGTAATTGCTTTCGTATGCCTCTTCAATAATTTTAATCACGTCCAGACCTTCTTCGGCGGATACGGGCAAAGGCTTGCCATTGCGGATGGCTTCATAAATACCATCATAGTATTCTCCATAATTTCCCTGCTCAGAAGTAATGTATTCTCTTATTTCTTTACCATCTTTTTCTGTATGTAATAATCCTCTTTCCGATTCCGGTTCTGTGCCCCAATCTTTATTATCGGGGACTTTACCGGCTTGCAACATTTCTTCCTGAACATCTGTTTTCGGTTTTATAAAAGAACCTTTTAAACCATGAAATATATATCCTGGCAGAGGCTCGCGAACTACATAGCTTGATTTCAGGCGAACCCGCATCTTTTCATAATACAACAACAATTCAAAATAATCATCCACTTTAGAAACGGGACGCATGGCTTGTATATCGGCAAATATTTTTTTAGGCATTCCAAATAATTGTAGCGCCTGGTCAATTAAATGAGAACCAAGATCGAAAACCGATCCTGTACCGGGACCTGGAGTCTCTTTATGAACTTTTTGGCCTGGCACTTCTTTGTACCGGTCGAAATGTATTTCTACTTCTACAAGATCTCCCAGCAGGTTTTGTTCGAGTATTTTTTTACACGTCTTATAGTCGCTGTCGTAGCGCCGGTTTTGAAAGACAGATAATTTTTTATTTTGCTTCTTTGCCAGCGCTATTAATTCTTCTCCTTCTTCTGTGGTAATCGTAAAAGGTTTTTCAACAATCACATGCTTGCCTGCTTCGAGGGCTTTTTTTGTATATTCGTAATGCGTGTAGTTGGGTGTGTTCACTACCACCAACTCAACCAAATCATCCGCCAGCATTTCATCCAGTATTCTGTAAGTTTTTACTTCGGAATATTTCTCTTTTGCAAGATCTTTGGTTCTTTCCCAAACTGCATAGAACTTAAATCCCGGATTTACCTGGATAAAGGGAGCATGAAATACCCATCCGCTCATCCCGAAAGAACATAATGCTGTATTAATTGGTTGCATGTTGTTATTTTATTTTTTCTGTTAATAAAACTAAGCCTCACACCGATAGGGAATGATCTAGCACGTACGAATTTACAAGAATTTTTTTGGCACAAGACCGGCTTATTTAAATTCAATTTTGAACCCAACAACCGGAACTTCTTCAACAGGAATCTTAAAATTATTTTTGATGATCAATCCATCTTTTTTCTGTTTCCACTGAAGTTTTGTATTGCTTCCGAGCATTGTAACAGATGCAATTCTCTTATCTGATAGTTTTGAATTTTTTCCCAGAGAATTAATATTTATATCTGATGTTGGTTTGCCAAGACAATAAGCATACAGCGTATTTCCCTTGGTGGTAAAGCGGATGTCATTTGCCTGGAAACCGCGTGTGTCGCTCAACCCGGCGAACTGTCCCTTGATCTCATTGGCTTTTATAGTTGACGGTCCTTCCCCATAAATTTTCCAGGGGCGTGTACTGTAAATACCCTCGCTGTTCAGCGCCATCCAGTCTGCTATTCCATTTACAATATGAAGCACATCCGGCTCCAAATCACCTTCCGGTGTTTGTACGATATTTAATAACAGGTTACCATTTTTACTTACAATGTCTATCAATAATTGTATTACTTCATCGGCGCTTTTATATTTCTGGCCGGTTCGATAAAACCAATCTCCGATAGAGGTATCTGTTTGCCATGGAAACGGGTTGATAGAATCCTGTACACCACGCTCCAAATCCTGCACCCACATGCCATCTGACGGTTGTTTGCACGTGTAAACTACATTCGTAACTCCTCCGTTTCTTGTTGCATCCTGGTTATAGAAATGAGCCAGCATATTTTCGCCATATTCTCCGAAAGGAAGCTGGCTATCTGAATAGAGAAGATCAGGGTGATACATGTCTATTAATTCTTTAATGCTGAAAAGCCATTCTCTTTGCCACTCTTTATTATTACTCAACCATCCTTTGTCATTTACCTCTGCCTTAGCGTGATACAAATCCTGGTACATCGGATTGGCGCCATCATAGGGCACACCTTTCATTGGACCGGCAGTGTCGGCGCCATGACTCGATTGAAACCAGGTAAAACTTGCAGCCAAATGTTCAGATACACCAAATTTCAAGCCTTCTTTTTTTGCCGCTGCTTCCCACGTTGCAACCACGTCTCTCTTGGGCCCGTAGTTTACTGCGTTCCATTTATGAATTTTTGAATTCCAAAGAAAGAAATCATCATGGTGTGTACCCATACTTACGAAATATTTTGCACCGGCTTTTTTGTACAGCGCCATCAGTTTTTCAGGATCCCATCTTTCAGCTTTCCACAAAGGAATGATATCCTTGTAACCAAATTTAGAAGGATGGCCGTAATGCGCTACCTGGTATTTATAATCATCGCTCCCTTCCTCGTACATCTTCCTGGCATACCAATCGCCCTGGCGGGGAACGGCCTGCGGGCCCCAATGCGCCCAGATTCCAAACTTTGCATCTCGAAACCATTCAGGGTATTTATACTGATGAAAAGATGCTTCGTTTGGTTTAAATGGGCCTTGATCCGTTTGTGCTGTTTGAGCAAGCGATAGAAAGTGTAAAGACCCAACGAAAATAAACGTCAGTAAAAAATGTTTAAATTTTTTTTGCATTGCGGGAGTTTTAAAAAGAATGGAAAATTGAATTATAACTTTTTAAGTCATTTAGAACCTCTTTCCAAAGATGGCAAAATATTTTCATTTAGATGTAAATAAATTGTTTGTCGGTTCTATATCTCGTATTGGATTTACTGCTTGATAAAACAAGAATATTTTAATAGATACCTTATCTGAAATCAAGCCATATTACTCCATGATACGGACTGTTTAACTCTACATTCTTTTGACTTTGCGGGCCCATTTGTGCCGCTTTATGAAACTTGGTACCAATGGGTTGTATAGCATTCATGATACCAATATTTCCTTCAGGATAATTCACGGTGGTGTTTGTATTATTGGCTCCTTTCGGGTTATTGGTTTTCAGCATTTGAAAAAATACATTTTCATTACCCATGAAAATGTTAAAAGGAATTTGATTGGTGCTGATCTTTACCCAATATACATTTTCATGATTGCCTTTAAACTCAGGATAGTCCCAGGTTTCTCCTGTGGTAGTGTTATTATATCCTTTATTCCAAACGGCAAATTGCAATCCTTTTAAACGGTTTTTCCAAACGTGATATGGGCCACGGCCAAGCCACTGCATAGCTTTGATATCTTCTTCAGGATAATTGAAAGTTATACCCATAAAATCAGCTTCTCCCTTCTGGCTAAATGCGTAGGATAGTTTTACCGGCGAGTCAGGAGAAAAAGTCCATTCTACGTTTAGCCAGTTTCTTCCTTCTTTGTATTTTACATCTAATACCAAATTGTCATTTTCCTTTTTGTAATTAAACGAATCCGTCTTCAGTTCGAAACCTGCTAAAGAAGGGCCTCCCGATAATGAAAGAATGGAATCATTCCTCATTACTTTTTCAAGGTATCCGTTTGCTTTGCTGAAATAAAATTTTATATTTCCATTTTCAATTATTAACGTTTGCGCATCGCCTTTAGTTGCAATTTCAGAAGCAGGTGAAGTTTTGTGCAACCACTTTTTCGCCACTTCCGCAGGCGTGTGAATCGGCCAGCTCCAGGTAAATATCTCTTTCCCATGATTGTCAATCGCGGTGAGATACAGCGCATCACTTGATTGCCATGAAGAAGGAAGATTCAGATCTATAAACTTTCTTTCTCCCGGTTCAATTGAAACGGAAGTAACTATACCCGCCTCATCTATTGTAGTACTTACATTTTTATTATCCGGATTTCCAAAATTGACCAACTTCCATTTAAAAGTGCATTGATTCAAATTAGTAAACAGGTACCTGTTTTCCACTGACAATTTTCCGTCAAAGTTCTGCGGAATAGAGTTTTGGCCTATATACACTGGCGACCATATTTCTTTAATAGTGTAAAAACTTCCTTCCTTTTCACGATGCGGCCCTAAAATTCCGTCAGGCGCATTATTCCCATGTGTGTCAATGCTGTCATTTCTTTCGCGACGAACAATTCCTTCATCGGCAAAAACCCAAAGAAAACCGCCGGCGCTCAGCGGCATTTCCATCATGGTATTCCAGTAATCATCCAATCCTGAACCCAAACCGCCATCATAAAGCCCATGTAAAAATTCTGTAGGGAAAAAAACTTCAGTTCCATACAGCGCTGTATTTTCTAAATAATTAAAATCAGGATAATGCTTGGTATTGGTTCCATTAAATTTTTCCCATGGATGAATTACTAATCTTTTTTGGGGATCGTACAAATGATAATCATTATCAAGATTGCGGTTAAAGCCTCCTTCGTTTCCATTGTCCCATATCACAATAGAAGGATGATTTACATCACGAACGATCATTTCTTTTACTAACCTGTGACCTGTGCTATCATCGTAAAAATGTTGCCAACCGGTTACTTCATCGAGCACCATCAGACCCAAAGAATCGCCGGCATCTAAAAAATCAATATCTGGCGGATAATGCGACATCCTAACCGCGTTCATATTCATTTCTTTCATCAAATTGATATCTTCAATATTTATTGCTTTACTGGTGGTGCGCCCGCTTTCCGGCCAGAAGCTGTGATGATCCACTCCTTTGAACATTACCTTTTTCCCATTCAAATAAAAACCATCGTAAGGCCTTAATTCCACAGTGCGGAATCCAAATTTTTGTTGAACAGTATGAATTATTTTGCCTTCATTATCTTTCAATGAAACGGTAGCGGTATATAAGTTGGGAAACTCTGTACTCCATAGCGCCACATCTTTGTACTGTTGCTCCAAAGTAAACATCGTGTCGTTCGCGGATATTGGAATTGAAAAAGATTTTAATTTTTGGCTACCTTCTGCTTTTTCAATATTCGTCTCTAAAGAATATCCTTTGCCAACATTGGCAGTAAAAACCTTGATACTAAAATTGCCGTTCGCCTCCGCATTGATGGCAAGCCTTTCAATATGATCTTTTGGAAGTACTTCTAAATAAACCGGGCGAAATATGCCTCCGAAAATCCAGAAATCACCATCACGTTCGGCCCTGTTGATAGAAGCATTTTGAGATCGTTTGCTTACTTCTACTTCAAGCAGGTTTGATTTTCCGAATTTCAATAATGAAGTGATATCATATTTGAATTGATAAAAAGCACCTTGGTGTATCTTTCCTGCTAACTTACCATTTATCTTAACTTTAGTATCCGTCATCGAACCTTCGAATACAATATTAACTTGTTTGTTTTTCCAATTTTTATCGACATTGAAATAATAACGATACCGGCCAACTTCATCTCCAGGTGATTTTTCGCCTCCATAATTATAGGTGCCGAAACCTTGTAATTCCCAACAGGAAGGAACCTGAATTGTTGTCCATTTGCCACTGTTACTTCCCCCGGTGCAATAGAAATCCCATGGTACGGTATGATCTTTATCCGTTCCTGATAAATATTTAATAATGGTTTGCTGGCTGTATGCAGAGAATACAAAAAGAAAATTGATCAGAATAATAAGCGTAAAATGTTTTTTCATTTTGGGTGTTTTTGTTACACGTTATAGTGACAGCTTGAGATATCTCCCTGCACTCACATTCCTATTCAATCCAAATAATTCGAACTGTTCCGTGAGATCAAAACCTTATCTCAAATCCTTCACATTACAAACATCCATATCGCCGTAATCTAAATTTTCTCCGGCCATGCCCCAGATAAAAGTATAATTGGAAGAACCTGCGCCTGCGTGGATTGACCAGTTTGGCGAAATTACGGATTGTTCATTTTGCATCCAGATATGTCTCGTCTCCTGAGGTTCGCCCATAAAGTGGCATACAGACTGGCCTTCCGGGATTTCAAAATAGAAATAAACCTCCATCCTACGGTCATGCGTATGCGCAGGCATGGTATTCCATACGCTTCCGGTTTTCAATTCAGTCATGCCCATTTGTAGCTGGCAG
>Ga0207933_1001670_pt1 | contig 16070 bp, 20 predicted proteins | sample NGESurdeep092012_4_FD_184488 | JGI IMG/M metagenome (GOLD analysis project Ga0207933, IMG submission 184488) | Arctic peat soil microbial communities from Barrow, Alaska - NGEE Surface sample F53-3 deep-092012 (SPAdes) | ecosystem: Environmental > Terrestrial > Soil > Wetlands > Peat ...
CCCGCCCGCCCGCCCGGTCTGGGCCGCAACGGTGGTCGTCCTCTTCGCCTGACTGGTGGCAGAGGCGGCCACGCCACCGTTTACGCGCGGCGGGCACGCTGGCCGGGTTGGTCCCGTTGGGGCGCCCGTCTACCAGGTCATGGTGGCCCAGGCGGATGCGCCCAGAATAATCGGCCCAACAGATGGCCAGCGAGGACGGCCAGAGCGCCAAGCCTGAACCCGGCTGCACGCGTGTAGAGGCACGCTCATGCGACAAGGACTCGCGCGCTCTCGGCTTGGAGCCACTCCAGCGCGGAAACGAAAAGCATGGTTGCGTAGCAGCCGACGGCGAGAGCAAAACCAACGGCCATGAGCATGGAACTGAAGTCCTCGTGATAGTTGAGGAAGCTGCCGCCGTTGAATCCGGCGCCAAGAACGCCGATGAAGCCCAGAATGCCGGTCCAGAGCAGTGAGCCCCGCCCCGACCTGGCTCCAGAGATCAGTAGGATGAGCGCCATCAGGAGCACAAGCAGCCCCAGTAGGGCGTGTGCGGTAAGCCACCGCGGGCCCTGGAGAATGGCCCAATCGACGCTTCGGACAACGCCACCGAAATACTCGGGCGGGTTCGAGCCGGGATGGTGTTTGGGGATGGTGACGAAGAGATTCACCACCATGCCAAGCAGAAACTGCAGTGCCAGCAGGATCAAGATGGCCAGGGCCATGCCCCGCGAAAAGCGAGCTGGGGTGCTCACGGTAAACCCATCTTTCCCTACCCGCAGGACCAATGTCAATCGTCAAAACGAGGTGCTGGGGTCCCGCCGAGAACCGTAGGGGCGCGGTCAAGGGGACGGCCGGGATCGGGCCGCCCCGGTCCGCGCGTCCAGGAGCCGGCTAGTCGCAGCGGGTTATGCGGCCACCGCCGCCCCGAGGTCGCGGCAGCGGCCAGAATTACACGCAATGAGCAATTCCGCCGAGGCGCGCCGGGGTCGTCGACCGGGCGACACCATCGTCGTGGTCGGGAGGCGAGCGAAGCTACCGCGGACGTTGGGGCCGGGAGCCCTCTTCAGCGCCTGCTATGGCAACGTCGGATCAAGCATCTATTACTCGTTGGGGGTCACCGCCGGTCTGGCGCTGGGGCTGACACCGCTGGCCCTGATCCTGGCCGGGTTCATCTTTGTCACCACCGCTCTCAACTACGCCGAGGGCACGGCCGCCATGCCACACGCGGGAGGGTCGTCCGCTTTCGCCCGCCGTGCGTTCAACCAGCCGATCGGATTTCTGGTGGGCTGGATCCAACTCCTCAACTACACCGCGACGGTTTCCATCTCCGCCTACACGGCTACCGCCTACCTTGGAGTTCTGGGCAGCTATGTGCCTGCTCTGCACCTGCTCCAGGTGCCGGCCTGGCATCTGGCAGCGGCGGTGGTCTTGGTGGTAGCCCTGATGGCGATCAACCTGGTCGGCATTCAGGAATCCAGCCTCATCAACCTGGTCCTGGCGTTATTGGATCTGGCCACCCAGGTGGTGTTGGTGATCTTGGGCCTGACCCTGCTCCTCAATGTGCGCACGGTGATCTCGAACGTGCACTTCGGAGTGGCGCCGACCTGGGGTAACTTCCTGGCTTCGATATCGTTGGCCATGGTCACCTTCACCGGCATCGAAACCATCTCGAACATGTCCGAGGAGGTCAAGAACCCGGGCAAGAACGTGCCTCGAGCCACCTTCTTTGTCATCATCGCGGTGCTCGTCGTGTCGTCTTTTCTGCCCACTGTGGGGATGAGCGTCTTTCCCATCCACCTCGATCCGCACAGCCATCAATTCGTCACCGACCTGGCCAGCGCGCAGTGGAAGAATGATCCGGTTTCGGGAATCGTGTCATTCTTCCGGCCCGACTGGCTGGCCCATATTGCCGGCCTCTGGGTCGCCATACTGGCCTTCACCATCCTCGTCATCGCCACCAACGCGGGCTTGATCGGCATCTCGCGACTCAGTTATTCGCTGGCCAGCAACGACCTTTTCCCCAAGCCCTTCGCGGCCCTCCATCCACGATTCAAGACCCCCTACGTCGCCATCCTGGTCTTCGGAGTGGCGGCCGCCCTGCTCATCGTTCCGGGCCGGATTGATCTCATGGCAGCGGTCTATTCGCTCGCCGCCACCTTCGCCTTTTGCGTCGCCCACCTGGCCGTGATGCGGCTGCGATACGTCGAGCCCGGTCTCTATCGGCCCTACAGAATGCCCTTCAACATCCGCTTCGGGCGCTCGACCATCCCGCTCTTGTCGGTGGTCGGCGCTCTCGCCATTGGCGCCGTCTTCACTCAATTGCTGGGTCAGAACATCGCCGATTCGACCCCCATCTACGCCGCCTGGCTGGCCCTGGGCATCATCGTGTTCTTGGCCTACCGCCGCCACCGAGGCCTCTCCATCTGGGAGCCCCTCCAGACGGCCCGGCCGGTCGAACGCGCGGGACCCCTGTACGCCGACGCCCACGTCGACTCGGAGCGGGTCCGGCTGGGTAGAAGAGGCCACGCGGGTGAGGTGACCAGCCCTTCCCGGCGTGCCGCCCCGGTTGGGCCGACCCCCGCCCCCGCCGCCTTGCACAAACACGTGGCGATTCTCATCGCCCTGGCGTCGCTGCTGACCGGCGCTGTCGCAGTCGCCTTCGACCTCTCACCATTCGATCCCTTTGGTCCCGGGCTGGGTTGGTCGCCCGGGGTGATGATCGTGGCCATCAGCGTTGCCATAATCGTGCTGCACGGTCGCTCTGAGCGCTAGCTCCGATATTCAGCCAGGACTCGGCGGGGATGGTCCCTGACTCCCTCCACGCCGCCCGTCTCCCGCCCACCCATCGCGCCCGACAGGCAGCTCTTGGCCTCGTCCACGCGTTGCCGGCGGAGCGCCCTGGAACGGTTGTGTTCGAGCGCGGTCCGGCGGGCCCGGATCTGGGGCATGGCCGCGCGGTGGTTGCCCGACCCGAACTCGGCGAAGACTTCGCCCAAGTAGCCGGGCTCGCCACCATCCAGGGGCAGACCCGATGCGAAATGCGGGCCCGGATATGGAAGAATTAGCGAATCCCTCCGAGCCCGGCTACGTCTACGGTGCTGGTGTCTGGCTGAGGCCGCCGGACAGGCGCGGGGCGGCGACTCCCGGCCCCTTTTCCATGCGATTGGTCGACACCGGGGCATGGGTAGACTTCAGGGCGTGAGTCACGCTCTCGTGTCGAGTACGGCAGGCGACGAGCGGGGCCTACCTTCGGTGTTTCGCGACTACCTCAGCATGCTCAAGCTGAGGGTGGTTGAACTGCTCGTGATCACCGCGCTCGGAGCCATGGTGCCGGCCGCGCATGGGCTGCCGCCCTGGCGGGCGGTCATCGCCGTGATCGTGGGCGGTACGCTGGCCGCGGGCGGGGCCGAGTCCATCAACGCCTGGTTCGACCGCGACATCGACGCCGTTATGTCACGAACGCGACGCCGCCCGATTCCGAGCGGCCGGATTCCGGCCTGGCACGCACTGGTGTTGGGCATTCTGCTCAACGTGGTCGCCTTCCTGGTTCTGCTCCTGTTGACCAATCTTCTGGCGGCCACGCTGGCACTGCTGGGCACCCTGGTTTACGTCTTCGTCTACACCATGTGGTTGAAGCGCCTGACGCCGCAGAACATCGTCATCGGCGGTGCCGCGGGAGCAGTGCCCCCCCTAGTGGGCTGGGCGGCGGTGACCGGCGGTCTCAGCTGGACCGCCTTCGCGCTCTTCCTGGTGATCTTCTTTTGGACCCCCCCTCACTTTTGGTCTCTGGCCCAAATCATGAAGCAGGACTATCGAGAGGCCGGCGTTCCCATGATGCCCAGTGTGTCGGGTGATGGCCCGGCCCGGCGCGACAGCCTCATCTACGCGACCCTGGCGGTGATCGCGAGCTTGGTCCCCTTCTGGGCCGGTCAGGAGGGGGTCCCGTATTTGGTGGGCGCGCTGGCGGTGGGCGGGATCCTCATCGGTCTATGTGCCTGGAACCTGGTCCGCGGTGGCATCACGCGCCAGGTCTGGGCGTATTCGATGACCTACCTGGCCGCCCTCTTCCTGATCCTGGCGGTGTGTTCATTCTTCGTCTAGGCGGACGCGCCTAGCGAAGCACTGAAGCGGTCTGGCGCTCCCGGCAAACCCGTCGCCCACCCGCCCACGGGAGGGTACGAGCCCAAATTCAACGAGGGGTAAATATGCTACTGGACGGCAAGAAGATACTGGTCACCGGCGTGCTGGACCGCAGGAGCATCGCCTATTCGGTGGCCGAGGAAGCCCAGAAGGCTGGTGCCGAGATCGTGCTGACCAGCTTTGGGCGGGTCAAAAACATCACCGACATGATGGCCAAGCGCCTGCCCCAGCGGCCCGACGTGCTGGAGCTCGATGCCACCAAACCCGAGGATATCGAGGCCGTCTGCGCCGAGTTGAAGAGCCGCTGGGGGCGGCTCGACGGGTGGGTGCATTCGATTGCATTCGCCCCCGAGGACGCCCTGGGCGGGAACTTCCTGCGCACCCCCTGGGAGTCGGCCGCGACCGCCTACCGGGTCAGTGCCTTCTCGCTCAAGGAGATCGCGGTGGGGCTGATGCCACTCATGCAGGAGCACGGAGGGTCGATCGTCACGCTCGATTTTGACAACTCCAGCATGGCCTGGCCGTCCTACGACTGGATGGGGGTGACCAAGAACGCCCTGGTGGCCATCGTCCGCTACCTGGCGCGAGATCTGGGCCGCTACCAGATCCGGGTCAACGCCGTTTCGGCTGGACCCGTCCGGACCATCGCCGCCAAGGGGGTGCCGGGCTTCTCGGTCGTCGAGGACAGTTGGGGGCGCCGGGCGCCGCTGGGCTGGGACACGACCGATCCAAGTCCGGTGGGCCGGGCCGTCTGCGCCCTCCTCAGCGATTACCTGGCGATGACGACGGGCGAGGTGGTGCACGTCGACGGCGGATTTCACGCCATCGGTACCGAGAGCCCGCCGCAATAAACTGCGGCTAGCCAGACCGCGCGGGGACGGTCAGGCCGCGTCTTGAATGGCGGTCGGCGATCCCACTCTGGTTCGGCGCCAGATCCGCGTCAGTGTCAATGCCAGCATCGCGACGGTGCCATCGATGAGCGCGTAGCCACCGGCGATGGCGGAGGGGGGATTGCCCGAGGGCACGTGATCCCAGGGGGCGATCGCCGCCCATCGCCAGTCTCCCGCCAGCGTGCCGGCGATCTCCAGGTCGGTGGTCGCCACGAAGATGGCCGCGAACATCGCGTACTTGGGCGAGCGCATGATCACCAGGGCGAAGACTGGAAGGCATAGCGCTCCCTGTACGTCCAATCGGCCGGTGAACAACGGCAGCACCGTCAGGCCGGCCAAGGTCCAGCCCATGCAGACGGCGAGGAGGGCGTAAGCCACGCGCCGACCATGCCGCAGCATCAGCGGGGTGGCCGCAGCGGTTATGCCAAACAGGTAGACGAGCCCGTGTCCGGGCGGAACGTAGAGGGGCAGGTTGTGGAGTCGGTATCGGTATGCGCCCCAGATGAGAGAACCAAACACCTCAAAGCCGGTGGCCACGAGGACGCAGAGCCACACTTGTAGTCGCTGCTCGCCGCTGAGGTAGCTGCTGCACAGGGCCAGGACCGCCAAGGTCATGGCGCCGAGTAGGTATTGCGGCCCAACCGAGGTCAGATGCCCGTCGGCTACCAGCAACAGCGGCGTGTAGACCAGCAGATAGATGTGGAGGAGGTAGGGCCGCAGGCTGGACCCGAGGCGGGCAATCGGCGCACGGCGACCGAGGCGCGTGGATTGGGCCTCAGTCACCGGCGTAAAACACCCCGGGCGGCTCGTCCTCCCAGCTGGGAGGGGACAGGTGGGTGGGCGGCGGCGGCCCGTCATCTGTCGCCGGGGGTGGGGGGGCCAGGTCGTTTGGGGACGGATGGTCCGGAGCCCGGCTCGGAGGCCAATCGGCGGCGGGAGGCGTGACGCTCTCACCCGGGAGCAGGGGCCGACGGTGGGTAACCACCGGCCCTCCGCCGCTGCCGCCGATCGGCGGCCGGCGGCGGAACCAGTAGGCGGCGATCAGACCCAGGATCAGGAGAATGGGAAAGAAGACGAACGGGGGCTGCATGACCAGCGCCAGTGGGCTCTGCCCGCCGGGCTGGGATCCCGAACCGCCAGCGCCGGCGAGGGGCGACGCCGATGGGCTGGGAGATGGCGAAGGACTGGCCGAGGGGCTGGGACTGGGGCTGGGGCTGGGACTGGGGCTGGCCGCGGCGACCACCGTCAGGTTCGCGCATCTGCCGTCAAAGCACACCGTTTGAGCGCCGACGGCGGCGGCGGCGGGGACCGTGAACGTGATCTGCCAGGCGCCCTGATCGCTGGCAGCGCCGCTGCCGACGACGGCCCCGGCCAGGGTCAGATCCGACTGGCGGTGGGCGGGAAAGCCCGATCCGCTCGCCACGACCTGGTCGCCCGCGGCGGCGGCCGAGGGCGCGAGCGAAACCGTGCCCCGGTCGGGTGTTGGTGCCGGGGCTGGGTGGCTGGACGCGGTTGGCGTTGGGGTGGGAGTGGGAGTGGGAGTGGGAGTGGGAGTGGAAGTGGAAGTGGGAGTGGGAGTGGAAGTGGGAGTGGAAGTGGGGGAACCCGAAGGCGAGCTCGCCGAACTAAGGGTCAGCACCTGGACGGTGCCGGCAATCGAGGGTGGCATCGCCGGCCCTGAGATCAACAGCGCCGCCACCAATCCGATCAGATGGGCGGCCATGGGATTGACCAGTCCGATTCCGGATGTGGGAGCGACCATTTGCGGTCCAGGGCCCGGTCCACGCGCCGCCTCAGCGCTTCAACCTCGTCCGGGTCGGTTAGATCGCTCAAGGTCATGGCCAATTCACCACCGTCAAGATCTGCTGCCACGCGAGCCAGATCATCGCGCATGGGGGCGGGTAGGCGTCGGCCGGCGAATTCCCAGATCACCGTGCGCAGCTTGGTCTGGGCGTGAAAGGTGAGTCCGTGATCTATGGCCCAGATCACGCCCTCCGAATCAGTCAGGCAATGGCCGGCCTTGCGATCGGCGTTGTTCGCGATCACGTCGAAGACCGCGAATTCCATCCACTCTCGCCGGTCGTGGCTGTGCGTGAGCTGGTCCGGATCCCATCCGCCGTCGACAAACATCTGAAGGGATCCGATTCCGTGCGGTGCCTTGGCGCGCACCACAGTGGGAGGGACGCAGGGCCAGCCCAGACCTTTGGCCAGCGCGTACGCCGCGACCTCTCGCCGAAAGAGCGTGCCCGGGGGAAAGTCCCACAGGGGCCGCTCGCCAGCGGCCGGCTTGTAGATGGCGAGCAGGTCAGGGTCCGGTCCGAGCCGCACCAAGAAGGTGTAATTGGAGGAGTGGGGCATGAGCCCGAGCAATTCCAGGTCGGGCAGGCTGGCCAGCGCCTCCTCAATGGCGCCGAAATCAAAAGACCGGCCGTAGGCCATTGGCGGCAGGGCAGGGGTGCCCACTAGGGTCGATTGGCAGGCCGCACCTGGGGCAGGGGGGCCGCCCCCCAGCCAGGACGCCCTGGGCCTGACCGGTGAAGGCGCGGAGCTGCTCGGGGCTGGCCCAAAATCGGGCGATTCCGGCGTTGGGCGTCCCCTCCGGGGCCTCGATCTCGCGGGCCACGATCACAAAACGGGCCTTGGCCTCGTGGAAGCCCAGTCCCAATTCACCGACCCGCCACGACATCTCGCCCGGTTCGGCGGGCGGTCGAACGGGCAGGGTCGGTCCGCCTTCGACCCCGAATCCCTGGGCCTCGAGCAGGGCCTGAATGCGCAGAAGCAGGCCCTGTACGTGGTATTTTTCGCACTCCAACAGGACGGTTTGGGTGGCGCTGCTGGCCCTCAGGTAGAAGCGCCGCTGGCCCGGCTCTCCGATCGCTCCAACGCCGATGCCCTCGACTGGATCGAGGTCAAAGCTCTCTCCCATCTAGGGCGATTGTCCGATACCCGGCCTGGTCTCGATGCAGGCCACGATGTAATCGCGATTGACCATGCAGAAGGGGACGACCGGTCCCTGGTCGGTCCGAAAGCTGGGATGAGTGGGTACCAGGCGGGCCTGACTGACGCCCAGGAATCGGGCCTTGCTCTCGTGGATGAAGCTGGAGATGGTGGACTGCAGCGGTACCGTGACAAAGCCCACCACCGAGACGCCGCGGCACAGGATCTTGATCCGGACCTCGCGCGAGCTCACCACCTGCCCGGGGTCGGGTCCGGGGTCGGTGTCGGTCAGGGGCAGAACCAGCAGGACCCGGTTCCGATTCAGACTCAGCCCTTGAACCTCCTCCCAGAAATCCTCCCCCTCCTGCCGGATGGAGCCGGCGTCGAGTTCGAGCATCGGATCGGGGTGGTTCAGATAGTCGCTGAGGCGGCGGGCGTGACGAATCACGAACTGTCCCCTAACCTCGACGAATGAGGGCCCGAGGTCGGCGACGGTACTTATCTCGGCGATGCGTAGCTCTTCCAACCTGTCAGGAACTCTATCCAAACGGTGCGTTTCGAGGTCGGCCGGGCCGGGAAAGAAATTATCGTAAGAACGCAACCAATCATATTCGGAGGATTCAATGCCCAAGACCGTAGGAATCGATCTCGGCACGACCAACTCTGTGATCGCGGTCATGGAGGGCGGGGAACCGGTGGTGATCCCCAATTCGGAAGGCGCTCGGACCACCCCATCGGTGGTGGCTTTCACCAAGTCGTCCGAGCGCTTAGTTGGCCTGCTGGCGCGTCGCCAGGCGGCGGTCAACCCGGAGAACACGGTCGGCTCCATCAAGCGTTTCATGGGCCGCACATCGAGTGAGGTGGACGCGGAGCGAAAGATCGTCCCCTACCAGGTGAAGGCGGGCAAGGACAATCGGGTGGTGGTTGAAGTCCCCTCGATGGGTAAGGAGTTCACGCCCGAAGAGATCTCGGCCATGATCTTGCAGAAGCTCAAGTCAGACGCGGAGGCGTACCTGGGTGAGAAGGTCACCGACGCGGTCATCACCGTCCCCGCCTATTTCAACGACTCACAGCGACAGGCGACCAAGAATGCGGGCCAGATCGCGGGCCTCAACGTGCTGCGCATCATCAACGAACCGACCGCCGCCTCGCTGGCCTACGGTCTGGACAAGAAGGAGAACGAGACCATCCTCGTCTTCGACCTCGGCGGAGGGACCTTCGATGTCTCCGTCCTGGACGTTGGCGATGGCGTCTTTGAGGTCAAGGCCACCAACGGAGACACGCATCTGGGCGGCGACGACTATGACCGTCGCATCGTCGATTGGCTGGCGGACGAGTTCAAGAAGGCGAACGGAATCGACCTCAAGGCCGACCGGCAGGCGCTCCAGAGGCTTACCGAAGCCGCCGAGCGGGCCAAGATCGAGCTCTCCTCGCGTCTCGAGACGACCATCAATCTGCCCTTTATTACCGCGGACCAGTCGGGCCCCAAGCACCTCGAGGTGGCCCTCACCCGGGCCAAGTTCGAGTCTTTGACGGCGGATCTGACGGATCGGCTGAAGGGACCGTTCATGGCCGCGCTCAAGGATTCCGGACTCACACCGCGGGAGATCAACGAAGTCGTGCTGGTTGGCGGATCGACCCGAATGCCGGGCGTGCAGCAGCTCGTCAAGGACCTTTCGGGTGGCAAGGAACCGCACAAGGGAGTGAATCCGGATGAGGTGGTGGCGGTCGGCGCCGCCATCCAGGCCGGCGTCCTCAAGGGTGAGGTGAAGGACGTCCTGCTCCTGGACGTGACGCCGCTCTCCTTGGGCATCGAGACGCTGGGCGGGGTCTTCACCAAACTCATCGACCGCAATACGACAATCCCGACCTCGCGATCCCAGATCTTCAGCACGGCGTCGGACAGCCAGACCTCGGTCGAGGTTCACGTTCTGCAGGGCGAGCGGGACTTCTCGGCCGACAATCGGACCCTGGGCCGCTTCCATCTGGATGGGATCGCCCCTGCTCCGCGCGGAATGCCACAGGTGGAGGTGACCTTCGACATCGACGCCAACGGCATCCTTTCGGTCAAGGCCCAGGACAAGGGCACCGGGAGGGAGCAGTCGGTGACCATCACCGCCTCGTCCACGCTCAACAAGGACGAGGTCGAGCGGCTTGTACACGAAGCCGAGTCGCACGCTTCCGAGGACAGAAGCCGGCGCGAGGAAGTGGAGCTCCGAAACCAGGCCGATCAGATGATCTATCAGGCGGAGAAGGTGTTGAAAGACAACGGCGACAAGATTCCGGCCGAGGTCAAGAGCGAGGTCGAGGCCAAGATGGAGGCGCTCAAGGCGGCCGCCAAGGAATCCGATTCGGCTGGCCTCAATAAGGCCATGGACGAATTCAACGAGGCGTTGCAGAAGGTCGGCCAGCACATATATCAGGAAGCTCCGGCTGGATCCTCGCCCGAGTCGGGTTCGGAGCCCAAGGCCGACGACGTGGTCGACGCGGACTACCGCGAGGTCAACTAGCTCTCGTAATTGAGGGGGGTGGCCGCTTCGCGGCCACCCCCTGCGGGCCCGAAGTGGTTGAACGCCGATCGCTGGGCAGGCGCGCTCACGCTGCGCGGCCCCCGGGCGAGCGCGACGAGCCGCAGACGAATGCCGTCGGGGCGGTCATCGTTGGATGTGGTGGCGCCTCCTCCGCAGTGTTGGGCCGCCCGCAGAATGGCGCCGCCGCCAACCACCTGGAGCAACCTTCTGGTGTCGCTGCGACTCGGGCAGAGGCCGCCCACAACGCAACTCCGGAGGCGCGTTTGGGAGCCGACGGCGAGATTCGAACTCGCGACCTGCCAGGGCTACCTGTTGGCGATCACGAAATCTGAACAGATCCGGGAGGACGGGAAGGACTATAGCAGGGGTCCTGTGCGGCACCACCTCCCCCTGGGAATGGCGGACGAGGGAGTCGGGGCCGAGGCTGGACCGAGGGGAAGGGGGGTTAGTTGGAGCGGCCATGGGACGGCTCCTCCTGGGGCCTTCGGGAGCGACGACTACCAGGTCATGATCGTGGGGGAGAAGTTCCAGACCGAGATGGGCCAGGTGGCAGCGATCATCGCCACCACAGAGGAGGCTCAAGGACCAGGCATCAAGGCCCACGGCGCCATCTACTCCACGCTCGATCCCGCCATGGAGCGTTTTCGCGTTCGCGCATAGACCTGCTGGAGGATGACGGCCATGTTCGTCCGGGCGGCCACCCGGTTGCGGCAGGGGTGGGTCCCAGATCACCCGCTGCAATCGCCCGACGTCCGCCACCAGCATCAGGCGGTCCACGGGCTCTTTTCCTGAGCGCCAACGGGCAACCGTCCCCGTCCCGGGATGCTTATCCCAGCGCTCTCCAGACGCTGCAGCGAGGTCTCCGGCCGCGAGCTGGAGGACGTAATACCAAGCCCACCGATCGGGCGGGAGCCTCGTCGATGCCGGAGCTCCCTGCTCCACCCATCGGTGCTATGACATCCGCCACGCTGGGGCCGCCCATAATCCGGGCGAAGCTCTATCGACTCAGGGCGTCGATGTCGTCCATGACCCCTACTTCCAGAGGGCGCGCCACAGGCCGCCCCGTCCCAGCAAGCGCCCGACGATCTTGTTCTTCCCCCGGCGCGCTATTCGCTTTGGGTTCCCAGACGATAAGGCGGAGAGGTCGTCTGCAGTCCGGGCGGCTTTGAACAAGATGCTCACGAGGCTTCTACGTGCCATTGGAACCTCCTTGGTGGGGCGCTGGCTGAGTCGACGCAAGAGTAATCGGTCAGGAGCCCGAGTAAGACCTGATAAGACCTGAGCGGGTTACCCTGCACGCACGCGCGAGGGCTGGGACAATGGTTGGGCAATTGCCCTACGGCCAAGACCAACTCCTGCTGCTACCGCCGTCGGTCAGGGAATGGGTGGAGCCGGGGGACCTGACCCACCTCGGGTTCAGCCCAGCCCGGTTGATGGCTGCGGATGGGCGGGTCGTCGTTTAGTCTTCCGCCCGCAACAGAGCCTCCATCGCGTCGTGGGAGTCGGACGGCATCAGGTGGCTGCAGGTGGTCGAGATCATGGCCAGGCTCGTGTGCCCGAGGATGTTTTGGAGTTGGATCGGGCTCATTCGTTTGCGGAGCGCCCAGGTCGCGTAGGAGTGCCTGAGCAGATGGGGATAGACCCGCTTCTTGATCCCGGCTTTCTCGCCCAGGTCCCGTACCAACTGCTCGACCCCTGACTCCTTGAGCGGCTCGGCGGCTGGTGTGACTGAGGTCAAAACTCCCCTCTAAGGGGGAGGGGGAGCCGACGGCGAGATTCGAACTCGCGACCTGCCACTTACGAGGCGGCTGCTCTGCCAGCTGAGCTACGTCGGCAATGGCCCAGTGATTCTACGAGGTGAACTATCATCCCTCGGGTGTCCGAGCCGCGCGTCGAGAGGCTCGCCGCGAGCGAGCTCGACCTCATCCGACCTTTACTAGTGGACCTCAACCTGCTGGAGCAGACCTACTACGCCGAGCACCCGCAGCTCAGCCGCGCCGAGGTGGAGAGCGGGTTGGGCGGTCTTGAACCTCACTTTGTCGGGGAGAACGTGATCCTGTGCGTGCGGGAGGCGGACGGCGCCCGGCTGGCGGGGTTCTGCTGGGTGGTTCTTTTCGACCCCGGGACGGGCCTCGAAGGCGAGGTGGCGGAGGTCTTCGTGGCGGAGGATCACCGTCAGGAGGGAGTCGGACGGGCGCTGTTGGCGGCGGCGGTTGCCATCTTCGAGGAGCGTGGGGTGACTCTGGGCTACGTTTGGACCCGGGCCGCCAACGAGGCGGCGACCGCGCTCTACCAGCACGCTGGCTTCAGCCCCACCAAGCAGGTCGTGATGAGCTGGTATCCAACCGAGCGCTGAGGGCTCCGAGCGCCCCGGGGCCGCGGGCGCTCCAACTACAATCAGACCGGTGATCGAGCCCAAGGGGCCCGAGCCAGGCTCGCCGCCGCCCGCCGGCAGCAGCCGCCATCGCCCTCCCCGGATGCTTGCGACCATCCTGATTGTGGTGGTGGTGGCGGCCATCGTCGCGGCGGGCGTGAGCGAAGCCGTGCTCCGGTTCCAGTCCCGGAACAACCAGCAGGCGGTGAACCTGGACAGCAGGGTCAGCATCACCGAGGAGAGCGCGATCACCTCCGTGGCCGCGACCGCAACGCCAGCAGTGGTCGAGATTTTGGGCCACGGCGCCGGGGCTCCGCCGAGTTCAGGATTTCTGGTCAGTTCTGACGGCTACATCGTGACCAACGTTCAATCGGTGGTGGGGGATTCGAATCTGACCGTGATATTGGCGTCCGGAGGTCGCGCTCATCAGGCGCGGCTGGTCGATTACGACTGCCAGAGCGGGGTGGCGGTTTTGAAGATCGATCAGGTTTCAAACCTTCCCAGCCTAGCTTTTGGCGATTCTGATGCACTCAAGGTGGGACAGACCCTGGTGACCCTGGGGGGGGCCGGCCAAACCGCTGCGCTCTCGCACTCCGTGGTGAGCGCGCTGCACCTCTTCAACCTCATCGACGACCCTCTCAACCCCGACCAGCGAATACAGGTGTGGGACACCTTCTCGGGCGATCTGCCGACTCCGTCCGTGGCGTCGGGAGGTCCGGTGCTGAACGTGGGCGGGCAGGTGGTGGGATTGGCCACCCAGGCTCTGGCGTCAGGTCAGGCGGCGGACTACGTCGTGGCCGCCAACGACATCGCACCCGAGGTCCAGCAGGTGCTCTCGACGGGCCAGATTGTGGTTCCCGGACTGGGTGCGCAGGTCCGCAGCCTGTCCAGCAATGACCTGGCGCTGAGTGGCGATGCGGGTGGCGCGCAGATCACCGCCCTGACGCCGGGGGGTCCGGCCGCCCAGGCGGGCCTGACGGTGGGAGACGTGATCACGGAACTGGATGCCCAGCATCTGGACGACGCCCATCCGGTCGGCGCTCTGTTGCGGCGCGACTACAAGCCGGGCCAGCTGGTGGCGGTCACCTTCAGCCGGTCAGGTTCGCCGCAGCAGGCCCAGCTGACGCTGGACTCGGAGCACCCGGTTTGCTGATCGGCGGCCCCCACCTCGAACTGGAGGCGGCGATTGCCACGGCCGTCATCAAGATGGGGGTGGAGATCCCGCCGGAGACAGAGCTGGTGCGCACCAAGAACCCTGCCCACGGTGACTACGCGAGTTCGGTGGCCATGAAGCTGACTCGAGAGCTGGGCGCTTCGCCGGCCGCCATCGCCCAGCGTCTGGCCGGTCTGATGGAGTTACCGCAGGCCAGCGTGGCCGTGGTCGGCGCCTACCTGAACCTGACCCTCAGGCCAGACTGGCTTCGTCAGCTGGTCGCCCACGTTGCCGCCAGCCAGGACTGGGGCGCATCTGAGTTGGGCGCGCGGCAGCGGGTTCAAGTGGAGTTCGCCAGCGTCAACCCGACCGGACCGCTCCACATCGGCCACGGCCGCGGTGTGATCCTGGGCGACACGCTCTGCCGCCTGCTGGCGTTCACCGGTCACCAGGTGGAACGCGAGTACTACGTCAACGACCAGAACACCCAGGCCCGCCTCTTCGGGGCGTCGATCTTTGCCCGGATGCACGAGCAGGACGTTCCCGAAGGTGGTTACCAGGCCGACTACGTGCGGGAGCTGGCGGAGCAGGCCGCGCTCGGCCAGCCCGGCCTGGGGGAAATGGCCGAGGAGGAGGCCAAGAGTGAGCTTCGCCGCTTTGGGGTGCAGCGCATGGTGGAGCGTCTTCGCGAAAGCGTGGCCAGGATTGGTGTCACGTACGACAGCTGGTTGTTCGAGAGCTCGCTCTGGGATGAGGGACTGGCCCAGGCGGCCATCGAGCGGCTGCGCGCGGGCGGCCACCTGAAGGAAAAAGAGGGAGCGCTCTGGTTCTCACCGGAGGTGCCGGGCTGGAAAGACCTGGATGAGGATCGCGTAGTGGTGCGCTCCAACGGCGAGCCGACCTACTTCGCCTCCGACCTCGGATACCTGCTGAGCAAGTTCGAACGTCGCGGATTCGAGCGCGGGATCGTGGTGTGGGGGGCCGACCACCATGGGTACGTGCCCAGGATCCGCGCCGCCATGGTGGCGATGGGCCTCAAGCCAGAGCGCCTGGTGGTGATTCTGAACCAGCTCGTCAATCTGAAAGACGGCAAAATGTCGAAGCGCCAGGGTCGATTCGTGCTCTTGGATGATCTGGTCGATCGCGTCGGGGCCGATGTGGTGCGCTACTTCTTCCTGATGCGCTCGCCCGAGGCCATGATGGAATTCGACCTCGACCTCGCCACCAGCGAGGGCAACGACAACCCCGTCTTCTACGCCCAGTACGCCCACGCGCGTCTGGCCGGTGTCGAACGCACGGCGCTCGACCGCCACCCCCACCTGCCCGAATCCGCCCCCCTCGGCCTCTTGGAGCAACCGTCCGAATTGGCCTTGGCGCGTCAGATCGCGTTCTGGCCGGACGTGGTCCGGGTGGCCGCACAGGAGTTGCAACCGCACCGGCTGCCCTACTACGTGCACGATCTGTCCGAAGCCGTACACGCTTTCTATCATTCGGGAAATCAGAATCCCGAGCTGCGGGTGGTGGTCGATGATCCGGAGCTCACCCGAGCCCGCCTCGAACTCTGCCGAGCCGCTCAGAAAACGCTCCGCAACGCCCTCAGTCTGATGGGCGTCTCGGCTCCGGAGCGAATGTGAGGAGGTCATCGTTTTGGAGCTAACCTGGTATGGGCTGTCCTGCTTTCGGCTTCGCGGCCGCGCGGCGGCGGTGGTCACCGACCCCTATGCACCAGCTCTTGGTCTGAAGCTGGCCAAGCTGGACGCGGACTTGATCACGATCTCGCACCATCACCCCAACCACAACTTCACCGGCGGGGTGAAGTCGGGCCGTATCATCGACGGGCCCGGGGAATACGAGGTCAGCGGTGTATCGGTGCTCGGCGTGCACAGCGCTCATGACGACCAGCAGGGCGATTTGCTCGGCTACAACACCATCTATGTGATCGAACTCGACGAGGTGCGCGTCTGCCACCTGGGGGATCTGGGGCATCGCCTCGACGACAGGATCCTGGAAAGCCTGGACGACATCGACGTGCTGCTGGTACCGGCCGGAGGCGGGTCCCGCTCTGG
>Ga0207933_1001671_pt1 | contig 16062 bp, 14 predicted proteins | sample NGESurdeep092012_4_FD_184488 | JGI IMG/M metagenome (GOLD analysis project Ga0207933, IMG submission 184488) | Arctic peat soil microbial communities from Barrow, Alaska - NGEE Surface sample F53-3 deep-092012 (SPAdes) | ecosystem: Environmental > Terrestrial > Soil > Wetlands > Peat ...
CGCCCGAGGAGATCCGCGGACCCAAGGATCCCAAGGAGCGCGAGCGGCTTGCCATGGCAGGCCTGCGTGACTGGTGGTCATGGGGCGAGGTTCTCAAGCCTGAGACGATCAACTACCGATCGTTCAAGCCGGAGAAGGACGGCCTGTTCTGCGAGCGCATCTTTGGTCCCGTCAAGGACTGGGAGTGCCACTGCGGAAAGTACAAGCGCATACGCTATCGCGGCGTAATCTGCGACCGTTGCGGTGTCGAAGTGACCCTGTCTCGCGTTCGTCGCGAGCGCATGGGACACATCGAGCTCGCCGTTCCCGTCGCGCATATCTGGTTCTTCAAGACGCTGCCGTCGCCGATGGGAAATCTCGTCGACCTGACGCTGCGTGATCTCGAAAAAGTCATTTACTACTCGAACTACGTCGTCATCGATCCGGGCCAGCAGGACGTGCGCCCGAATCAGCTGCTCGACGAGGAAGAGTTTCTCAATCTCAAGACGAAGGCGCGCGAGGAAAACGACAGTGCATTCCTCGCCGACATCGGTGCGCCGGCGGTGCGCGAACTTCTGCGTCGTCTCGACGTGGACAGCCTCGCTACCACGTTGCGTGACGATCTCGTGGACGAGAATTCCCAGCACCGCAAGAAGCAGCTCCTCAAGCGTCTCAAGATCGTCGACGCATTCCGTAATTCTGGTGACACCGGCGAGCCTCGCAACAAGCCGGAGTGGATGATCATGGACGTTGTTCCGGTCATTCCTCCGGATCTGCGTCCGCTCGTTCCACTCGATGGTGGCCGCTTCGCGACTTCGGATCTCAACGATCTGTATCGCCGCGTCATCAACCGTAACAACCGCCTCGTCAAACTCATCGCTCACCGTGCGCCGGAAGTCATTCTGCGTAACGAGAAGCGCATGTTGCAGGAAGCGGTGGATGCACTGTTCGACAACGGTCGTCGCTCCAAGGCGATCCGTGGTCGTGGTAAGCGTCCGCTCAAGTCTCTGTCCGACATGCTCAAGGGCAAGCAGGGCCGGTTCCGCCAGAATCTGCTCGGCAAGCGCGTTGACTACTCGGGCCGCTCGGTGATCGTCGTTGGACCGGAACTCAAGCTTCACCAGTGCGGATTGCCCAAGGCGATGGCGCTTGAATTGTTCAAGCCGTTCATCATTCACAAGCTCGTCGAGAAGGGAATCGCCGAGACGGTGAAGCGCGCCAAGAAGATCGTGGAGAAAGAGTCGCCTGAGGTGTACGAGATCCTCGAGGAGATTATCCGCGACCATCCTGTGATGCTGAACCGCGCGCCGACGCTGCACAGACTCGGTATCCAGGCATTCGAGCCGGTGCTGGTGGAAGGCAAGGCGATTCGTATTCACCCGCTCGTCTGCGCCGCATTCAACGCAGACTTCGATGGCGATCAGATGGCAGTACACGTGCCGCTCTCGTTCGAGGCGCAGCTCGAGTGCCGTCTGCTCATGCTGTCAAGCAACAACATCCTCAAGCCATCGGACGGACGACCGGTTGCAGAGCCCAGCCAGGACATCGTGCTCGGCTGCTACTTCGCAACCAAGGCACCGCCGAGCTTCGAGACGCTACAGAAGACAGCCAAGACCTTCTCCAACATCGCCCAGGTCGAGATGGCGATGTCGCAGGGTCGCGTCGGTTACAGCACACCCGTCAATTACTGGGTGGACGACAACGATGGCGCACGCTGGGAGTACACCACGGCGGGTCGCGCGATGTTCAACGCGATCGTCCCGCCTGAGCTTGGCTTCCTCAACAAGGACATGAAGAAGAAGGCGCTCGGCGAGCTCGTATTCCAGTCATATCGTCAGGCTGGATTGAGCGCGACCGTCCTTCTTCTCGATCGTTTGAAGGAATTTGGTTTCCGGAATGCAACGCGCGGCGGTGTGTCCATCGGTATCGAGGATCTGCACATCCCGGCCGAGAAGGAGACCATCCTGAGCGAGGCCGAGACGCGCGTGGAACGGTTCGAGCGTGCGTACCAGACTGGTAACATCACGAACGGCGAGCGCTACAACAAGGTCATCGACACCTGGACGCACGCGAACAACGATGTCGCGGACGCCATGGTGAAGGCGATGCGCGAGTCACATCAGGGCTTCAACCCTGTATTCATGATGTTCGATTCCGGATCGCGCGGTTCGCGCGATCAGATCCGTCAGCTCGCAGGTATGCGCGGACTGATGGCGAAGCCGCAGAAGAAGCTGACAGGTGGCATCGGCGAGATCATTGAGAGCCCGATCAAGTCGAACTTCCGCGAAGGTCTGTCGGTCCTGGAGTACTTCATCTCGACGCACGGTGCCCGCAAGGGTCTGGCGGATACCGCGCTCAAGACAGCCGATGCAGGATACCTCACGCGTCGTCTGGTTGACGTTGCGCAGGACGTAACGATCACTGAAGAGGATTGCGGAACTGTCAACGGACTCGAAGTCGGCGCGCTGAAGGAAGGCGAAGACGTAATCGAGCCGCTGTCGGAGCGCATCGTCGGGACTGTGGCGGCTGAGGACGTGTTCGATCCGCAGGAGCGTGACGCGAGCAATCGGGCTACGCTGCTCGTCGAGGCGGGCCAGTTGATCAGTGAGGAAACAGCGCGTGCGATCGAGGATTCCGGACTGGAAACGGTCAAGATTCGCTCGGTTCTCACGTGTGAGGCGAAACGTGGACTGTGCCAGATGTGCTACGGCCGCAACCTCGCCACCATGGGTATGGTGGACAAGGGAGAGGCGGTCGGTATCATCGCCGCGCAGTCAATCGGTGAACCAGGTACTCAGCTCACGCTGCGTACGTTCCATATCGGTGGTACTGCTGCTCGTATCGCTGAACAGACTGCGCGCAAGAGCAAGGTTGCCGGCGTTGTCGAGTATGGTGATCGACTGGTGACCGTTACAAACACCGAAGGCGGCAAGATCGTCACGTCGTACGAAGGCGAGCTGACCATCCGTGCGTCGGGCGACCGCGCAAACGGTGTTGGGGCGCGTCTGCAGGTGCCGCTCGGCGCGACCATGATGGTGAAGGATGGCGACGATGTTAAGAAGGATCAGGTGATCTTTACCTGGGACCCGTACACCACGCCAATCATCGCTGACGTGGAAGGCGCTGTTCGGTTCGTGGACCTCGTTGAGGAGGAGTCGGTGTCCGAGGAGCTCGATGAGCTCACCGGTCTGCGCCAGCGAGTCGTCATCGATGATCGCGAAAAGAAACTGCATCCGCACATCGAAATCTGGAACGTGAAGGGCGGCAAGGATCAGCGTGTCCGCGACTTCGTGATTCCGGTTGGCGCACAGTTGATCATCAACGATGGCGATCAGGTTACGCCTGGGACGATAATCGCCAAGATCAGCCGCGAAGCCTACAAGACTCGCGACATCACCGGCGGTCTGCCGCGTGTCGCTGAATTATTCGAAGCCCGCAAGCCGAAGGATCCAGCCACGATCTCCGAGATCGATGGCGTGGTCCGCTTTGGCGACATCAAGCGTGGCAAGCGCGAGATCTTCGTGCAGCCTATGCGAATCGAGAACGGCGTCGCTGTAACGGACGACGCGGTAGAGGCGCAGGTCTACGAGGTCGCGGCAGGCAAGCACCTGCGAGTGCACGAGGGAGATCGCGTGCGCGCCGGTGATCGCCTGTCGGAAGGTCCGGTGAACCCGCACGATATTCTGCGGATCAAGGGACCGCGTGCTGTGCAGGAATATCTATTGAACGAAGTGCAGGAAGTGTATCGCCTGCAGGGTGTGAAGATCAGCGATAAGCACATCGGTGTGATCGTGCGCCAGATGCTGCAGAAGGAGCGCGTACTCGATGCTGGCGAGACGGAATATCTCGAAGCCGAGCATGTCGACCGGACCATGTTCCGTGAAACCAACGCCCGCGCTGAGAAGAAGGGGAAGAAGGTAGCGACCTCGGAGCCGTTGCTGCTGGGTATCACGAAAGCGTCGCTCACGACGCAGTCGTTCATCTCAGCCGCATCGTTCCAGGAGACGACCAGAGTGCTCACGGATGCAGCCATCCGCGGCGCGAAGGACGATCTCATGGGCCTCAAGGAAAACATCATCATCGGCCACCTGATTCCGGCCGGCACTGGTGTGTATCGCTATCAGGAAGTGGACATCGAGGGCGTGTCGGTGCCGGCTCCAATTGTTGAGGAGCCACTCGAGCCGACGATGGAGGAGATTCTCGCCGCTGGAGACGAGGACGAGGATTTCCGTCCAGGCAAGGCTGCAGCTGGAGCAGGTATTGCCAGCCCGCCAGGCATTGCCAAGCTGTTGGGCGAACTCGAGTAGTTAAGCGGGTAAGTGCCAAAGCAGGAACGGCGCATCCACATCGGATGCGCCGTTTTTGCACTGTCGTATCTTGCAACGAGCGCCCTGCTAGTGATAATTGCCGAGTAACCAGCCGATGCCAAACCCGACCACCGCGCCAGCGAGCACGCCGCCGACCGCGCCAGTCGTAATGCAGCCACGGTGCGAACCTGCTTGGTCGCAATAGGACAGTCCCATCAGCAGACCGGTAGTTCCTCCGACTGACTGAATCCCCTTGCCAGTAGTAAAGCGGCAAACGGGACAAGTGAGATTACACGCACTCTCGCTCCATGTAGTGGTTTCACTCGATTATTTCCGGACGGCCGAACAACAGCGTGACGATCGCGTCCGCGTCGCCGGGGGCGAGGACGTAAACGTGATCGCCCGGCTGTAGTTGCGTTGCTCCTTCGGCTACAAGGAGCCCTGCGCCGCGAACGATCATCGTGATCGCCGCACCATCGGGAAATGGAATTGCACTCACAAGCTCGCCGCAAACTGGGAGATGGCGATCGATGAAGTACGACTTCAACGAGCCGCGCATCAACTGGTTCGATTCAACGACTATGGTTGCCGTTGCTTCCGGTGTCGACAGGCCGACGACGCCAAGTCGTTTGGCGAGCCACGCTACGAACGTGCCTGGTATGATCGTATTGAGTACGACTACGAAGAACACGATGTCGAATATGTGCTTCGCGCCAGCCACTCCGGCCATCACCGGTATCGTTGCGAGGACCACCGGCACGGCGCCTCGAAGTCCGACTATGCCGAGGAACAACGTTTCTCGAAAGGAATAGCGGAACGGCGCGAGGCATAATGCGACCGCTGCGGGTCTCGCAATGAACGTGAGCACGACCGCGAGTCCGAGGCCCGGAAGCGCGGCGGTCGCGAGTCTCGAGGGAAAGGCTAGCAGGCCAAGTACGAGGAACATGCCGATCTGCGCAAGCCACGCGAACGCGTCGTGGACTCGTAGTATTGCCGCCCTGTGCGGAAGTTGCTCGCTGTCGGTGAGCATGACTCCCGCGACGTAGACGGCGAGAAAGCCGCTCCCATGCAGTAACGTGGTGACGCCGAAAACCGTGAAGGCTATGGCCAGTGTCAGCACCGGATACAGACCCGCCGATTCGAGTCGGACGCGTGTTATGAGCCGCCGGGAAAGCTTACCACCCAGCCATCCGGCAACCCCGCCAACGATGATCTCGAACGCTGCAAGTGCGGGCAGCGTCCAGACACCTGTGCCATTTTCGAAGGTCCGGTGCAATACGAACGTCGTGAGCGAGATCGTTAGGATGACTGCAACGGGATCATTCAGTCCGGATTCTGCTTCCAGCGTTCGGGCCACGCGCGACTTGAGCGCGGTACCGCTTTCCCGTAGCGTCGCGAAGACGGCCGCTGCATCTGTAGATGACACAACGGAACCGACGAGCAGAGCGACGGGCCACGCGATCGCACCGACGACATGTGCGAATCCGGCGAGTACTCCAGCAGTGATGAACACTCCAACAGTTGCCAGCACCAGAGAGGGTGCAGCGACCGCTCGAACAGATGTTGGTGCGGTGTTCAGTCCGCCGTCAAAGAGAATGAGTACGAGCGCAACGACGCCGATGCGAAATGCGAACGTGTAATTCTCGAACGAGATGTGGCCTATGCCTTCGGAGCCGGCCAGCATGCCGACTGCGATGAATCCCAGTGCGACCGGGATCCCGATACGTCCCGTGAGTCGCGTGAGCAGCACCGAACCGCCAAGAAGGATGCCGACCGTGGCGAGGATTGCGGCGATCGCTATGGGTGCGTTCACGGAGACGTCGGCGGACGCCGCAGTCCCGGTGTCACTGATGTCATCGTGACGCCGGGACTGCGTGTTTCCATAAGCGAGCCTGGCGGTTTATCCTTGAGTGTTCCGCAGTCGGTCTGGTCCATGTCGGAGTACCAGTAGCACGCCGATCGCAACAATGGCGAGAGCCGGATAGAATGCGAACGGGCGATGCGCCTGTGGAAGGAGTAGCGTGACGACCATCACTGCAAGGCCGAACATAAGGGTGGTGAGGCCAGGCTCGCGACGTACGAGGCTTTTTGGAGCCTCCGCGGAGGTGTCCGTGGGGCGGGTTGGCGAATTGTTGTAGTTGTTATCAGGCATGTTGGATTGACGGGAAGGGGCGAGCCGCCTTGCCGTCAATCCAGACGGTCAGACTTGCTGCGCCACGAAAAAATTGGGGTACGACACTCCGGCCATCTCATGCGGCGGCCCCGTCGCCTCATAGCCGCGCCGTGCCGGAGCAAGGCCAGCATACGTGTCGCGCGACAGATCGAGTCGTGGCCTGGCGCCGACTGCTCCGTGAAGCACCGTAGCCTGGAAGCCAGCGTGCCGGTGCGCCGCCGGCGGCGGGGCAAGACGAATTGGCGGTGCGAGCGCAGGCTGAACCGGCCGAGTGACAATCGCCGACTGTCCATGGTGCGCTATCTGAACCCCTGTAGCCGCTTGGCTCCAAATGGCGGGATCCAGAACGTCCTGCCGGGTGGTTCGGTGGCCGAACGAGATCCCGATCCCAGTAATGAGGCAGACGAGGACAGTGAGGAGGCGGCACATTATTTATATAATCTAAATGACTATGCCATCCAGATGTAGCACGGAATGGCCCGACCCCGGTTGATATAGTCCCTGTCCCCGTCTAGATTATCCAGGCTGTGGCCACTCCGCCGTGGAGGGCCTTTCCTTGTCGATCCATGGTAAATGCCGACAATTAATCAACTGGTCCGCCAGAGCCGCAGCGATGTGGCCAAGAAAGAAAAGGCGCCAGCGCTCAAGTCCAATCCCCAGAAGCGTGGCGTGTGCACTCGCGTGTACACCACCACCCCCAAGAAGCCCAACTCCGCACTCCGCAAGGTTGCGCGTGTTCGACTCACCAACGGCTTCGAAGTCGCCGCATACATACCGGGCGAAGGTCACAACCTGCAGGAGCACTCGATTGTGCTCATTCGCGGCGGTCGTGTGAAGGACCTTCCTGGTGTTCGTTATCACATCGTTCGCGGCACTCTCGATGCCTCGGGCGTAAACGGCCGCAACCGCAGCCGCTCCAAGTACGGAACCAAGAAGCCGAAGGTCGGCGGAAAGGCCGCACCAGCCGGCAAGGGGAAGAAGTAAATGAGCCGTCGCAAAAAGTCAGTCAAGCGTACCATCCTGCCGGACTCGCGCTATGACAGCCAGACCGTGGCAAAATTCATCAACGTCATGATGTATCAGGGCAAGAAGAGCACTGCTGAACGCATCTTCAACGACGCCATGGACAACGTTGAGGCGAAGACCGCGCAGCCCGGCGTGACCATCTTCAAACAAGCCATCGCCAACCTGAAGCCGATGGTCGAGGTCAAGAGCCGTCGCGTCGGTGGTGCAACCTATCAGGTTCCGGTCGAAGTTCGCCCCGAGCGCCGCACGGCACTCGCGATGCGCTGGCTGATCCTCTACTCGCGCGGCCGCAACGAGAAGTCGATGGCTGACAAACTCGCCGCCGAAGTCATCGCCGCGAGCAAGGGCGAGGGCAACGCCGTGAAGAAGAAGGAAGACACGCACAGAATGGCGGAAGCCAACAAGGCCTTCGCGCATTATCGCTGGTAATAACTGCGCGACATCGCTGCCAAGCCCCGCCACGTGAGCAATCACCTGGCGGGGCTTTCAGTTTGCACCCCTGGACGCCGGCTCCGCCGGGGCGCCATTTCTTTGCGACAACTTCCCCAGCGCCACGGACCCCGAGTACGAAATAATTCATACAGAAGCGCGCTGCCGAACGCGCGCGTGTGGAACATTCAGGGTCTCGGGGTATCAGGCCGCATGGAGAGACTGTTATGAGGACTGTAGCGTTAGCTCTGGTAGCACTTACGGTGGCTGCCTGTAACCGATCATCCGACGCTACCGCGCCAGTGGACGATCCAGGCACATCGTTCATCGGTACCTGGGACTTGGCGTCGGTAAATGGCGTCGCCGTGCCGGCGCATACTACGATCTCCAACGATTCGGTGTTCGTGTACGGAAGAACCCTCGTCATCGAGCGCCAGTCCACTGGGATTGAGGATACCGAGGGCTTGGCGGCGTGGAACGATTCAACTTCGTGGAATGCGTGTGGCGCCGCGCAGCCCTCACCAGTCTGTGATGCCAGCGGCACTGCCACCGATCTGCTCTGGAACGTCAACGTGGGCTCGGACACAATCACCGTATCGCGCGATCCCGGCTTTTCGCTCGTCACCGGGGATGTTCCCGCCACACGTGCGCTGGTGCTACAATCCGACGGAACGTTGCTCGAAAGCCACCAGGGGGAATCAGACGTGTACAAGAAGCCGTGATGCGCGGAGCGTCCGCGGAGCGTCCGCCAAAGATCAGTGGGCAGCGAGCCGCGGTAGCGTATCGAGCACCGGCTGCTCGGCAAGCGCGATTGCGTGACGCAGCCTGGGTGCCTTTTCGAGCTGCGTGAGCGTTTCGAGCGACGAGCTGCCGGTTCCTTCCCATAGCAGTGCGCCAGTCTCCGTTGCGATGATCCGGTAACGAACGGTCGCCATCGTCGAGCCATTCTGAATGTTCCAGAATCCGTTGCGCTGGATGAGTTCTACAAGGGCGCCTTGGACGATCGCATCTACGTTGAGCGTTTTGCCAATACTCTTGAGTAGCCGCCGGTCAGGTATGGCAGTTACGGCATAGTCGCGCAGAAACAAATCATACGGCGCGAGTAGCGACGCGCGACCAAGCGCACTGGCAGCCGAGTCTTCGCTCACGACGCTCACCGCCGGATTGCGCACTACGAAGGCGGTGAAGAATCTCTGGTTCATCTCCTCACCTACGTCAACCGAGATCCTTGAACTGTGAATCGGGAGGATCGCGATTGCCCGGATGCGCTGGGTCGTCAGTGCCGGGTCGACCACGGTTCGCGCGACATGCTGCGGCGTGCATGCGACCGCACCCACCAGGCCAAGTAGAGCTATGGATGCAGCAATTGCAGGTGCCTCACGGTTCCGGATCATTTGCGCTCTGTTTGGCAAGGAATTCTCCCGCGACCAAACATCGAGCGTCCGGCCGCCGTCCGCAAGTTGACGTGACTGGGATAATGCCTGTGGGCGCCCAGTCGGCGGGATTTTTGGCTACGTTTATCTGTTAGTCATCAATTCAACACTGAGCCCACTTCCATGCTGAGTCGCATGCTTCGCGATGCATTCGCCGGAACCGCTTGTACGCTCGCGGCGTTTGTCCCTGCGAGCGTCGCGTATCGCCCGCCGCCGATAAAGCACGTGTTTGTGATTGTCCTCGAGAATGAGAGTTTCGAGACGACCTTCGGCCCAAATACGCAGGCAACTTACCTCGCTGATACGCTCACGAAGCAGGGTGCTTTCCTGCAGCAATACTTCGGCACCGGCCACTCGAGCCTCGACAATTACATAAGTATGATCAGCGGGCTCGCGCCGACGCCGGCGACGCAGGCTGATTGTGGCAGGTATGAGAACTTCGTCGAAACGGGGATGGCCCCGGGCGGCCAGCCAACCGGCAAGGGATGCGTGTATCCAGCACACGTGCGCACGATTGGCAATCAGCTTACCACAACGGGGTTGTTGTGGAAGGCTTACATGGAAGACATGGGCAACGACACCACGCGGGAGTCGGCGACATGCGGGCATGCGACCATCGGTGAACTCGACCGTACCGAACGTGCGACACCGACTGACCAGTACGCAGCGAAACACAATCCGTTCATGTACTTCCACTCGATCATCGATTTGCCGTCCTGCGGGCGGCACGTAGTACCGCTCGCGCGACTCGAGCATGATCTCGCGACTGCAGCTCGCACTCCGAGCTACAGTTTCATCGCGCCGAGTCTGTGTCACGACGGACACGATAAGCCGTGCAGGAACGGCGAGCCCGGCGGCCTTGTGTCAGCCAACGAATTCCTCCAGCACTGGGTTCCAATCATCCGTCATTCTCCGGCGTACCGCGACGGCGGCCTCATCGTCATAACGTTCGACGAAGCGGCGAGCATCGACGCGACAGCCTGTTGCAATGAGCCATCGGGACCGAACACAACCATGCCGGGCGCGCATGGTCCTGGCGGCGGTCGGATCGGTGCCGTTTTGCTGTCTCCATTTATCAAACCGGGGACCGTATCAGACGTGCCATACAACCACTATTCGATGCTACGCAGCGTTGAGGATCTCTTCGGTCTCGGTCACCTCGGCTATGCGGGCGAACCGGGGCTGGCGTCCTTCGGCGCCGACGTCTACACTCGTGCGCATCGGGCAAATTAAAGGTCATTGGTCGTGTCGCGGAAAAAGCTGCAGTTGGACCAAACGCCCGGCGCCAGTGTAATACAAGGACCACTATCCGGGAGAACCTGGTGATTTTGAAGCCGAGTGGCATACCACAATTCCGTACTGCGGGACACGACCGCCGGGGAGGAGCCGCCTTCGGGCTGGTCTCACGCTCGCTCGCGGTCGTTGCGCTCGTCGCGTTTACCGCGCCGTGGGCGGCCGCCCAGGATGCCGGCAATGGGTTTTTGTTCGAACAGCCGGTCGGCAGTCTTACGATAAGCGGCGGATACGCGCACGCCAATGCTTCGGGCGGCCTCTTTTCCGAGGTCACGAACGATCTGACCCTCGCTCGGAGCGATTTCAGCGGGGCAGCGTTCGGGGCGGATTTCGCGATGCGTGTCGCGCCTCGGTTCGATGTGGTCCTGAGTGCTTCCTACGCCGGCACTTCGACTCCGTCCAATTATCGCGAGCTAGTCGATCAAAACAATCAGGAGATCATGCAGTCGACGGAATTCAAGCGCGTGCCGTTAATGCTGAGCGTCCGTGCCTATCTCCAGCCGCGTGGACGCGAAGTTGGCAAATTCGCCTGGGTACCGGCGCGATTCGCGCCGTACGTCGGCGTTGGCGGTGGCGCAATGTGGTACAAGTTCCGACAGAACGGCGACTTTGTGAACTATCAGACCAACAACGTTTTCACGGGCGACCTTTCATCATCGCAATGGACCCCTGCCGCTCAGGCACTGGGGGGCGTGGACTTCACACTGACGCCGCACGTGGCGCTCAATGGTGAGGTGAAGTATATCTGGGCCAATGCAAAGTTGAACAATAACTTCATCGGGTTCGACAACATCGACTTATCCGGTCTGTCCACCACTCTTGGTCTCACCTTCAGATTTTGAGAGGACGGCACATGAGCAATAACAAGTACGTTTCAAGTTCTGCGCGACTGTCCATCATTGCAGCGGTGTCAGCGCTCGCCATTGCAATTCCCGCAGCGGCCTCCGCGCAGTCGCAGGGTTCTCAGCTCGACGCACGGTGGCAACCGTGGATCGGGTGCTGGCGCCCCGCACCTCCGATGTCGAATGGGGCAACGGCGTACAGCCCGCCGCGAAACAACGACCCGCCGCTGGTTTGCATTGTTCCTGGCAATGACGCGAACGCACCGTCAAGCGTTGACGTCGTCACAATCGCGCAGGGCAAGGTCGTTGCGCAGGATACAATCAACGCCGACGGGCGCAGCATTGTGCGCAGCAAGGATCACTGTCAGGGCGACGAGAGCGCCGCATGGTCCGCAGACGGGCATCGACTTTATGTGACGTCAGACTACACGTGTCCGGGTGGCATCAAGCGCACTTCGTCCGGGCTCTTTGCCATCTCGCCGACCGGTGATTGGGTGAACGTGCAAAGCGTCAACGCAAATGGCAACAAGGGCGTCACCACGCTGCGTTACAGCGACGTTGGCAGACCAGCCGATCTACCGCCGGAACTTGCGCAGGCATTGAACGGAAATGGGCTTGAAGTGAGCACGGCTCGCGCGGGCGCAAGCGCGAGGCTCACGACTGCGGACGTTGTCGAGGCATCGCACAGGGTCGACGCGTCCGTTGTCGAGGCGTGGATCATCGATCGAGGGCAGAGTTTCAACATTGACGCCAAGCAGTTGGTCGCGCTCGCGGATGCCGGCGTACCGGGAAGCGTGACCGATGCGATGGTTGCGGTCTCGTATCCCAAATCGTTCGCCGTAAATCCAGAAGCGAGCGCGAGCGGCGAACCGTCAATTGATTCGGCTTCAAACACGCCAGGAGCTGAAGTCGAACGCTCGACGGGGCGAAACATCGAAGTGATGATGATGCCTGCGTACTCGCCGTACTATGACTCACCGTTCGGCTACGGCCCATACGCATTTTACGGATTTGGCTATCCAGGCTATGGTTATTCACCCTACGGTTATTCACCCTACGGATACGCCCCGTATGCAGGCGGGTACGGGGGCTACTACTCGCCGTACGCCGGTTACCCGCTTGGCTACGGCGGCATTTACCCCTCTCGTCCGGTGATTGTACTCCGGGGTCAGCCCGCTCCGCGCGGCTACGTGGTTCGCGGTCATGGCTACTCGCAGAGCGCGCCACGCTCTGGCGGCTCGAGTGGAGGCTCGGCGCAACCGCGCCCGAGCGTTTCGCCACCGCCGCCAGCTTCGCGGCCGAGCGCTCGATCCGAACCGTCATCGTCGGGGCGTACGGCGCATCGGCGACCCTAGCCTGGATGTCACGAAGATAGAAGCCCGCGCGGCATTGAATTGCCGCGCGGGCTTTTTCTGCGTCTGCTTGGTTGACTGCGGCGTTAACCGCGCGGTCTCGACTCGGCTAAAGGTTCCGAAGAATCCGGTCGGCTACGGGCTCGCCGCTGCCTGCGAGTATTGCCTGGAAGTGAACGAAACACTCCACCTCGAGCTCGGCCCCGGTCCGGTCCGCAGCGATGCGCACAACGATTCCGAGAGGGAATATCAACGGCGGCGAGTCGTCCTCAGGTTCAGGCTGCCACGGCTCTCTCGGGATGTCGGCAGCAGGAATGATTGCGCTGAGTTCTGCGCGAATAGTGCCACCGTCGATTTCCGCCGCCTGGTAGTGCAGTTGCCGCGATTCGGACAGCATGCCCAGATCGGAATCTTCGTCCCAGTCTGGTTCGGCGACCGCGCGAGTAATTAGCGATTCTCCGATATAGGTTCCAACAATCGCCGCACCCGGCGCAAGTTCCGGGTCGTCATCGAGTCGGCGTCGCCGGAGCTGCAATGGTTGGTCGGTGACAAGAACGACAATATCCATGATTTCATTACGTTATTCATGCCAGGAACGCTCGGGTCGATACTCAATTTATTGCCCCCGTCAGAAGGCGATTCCGCCATTGAGACGAATGCTTTTTTCCGGGGCACCATACACGTGAAGTTTTTTCGGCTGGATCGTCAAACTGTGTACGGCTGCCACCGGGCAGCCGCGCAGCACCTTTGGAAATCACAGGGACCAGATGACCGTGACCAACCAGGCAATCAAACAGGCAGCAGAACGCAGTGTAGTCGATGAAACCGGGATAACATGGCGCGTCAGCGAGATGCGAACCTGGGATGCGAGTGGCCGTAGTGCGAATTCATTGATTGCGGCACACGAGCGGGGATTCAGGCGGCTTTGGGACTTTCCGCCAAACTGGCTGGAATTGGGAGACGGACAGCTCGCCGAATTAGTGAGCAAGCCGACTCGAAAGGGGAAACCTGCCGAAGCGACCGAGTAGGCATAGCTGTAACAGAAAAAGCGACCGGCTCCTTTCGGGGATTCGGTCGCTTAGCTTTTCGCGTCAGGCGTCAGGCGTCAGGCGTCAGGCGTCAGGCATCAGGCGGCTGGTCAGCTCTGGGTCACCGTCCGGGCCTTGAAGACCCCTGAGATAGAGGCAGAGGTTCCCGTGGTGTCAGACGGGGTGGCCGTGACAGAGAAGGTGCCAGACACGATCCCGTTGGCGACGGAGGTCACGACTACCGATCCGGCAATCCCGTCAAAGACCGCGCCGGTTGAATCCTGATAGGCCATTGCGACGTCGGTATCCGTGGCGCCAACGGCGAAAGTCCCGGGCGAGGGCATCGCCGTGCCCGACCATTCAAAGCCTAGCTGTGCGGTGGACTTTTTGTCCTGGAGAACCAGAAGGGCGCTTGCCGGGACCGCGGAGCTGTCCTGGCCGGTGGCAGGCAGGGAGATGAGGCCGGCGGCTCCGGCGAGAGAAAGCTGACTCGAGGTGGCGACGATTGCCGAGAACTGGCCGTTGGTGTTCGGGGCCGTAGCCGTGGAATCGACACCGCAGGCGGATGTGGCGCTGCAGAGCGCCAGGGCCGCGATGGCGGCGTGGCAACGAAGGAGCTTGACAGATGTGGTGGTCATTCCCGGTAGTGTCGTCACGCCGTGCGGAAATGCCCACCGTTCCGGGGTGCGCGTCAGGCGAATTAAGGGCACCCGGGACCGTTGACTTGGATGGCTCTTGCGGTATAATTAAGGGCTACACCGAAAACCAATCGCCGGCCAATGCCGGCGCGCCTCGAGTCCCCAGCTGCGCATCAATGGCGGCTGCACCCGGCGGCGGCGGATGGATACCGGTCCCGCATGGGACGCCCGGTCCACCCGCGTTTTTGTTGCTCTTCGACGATTTGACCCGCTGATATATACATGGCTCGCCACACACCGCTCGAATACTATCGTAACATCGGCATCATGGCCCACATTGATGCCGGTAAGACGACCACGACCGAGCGCATCCTATACTATACCGGTAAGCAGCACAAAATCGGTGAAGTCCATGAAGGCACAGCCACCATGGACTGGATGGAGCAGGAGCAGGAGCGCGGAATTACGATCACCTCGGCTGCGACGACCGCGTTCTGGCGTCGTCACGGCCAGAGCGACGAAAAGGGTAGTGGTCCCGAGTACCGCATCAACATCATCGACACCCCCGGGCACGTCGACTTCACGGTTGAAGTCGAGCGTTCGCTGCGTGTTCTCGATGGCGCGGTGACGCTTCTGGATTCGGTCGCCGGAGTTGAGCCGCAGACCGAAACGGTGTGGCGCCAGGGCGATCGTTATGGCGTTCCGCGCCTCATCTTCGCCAACAAGATGGATCGCACCGGTGCGGACTTCGAACGCTGCATGCGCATGATTCGCGATCGTCTGTCGAAAGAGTCATATCCGATCCAGCTGCCCGTTGGATCGGGTGACACGTTCACCGGCCACATCGACGTAATCGAGCGCAAGCAGTACATCTTTGACGACGAGTCGCTGGGCAAGACGTTCGCCGTTGTCGACGTTCCGGAACAGTTCAAGGCCGCAGTCGAAGAAGCGCGTCACGCGGTAGTTGAAGCTGCGGTGTCGCACGATGAGCCGTTGCTCGAGAAGTATCTGGGCGGGGCGGAGTTGAGCGCGGAGGAGATCCGTCATGCGATTCGTGTCGCGACGATCGGCGGTCATATGGTTCCCGTGCTTTGCGGCGCTTCGTTCAAGAACAAGGGCGTGCAGGCGCTGCTGGACGCTGTGATCGACTTCATGCCGTCCCCGCTCGACGTGCCGCCGGTCGAGGGTCATCTTCCCGACCACAACGAGATGGTCGAGACGCGCGAGGTTTCAGATGACGCGCCATTTGCAGGGCTCGCATTCAAGATCGCGACCGATCCCTTCGTTGGTAAGCTGACCTTCTTCCGCGTGTATTCCGGCGTGCTGCAGAGCGGCTCGTACGTGTACAACGCGACCAAGGGCAAGCGTGAGCGTGTGGGTCGTCTGTTGCAGATGCACGCGAACAAGCGCGAGGAAATCGAGGAAGTGCACTGCGGCGACATCGCTGCTGCCATCGGACTTCGCGACACGCGTACCGGCGACACGATGACGCTGGAAGACCGGCCGATCGTGCTCGAAGCAATGAAGTTTCCGGCGCCCGTCATCGACGTCGCGATCGAGCC
>Ga0207933_1001673_pt1 | contig 16046 bp, 21 predicted proteins | sample NGESurdeep092012_4_FD_184488 | JGI IMG/M metagenome (GOLD analysis project Ga0207933, IMG submission 184488) | Arctic peat soil microbial communities from Barrow, Alaska - NGEE Surface sample F53-3 deep-092012 (SPAdes) | ecosystem: Environmental > Terrestrial > Soil > Wetlands > Peat ...
CAATTCCAGAAGTATCTTTGGTATGAGAGCCATCACTAGAAGCTTTATATGTCCAACCGGCCGCTTTCATAACACGTGTTAGTTTCCACAAACATTGAAAAACATTTGTAGAAGAAGGTATTGGAAAATTAGTTGCAAACTGTGTAGTCATGATTTATTTCCTTTACAGTACTGGATTGGTTATACCATCATATGGTCCGATTGCAATACATAAATTTGGAGCGTTAGCAGCAACTTGTGAAGATGATAAACATAATAATGTTTTAGACCCCAAAGTATTATAAGTATTACCAGCTCCAGACCAAAATAACCATCGACATCTTCCCTTAATTTGTGATGTGTTAGAGGTTGATACTCCAGTAGCTCCCGTAGTATATATCGTTATTGGCTCTATAATAGCTGGTCTTGTAGTTCCAATTACCGGAGTATTAACCACGCGAGTTATATTATTGAGACCACCGGCACTTAATATAGAACAATTATTTGAAGTTTGCCAATTTGTAGCAAAAGCACCCATATAACCACTTACTACATCTGCTGTACCGCCCCTAGATTGATATCCTAAAAACATTGGAGTGGGTTGATAATTGACTACGCCTCCTAAATTAGCAGATGAAAATGTATAGCTTGTCGTAGTTCCACCTCCAATTGTAGAAGTATTAGTCCAAGATGTAATTGTACTACTATTACCGCTCGTTAAAAATACATATGGATCGCAATCACCAGGTTCACCATCATCTATTCGCATAAAAGCTATACCAGAACAAGTATTAATAGTTGTTATATTTGATACAACACAATAGAAACTACCATCTGCGCTAACACCTGTAGCTGGTGTTGTGTTAGTACAAGCCATTTGAGCATTAGTTTGGAAGTTTGTTGTGAATTGAAATATACTAGTAGCACTTGTACTACCTGACGTTCCACGAACCACAATACCTTTAGCTGGAAAACTATTACCAGTTCCACCTTGTCCAGGACCCACAGAAACTGTACAGCCAGTTGAAGTTGCTAAAGTTGAAAATAACTGTGTACTTTCAGTAGAAGCATTAGCACAAATATAATAGCAAGTGGCATTAACAGTGGTGGTATCTTTATAAAACATTACTTCACGATTAAATGTAACTAATGTTCCTCCACTTAAGGGATTCATAGTGGCACCAGAAAGAGATCCTGTAATAGTATTAGTTACCGTCATGTTAAATGTACCGGTATGTGGCATAACAGCTGCCCAACCACTTCCACTAATAGAATCCCAAACATAACCTAATAATTCACCTTCAGCTGCAGTAGTAGCTTGACTAATAATCTCACCTCTAATAAATGTACCAGATGGATTTGCATTTAGTGGTATTTTTAATGTATTAGGTCCAGATAATACAATCCATCCAGCCACAGTATCTGATAAAGCTGGTTGACCTTTGATACTATAAGTTCCTGAAGAAAGTGTTGGCCCTCCATTACAGCCAGTAAATGTAGTACCAGAAGCGGCCGTATATGTAACTGGTGTAGTTTGACCATTAACATAAAAAACGCCACCCGTTGGATTAAACCCAGTATGATTAATGCTTCCACCCTGAATATTAATAACTGTAATAGTAGCATTAGTTACTGGAAAAGATAACGCAACTGTCATAGTAGTACTGGCAAGCATATTGCCAGCCACATAACTATCTTGTTGAGGAAGTGCACTTCCACCCCATAAATCACTGGAAGCTGTACCAGAAGTATCTTTATTGGTACCATCTCCGCTAGCTTTATATGTCCAGCCAGCTGCCTTCATAACACGAGTCAATTTCCACAAACACTGAAAAATGTTTGTAGGAGATGGAATCGGGAAATTAGTTGCAAATTGATTAGTACTCATATTTTACCTTAAACATACTTAATTATTATATAAGCATTGTAACATACTGCATCATCAGTTAATGAGCCGGCAGTAACGGCCAGTTGTACTTGATATTGTGCGGCCGAATCTGTTCTTACATTACCATTAGATGTACCTACAGTTAATGCAGAGCTGATAAATCTAGTTACAGTAGTATTGCTGGTGGTATTTGTAGTACCAGTAATTACTGCGCCATTAGTAGCGTCCCATAATTGAATTTGTGCCGTATCGGAACCAGATGCTGCTAAATAGTCGGCTCCAAAATATACAGATCTAGTTTGTCCGGAGGCAGAAGTAACTGGGAAGTCAGACATATCTATGCTAGTTCCACCAATAACTGTATTAGTTACTCCACTAGCAGCTTGGGCTCCGGCTACCATAGTTATTCTAGAAGGAAATATAGTAACTGCAGAAAGGCCTCCAGTAGGAGCCGGCCCCCAACTAGATCCATTCCATGTTAATACATAAGTTGTAGTTGGAGCAGTATTAGCAACTGCATTGCCTTGTAAAGCCACCACCGTATTAGAGCTAGCAGCGCCAGTAACATCGCCTCCTAGTGTAACAGAGTCGGCCGAAATAGCTTCTGGCTTCCAATAACCATCGGTATTATCCCAAGTTAAAACGAATCCATTATTTGGCGTTACAGAATTAACTGCAAATCCTTGCAATTTAGCAACAGTTGGATTAGGATAATTTCCAGAAAGATCGCCTCCGGCCCCGCCTGTTGGAGACCCAGATACGTTAGCAGGAGTCCATAACCCTCCAATATATTCTAGAACTTGTCCAGAAGTTGGGGCGGTTGTTGAAATAGGGTGTCCTTGAATACCAACCACAACTGTTGCTGACTGAGTACCGTTAACATCTCCATTTAGGAAATAAGATCCTCCACTTGGAATTAAAGCAGGAATCCAGGCGATACCATCCCAAGTTAAAACATTGCCAATGGCAGGCGTTACAGGAGAAACGGGTCTTCCCTGAATACCAATTACTGTAGATGGGGCAACTGAATTAAGGGTACCATCTATATTAAGGCTGCCAGATAAATCATGGCCAAGGTTAATTTTAATATTACCATAAAGAGTATCTAAAGTGGTTAAACGGCCAGCTACAGTTCCATAGGTAGCAGCAGGATTAACTCCTAGAGTAGTCTCTATTGCCGTAATAGCATTACTTAAGATATTTAGAATAGAACCTTGCACTAATGCTAAAGGAGCATTTGCTGCAACAATAGGTAAAATGTCGATTTGGGCAGGAAAATTAACCATTACGACTATATACTAAAATGTTAGTATGCGAACGCCTCAATGATAAGGGTTTTGTCGGCAACTAAAGCAAATAAGGGTGCCATTTTCTTGGTTGCTTGCTGCAAATGGATAAAAATCCTTACACTTACAGCAAGCTATACCATCCAATCTTTCTTGGATATTAGCTACCATGTTTTCTGGAATATAAACAATATTCTCATTCAAGAACTTTTTGTTTATTCCTAGAGTTTTACAGCTGTATGATGTAACAACTGTCGTCTCTTTTAATAAGAAATAATGTGGAACATACAAATAATAACCACATTCGTAGCTATCAACAGCTACAATTTCAAAAGTTTTTATCTCATCATAGCTTTTGTAAGGGCCAACTATAGTGGATGACTTCACGTGACAATCGATCCTGTCTCCAGGTTTTAATAGTCGTGTCATTACTTTATGTGAGATTATAGATAATTCATCATATAATTGACTTATATGTGAAATACTTATTATTTATTGCGCAACAAATTCTTCATAAAAAGAAACAGAAACGCCCTGTTCCACTAATTCTTTGTGAAGAAGATCACTTAGTTCTGGAATAGCATCTGTTAACAATGTAGAGACATGAACAGAAGCCCTTTCATATTTAGCTGTTTTACAAACTTCTTTAAGGCACGCTGTCAAAGCAGTGGTATCTGTATTAAGATCAGCATCTTGACATAACATATTTAGAACCCAAGTATCGCTTTGAACGGCAAAAGAAGCAACAGCCCCTAATTTATAAGCGCCAGTTCTTGTATTAAACCAACCTTTAACTTCTTTTTTAACAGTTGGCCATTTCTTATCAAAAAGCGGATATAACGGACTTTCCGCCTTTCCAACCAAGTTAGCTACATTTAAAACAAAACGTAAGCCAGCATTTTCTGGTGTTAAAATGCTACCTTTTACAACTTTTACTCTGCCCAATGATTGAAATTTGCTTTTTTCTGGTTCAGTTTTATTCATAAAATATCCTTTATAGTCAGCTCTATCACATTAGATATATCAGTGATCACAAGTATTTGCTGCAAGAATAGCTTCTTCAATTTCTGGCAGTTCTTTTTCTATAGACATAGAATCCAAAGCCAAATGATATGGCCGAAAACCAAATTTACTACCAGCTTCTAAGTTTTCCACGATATCATCCACATAAACACAACCCTTAAATTCAGGATGCTCCCACAGAAAACTCTGATAAAAAAGTGTGGTAGGTTTTCTGGCCCCTACATGACAACTAAAATGCTTAATAGCATTCTTGAAAAACGGACCATGATCTAAAACTTTTTCCATTAAAATAGAATGCTCTAAACCTATATTAGACAATAAAGCTATCTGAAAATCATTCTCCTTAGCAAGATTATTAAACATATCTAATACTTTAAAATTAGGAGTAATACACCTGTTCCAAGATAATAACAATTTATCTATAATAACTTGTGATTTTATTTTAAGATGATCTCGTAACTCATCTTTCATCATAGTAAGCCCTAAATCATGTAATTTTTGACTACGATTTAGAAAATACATAGCGTCTTCTGTTGTAATGTTTAATGATTCAGAAACATCAGCCAAAAAGACATTAAAGTCTACGTGACATAATACATTTCCAATATCTAATACGCAATATTTCATAATAATTCCTCTAGAAGTTCATCTAAATATTTAACTGATCCTAAACGGGCAGTATGCATTTGAGAAGAAACAAAATTAGAAATATCTTCTGAATATAACATAATGCGACCTAATTTTAATTTTTGTGATAGCTGACTGTTAATGACAGACTCTGTATCTTCATAGTCTGGATAGATAAGAGAATATTTGCCATTATAAAATGCATCAGCTAAAAAGCTCATTTGACCTTGACAAACAAAAAGATTCGAATTTTTCATATTACAGTAATATTCTTCCTGTAACCTTATATCCTTAACTAAAACATTATGGTATGTTTCTTGATGATGCTCCACAAAGGCTACACTGTCGGGGTACTTTTTTAGTACATCTAGTATTTGTTTATTATTAGCAGAGAGGCCAGCGGTAATATAATGCTGACATGGCACGTAGTCTTTGGCAACTTGATGATACGGTCGTATCCATTCAAATTTAGATTCCAAAACAGGAGGAGTTTCAGTGTCTCCATAATGAGAGTATACAAAATTACGATCAGAATTCTCTATAATGTTAGCTATCCTCTGTGTATTTATAGGGTCTCTATTTAAGAGATGTGCGTAATATTTGAATAAACCTAAACCATACTTTTCCCGCTTAGTTAGGGCGAAATTGATTAAAGAAGAACTGCATTGCCATAATGGTATGTTTAAATCATTAGCAATATAGCTGGTAAAATATTCCAAGTCACTGACAACCAAATCAGGATCAAAATCCTTTACTTGATCGAAATAGGTATTGAGATTGTCATTATTTAATGATAACAACTCTGGTTTATAGACATTGAGTAGACAATCTAATGTCCAATCAATATTAACGTTCTTGGGCGATGATTTGATATAGGCAGCGATTTTAATTTGATGTTTTGAATCAATAGCGTTTAAGAATCGGGTGCATTGAATTTTTGCATTATAATTATTACTTGCTGCATAAAGTATCTTCATTACTTATTTAATGCTTTTCTAAAAAACTCAGCTTGCTTTCTAAATATCTCAACTGTACATTTTGTATCGGCGGCAGCGCTGTGAGCTTTCTCATTTTTAACTTCATATTTTTTAGCAAGATTCTTTAAACTATATCCTTCTGCAAAATCATCTTTAACAAAATCAAGATACAATTCTGTAATCATAGTGTCAAGAACTCTTCTACCAAACGGAAAGCTATCAAATGCGTTGCATTTTTTCCATAACTGTTCTAACATATTCTTGTCAAAATTTATATTATGCCCGATAAGGACTCTATTTTCAGCCGGAACGATATCTTGTGATAAGAAATTTTCTACTTCGATAATAGCTAATGATGGTTCTAAATATGTTTCGCGGCCCTCTTTTGTTAAGCCTTTTAAATCTTCCATTTTATGGCCATTAACTCTTAAAGCGCCAATATCAATGTTATCTACATTGGTGGGTTTTATTAGCCAGGTCTTTTGAACGTCATCAGATAAACGATAAATGGATAATTCTATTATATCATTTTTAAATGAATCGAGACCCGTTGTTTCCGTATCTACTCCATAGAAAACATAATTACTCATGACTTAATATTCTCCCAATTTTTCAACATTAATTTCAATTCCTCTAGTGTTGATTTATTCTTTACTGCATTTGCTTTGGCAGATATTACCCTAATATTGTCTTTAACATAACCTTTGTTATTATCTATCCTATCAAGTGTCGGCGAAAAATCTGATATGATCTTTTCGCCTAAAACAAATTTTTCATTTAAAATAGGACACCTATTATCAATTGGCCAGATAGATTTGATATAGTTTTCATCTATATCTAATTTTAAATTAGATTTCAGTATTCTTTTATTTGCGTGATACAAAAGTTGTTTTTCTAATGTTAATAAACGCCACGTATCTTTAACTGAATAATTGCCACCTTTAATATGTACCAATCTTTGTAATGTAAGAATCTGAAATAGAAAGTCAACCCCCGCTTATTTCAGTTTTTTCTTGATCTCGTTTTTTATATAATTAAAAGACTTGATGCCTTGTTTATATTCGGCAATTAAAAAGTTAACGCCATCTATACTGCGAAGAAACTCTTTTTCCTTGTTGTTTAATTTAGTGCCTTCAATTATAAACATTACCTTCCCATTTTCGGAAATTTTCCATTTCTCACCATTATTAGGCATAGAAACCCTTTTAACGCCAATGACTTTCTCAACTTTATCATCTTCCTCATGATAAAGATCATACTCAAATTTACTTAGACTATATTTTTGTCCAGGATCTTTGATATCATCGGGAGTACCTGTAGTAGTGGGTGGTAAATTAGGTGCTTGTTCTGTGATAGTTTTTTTTATTATTGACATGTTATTTAATTTCATTTACATATGGCATCTGCTGCGATAATGCCCATTAACCCTGCTGCAAGAATACCAGAAATTCCAGCGCTTTCACCAGCCACAAACATACCGTCTATCTCTGAGGCAAGATTATCACCTATATTTATTTTAGGAACTAATGGCAAAATAGTTGGAACATGAAAATAAGCCTTGGTTGCTATTTCTGGAACTATAGTAGATAGCTCTCCAATGGTTTCTTTTAGCCAATCATATTCCGGGATTATAGATATTTTACTTTTTCCAGTTAAAATAGTAGATACTCTTTCTTTTACTATTCTATCATTGGATAGAATAAATGTTAATTTACCAATTCTATCTGTTTGTTCTGTACCAGTTCCTGGAAAGGGCCTATTACCAATAAGTGCAAAAGAAACTTTATCAGTTTTCCATCTATTTTCATTAGAGCGAAAAGCAGAAATAGCTAAATCTACGTGGTCTTCTGGAATAATAGAGCCATACCAAGAGAAGGGACCAAGTTCTAAGTCTTCACCTTTATAAATAGTGCAATTAGAACGATTGAAGTCTTTAAAATTATTAGAATTGGTCTCAATGCGAATCCCAAACCTAGCTATATCATTATTATCTACAATTCCTAAACTAGTGTAAAGCTGTTTGGCCCAACGCCAACCACTTCTACCAACGGCAATAATAACCTTTTTACAACGATACTCTTGCTCTTCAGTGGAGATAACAAACATATTCTTTTGTTTGGTAACATTAATAACTTCACTATCAAAATTAAAAGTAATATTTTTATTTTGTTCAATGGTTTCAGCCATATATTTAGAAAGGGCATGTATTTCTTTTGGATATAGTTGCACATAGTCATTAAGAATTACTTCATAACCTGATTTTTTAAATTTCTTATCCAAACTGGCCAATATGGGACGATCTTTTATAATTTTGTAATCATCAACTTCTTCTAAAATATGTTTAAACCAAGTATTAGCTGATTTAGCTTTACGAAGTCCGGTTAAATCAGCGACTTTGGATATGTCAGTTTGGTATAATTTTCCATCACTATTAGGAAGACAACCAAAAAACCCCTCTAATTGTCTACGCCTCTTCATAGGTGGCCTACCAAGATCAAAAAGAATGACCTTCGTACTTTTATGATCTTTTGCTAATTTAAGAGTTGCAAAAGCTCCAGCAACTCCGGCTCCAATAATGCCTACATCCATCACATTACTCATTCAATCTCCAATATATTAGACCATCTCTTCTCAGAGTTTGTGGTTTTACCAACATAGATTTTATTGTTCAGAATATTATGAATGATGTAGATATAAAAAGTCATGCCATCTGATTATATCAGCACTCTTATACTTTGGTAACTAAAACGTCTAGCATTTCAAATATTTGAAACTCTTAAAATTTGAGCCATTTAATTTCTATGGGATTAGTGATTTCCAAATTAGCTTTGGTAATAGCGCTCTTCATTGGTGAAAAAAACTTACTCTTTAATAAATTTGCTAATTTATTTGATTGTACGGGATTAGGCGGTTGAACATCAACAAGATAGTTTGGATTAGCTTTTGTATCAAATTGAATATTTAAAGTCACTGAAGAGTCAGCAGGAATATTAGCAGTATTTAATAAGGGGCCAACAATATTAGAGGTATCAAATAAATTGGCTGATTTTAAAGCATTTTCAATATCTTCTGGGGCTGCTTGCATAGTTATAGCTTCTTTTTTGAGAATTTGTTCAAAACGAGAAGCTAACTTTAAAAGATGATTAATAGATTTCATAATTAATATATCCTAAAATTAGTGAGTTAGTATTATGGATTGTACAAAGCAAGTTTGTAGGTTGTATTATTAACTAACACTTCGAGGTAACCACCTGCCGTAATGGGAACAGTATACGATCCAGTGCCAGCTGTTGTATCTACGGTAGCGTTCTGTAGATTAAAGCGACCACTGTTACCCGTGCCGCCGTTATTGCTTCCAGGCGATAGTACGATGTCACCGCCGTTGGTCGATACCCCGTCTCCGTTCTGGGCGTGGATACTGAATCCTCCGCCATTGTCACCCGTGCTTGTACCACTAAAAGGACCACTGAGGGTTACGTTGCACTGGCTACCAGCACCCGGAGCGGGGGCAAACTCCATTACGCAATTTCCCGTGTACGCGAACATGTTGACCATGGGTCCAACGAAGGTAGGCGGTTTGATACACAGGGCCGCTTGTGTCGTGTCTGTGTAGATGAGCGACCCCGTTGTGACTGCTGTCGTGGGTGCAGTCGTGGCATTAGCCAGGTACAGGCAACCACCAACACCTCCACCATAGGAGCCCCCACCAACAGCTCCCACCGCTACGTTATACCCGAATGCAACTTCCCCATTTACTCCGTAGAATTGAGCGAGGCTGGTGCCATCGGGGGTAAACGAGACAGTGCTAGCTGTTACTGCGACTTGGGCTATACCTGCAACCGCCAACACCGACTCGGAGGTCCCGTTAACAACGGTGCCAGCGCCCGTGGTGGTGAATGCGTAGTTGGTAGCTGATGGGGTGACCGGTCCGTAGATCGCCGCATTTCCAGAAGAGCCAACAAGCTGGCCAAGTTGTAGGAGATTCGTGCCAGCACGTGCCACGGACGCATAGGCTTCAGCGCCAGATCCTGTAGGAGCACCGATGTTGAAAAGGAACCCGCCAGGGGCATTGTTTCCCGCTGCGGCTGCCGCAGCATAAAACTCTAGGGTTCCAGCGTTGCTCTCAATGAGTGAGCCTGTAGTAACAGCAGCGCTGATAGGTGTTGTAACGTTCGCGATGCCGATTACGCCAATATTCCCACCGCCATATATGCCAGGATCTGCACCTACATATAGGTTCTTTTCGATGACCGTTCCGGAGGCCGTAACATAAACTCCGATAGGCCCACCGCCGTACAACTCAACGGCGCTTCCACCTCGAACAATAGTGGATGCTCCGCCACCATAGCTCGCAAGCACATAGTTGTTTGTGACAGTGGGATCTGTTCCCGCCCCCATGTATAGGGCTACGGGGGAACCACCGTCTACGGTATCCAAACCTAGAGCAGCATAGAGAGCACCATTTCGTGTGATCTGAAAGAAGGCTTCAGTACCCGAGCCTGTGGGGGCTCCTAGGTTAACAAGAACACTCCCCGCTGCATTGTTTCCCGCTGCGGCTGCAGGAGCCCACAAGTTGAGCCCTGTGGGCGTAGATTGAATTAGAGAGCCGTTAAGAACACCAGCCGAGGCAGCTGTACCATTTACAAGATTTATGCAGGATGTCGCACCATTGTAAGTGCCACCTGTAACAGAACCAATTTCAACATTGTATCCGAAACTAACTTCACCGCTACTTCCATCAAATAATGCGGTAGAAGTACCATTTGGATTGAAAGCTATTGTAGTCGCCGTAACATCGATTCGTTTACTTCCAGAAATCGCCAGAACTACCTCGGAGGTGGCATTTATGACAGTATCCGCTCCCGTGGTACTGAGGGTATAGTTAGTGGATGTTGGAGAAACTGGACCATAGATGGCTGCCGTACTTGTAGAACCAATAATAGAACCGATTTGCAGTAATTTAGTTCCACCCTGAGAAACATAAGAATATCCAGAAGTTCCTTCTCCTAAAACTGCACTTAACGCAACTCCAAAAGACGAACCGCCTTGAGTTGTAGAATTTGTTGATGCCTGGGGCGTAACTACGAATGCTGTTGGTGTTTGATTCGTAGTGCTTGCTTGAGTAAGACTAGGAACAGTATCTGCCGATGCCCAGGTAACAAGACCGGAAGTTGCGAAAGTTATCGCACCACTCTGAGCTGACACAACACTTTGACTTGTTGACGTTGATCCTGCAAGATCATTTGCCCACGCAACTATACTAATAGATGTGGGATCTACATATTGAAGAGCTGAGCCTGTAGATTGTAATATCTGATTTAAACTTCCTACAGATCCAAGTCCAGTTCCTCCATTACTTATTGGTAAAATACCAGATATATAATTAGATCCGCCTGCTAAATTAATAGCGGAATAAGTTAATGAAGATATTCCACTAACCTGTAAAACATTGCCAGTGACAAGAGCCCCTGAAATAGGAACACTAGCTCCATGTATATTAATAACATTTTGATTACTAACTGTGCCTGATAAATCGCCAGCAAAAGTAATGTCAGCGCCACTATTAGTGGGTATCCATTCAGAGCCGTCCCATCCTAATACTTGGCCATTAGCTGGCACAGTAGCAGAAATTGGATTTCCATTTAAATTTATTACATATGGGTTTGGATATAATCCAGATAGATCTCCGCCAGCCATTCCTTCAGGCGCTGGACCAAGTGCTTGAGTAATATATTTAAGCCCGTCCCAATATAAATATCCTGGTTGTAAAATGCTGGCCATAGGTCCTTTTGAAGTGTTATTATTCAAAGGAATGCCAGATTTTTAGTATATTATTTTGCCAACGCTAAAACTGGCATAATCTCATCAGTAATATTATTAATAAATAAGTTGTAAAACGCTACTAATTAATCTAATTCTTTCCTGCATACTGTCTGAATTAATGGATATATAATTAATATTATACATTTCTAAAAGAAACTTGATCATACTATCAATCGAAATAATACCATCCCAATCCAATTCCTCACGAACTCCATCCGCTTGGGCATGCAGAGTCGCACGAGATGGTCGAACAAAGAATAAAATTGACCCAGAACTTCGTAAATTAGCAATATAGGTGGTCAGAAGTGGCGAGGCAAGCAATTTTGGCAAAATCCTAGAATGTTGCGCCGAATAGCCCAAACAATCAATCAAACTTCTATCTGCCACAAATGATTCTTGTTTACTCTCTTCTGATAATTGACGTTCAAATACTTGTTTTTGATAACTATCAACAACATCAAGATCATAGCGCAGAACATCAATTTGCAATTCTTGCTCAGCTAAAATCTGACGGGCTGCCTCACAAATCATTGGTAATTGATGTTTTTTAGAAACATGCCTTGCCAATGTACTTTTCCCAACACCATGGGCCCCACTAAAATAAATCTTCATTCTATAAACCCTTTCGACAAATCATATTTCCTATCTAAAACTATATTTGCATTCTTATAAATAAGTTTTATTATACTTTTAACATCATCTTTCCCCTTAAAAGTTAATTCATCAATACTATATTTAAACATCGGAAATCAGTTTTTTAAACTCTTCAACAGTAATTTCAACTGCATTAGTAATTTTTTTAAGAGGATCAGTACGATCTTTAGCAGAGATAGTAATAACTACCTTGCCAGGATTATCAGATTTGTTACACTCAATATAGCTTTTGTCATCAAATACAATCTTCATAATTAAACCCTCACAAAACAATCCTTGCCATACAAATAGGATTTTCCATATCTGGATAATGGAAAACAGAGGCTTTGATAATTCCATCATTAGCACCACGAGCAGTACACTTTCGTACTGCTTCTAAAAAGTTCTCATGAAAAGTTTCCAATATTTTACCAGTGATTGAAAAAACTTGACAACAATACTCTTTACTCATAACTTACTCCTATCAGTAATAATTTCTACATGATCTTCATGAACAAAAACAGAGTGCTCAAAATGGGCGCTCAAATCTGGGGTTACCACAGTCCAGCCATCTGCTGCTGTTGTAGTAGCCACAGAGCCTAACGTTAACATGGGCTCTATAGCGATAGCTAAGCCAGGTTGAATTCTAATTCCCTTATCAGGATCTGATTTGTTTTCTACAAAGGGAGCTGCATGTGGAATATTCCAATCCAAACCATGCCCGCCATAATTGTTAATAAGACCATATCCTTTAGCGTGCTTACTAATAGCATTACCAATAACACCTAACTGTTTGCCAATGGCAATAGCTTCGATGCCCTTCATTAAAGCGTCTTCAGTATCTTGGATAAGCTTTTTAAGCTTATCATTTCCCTGTCCATAAATAACAGTAATAGCGGTATCGGCAATGGCGCCTTCTATAGTAACACCCAAATCAAAACTAACTAAATCTCCATCTTGTAATTTATAATCGGTGGGGATGCCATGCACTAATTGCTTATTAACAGAAATACAAACAGAATTTGGGAAGCCTTTATACATCAAAAAAGTTGGTATACCACCATTATCTCTAATATATAATTCAGCTAACTTATCAAGTTCTAATAAGGTTTTTGTTGTTTGTTGTTTTATTTCATTTTCTAAAAGTAAAAGGGCCTTGGCAGCAATTCTGCCAGCGACCCTTTGTTTTTCCAACCAGTTATTATCTTTTAGACGAACCAAGCTGTTATTAGTGAACAGCTCTTTAGGAGCGTTCATTCTCATTTTTATCTTACTTTCTACCTATCGTTCCGTTAAATGCACTATTTGCAATACGCAAAACTTCTTGCTTTGCTTCTTTTACATGATCATAATCAATATATTCTTTAAATTCTTCGCTTGTTACAAGTTGTATGATTTTCTTATCTATTAAAATAAGGGTATCATTTAACTCTCTAATAGTTTGTTTTTCAATGGAAAACAGACCTACAGCATTAGAAACATATTCTTTTATTTTAATTAGGTCCGCTATTTCACTAAGCTTCATTATTGACCTGACTGTTGTTGAAGTGCACCACCTCTAATAATCTCGCCCGCATCGCTAATAGCATCTGCAGCGGTCAAACCATAAGCCATATAAATTTGAAGAACTGTATATCTATAAGACAATTCTGCAGTCTTAGCCTCAGCAATAGCAGCTTTAGCCTCTGCTATAGCGGCTTGATTTTTAGATTTAGCTAAATCTAAATTAAGCTTATCTACATCAACTAGTTTTGTGGCAGGGGCAGGAACAGGAACAGGAACAGGAACAAACACTTCAGGTACCGAAGTTTCATCGGCCTCTTGTGTGCTCACAGGCTTAACATCTTTAACTTTACTCATGAAAACTCCTTACAAAATTTCAGCAGCTTTGGTAGCTAGCTTACTACGTTCGCCCTGAGTAAATGTGACATGACCAGCTAACTCAGAGTCTTTAAATTTTTCTATAACGTGAGTTAATCCATTACTAGTTGCATCTAGTATTGAATTATCAATCTGCTCTATATCACCTGTTAGAATAATTTTGGTGCCATTTCCGGCACGAGTAAGTATAGTTTTAACGTCTTCTTTACTTAAATTTTGACATTCATCCACCAAGATAATTGCATTTGGAATACTGCGACCTCTAATATAGGTAATTGCTTCCATTTCAATTTTACCTTTTCTTTGGTACATTTCTAGCTCTCTTCTCCAGTCACCACCATGTTTAGCTGAAAACAACATTTCAAAATTATCCATAATGGCATGGAACCAAGGAGCTAATTTTTCTTCCATAGTACCTGGCAAATAACCAATATCATTTCCAACTGGTTGAATTGGTCTATAGATTACAAACTTATCATATTCTTTTTTATTAAGAACTAATTCTAAAGCGGTAGCTAATACTATTAAGCTTTTACCAGTACCAGCTCTTCCAATTAGAGTAACTAAATCAATGTTTCTATCCATGATTAAATCAATAGCGAAAGTTTGTTCTTTATTGCGGCTAGAAAGGTTCCAAGGATATACTTTACGTATACTTTTAACACAGCTAGGAGAAACTCTACGACCCATTGAAATGCCATCGCCATTATCGGCGGAAAACAAAACGCACTCGTTTGGAGCCAACGTAACACCGAAGCAGCGCGGGTCAAGGACCCCCGCTTGTTGTAATTCTAACCCAGCATCTTCATTAACTATAGTTTGAACTCCCCCAAACAAATCAGTTAGAGCCATACCTTTATCATCATGAGAAATTGCATCAATGCTACGAGCCTTGGCTTTAACACGAAGGTTGATGTCATTACTAACTAGAGTAACGGCAGACGCTTTGTTATCATGCCAATGAGCCTGAAGACAAGCTAAAATTTGGGTATCCCCATAAGACGGATCTCCCAAACCTTTGTATTGTGACTCGCTCATATCACGATATTCGGCATCTATTTTAAGTAGAACTTCATCATCTAATAGAATACCTGTGCTGATATCCCCTATATTACTAACATCGTCAAGCAATCTAATAGCGACTCTAGCGCTTTTGCCAACTTCACCGGCAGACTTTTTTAACTTGTCAAGCTCATTAAGCACAGCAATAGGAATTATTACTTCACTTTCGGGAAAACTTTTAAAAACATTTGGGTTGTGAATTAAGACAGATGTATCTAAGACAAAAATTTTTCTCATTCTAATTATGTTTCCTCTGTTGGATCAAAAACGCTCCAACAATCAATGGTCATCTCTAAGTACAGGCGCTTTTTAGGATCAAAAACACGCGGCTCTTTTATTAATTTATAAGTACATTTCTGCCACTCTGCAATCTTTTGATTTTCTAGGTAAACTGTAAGATGACCATCCTTATCATCTATAACCTGAATTCCATAAGTGGCGAGGATCGCTCTTAATTTAACTTTTTGGGTAGGAGGCAAAGGACCATCAACATTCCAGATTTCTCCTACCTGGATAGCTACATCAGTGCCCTCAAAGCATTGCTCAAAAATTCCGCGTAGGAAACGAGCCTTTTCTTCGTCTTCTACCTGACGAGTATTTTCATTATAATTTAAAAGGATAATGCCTTTCATCTCATTAATAATACCAGGTAATTAGTATTTAACATTTCGACCAACCACAATTTGTGCAAGTTAAACACTTTTCTTGGTAAGCAAAAGAATTTTCCAAACTGCAACTAGGGCACTTTCTCTCTGCTGTAGATTTAGTTCCATCTGCAATATAATTTTTAAGAACTCTAGCAATTACCTTAGAAAAAGACGTAATTTCAGAATGCTTATCTTTTTGAAGTTGTTCTACTACGTATTG